>QWCE01003199.1_pt1 | contig 39283 bp, 26 predicted proteins | sample 1972531 | NCBI WGS metagenome assembly QWCE01 (sample SAMN09866716, study PRJNA288562) | Human gut metagenome isolate term4_stool, whole genome shotgun sequencing... | reverse complement strand
GGAGATAGGTAAGCAATTACTCGCAAAAACTTCTACCTTTGCACTCACGCCCATGTGTCGACGGGCATATCTGCTCTATTATTTCGGAGAGAGATATGATCAGGAGAACTGTGGAGCGTGTGACAATTGTGCAAAAAACAGGAAAACAATGGAGGCTAAAGAGCTTTTGAAACAACTGCTCCAAACGGTCTTGGAGCTCAAAGAACAATTTAAGAAAGATCACGTCATCGATGTGATCCTAGGTTGCGACACCGCTCCTATTGAGGACTTTCATCACGACAAACTTGACTCTTACGGCATAGGTAGCGACTACTCACGGGAGATATGGGAGCTAGTCGTAGACCGCGCATTGGTACTGCAGTACCTGACCGAGAGTACAGAGACGTATGGTATCCTGAGTGTCACACCGAGTGGTAAGAAGTTTATCAAGAAGCCGACCTCGTTCAAGATCGTAGCTCCCGAAGAGGAGGATCTAGATGACGATGAGGATCTGGACGATGATGATGAGGTAGATAGCTCTGTATCTGGAGGTCGTGGACGTACAGCCTCTACAGACCCCGCTCTATACAATATACTCAAGGATATGCGTAAGAAGCTCAGCATCAAGCTCGGGCTGGGGCCTAATGGGGTCTTCCCAGATGCTGCTCTTGAGGAGATGTCTACCCTATACCCGATTACGTTGCCTGAGCTTAAGAACATATCGGGTGTCAACGTCGAGCAGGCTGACCGATATGGAGAGGAGTTCGTCCGTGTCATACGTAACTATGTCGAGGAGTATGAGATCGAGCGACCCGAGGATTACAAAATCCGCACACTGCCTAACAATACCAAGCAGCATATCTCTATCGTACAGCAACTAGACCGTCAGGTAATCCTCGAGGATATAGCTATCTCACACTCTATCAGCACCGATGATCTACTCACTGAGCTGGAGCGTATCGTCAAGTCTGGTACCAAGGTCAAGCTGAACTACCTCATAGCCTCCGAGCTAGGCGAGGATAGCTATGACGAGCTGAAAGAGTATCTAGAGGATCACCCTGGATGTACGCTAGACGACCTCATCAGCGAATACGAAGACTTCTACAGTGAGCCAGAGCTACGACTCGCTATGATCATCTTCTCCTGCAATCAATAAGACAACATTAGCAATACAACTCTTATGTCTATCTATAGATCATCTACATCACCCGCACGCTGGATGATAGCATCCATACTATTGTCTTTGCTGACCAGCCTCTCTCTGACTGCTCAGACACCACAGCAAAAGACTTCTTCAGGATCTGTCGTCGATGAGGTTATATGGACCGTAGGCGATGAGCCTATCCTCAAGTCTGAGATAGAAAACCAAAAGCTCTATATGCGCTCTCAGGGGATGCCTCTCGAGGGAAACCCTGACTGCTACCTTACGGAGCAACTTGCTGTCCAAATGCTCTTCCTCAACCAAGCTAAGATCGATAGCGTCTCAGTAGATAATACTAAGGTAGACCGATTTGTAGATAACTTTATGGAGAGCCTCGTTCAGCAGATCGGCTCCCGTGAGCGTCTTGAGGAGTACTTCAATCGTCCCTACTCCAGCATTCGTGAGCAGCAGCGCATCATGGCGGTCAATAATGAGATCGTCCGCCAGATGCAGCAGAAGATCATCCAGGGAGTGGCGGTAACCCCTACAGAGATCCGCTCTTACTACGCTCAGATACCACAAGACAGCTTGCCATACATACCAGATGTCGTCGAGGTACAAGCACTTCGGATCACTCCAGACATTGAGTTAGCTGCTGTTGACCAGATCAAAGAGCAACTCAGAGGTTATTCCGACGACATAGTCGCTGGGCGTCGTGACTTCTCAACGATCGCTCGACTCTACTCTCAAGACTCTCGCACCTCTCTTCGTGGTGGTGAGTATGGCTTCGTAGCTCGTAGCTCCCTAGAGCCTGAGTTTGCTCAGGTTGTCTTCGCATTGACCGACACCAAGCAGGTCTCTCCTATCATACGCACCGCCACAGGCTATCACATCGTACAGCTTATCGAGAAGCGTGACAACACAATCAATTTCCGCCACATACTCCTCAAGCCGAGCGTTGCTCCTGATCAGCTCCAGCAAGCTGTCAACAAAGCAGACTCTGTCGCTGTGCAGGTACGCAATGGCAAGACCACTTTTGACGAGGCGGTCGTCCTATGCAGTAATGTCGACGAGACGAAAAACAACTTTGGTCTCCTCCTCAACGAAGACTACGAGAGCGACCGCTACGGCACGGCACTCTTTACCATGTCGGAGCTACAGCAAGACTTCGCCTCTTATGTAGACAAGATGCAGGTGGGCGACGTCTCTCCAGCCTTTGTGTCTCAAGATGCAAACGGCAATACGCAAGTAGTACTCCTCAAGCTCAAGCAACGCATCTCTGGGCACCGTGCTGATATGGCTACCGACTTTCAGCTCATCAAGCAACTAGCTCTGCAGGATAAGCAACAGAAAGAGCTAGACAAGTGGATCGTTCAGCACCAGAAGAGTACTTATATACGCATCAGTTCTGACTATCAGCAGTGCGACTTCAAGTATCCAGGTTGGATCAAGAAGTAGTACCTACGCTTCCTCAGGGAAGACGATAGCCTACCCACATCTCGGCTCATTAGATTATAGAGTCTATGCCCCATCAGCCTAGCGAAGTGACCACTACACGGCGACTACTACTCACCCTCAGCGGGATGCTAGCGGTCGCTGTGCTACTCTTTGTGGGGCTGCCACTATGGGGCGGATCGACGACACTACACCCTTCGTCTCATATAGCGGACGCTCCAGCACCTCCCCCTACGATGGTCGGAGGCAAGCGCCTCATCATCCTCGATCATGCCGATGTCCTCAGCCACGACCAGGACATACACCCTGACATTGTCATCCTAACGGGCAATGTGCGTCTCACGCATGGTAGCTGGATTATGACTTGCGACAGTGCCAACCTCAATGAGACAACCAATTCCTTTGACGCATTCGGTCATGTGCAGATATTAGAGGGAGACTCGATCTCAGTAACTGCTGGAGAGATGCTATACGACGGTATGACCGCTCTGGCAGAGCTGCACGATAATGTAATATTGACGAAGGACGTGACGACACTCTTCACCGAGAGTCTCTTCTACGATCGCAACCAAAAGGTCGCTTACTACGACAACTTCGGGACCCTTGCCGACTCGGTCAATACGCTCACATCTATCTATGGTGAGTACAATACCAGCTCTGACGAAGCGCTCTTTCAGAATGAAGTACACCTAGAGAACGACCGCTTTACCCTCGACACCGACATACTGTATTACAACACAAAGACCTCGATCTGTCGTATCGTCAGCCCCACTCTCATAGAGACCAAAGACTCAGTTACGATCGAGACTGATCGTGGCTTTTACAATACAGACACCGAGCAGAGTATCCTCCTCGATCACTCGCTCATCACGCACCCCAATGGCACCATGACGGGCGACTCGATACTCTATGATAAGAAGAGACAGATCAGCCAAGCTTACTACGATGTAGTGATCGACAACCAAGAGGACAAGGTCACCTACTTCGGCGACTACGGCTATATGGACGAGGCAAACGGCTATGTCTACGCCACAGGACGAGCCTACGTCATGGACTACTCCGAGGAGGACACCTTATATATGTCTGCCGAGATTATGGAGGGCATCAAGCGCAATCGGGCTCCGCTCCCAGGCACCTCCGACTCGCTAGAGGTCAAGTACACCAAGGGGTACCACGATGTGCGCCTTTACCGCAAGGATATACAGGCCATCGGCGACTCCATACACTACTTCTCCGTAGACTCGCTCATCAAGCTCTTTGGCAGCCCCATCTTGTGGAACGACTCCACACAGCTCAAGGGCGATACCATCTATGCCCACCTAGCCAACGACACAATCGACTATGCCTTCGCTTGGCCCAATGCCTCGACAGTACGCTGGATCGATGAGATCAAGCAGGATCGTGTCAAGGCAGATACGATCCAAGCTTACTTTCGTGAAGGCACGCTCGACCACGCTTTCTACCGCTCCAATGTAGAGTCACGCTACTACCTGCAGCAGGAGAAGACGAAGCATTACTACGCCCTCGCTCAGGTGAGGAACCCGCAGATGGATGTCTACATTGTCGATGATAAGCTTGACCGCATCTTTTGGCATGGCAAGGCGGAGGGGACGATCCACCCGATCCAAGACCTCACCGATGCACTGCGTCAGATGAGCGGTGCTGAGTGGCATGGCGACCAGCGTCCGCTCACGCCCGAAGATGTCATCCCCGACCGCACGGCTCCGCTACAGTCTACCGACTCGCTCGCCACACTGCAGGATCCAAGCAGCAAGATGAGCCAAGGTTTCGACGGACTAGCTGCTTGGCAAGCCTTCTACAAGGAGTACCAGCAAGCCCTCAAGAAGCCTAAGCCAGCAGACGTTCAGTCGATGGTAGCCCCCGACACGACTGTCGTAGTCGAGACACCTCTCTCCATCTACATACGTCGCCCGCTAGAGAGCGACACCAGCTCCGTACAGACTCTTACAGACTCGCTACAGAGCTATATACACCTTTTACCACTATACTCATGGGACTCATATTTAGACCACGACAACCCCGCACCTTCCGCCACCAACCCATCTATTGGGATCCTAAGAAGGAGCAACTCCAGCGACGCATCGAGCAGATCAGACGAGAGCTCGAAGCTGCCGAAGACTCCGACACCGAAGCCCACACCGACAGCAGCACAGCTTGCGACGATACCGACAGAGTCCACAGTACCCACAGAGAGCAAGTAGAGGCTGACTATAGTTCTGGCGAAGCGTTTCGTGAGAGTCTCTCGGAGAGTCTCCGAGGCATAGACAACTACGCCCGCTCGGGCATCATCTTGCGCTCTATTCTGACACTCATTCTCTTAGGCTTCATCGTCTGGGTACTATACTATAGACAAGGTCCCCTCTTCTCCTTCCTATGAGCGAAATCATACATCTCCTCCCCGATAGCATCGCCAATCAGATAGCCGCTGGTGAAGTAATCCAGCGACCAGCCTCTATGCTCAAAGAGTTGGTCGAAAACGCCATCGATGCCCACGCCACGCAGATAACCATCGAGCTACAAGATGCGGGCAAAGAGCTTATGCGCGTCATCGATGACGGTGTCGGTATGAGCCCGCTAGATGCTCGTATGGCCTTCGAGCGCCACGCCACCAGCAAGATATCCTCCGTCGACGACCTCTTCACGCTCCGCTCTATGGGCTTTCGTGGCGAGGCGCTTGCCTCTATCGTGGCGGTAGCTCAGATCGAGCTAGTCACACGACAGGCCGACAGCGATATAGGCTACAAGCTCTTGATCAACGGCTCCGAGGTCATCAGCTCCTCCCCCACCGTTGCCGAGGTGGGGACCTCTATCACGGTAAAGAATCTCTTTTATAACGTCCCCGCACGGCGACGCTTCCTCAAAGGCTCCGAGACAGAGCTGAGACACATCTACCGCCAGTTCGAGCGCATCGCACTAGTCTACCCCGAGATTGCCTTCACCCTCTACTCCGAGGGCAAGCTCATACGCAACCTCCCCAAGAGCGACCTGCAGCATCGCATCGTAGACCTACTAGGCAAGAGCTACTCCAAGCAGCTCATCCCGATCGAGTACCAAGGTCCCCTAGCCAACGTCTCAGGCTTCATCACCTTACCACGCGATGCTAAGCGCAGAGGTGCCCAGCAGTTCTTCTTTGTCAATGGACGCTATATGAAGCACCCCTACTTCCACCGTGCGGTTATGAACGTCTTTGAGGACCTCATTGCGCCAGGTAGCCAGCCCAACTACTTCATCTACTTTCAGGTAGACCCCAATCGCATCGATGTCAATATACATCCGACCAAGACGGAGATCAAGTTCCTCGATGAGCAGGCTATCTTCAAGCTTCTTATGGTAGTGCTACGCGAGCACCTCAGCACCACCAGCGCTATGCCCGCCATCACCTTTAGCACCGACCAGCTTATCGAGATACCCGCTTACGATGCCACACGCCAGAGCGACACGACACTCCAGCCACCGCCCGTACAGATAGACCCTGAGTATAATCCCTTTAAGCTCATCTCTACAGACGATGAGCAACCCCTCGATCCACTCTCCCCTGTGAGTAGTGGCTCACCCGCTCATTGGGAAAGCTTTATCGACGACTTCCAGCAGCGACGAGGTGAGTCAACGCTTCCCACAAGCCAACCCACGGGAGCAGCCTCCACAGCAGTGGATCCACTCTTTATGGTCTCCGCTAACTCCCCTCAGCCTGCTGCCAATAGCACCAACTTGGTCTACACCTTTCAGGAGCGCTACCTCTTCACCACGATGAGCGACCGTCTTGCGGTCATACAGATCGAGCGCGCACTGCTACGCATCTACTACGAGCAGCAGATAGCCACACTCGCACTCGAGCCCGATCAGGCGCAGCCACTACTCTTTGCCGAGGAGCTGTCGCTACCCAGTGAAATCTACCCGAAGCATCACGAGTTGGTCGAAAGCTTGCGACAGATCGGCTTCGAAATCACGCCGCAAGAAGCATCCGCAGGCACAGACACGGACGACAATGTCTACCTCATCACCTCTGTCCCCAAGCCACTCCGCCCCATCGGTGTCGCCGATATGATCACCCAGACGCTCGGCGCATACCTCGATCAGCTGGAGCGCGAAGAGATCGATGCAGAGCTATCTCAGGAGACGCAGCTAGCGCAGCTCTTCCTCTCCAGCGAAGCCCTGCGCCAAGCCAGCGAACTGGTACGCCACACACTCCACGCACGCGCTACACAGCCCAGTCAGATCATCTCCGACCTCTTCCTGACGCCCAACTCGCAGTTCGACCCGCTCGGACGCTCCATTATGGTCTCGCTCACCTCCGAGGAGATCGACAAGTGGTTCTAAAACTTATAGGATCCTTTTGAGACAAACGCTTGTTGTCTCATTGTAAACCCCTAGTAAGCAGACGGTGCAAAGGTAATATGTCAAGCACTAGAGAGCGCTCTCTAGTGTACGCAGGGTCTGTCTGTAGCCTGCAAAAGCCCTAGCAGATCCTAAGAAGAGACTGTTGCGAAAGTCAACAGTCTCAAGAAGAATAGAGTTTGTCAGCCATTCTTGCCATAAGACCGAAGGAGGTCAATCGCGAAGGGTGCAGAGGTGGAGGAGCTTGTAGAGGGCGAAGAGGCGTAGTGAGGGGTGGCGCGAGGTGAGCTGTCGACGCAGCAACGGCTTGAGCAGCGGAGCTAAAGCAGCGAGGAGCGGAACGAGCTTAGCACGCTCTAGTCGTAGGTAGAGCTGGAGGAGACGTATTGGATAAGGCGCGAGTAAGGCACGATGTCGGTAGAGGTTCTCCACATAGCGCTCGGTGGTGTCGAGAAACTGATCGCTGGTCTCCTTGAGCGCATGAATGACGGGGTTGTCGATATGCGTGATGACGACACCTCGCTCGGCTAGACGATAGCCGAAGTAAGCGTCTTCGTAGCCCATACCCATCTCCGTGGGGAAACCCTCCTCTAGAAAGATCTGACGAGGTATCATAAAGCTCATACTAACGAAAGCATCTGCTGGTGCTTGCTGCCGCTCGGCAAGGCTACGTGTCTCTACCTTGTGCCCATACTTATAGCGCAATAGTCTGTCTCTAGAGGGACGCTCGGTAGGATAGCTAAAGCCCCCTACCACTACCCTATCGCTATGCGCCGCCTGCAGGTAGTCTACGACGAAGCGACTGGAGGCTGGCATCGTGTCGGAGTCAATGATGAGCAGCTGATCGCCCTCGGCTTGCTGCGCTAGGTAGTTGCGCATACGTCCCGCACCGAGATGTGTCGTAGGGCGGACAAGACGTATGAGTTCCTCCTGCTGGAGGGTGTCATAGAGCTGAGCGTAGTGAGGGTCGGAGGAGTCGTCTCCAAGGATAATCTCGCCATCTATATGCCCCTGCTGTAGCTGACGATGCAGAGCCTCTACGAGTGGACGGCAGTCGTAGTTTCGTGTGGGGATCAGTATGGAAATTTGCTTTGCTGACATAAGATAGCTAGAGGGCGACAGTTTCTTTGCGCAAGCGCAAGGCGCTCCACAAAAGTACTCATTTCGGGCTGTATAGACACAACACAAGAGGGAGAACCCCAGGGCTGACGCATTATAATTGCTCCGTCAGGAGCTACATATAGCGACAAGCGAGAAATAGATGAGTTCATTATAGTATAATGTATCACCCCAGGATTCTCGCGATCCTCACGCCTTGGGGATTTATACATCTTTAAGGGGATCCCCCCCTCCAACTCCTCGATTATCGAATATCCACGTGGAAATTTTCAAATCTCCACGTGAGAAATAAAAATTCCCCACGTGAGCGAGAAATAAAACTTCGGAGGAATCATATGAAACTTCGGAGGAAATGATTCGCGCCTACGTGGAGAATAAAAAATAGCCACGTGAAGAATGTCAAATTCTCACGTGGCTATTCTATTTTATAGCCTCAGTTGATTAGAATGCGTCAGACTTGATCTCCCCCAGCACCTCAAAATAGGGATTAGCTTATCCAACGTGCGCTAAAAGTGTGCTTCTTTCGAGCTTTGCTTTACTACTAAGCTCTTTTTGTCTATCTTTGTAGAGGATACAATGAGATAAGACCATTATGGCTCAATACAAACGAGTACTACTCAAGCTAAGTGGCGAGTCGCTAGCGGCTGGCTCCAAGCAAGGCATCGACACGACACGCCTTCATGACTACACCTCGCAGATCATCGAGATCAGCGATATGGGTGTCGAGGTGGCTATCGTCGTGGGCGGTGGCAACATATTTCGCGGGATGGCAGGCTCTGCCGAAGGGCTGGATCGTGTATCGGGCGACCGTATGGGCATGCTCGCCACGGTCATCAATGCGCTCGCCATCAGTGCAGCGATCAATGCGCAGTGCCCCCCCATACAAGGCACACCTCGGGCGGTCGTCATGACCAGTACACCGATGGAGCCCTACGCACGTTACTACGATGCGCTCACTGCACGCCAACTGCTGGCGCAGGGGCATATCGTCTTCATCGCTGGAGGAACGGGTAATCCGTTCTTTACCACAGACTCAGCCTCAGCACTCCGTGGCATAGAGCTACAAGCTGATATTATGCTCAAGGGAACCCGCGTCGATGGCATCTATACGGCCGATCCAGAGCGAGACCCCTCAGCGACCAAGCTCTCGCATCTCACCTATCAAGAGGTGTACGATCGTGAGCTCAGGATTATGGATCTGACCGCTATGACGCTTTGTCAGGAGAACCACCTGCCGATCATCGTCTTTGACATGGACACAACGGGCAATCTGGCTCGCGTGATGCGTGGTGAGGAGATCGGATCCATCGTTTCCTAATCAGTAACTTAGAAACCAATCACAACGAAATATGAGTACAAGCCAATTTACCAAACCAGCTGAGCAGTCTATGCTCAAAGCTGTCGAATTCCTTCAGGACAAGCTAGACCACATACGTGCTGGCAAGGCAAATCCCTCTTTACTTGATGACATCACCGTCGAGGCTTACGGAGCGCCAATGCCTCTCAATCAGGTTGCGACAGTGACTGTACCCGATGCACGTACGCTCGCTATCACACCATGGGACAAGAAGCTCATCAAAGATATCGAGAAGGGTATCCTCGACTCCAACCTAGGTATCACACCGACGAACAATGGCGAGATGATCCGCATCGCTATGCCGCCCCTCACCGAGGAGCGGCGTAAGGAGCTGGTCAAGCAGTGCAAGGCTGAGAGCGAGGAGGCTAAAATCAGCATCCGCAACGCCCGCCGTGACGCTATCGATGCTGCGAAGAAAGCCGTCAAAGCTGAGGACCTACCAGAGGATACGATCAAGCAAACGGAAGGTGACGCTCAGAAGCTCCACGACAAGTATATAGCTCGTGTCGAGGAGGTGCTAGCCACTAAGGAGAAAGAGATCATGACGATCTAGTCTCCGCCCCTCTCTATCACATTTCACCCTATGCAAGTCACACCTACAGCCTGAGTCGGCAGGCGGAGCGGAGGATTTAGTTTCCGCATCGTCTGCCCCCTTGCCCCCCCCTTTTAGCTGTAGGTTGTGACTTTGCTTACATTCTCCCCATTCCCCCCTTATTCTATGCGAGGTAGAGTCATCAAGGTCATCGGCAATAACTGTGCAGTGCACGTACCCGAAGAGGGGCGGGTCTACTCCTGCCTGATCAAAGGGCGGGTGCGCATCCAGGGCATTCGCAGCACCAACCCCGTAGTGGTCGGTGACTGGGTACACTTCACGCCAGACCCACAGCAGGAGGTCTCTTATATAGAGTCTCTCGAGCCACGGCGCAACTACATCATACGACGCGCCACCAACCTCTCCAAGGAGTCGCACATTCTTGCGGCAAACATTGACTTAGCGCTCCTGATGGTCACCATCGCTCGCCCTCGCACTTCCTACACATTCATCGACCGCTTCCTAGCCACGGCAGAGGCGTACCGCATCCCCACTGAGATCCTCATCAACAAGGTCGACGACCTCAAGCCCGACGAGGAGGAGGTGATGCGCGAGCTGACCGAGATCTACACCCCACTAGGCTACCCCTGCCACCCCATATCGGCACTGCAACAGCAAGGCACCGATGCGCTTCTATCGCTCCTCGATGGCAACTGCACGCTCATCGCTGGGCACTCAGGCACTGGCAAGTCGACCCTACTCAACAGCTTAATCCCCGACCTAGACCTAGCCACGCAGGCTATCTCTTCGCTCTATGAGACGGGGCAGCACACGACCACTTACTCGGAGATGTATCAGCTACCAGCCCCGTACACGGGCTGGATCATCGACACGCCTGGGATCAAAGCTTTTGGCACGCTAGAGATGAGCGAAGAGGACACGAGCCACTTCTTTCGTGAGTTCTTCGCCTATTCAAGCGACTGTCGCTTTGCCAATTGCACGCACCTCCACGAGCCGGGATGCGCTGTCCTCAAGGCGCTTGAGGAGGGACGCATTGCCCCCTCGCGCTATAAGAGCTATCTGAGCATCCTCCAGGACCGGCACAGCGGCCCCTACCGACCAGAGCAGTAAGTCCACAACGCATACACACATTAACCAAACCATTATGACGAAAACATCTAGAAAGAAAAGCACACCCAAGAAGAACCCTACCAAACGCCCCAGTGCAGAGCAACTTAATCTCGACGAACTGACACGAGCCGTCGTCAAGCTCTTTGCCGCAAACCCAACCCACACGTGGAACTACAAGCAGGTCTCCAAGCAGCTCGGCATCACGGCGCAACCGATGCGCCAGTCCATCAGCCGCATCCTCGAAGTGCTGGAGATGGACGACACGCTCACACGGGTCAAACCAGGTACCTATCGCTATAATCTCTCGGGAGCACTGATCTTCGGGACCTTCGAGCGTCACGCCAATGGACACAACGCTGTCATCTCTGACGAGGATGGCAAGAGCATCTTCGTTGCTGAGCGCAACTCTATGCATGCGCTCAACGGCGACCGTGTCCAGGCGCGTCTCTTTGCTAAGCGTCAGGGCGGTGAGCTAGAGGGCGAGGTGATCAATATCATCGAGCGCTCGAAGCATACCTTCGTAGGGCGACTGGAGTTCAAAAAGGACTGGGCCATTTTCGTCACCGAAGACCGCACCCTCTCGACAGACATACTGATCCCACTCAGCGAACTAAACGGCGCTCAGCGAGACTCCAAGGTAGAGGTGGCTATCACCGAGTGGCCTAGCTCGGACAAGATCCCCACGGGACGTGTCCTCAAGGTACTCGGCAAGGCGGGCGACAACGACACCGAGATGCGCGCCATACTGACCGAGTACAATATAGACTATGACTACCCACAGGCAGCTATCGATGAGGCAGAGCGACTCTCGGGCGAGATAACCCAAGAGCAGCTAGCACAGCGAGAGGACTTTCGCGAGGTGCCGACGCTTACCATTGACCCGGCCGACGCTAAGGACTTTGACGATGCGCTCTCTTACCGTGAACTTGGCGACGGACGGCACGAGGTGGGCGTGCACATTGCCGATGTCTCTTACTTCGTCACCGAGGGGTCCAAGATTGACGAGGAGGCTTACGCACGTGGCACCAGCGTTTACCTCGTGGACCGCACCATCCCGATGCTCCCCGAGGCACTGTGCAACAATCTCTGTTCGCTACGCCCCAATGAGGATAAGTACGCATACTCCTGTATCCTCACGCTAGACAATGCAGCGCACGTGCAGCAGTACCGTATCTGTCGCACCGTGATACGGAGCGATCAGCGTATGACTTATGAGGAGGCGCAAGATGTGATCGAGGGACGCAGTGACACCCAGCAGGCGATCATACAGCCACTCTTCGAGCTGTCCCAGCAGTTGCGCAAGCGGCGCTTTGACGAGGGAGCGATCAAGTTCCAGAGCCAAGAGGTGCGCTTCGTACTAGATCCCAAGGGGCGTCCCACAGGTGTCGAGGAGGTGATAGACAATGAGTCGCACCATCTCATCGAGGAGTTTATGCTCCTAGCCAACCGCACCGTTGCTGAGGACATTGGACAGGTTCGTGCCAAAGGCAAGAAAGCAAAAAACTTCGTCTACCGTGTCCACGCACAGCCTAGCGAAGAGAAGCTGATGGCGCTCGCCTCTTTTGCAGGTAAGTTTGGCTACAAAGTCAATCTCCGTGGCGAGAATCGTCAGGTGAGTCGCTCCTTCAACAAGCTCCTCGACAGCGTCCAGGGCAAGCGTGAGGAGAACCTCATCGAGACGCTCGCCATCCGCTCTATGACCCGTGCCGAGTACTCACCAGACAACATCGGCCACTATGGTCTCTCCTTCGCTTACTACACCCACTTCACCTCTCCCATACGTCGCTACCCCGACCTGATGGTGCACCGTCTCTTGACGCGCTACTATGCGGGCGGGCGCTCCGTAACAAAGGGCAAACTCGAGGAGCAGTGCCAGCACTGTAGCGAGCAGGAGCAGATAGCTACACAGGCTGAGCGTGACTCGATCAAGTACAAGCAGGTGGAGTATATGAAGGCTCGCATGGGACAGGTCTTCGATGGCGTCATCAGTGGCGTAGCCGAATGGGGACTTTATGTGGAGCTCAAGGGGTCACACTGCGAGGGACTCATACCGATCCGCAAGCTCGAGGACGACTACTTCGAGTACGATGAGAAGAACTACCGTCTCCGTGGGCGTCGCACGGGCAAGCGCTACAACCTGGGTGATCCGATCACCGTACGGGTCGTTCGTGCTGACCTAGAGCAGCGACAGCTCGACTTTGACCTCGTCTGATAAGATCACCTAGTCAAGACCTTATGACCGTAACGCCACAGATCCTCGGCAAGACGCCTGCGCAGCTCACGGAGCTAGCCCTCGGTTTGGGACTACCCAAGTACACCGGACGACAGATCGCCGACTGGCTCTACCAGAAGCATGTCTCCTCATGGGACGAGATGACCAATCTGAGCAAGAAAGCGCGCGCACTGCTCGCCTCGCAATACGAGATAGGCCGCGCGGCGCCTCATCTACAGCAGACTTCACGAGACGGCACGGTCAAGTATCTCTTTGCTGCTGGCGGTGGCTTCGTCGAGACGGTCATGATCCCCGAGGGAGACCGTGCCACGCTCTGCGTATCGTCACAGCGAGGCTGTAAGATGAATTGCCTCTTCTGCATGACGGGCAAGCAAGGCTTCGGAGCCAACCTCTCAGCGAGCGAAATCCTTAACCAGATTCTCTCTGTGCCTGAGGTCAATGAGCTGACGAACATCGTCTTCATGGGGATGGGCGAGCCGATGGACAATATAGATACGCTCCTACAGGTGATCACCTGTCTGACCGATCCGCAGGGACTGGCGATGAGTCCGAAGCGCATCACGGTCTCGACCATCGGACTACGCCCGGGCTTGGAGCGATTCTTGGAGGAGTGCACCTGTCATCTAGCTATCAGCCTGCACAACCCACTGCCAGAGGAGCGTCTAGCGATCATGCCCGTAGAGCGCGCTATGCCCCTCGCCGACACGGTGGCACTCCTACGGCACTACGACTGGAGCCGGCAGCGTCGCCTCACCTTCGAGTACATCGTCTTCTCTGGACTCAACGACACGCCTCGCCATCTTGCAGCCCTCAAGCGTCTACTCGCTCAGCTCGACTGCCACGTCAACCTGATCCGCTACCACCGCATCCCGCACATCGACCTGCCCAGCTCCGATATGACCCGCATGGAGTGGCTCCGTGATCGGCTCTGCGAGGCGGGCATACCGACCACTATCCGCACCTCTCGTGGCGAAGACATCAGCGCCGCCTGCGGTATGCTCAGCACCCAAGAGCAGCAAGGAGCATAAGCCCTCACCCCATTACGAGACTGTTGCAAAAGTCAACAGTCTCACAATCTTGCTTGCAAGATTGTCCTGACTTTGCAGAAAGGATGAAGCGTAAGGCGCTGAGGGTGAGGTCTGAAGGGAGCATACCTCCGTATGTGACCGAAGCCGAATCCCGAAAGCAACACAGCGATTCGCCTTTATGCAACAGTCACATTACGACAAAAGGTTCTAGCCTCACAAGAGAGGTTAGAACCTTTTTTACCTTTGTCGGACAGCAAAAACAAAAGATATGAGGCTGTCACTCCACAAGGAGTAACAGCCCCACTAGCTCAACCAAGTCGTAGAGCCCCCCTCTTAAGATACTTAGTTGGCTTTGACAGTGACACTCTGTGTGTCAAAGAGATTCTCGACAGAGACCACCTCGATGGTCTCGGAGCAAGCTTTCTTGTTAGAAAGGAAGGTGCACTTGAGCGTCCGATTAGCTGGTAGCTTGGTGATGATCGTCGTGTAGCAGGGGCGACCCTCTGGTTTGTCGCCATTCTTGGCAAGACCGAAGGCAAACTTACCCATACCGTCAGATAGCGCAGCGCTCGCATCGGGATAGAAGTGCTCCGTAAAGAAGCGCAGTCGCATAGGTAGCTTGTATGTGCTGAAGTCTTTGGGGATGACAATCTCGAAGGTGAGCGTACTGCCCTGCTTTGATGGAGCCACAACTTCTACAGCATTCCTTACTGTAGGAGTATTATTCACCTTAAAGGATGCATACTTGTAAGCGTCTCTCACCTCTACACGCACGATGCGCATCAAGTCCTCATCGCCTTCGACACCCACGATAATATCGGAGATACGTCTCTCGCCAGACGACTTCTGAAGCGTTGCTGTAATGACTCCTGCGGGAGTGATCCTGACCTGACTATCATCTGTTATGGCGGGGTCGTCGGTAACATTGCGCACGCCAACGATCCGCAGCTTGCTATTGTTTGGTTGGGTCTTCCCCTCTGGGTAGTAGTTTGCCTTAAAGGTGAGCGTCGTCTCTCCATGCGTCATAATATAGTTGGTCGCCTCCACCTCTAGTCGTCCCTTACCGTCGGAGTACGAGGGATAAGCCTGCAGCTCCTCAGAGAGCGCCAGGTTATTGACCGCTGGACCAGCCAAAGCATCCTTCAATGAGGCAGCGCCTGGCGCTAGGGCCTCCTTGATCGTCATCTGGTACCAGTAGTTGCGGATTAGGTCGTAACGCTCTAGACGATTGGAACTCTTGACGAAGTCAAGCTTGTAGTAAGAGTACTCTGCTGCATTCTTATACTTAGCACGTATGACGAGACAAGAGATCGGGTTGGCTGTCTTGTTCTTGCGCTCGAAGCCGTAGACAGGAGTATTTGAGTACCAGCCGAGTCCATCATCCCCATTGGCTAGGAAGCTCTCTCTCGGCACGGTCGGCACACGATTGTCTACGCTAAAGGCTGCATTTAGGTCTGGAAGCGCAGCGCGCTTGAAGGGAGCCACCGTACCGCAGTCGTAACTATTGCAGAGGGTGTAGGAGACCTCGGAGAGCTCGGGGGCTAGGTTGTTCAGCGTAAACTTAGCCATAGAGCGTAGCACCGCAATCTCTCCTAGGTCGCTATTCTCCTTCACCTCATCATACTTACGGCGAGCCCACATAGGGATGGTTTTAGCTGCAACAACCTGCTCCATAGTCACTAGCTCTGAGAAGAGTACATCGCTCTCTTTACGACCTAGGTACTGTCGGCCATCGTCGTCACCACCGTAGTTGCGGTTAGCCACAAAGTGAATGACACACGGCTCTGTCTGTGGTTTCAACTGGGCGGTGAAGGTGTACTTGCCATCGCCAGCCTTGGTTAGGTTGGTCGCAAGGGCGTAGTCCGCCATCAGTCCCTCCTTGTTGAAGACTAGTAGCTCTAGTCGGTCAATCTTGTTCTCATCGATGCCCTCTTGCATAGCGCGCATAGGGGCATAGTTAGGTACATCTACCGAGAAGGATACAGAGACCCGCTCGCCATCCTGATCAACAGGTGCTGTACGCTGCTCCTGCTGGCATGCAGTCAGCGCCATAAAGGCTAACAGCAGGAGGGGGTATAGAAATATCTTCGTTCTAGTCATAACATTCTATCGGTCTAATCTGTATGGTATATGAGACAGAATCGTGGGATCCTTAACATCGCGTACGCAACGGATGGCTGCTTCTTCGAGAGTTGCGGAACCAGCTGTTGGGTTACTCATTTCTGTAGCTCCATTTTGATTTCGAGCATCCCAATAGTATGCACCCGTCATAATGGATTTGACAGCACTATTGGAGTCGTTCTGTAGCTGGTCGATCAGTTTGATCTCAGCCTCTGTCGGTAGTCGCCAGTCACTGAGGGTCACCTCCACGCCTTTGACTATACGCGTCTCTGTATAGGTCGCACAGTTGCACAAAGGGAACTCCACAATCTTATCATTAGTTTCACTCCATCTACCATAACGAAGTCTCCAAGCATATTCTTCGTAGTAATGAGGGAGAGTAGCCCCAAGTTGAGAAGCTAACTCAAAGCTGGGTGAAACCATCTTAGCAGTCTCAGCGTCACTCTTTGTGGTAAGCTTAGTAGAGGTATTTTCTCCATTGTCTAGCCCCCAAAACTCTATATTATATCCTCGAACCACCTTTCCTGACCAAAAGGATTTGGTCTCCTTCGGTGGGAAGCCTAGGATCATATCTTCGGGTGGATTCTGTACCGTGATACGATAGATCGACTTGTTGTTCAGACCACTATGCGCCAAAGTTCCATCAGGTCTTTTCGAAGACCTTACACCCTCCGTATTGGTGATAAAGAGCGAGGGGTACTGGTAGACGGTCACCTCCTTGTCTAGCTCTGTGATGCCATTGCTGACCTTAATGCGGATCTTCTTGGGGATATTGTTGATCGGTAGCTTGGACACGATCTTGATCTGATTACTTGCATTATCGACCGTAACCTTCGGATACTGATCACTAGAGGTGAGGATTTTCTCTGTCACTGGCTTACCCGTAGCTCCATTGACATAGCTGAAGCTAGCTTCTAGGATCTGAGCCTTAACAGGCTTCTTAGAGGTCTGGTAAGAGATGGTGTAGTCAGTAATGTTGAACATGTGCACCTCGCTCTCAGACACCTCTAGATAGTTAGCTGCTGGGAGGTCATACTCATCCTCAAGCGTTGTCCAATCAAGGATAGAGAGCGTCCCCGTGATCGCCACTGGCTCTTCGGGAGTCGAGGAACCGAGCTTATGGATGCCGAGCTTCAGGTCGTAGAGCTTATTGGCGGTGAAGTGTGACCCCTCAGCTGTGAGCGCTACACGGTAGTAGTTGTTGACCGCTGTCGTCTCGCCTGTCTTCTTGAGTGGTACAGTGAGGAGGTAGTAAGGTGCCTCGTCGTTGCTGCTCCACTTATTATAGTAGGAGTAGAAGAGCTGTGGCTTCTTATCCTGAGTAGCTCGATAGTCGTAGTCAATAGCGGAGACGCCTGTAGCTGACTCCTCAGCCATAAGGTAGCCACGATCTTTAGCTCCGACAAGCTTGATCTGTATATCGCCATCTAGCGCATATCCTGTGACCTGCACGGTAGGCGTGATGCGTAGCTTGCTGGCTACACGACGTAGTGCGACCTCACCGAGCTGCTTACCCGCAGCTGTCTTTAGGTCGATCTGCTTGGAGGTCTTGCCCTGCATGACAAACTTAGCGTTAGGCAGCTCAGCAACAGACTCGGCGACTACAATCTTCGCTAGTTCGCTCTCTTGCTCTGGCGCATCGAAGGTCATATTGGTCACGACGTAGATGTTGTACATAGAAGTGCCATCGAAACCTCTCTGCTCATCCTCTGGGATGGGGATGCTGTAGTTGCCATCGTCAGAGGGTTCGGGTGAGACTGACCAGTAGAGCGCCCCTCCCTTGTAGAAAAGGATCTGGAGGCTCTCGATCTTGTTCTCATTGAGCGCATCGTCCCCGTCTTCTGTTGTAGCACGTAGTGAGCGGATCTCCTGCACGGCTAGTCGTAGCGATAGCTGCGCTGAGGAGACGTCATCAGGACATGCCACGGGTCTCTCCGCTATACATCCTGATACCATCAGCAGTATCAAGGCATACCCGACCAATCGGGTAGATATATCTATAAGTCTATTCATAATCTATGATGCTTCTAATGGTTTGCTAAGCAGGATTCTGACAGATCGTGATACCCTCCTCAGGCATCCCTGCCCCTACTAGGTCTAGATACTCCGAGGTGAAGAGTAGCTGCGTGGTGCGTAGGTTAGCGCCTGCGGGCTTCGTAGCGATCACCCGAACGGTGTACACCGTAGTGCCGTCGGCTAGGCCCTCTCGTACGGCACCACTTGTGATATCAAAGCGGAAGTCGAGTGCATTGGTCAGTGTGGCGCGCCACTTAGAGGGGTCGGTGCTGGAGCTTATCTTGATCTTGAACTCAGCAGCCTCCGTATCGGTCACGTAGTAAGTTGCTGTAGGATCGGGAGAGAGGCTCACGATCTTAGGCACCTCGAGCTTCTTCTCACTCGTCTCTACATCCCAGGGCAAAACTTTCGTCTGCAGCACCAACGCATTGTGCTCTCCAATCTTGGTGATCGTACCGGTCAGCTGGTAGTGGCAGTTGCGATGCAGTGCGTAGTGATGATCGGCATCACTCGTCGCATCATTGATATAGGCCGTATAAGTCGTAGGGACTCCGTTATAAAGAGCCTCGATGACCAGTCTAGGCGCACGACCTGCCGTGTCTGCAACACTACCGATATTCTCGTAGGTGTAGAGCATCTTGTCGAGGATGTAAGGTGTCGTTTCGTGATTTCGTGGCACCACTCTCTCTTCTTTGGTGTAGATCCATGTGTCGCCTAGGCGGTAAGGATCTGGCGTAAAGAGCATACTAGTCTGAGGCAAACGATCGATCGATGCGCTATAGATGATGATATCGTCACCAGCCTTCGTCTCTAGATTCAAGTCGAGGGTGATCTTAGCTCTCGAGCGGATGAGTGCGACCTCGGTCCGGGTAGTCTGATTTTTCGTGAGAGTGATGGTGCTCTCGCTCTTACCTACTAAGACGATGCGGTCAGCGCTAGTGCCGTTGGAATCTACATCAGGGATAGCCATACGGAGCAGGTCTTGCTTGAAGACGATTTTATTGAGTGCGTCGCTCATAGCAGAGCTCTCGTTGGCAATGACGTAGATATCCTTAGCTCCTTCGTGAGCCTCTACGAGTAGCCAGTCGCTGAGATCGCTCTCTGGGTTTCTAAAGCTCTTCTGCACGTCTAGAGCTCCTCCCGTCTGATTGAAGACTAGGATACGGATCGTCTGCACGGGTAGATCCTCCTCTACGAAGAGCTGCTCCCCGCGTAGAGTCATCGTCGGGATAGAGAGCTGTACGGTGGCCGGCTCTAAAGTCTCTCTCAGATCACTGCGCTTACACCCAGACAGCGCTGTCAAGAAGAGCGCCGATAGTGCGAGCAGCGTGGTAAGTATAGGTCTATATAGTTTCATAGGATTTCAAACTTTGCGTGTGAATGAGACTTTAGTAGATGACAAACTGGTGAACAATATTCCACGGGGTCACAACAATCTGCACAGATATGTTGCCAGATCGCATGTCGATGAGGATATTGAGCATCTTGCCTATCTCGGGTAGCATGAGGGTGTCTCGTGAGTCTCTCGTAAAGCTCTCCAAGCAGTTGTTGCCAACGTAGAAGTCTAGCTGGAATGGCTTGCCGTCGATAGGCGGATAGACTCTGAAGGGTGCTATGTGATAGTCGCCCGTGGAGCTGTCTAGCGATCCAGTCAGACGGTAGGTAGTGGGATTACCATTGTATGTGTCAACTATAGAGTAGTTGTCTAGTGACTTGCCAAATAGTATCTGTGTTGCAGCGAAGTCTGTCGGGTCAAAAGCTTGTCTCTTGTACCCTTGGCGATCTAGCCACTGCTCATAGCCTAGGACTGTCACATTGACCTGACAGGTGCGTCGGTAAATGTCTATAGTAGCTGGCTCGCCTAGCTCGAGTACGCCGTACTGCTGCTGACGATCTAGTCGGCCAGAAAATAGGTCTGTGGGGTACTGTCCAAAGCCGTCTGCACGCTGTAGTGGCATCTGGACATCCTCGATACGCTGTACGGACTCTAGACGAGCCATATCAGCAGGTGCTACGTTGCCCCAAGCAACAAATGTAAGGGACTTAGGGCCATAGTGCTCGATGTGGATAGGTTTGCGAGCCTTGACCTCCTCAGCGTTGAGGATGATCTTGTCAAGGCGCTTGCCAGACTCGTCAAACGTGAAGAGAACCACGTTCTGTACATCCCCATCAGAGGTTATATCCTTGTTGGAGATATCTACAGCTCGTACGGTCAGCTCGAAAAGAGGGCTATCATCGACACTATCCACGCCGTGGTCGCTGTCTTATTGATCCATCTCTGTACGATATTCATATTAGTGTCTCAATGGGGTGCTTAAAGTAAAGAGTAACAAGTGGGAGAGGCTGCCGTCATCGATATCAGATCATCTGTTTGACTATGAATGGGTCATAAAGCTAGTAGTGATGCCCGAGCAAGCGTATGACGCAGGCTCTCCTACTTGTGATAGAGACGGCTCTAGAGCCACCACCAGAAGGGTGGCTCTAAAGCGTCTGTAAAGAGCGTCTTACCAGACTACGTTTTGCTTAACGATGTTCCAAGGAAGAACCTTGCACATAACATCAAGGTTAGCCTTCTCAGCTGTTGGATCCTCAGGTGAGTTCGTACCAGGACCAGTGATCGTGAGAGAGATCTCGTACTTGTTGTTGCGCTCGATAGCGTTCTTAGCTGTGTGAGAAGCTTCGTACTCATAGCCATCCTTTACCCAGTTAACTAGGACAGGATAGTAGGTAGAGTGATCCTCAGCAGATACGATCCAGCCAGCCTCTACAGCCTGCTTGGCTTGATCAGCCGTTAGGTCTGATCCGTCAGCCTGTGTGAGCGTACCCTTGACACAAAGGATAGTTGGGTGATCTGCAGATTTGTTCTCTAGGATATAGAAGCCCTTGCCTGTCTGTGCACCTGTCTCTGTGAGAGCCATCTTGAGCGCTGCCATCTCCTTGTAGTTAGCCTCTGCTGGGGTGTACTTACCGTCCGTCTTGCCAAAGAGCTTGACACCATAGAAGTAGTTAGCATCAGTGTTAACTAGAGACTCACCGAAGATGTTAGACTGAGCCTTAGCAACAAGACCGATCAGCTCACCCTCGTCAAACTTGACACCATAGAGAGTTGCGTAAGAGTCTGCGAACTTTACCGTAAGGTTCGTTAGAGCCATACCAGCGTGGATGTGCTTGAGTGCGATAGGCTCATTTACAGAGATACGATTGCCGTCACCAGCTGCGTAGCCGTAGTAGTTGTTACCCTTCTGGAGGTCGACGGAGACAGGCTCAGCGGTGAGCATGAAGGTACCCTGAGTAGGATCTTGATCCTTTGCAGATAGGGTGTGCGTAAGAGCCTTAACCTTTTCTAGAGAGAGACCCTTGAGGTTCTGGTCAGCGAAGTTAGCTACGACTACGAGTGTCTTAGTACCAGCTGTCGTCTCGATGTCCTTGACCTCGAGAGATCCAGCCTCAGCAGCCTCCTTGTAGGCAACCTGAGCCGAACCCTGGTAAACCATAACGGCTAGCTTCTGGACCTTCATGTCCTCATTGCCCTCGCCATCCTCATAAGCTCTGAGGCCAGCTGACTTAACTGCGACGCTGATAGTAGCGTCTGTCTCGGACTGTGGTTCGTCCTGATTCTTGTTGCACGCCGTGAAGGCGAACGTGAGAGCCACGAGGCTCAGTAGGAAAAGCTTACTTTTCATAATAGTTGATTTGATTAGTGGTGAATATTTAGTTTGATTATCTGCTTAGAAGTTGTCCTGCATAAAGTGTAGGAACTCATCGAGGTTGTACTGAGCATCGGGCAATCCGAGCTGTGCAGCCTTGGTTAGGTAGGTACGAGCATTGTCGTACTGTCCGTTGTAAGCGTAGGCGATGCCTAGCATAGTGTAGAGCTTTGTATTCTGCCTACAGCGCTCTAGTAGCTTGACGGCCTGTGCATAGCGTCCTGCCTCAAAGTCCATAATAGCGGCATTGGTAGCAGGCTCGACAGCGTTGGGGAAGGCTTCTGCAGCGATCACCCAGGTCTGATAGCGCTCGTCACTGCCAGCGGGGTAACTATTAGCCACCAGGTTGACCTCGGCTAGGCTGAGGTGTGTCGGGTGCTTCTTGATCACCTCCTTAGCCTCGGTTAGGTCAAAGCCCTTGACGACAAAGGAGAAGGTGATGACGGTACGACGGAGTGGCGGGTAGTAAGTCTGTAGCAGGTGAGCATAGGTCTTGCCATTGTCTATAGCACGTAGGGCTGCGGTGCGCTCGCTGGCGGGTCGCTCCTGGAGTATCTGGAGGATCTGCTCCTTATGCTCTACGCTACTCTCCTCGATGGCGGCTTTTAGTCCGTCCCAGTCGGCACCCATAGCGCGTGAGGTGTAGTGCCCCTTGAAGCGTGGATAGGTGCGTACGAGGTAAGCAGCTATGCTCTCGACACGACCCTCAGAGAGTCTCTGGTTGAGCTCAGCACTACCCTCTGGCGAAGCATATCCAGTCAATGAGAGCGCATCGACCGTCAGAGCACTATTGGTGGTGAGCTCCTGGAGCTTCTGGTCTATACGCTTGACCTCAGCGCGATTGTTCCCGAGGTTTAGATTCAGATTCGTCTTGCTAACTGGGAAGGTGATCATCGCCGTGAGGCTCTCCTCACGTCTCTTGGTCTCCTCGCCCTCAGGGACGAGCATCTCATAGCGATAGGTGGGCTGATAGAGCGGAGCTAGCGCATTGGGTGTCAGCATAGTGGTATAGTCGCCTAGGTCGCACCCAGCGCATCCATATCCCTTAGCGTAAAACACCAGCGAGGCGTCTTTCATCCATAGCGCAAAAGGTACCTCTGTCGTGTAGTGGTAGTACTGCTCCCCGCTTTTGCTACGCACTATATCGACCTCCTCGCCCATACGACGTAGCATGATAGCACGTGTACGACCCGATATAGAGATCTCTGGCAGCTCAAGCTGGTCAGAACCATCGTTGGCTCGTAGCGTCGGCACTACCTGTAGCACCGTATTGCTATTGAGTCGCTTCATATTGGAGAGGTCTATGTCAAAGTCTACGACTGCCCTCTCCCCCTGCCTGGTGACGACCGTCTGCGAGCTAGCTCTGAGTCCATCTAGTGGATTAGGCGCCTCCTGAGCTACCCCTTCTGCTGGTATCCATAGCATCGCTAGAGCAACGAGAGCGAGCGTAGTGGTATATAATATAGAGTGTTTCATATCTTCTACTGCTTTTGGTGGGGTTGTACGATTAGAAGAGGTAAATGAGTGAAAGCGTTGCTTTGGTGGGTCCGAAGTAGTTCTTCTTCTCCTTGGCTACCTCCTTGCCACAGTGCTCGCATTCGTACCTCGTATAGTCAAAGAGTGCATAACCTGCACTGATAGAGGCCTCTAGATTCCAGTGCTTACCGAGTACCCACTCATATCCGTAGGTGATACCAGCACCATATCCCCAGCCCTGCAGGCGGTAGTCCTTGAGTTGCTTGAGACGACCTATGGGGATGTTGAGTCTATTGACATTGTAAAAGCCTACAAGCCCGTGCAAACCAAAGAAGTGCCCGTTGAACGCCTCGCAGAGGTAGTAACGAGCCTCGGGTAGGACGGAGAAGTGCAGCCACTTCATTCCTGTATCCTTATTAATAGGATCGATGAAGTTATATCCACCGGATAGATCGATGGTCCAGCGTGGTGTGACCCGAACCTCAATACCAAGATTGGGTGTAGCAGTCCCCCAGTAGAGGAAATTGGTCTTGATCCCAACGTCCTGCGCCGTACACCATGTTATGGCGGCCAGCAGGGAGAGAAGGAGGGAGATAAGTCTATTTTTCATACGGTTTGCAATAACGGTTTCGTGACTAGTCCTATGAGAGACAGGAGAGCAGTGTATGTATATCGCTACAACGACTACCTCATAATAAATAGGAGAGGAGGGAGGTCGAGAGATCTACTTCTTCTTTCTCTTGTTTCTGTTGCAAAAGTAAAGAAGCGTAAAGCTAAAACAGGTATCAAATGCGGACAAAAACTTGCTCAAATCGGACAAGATTCTGTCGATGACTTATCAAAATCGGACAAAGATATTTCATATCATGCTAAGAGTCACTCGATTACTGGTGATAAGTGCTACTTACGAGGCATTTGGTAAGAAGTAGCGTTCTCTTTTCATAATAGACAATATGATACATCCTATAGTTTCTCCTGATAGGCTCGAAAGTACGCCCACACTCAGCGAGAATTGCTGCTCTTGCAACAATTTCTACACAAAGAGGCTGAAAACATTCAGATGAAGGAGAGCAAATGAATATCCTCCCTATGCGTCCGATCTGTGTGCCCGTACAGATCTTGATGCGTATCGGACGCACGGAGGTCAGATGAGCGCGCGGCGCCGTCCAGTGGCGTAGAGAAAGGCGATCTCGATGAGACCTGAGAGGATTACGATGACGACGAAGGCGGTCAGCTCGACCTGCAGTAGCACGGCGATCCAAGCACCGAGAGCGATGACGGCCAGTGAGAGGAGTTGGTTGACGAAGACCTCTCGGTTGCGCCCATTGGCGGTGAGGACCAGCTCGATGAAGAAGCCTGAGATGAGCCATATAGGTATCAGTGCGGTCATCAACAGGAAGACTGGTAAGATGAGATCCTCTATCGGACCATTGCCCATAATCCATATGATCGGCTTAGCGGTCAGCATGAGCGCCCCCATACAGAGGATGCCCATCAGCAGTTCGCCACGCAGTATCTTGTGTATGCGCTCTGTAGTATAACTGGTGCTGACCGAGGGAAAGAGAGCCACATTGAGCTGCTTGGTGATATACATAACGACGCTGACGATCTTCATCGAGAAGTCGTAACCCGTCAGGGAGGTCATACCAAAGAGCGAACCGATGACGAGGTTAAGCCCAGCCGACTTGACCGTCATCACTAGATAGGAGAGGAAGAGTGGGGTAGCCTCTCGCAGGAGGGCGAAGCATTTGCGCAGTGAAACGAGATGGAGCGAGAGCTTTTCGCGCCATAAGAGATAGCCGAAAGCGATCCCCGCCGAGAGTATATTGCTGGCCGAGGCGAGTAAGACGTAACGCGCCATATGGTGGGGTGTGAGTACCCAGAGGATGATGGCGACGGCTAGGAGCACCTTCGTAGCGATCTGTATGTAGAGGTAGATGCGTGTGTGCTGGATGCCGATAAAGTACCAGTTAGGCATAATGACACAGGCGACGACTGAGAGAAAGCTCGCCCAGAGGAGCGTGCGGTAAGATGCCAAGGCTCCGACCCATAGCACGATAGGCAGAAAGAGCAGGAAGGAGAGGAGGAGCAGGTAGAAACGACTAGAGAGGATCAGCGAGGTGATGTGTGACTTGCCCGCTAGGTCACGCTCCTTGTCGTAGTGCGCTAGGTAGCGGGTGCCGATCATATCTAGCCCGTAGGTCACCAGTGTAGTGAAGTAGGTGATGATCGAAAAAGCGTAGACATAGGCTCCGTACGCTTCGGCACCGACACGATGGATCAGTATCGGGTAGATGATCAGATGAAAGGAGGAATTCAGCACATTGATCAGTCCGAGAGAGAGGAAGTTCTCTAGAACCAGTCTATTACCTCTGATCATAGAGGTTAGTCTCTGGAGGAGGTGCTTTGGCGCGGGAATGGGAGATTGATTCATCTGACGGAGTAGGCCAGTCTGAGGCTCATAGTGACTAATTAAAAGCGAACGATGAGCGAGGCATCGTACTGGCGTCCCGTCAGGTAGTTAGGTACAGCGTACTGGTTGCGGTAAGCGTCCGAGAGCCAGTAGTAAGAGCCGATGTTGGTCATGTCAAAGAGGTTGAAGACATTCACTCCGATCGAGACCTTGCTGAGCACTTGTAGCCAGCGCCACGCACCAGGCCGTGCCTCCGCACGATCCCACAGCGTGTACTGCATACCGATGTCAACACGCTTGTAAGGTGTGCCACGGAAGAGCGGACGACCAAAGCCCTCGGCAGCGTTAAGCTGAGGGAGTCCCCCCGTCAGCACGCCACGCAAGCTGAGCGTGATACGCTTGTAACCAGGGAAGTAGTCCTGAAAGAAGAGTGACAAGTTGTAGTCTGGCACGTGTGGTAATGGCATCTCGCCATACCCCTCGATGGTCTGCCGTCCGCGCATCAGCGAGCCAGTAAGCCACGAGTCTACGTCTGGGACAAACTCCCCAAAGAGCTTGACATCTAGCCCTACGATGTAGCCAGTGCCGAGGTTTTGACCTAGGTAGCGCTGCTTGACATTGTCCACGTAGTAGGGATTGATGCGAAAGAGATGCTTGTAGTAGCCCTCGGCGGTGAGGCGAAACTTGCGATCCGCCACGAGGAAGTTGTAGTCCACACCGACCAAGGCTTGTGCTGATCCTTGCGAACGCACCTGATCGTTGAGCAGTACAGACTGATTGCCCATAGCGTCAGCCTCGATGATTCGTATCTCCTTGTAAAAGGGGCTCTGATAGTATAGCCCTCCAGCAGCTCTCACCAAGAGGTCGGACAGCTTTTTCGGTCGCCACGAAGCGACCAGACGAGGCGAGATGTCCGCTTTCTTATTGAACGACCAAAAGCTCCCCCGCACGCCTGCCGTCAGATGATAGCTCCCCGAGGGTGTCTGCCACTGCATCTCATCTTGCAGGTAGAGCGAGGCACGAGCCGAGCGCAGCGAGACGTTGGAGTAGAGATTGCTCTGCATCTTGATCAGATTGGGATCTCGTGGCAGATTGTAGCCGGCCGAGTCGAGCTTGACCCACTCAGAGATGTAGTCCGCGATCTGCTCGCCACGTAGCTCCGCACCCCACATGAGGCGATGCGTCTCGCTGAGACGCTGGTTGCCACTATAAGCGAGCGCAGCGACCGAGTAGCGGAGTAGGTTGCGGGCATGCTCATGATTGACGCCCGTGGCGAGGAGTTCCTGCTCCTCACCTCCAGTCGTTGGGTCAGCCTCCTTCTGCAGATAGTAAGCACCCGTTATGTCGTAGCTCTCTCGCTCGTGGCTGTTGTAGAGGCTCAGGTCTAACCTATGTGCGCCTCGACTGCTAGGGCGCCAGTGTAGCGTCAAGGCACCAAAGAGTGTGGAAAAGCGATCCCGCTCCTGTCCGTCGAAGTAGACGGTAAAGTGCTTAGCGTTTTGCAGGGAACCGACAGTCGTCTCACGCTGTTCGGGACGAAAGCGGTACTGTGTCCAGGAGTAATAACCGATTCCCTCGATGCGCCAGCGATCGTTGAAGGTGTAGGTCAGATAGGTCTGCGCATCGGCATAGAAGGGGTTGTACTCGCCGCGGGTCTCCATCTTAGAGAGCATCTGTTGTGTGGTGCGCGTTCGGATGCCTGTGATATGGGTGAAGCGCCCATGCTTACCCCCCACGTAAAGACTATTATTCATCAGGCCGAGGGAGACAGTCCCCTCGAGCTTCGTAGGGCGCTTGTACTGTATGTCTAGGACTGAGGAGAGTCGGTCGCCATAGTGCGCATCGAAGGCTCCAGCCGAAAAGTAAACTCGATCCACCAGATCGGTATTGACAAAGCTCAAACCCTCTTGCTCGGCAGAGCGCACTAATAGTGGGCGGTACACCTCGATACCGTTGACGTAGACGAGGTTCTCATCGAAACTCCCCCCACGTACATTGTACTGCGTACTCAGCTCGTTGTGCTGCGTAACCCCCGCATAGGTTGCCACCATGGACTCGATGCTACGTGTCGGCGAAGCCTCCATGGCGAGCGTCTGAGTCGTGATACGCTCCATACTGGGCGGACGCGCCTCGCCCCGCACCGTCACGGTACCTAAGGCTATAGCACTCTCACCCAGCATCGGGTTAAAGTGCATATCTCGTGAGATACCCTGTGGGTACACTTGGCGCACCGTCTGATAACCGATAGAGCTGTAGGTGACCACCACGCTATCGGTCGTCGGGATCAGCTCCAAGCGGTAAGCTCCCGTCAGGTCGCTCCACGTGCCAAGGGCCGTACCCTCGACACGCACCGAGGCAAACTCAATCGGCTCACGGTCACGATCTAAGACGTAACCCGTAAGCGCCACACGATGGGGTGTCGCGACAGCCATCGTGTCGGTCGTCTGACTGTGTAGAGCCAGCACGCTACCCTGCAGTAGTAAGCAGAGCAGTAAGACGATGTGGTAAAGTGATCTCATCACCACAAAGGTAGACAAAAGTCGCAAGTTGTGAGCGATGTTTGTCGTCTGTTGTGTCCGATAGCTGTTGGCTTTTGGCCGTTCGCTTTTGGCTGGGGTTACTGCGTCCAGTAGGGACGCACGATCGTGTCTAGTGGGAGGGCGTCCGTTGTGTCAAAGCAATACGTGTAACCCTTTGTATGGACGCACGGCTCGTGCGTTCATACAGCGGGCTAATCGTACTTACTTGACAGGTCGCAGAGCGCGCATCGCGTTGAGTACGGCGAGGACTGTGACGCCTACATCGGCGAAGACTGCCATCCACATAGTGGCTACACCGAGCAATGCGAGGAGCAGTACCAATACCTTAATACCTATGGCAAACCAAGCGTTCTGGAGGGCAATGCTGACCGTGCGGCGTGCGATGCGTATGGCAGTAGCGATCTTGAGCGTATTGTCGTCCATGATGACCACGTCGGCCGCCTCTATGGCAGCATCAGAGCCTAGTCCGCCCATGGCGATACCCACATCGGCACGCGCTAGGACAGGCGCATCGTTGATACCATCGCCTACGAAGAGAACGGTGCCACGAGCCGGCTGCTCGAGGATCGTCACGAGGCGTGCCAGCTTGTCCGCAGGAAGCAGATCCGCATAGTACTCGGTGATGCCCACCTGCTGTGCCACCTCACGAGCCACCTCCTCGTGGTCGCCTGTGAGCATAACTAGCTGGTGGATGCCAAGGCGGCTCAGCTCTTCGATCGTTTGTTTAGACTCCTCCTTGATCGTGTCCGAGACGACAATATGTCCCGCATAGTTGCCGTCGATAGCCGCATGGACGATCGTGCCGGCATGGTCGCAAGGCTGCCACTGAGCACCGATAGACTCCATCAGTGCTACGTTGCCCACGTAAACTTCGGAGCCGTTGACACGTGCCTTGACCCCTCGTCCGGCAAGCTCCTCGACCTCCTCGATAGAGCAGTCGTCCTGTTCGTTGGGGTAAGCGTTACGCAGCGAGGCAGCGATCGGGTGTGTGGAGTGACGCTCCACGTGAGCCACCATATGCAGCAGGTGGTTCGCTTCGCAGGCTGTCGGATGTATCGCATTGGCGGTAAAAGAGCCTTTCGTCAGGGTGCCTGTTTTGTCAAAAAGGACGGCACGCGCCTTGGCCAAGGCGTCCATATAGTTGGCCCCTTTGACCAAAATACCAGCTCGTGAAGCGCCTCCGATGCCCGCAAAGAAGGAGAGCGGGATAGAGATGACTAGAGCGCAGGGGCAGGAGATGACTAGGAAGGTCAATGCTCGGTACAGCCAAGTGGCGAAGTGGTCTGTGAAGCTACCCGTCAGGAGTGGCGGTATGAAGGCAAGTAGGAGCGCCACGATCACTACGACGGGCGTGTAGACACGAGCGAAGCGACGTATGAAAGTCTCGCTCCGAGACTTATGATCGGTGGCATGCTCGACCATCTCGATGATCTTAGAGGCGGTGGAGTCGCCCGCTGTCTTGGCGACACGGACGGTGAGTAGACCCGAGAGGTTGACACAGCCAGACATAACCTCGTCCTCGACGGTGACGCTACGGGGTACGCTTTCGCCCGTTAGTGCGACCGTATTAAGTGCTGAGGAGCCCTCCACGATGAAGCCATCGAGCGGTACCCGTTCGCCAGGCTTGATGATGATCGTCTCGCCCACAGCTACCTCCTCAGGGGCGACCGACTGCTCGACTCCGTCACGCAGCACATTTGCCGTGTCGGGGCGTATCTCGAGGAGGTGGGAGACGGCACGACGGCTCTTGCCCTCGGCATACCCCTCGAAGAGTTCGCCTAGCTGGAAGAAGAGCATCACAAAGACCGCCTCGGGGAACTGCGCCTCGGCTCCTGGCAGGAAGCCTATGCAGAGCGCACCGATGGTAGCGATGCTCATAAGGAAGTGCTCGTCAAAGAGTTCGCCATGCGCCACCCCCTCGACCGCCTCGCCGAGCACGTCATACCCTATGATAAGGTATGGCACGAGGTAAACCAAGAGAAGCTGCCACATCGGGAGTGCGCAGGTGCGCTCCACGATATAGGCCCCAATGAGTAGCAGGGCTGAGAGTATGATACGTATTAGTTTCTTCTTCATAAGATATAGATGTACTGTTACGGAGACAAAGGTAGAGCTATCTGGGTGCAACTCCGTTGCAAAAGTGGCGTCTCTACATATCGCTACAGATATCCTCTAATCTCTGTGGAGACTGTTGCAAAAGTCAACAGTCTCACAATCTTGCTTACAAGATTGTCTAGACTTTGCAGAAAGGATAAAGCGCAAGGCGCTGAGAGTGAGGCCTGAAGGGAGCATACCTCCGTATGTGACCAAAGCCGAATCCCGAAAGCAACAGAAAACTAACTATTACCATGCAGGAGCTGCTGGTCGTGTCGGAGTAAGAGATAGAGGAGCCACCCCCCATAGAGTATATGGTAGAGTGCGATGACTAGGTAGTAGGTGGAAATGGTCTCGACGAAGGGTGCGCGCAAGACGTAGATGAGTAGCACCAGGAGGGCAACTTGCAGGAAGAGGTTGAGCAATTGGAACTGTAGGTGCGCCCTTTGTCGCTCGATGATGTCGGGGATGACGTTGATGATGGAGGTGAAGAAGAAGACGAGCAGGTACACGAGCATAGCGCGTATGATCTCTGTGCAGGCTACGTACTCGGGAGCTAAGAGCCAGCGAACGAGATAAGGCATAGCCCACCAGAGAATCAATAGCGTGGGGATGCCTACCACGAGCGTTACCACGAGCAGTGGGCGGACGAGTGGTCGCCAAGGAGCCTGCGCATGGTGTGCTACGGAGAGACGGTTGAAGTAGACTTGACTGACGCTGTCTGCGATGAGCTGTATGGGACGGCGTGCCAGCATCGTTGCCATGGAGACCAGTCCTACCTCTACGGTGGTGTAGCCTAGCGGTAGCATGAGGATTAGGATCGACCCGAGGAGGGTGGTGATGAGTGTCTGAGGAAGGCTAAATATCGGGAAGACTCTGTACTTGCGAGCTACAAACTTTAGCCCGCTACGGTTGGTCGGACCATTAATTGTCTTGTGATGCTTGAGTGAAGGCAGGAGTGGAACAAGTGCAAGCAGCGTCGAGGCTATTTGCGCTCCCCACAAGCTCCAGACCGTGGGCGAGAAGAGTCCGAAGCCCACTTTGAGTCCATTGTTGCCTAGTCCCTGTACCGCCTTGCTGGTGGCGATACGCTTGAAGTGTCCTAGGCTTAGCGCATAATTGCTCAGCGTAGTGCTAAGTCCTAAAGCGCAGACAACGGGCGGAATGAGCCAGAGCTTGCCCTGCAGGGTGGCGTAGCGGGTTGCTACGATCCGTGGCTCGATGACTGGGGTGAGGGCGAATAGTATGAGCGTTATTACGCCTGTGATCCATAGGGTGAGGCGTAGCAAGTGGTCTCGCTCTAAGGGCTCTTGGCAGACGACGATAGCCTGATCGTAGCGCCCCCCCACGGCGATGCTGAGCAGCGTGGCGATGGAGAGGATGAGTGCTAGGTCGCCTAGCGTGTCTGGTGTGTATAGTCTACTGACCCACGGTAAGAGGAGTAAGGCTATCAGCTGTACCCCGACGCTGACAGAGATGAGTAGACCGCTGTCGGCTAGTATGGAGCGTAGTGAGCGGGGTACTTTCACTGCTTTAGTATAGATCGAGGAAAGCGAGGAGCAGGTAGACGGCTGGCACTGCTAGAAGTAGGCTGTCGATGCGATCGAGGATGCCTCCGTGACCCGGGATGAGCTTGCCCGAATCCTTGACACCCGCCTGACGCTTGAGGCTACTCTCGAAGAGGTCACCGATGGTACCAAAGATGGCAACCACTGTAGCAATGAGCAAAATGCGTAGCCAGCTTAGCTCGGGGAATAACAGCAGACGCAAGACGACTGCTGAGAGAAGGACGAGAATGAGTCCTCCGATGGAGCCCTCGACGCTTTTCTTTGGTGAGATGCTGGGTGCTAGTCTTCTTTTGCCCCATCGTGAGCCGACGAGGTAAGCACCCGTGTCATTGACCCATATAAAGATGAAGATGGCGAGGAGGAGCAACCCGTCGAACTGCGTCATGGAAGAGAAAGGGTCGACCACAAGCGTCAGTCTGATGGTCAGCGCAAGGGGTACGGCTATGTAAAGCTGGCCTATGAGACTGTTGCTGAGGCTGGGGAGCATAGCTTGGTGTGGAAGGAATGTAGAGCGACAGACCACATAGAGCAGGTAGAGCAGGTAAGGAATGAAAATGCCGAACTCATGACTGATCGCCATGCCATACTGCGCCGTGGCGTAGAGAAGCCAGACGGCTGCCGCGCAGTCTAGTACGATACGAAAGATGTAGGTCTGATTGACTCGCGTCAGATGGTTGAACTCGATGATCCCTGCGACGGCAAAGAAGGAGAGCAAGATCCACAATCCCCAGACCAAGGGGAGTGTTAAGGCTAGCACGATCAGTGCTACGTAGACAGTGCCCGATATAAGACGAGTGGTGAAGGTCGACATGGTAGCGTTGTATTCAGTGATTGTCGTGTGTTACGTAGAGCTTAATAAGTTAGTCGGACAGAGACGCTCAGCGAGTGAGTATCTCTGCCCGACTTCTAGAGAGGACTATTCGTGATCTGTAGGCTCCTCCTCCTTTTTCTCATCAGAGGGAGCGGGTGCAGGCTGCTCCTCCTTTTTAATATAGGGCGGAGGGGTAGCACTAGCGAGTCGCTTGGCACGCGCAGCCTCGTTGAGCGCATCGAGCTCGTCGGAGCGTGAGATCCACTGACGCTTGCCTAGGATCCTCTCCACATCTTCGGTGTAGATCACCTCACGCTCTAGAAGTAGCTTAGCGAGCTGATGATGCTGCTCGGCATACTGTGTCAGGATCTCCTTGGCACGGGCATACTGTGTAGCGATGAGCTTGGAGACCTCCTGGTCGATGATGACCGCTGTCTCTTCACTGTACGGCTTTTGGAAAGTATAGCCGTCGCTCTGCGATTCAGCATAGTTGAGGTTGGGCAGCTTGTCGCTCATACCGTAGTAGGTGATCATAGCATAGGCGAGCTTGGTGACACGCTCGAGGTCGTTGGCAGCACCTGTCGAGATGCGATCGAGGAATAACTCCTCAGCAGCACGACCTCCCAGTAGCGAGCAAAGCTCATCGAGAAGTACCTGCGTGTGGGTGATCTGTCGCTCCTCAGGCATATACCAAGCGGCGCCAAGCGCCTTGCCACGCGGCACGATGGTGACCTTGACCAAGGGGTTGCCGTACTCCGTCATCCAGCTGATGGTGGCGTGACCCGCCTCGTGGATGGCGATGCTGCGACGCTCGTCCTCGGTGATGATCTTGTTCTTCTTCTCCAGACCTCCGATGATACGATCCACCGCATCCATAAAGTCTTGCTTCTCGATCGCCTGCTTGTCGTGGCGTGCCGCTATGAGCGCCGCCTCGTTGCAGACGTTTGCTATGTCTGCTCCCGAGAAGCCTGGCGTCTGTCGTGCCAGCTGATCCACCGATACGTCTGGACCTAGCTTGAGCCCCTTCATATGTACGAGGAAGATCTCCTTGCGGTCGTTCAAGTCGGGTAGGTCTACGTAGATCTGACGATCGAAGCGCCCAGCACGAAGGAGCGCCTTGTCGAGGATGTCCACACGGTTCGTCGCAGCGAGGATGATCACTCCACTATTGCCATCGAAGCCGTCCATCTCGGTGAGAAGCTGGTTGAGCGTGTTCTCTCGCTCGTCATTACTGCTGAAGCCAGCGTTCTTACTTCGTGCACGCCCCACGGCGTCGATCTCATCAATGAAGATGATACAGGGTGACTTCTCCTTAGCCTGCTTGAAGAGGTCACGAACGCGCGAAGCTCCTACACCGACGAACATCTCCACGAAGTCTGAACCCGAGATCGAGAAGAACGGCACATGCGCCTCACCAGCGACCGCCTTCGCAAAGAGCGTCTTACCAGTCCCTGGAGGGCCCACGAGGAGCGCGCCCTTAGGGATCTTACCGCCTAGCTTGGTGTACTTGTCAGGGTTCTTGAGGAACTCGACAATCTCCTGTAGCTCCTGCTTAGCTTCGTGAAGCCCCGCCACATCGTCAAAGGTGACGTGCGACTCCTTCTTGTCATAGAGCTTAGCCTTAGACTTACCGACGTTAAAGACTCCGCCAGGACCACCGTTCTTCCCTCCAGGGCCAGCGCTCATACGACGGAAGATCCATATCCAGAAGACAAGAACCAGGATCAGCGGCAGCCAGTTTGCTAGTATGAGCCAAAAGCTCATGCTGTCGGTCTTATACTTGATATCTATGGCGACCTCCTCCCTTTGGACAAACTCGTCAAAGCGATCTACCGACGGCAGGGTACACTTGACCTGATACTGAGTATTGACCATACGAAAGGGGAAGCCTCGCTGCTCGATGTTTTGTAGCTCCTGCTCGCTGTAGACCATACTCACCTTCTTGGGGTTGAGCGTAGCAACAGCGATGCCCTTGGTGCGGTTCACCTCTACCTTGGTAGCGACCTCCTTGCGGAGCAATTGCTGAAACTCCGTCCAGTCCACCTCCTTACTATTCGTAGGCTCCTCGGACGGAAGGAAGAAGAGCATCGCCAAGATCAGTATGGCCGATAGGTATAGCCACATCGGATTAAAGCGACGCTTGCCACGTCGTGGATCCGACCCCTGCGGGTTAGGAGTGGGAGAACCCAGAGGGTTTTTAATATGCTTATTCATCAATAGGATTCTTTCTAGTTACCTCTCAAAAAGCGTACCACAATCCACCTTGCAGACCTATTGGCACACCTTTGTCCGCAAAGGTACAAAATAACCCCATAGAGACTTTGTGTCCTAGCGGGCTACTCGTGAGCTTTAGGAGAGGAAGCCGAGGAGGACACCCGCAGCGACGGCAGAGCCGATGACGCCAGCCACGTTAGGGCCCATAGCGTGCATCAGCAAGTAGTTCGTCCGGTCATACTTGACGCCTTCGATTTGCGAGATGCGAGCTGAGTCAGGAACGGCGGAGACACCCGCATTGCCGATCAGTGGATTGATCTTGTTTTCGTCCTTGAGGAAAAGGTTCATCAACTTGACAAAGAGTACTCCAGAGCAGGTTGCTATGATAAAGGAGATCGCACCAAGCATAAAGATCTTTACCGAGTCGAGCGTGAGGAAGTGTGTCGCCTGTGTCGAGGCTCCTACTGTCACACCGAGGAGGATCGTGACGATATCGATGAGTGGCTCACGAGCCGTGCGAGCTAGACGATCGCAGACGCCACTCTCCTTGAGGATATTACCGAAGAAAAGCATCCCCAGCAGAGGTAGACCTGATGGCACGAGGAAGCCAGTCAAGAGAAGTCCGAAGATCGGAAAGAGAATGCGCTCTACACGAGACACCTTGCGGGGTGGCTTCATACGTATGCGTCGCTCCTTGTCGGTCGTCAGCAGACGCATGAAGGGCGGCTGTATGATCGGCACCAGTGCCATGTAGGAGTAAGCCGAGACAGCAATAGCACCGAGTAGGTCGGGAGCTAGCTTCGACGAGAGGAAGATAGCTGTCGGACCATCAGCACCTCCGATGATACCGATAGCACCCGCAGCATTGGGCTCGAAGCCTAGCTGCAAGGCGATCATATAGGCTCCAAAGATGCCAAACTGTGCAGCCGCACCCACCAGCATTAGTTTAGGATTGGAGATTAGCGCCGAGAAGTCTGTCATCGCACCGATGCCGAGGAAGATTAGTGGCGGGTACCACCCCTGTCTCACCCCTTGGTAGAGGATATTGAGGACAGAACCCTCCTCATAGATGCCGATCTGCAAGCCTGCATCCTTAAAGGGGATATTGCCGATCAGCATACCAAAGCCAATGGGGATCAAGAGCAGTGGCTCGAACCTAAAGCGTATGCCTAGGAAGATAAATAGGGCTCCAATTAGGATCATGATCACATGACCCGTCGTCAGATTGGCAAAGCCCGTGTAAGTAGAGAAAATCTCTATATTCTCAACAAGGAAGTTCCAAAAATTCATAAGGCTATCTCGTTAATTGCTTAGGTCGATATTACTTTTTCAATTGTCTACAGGTAACCGTAGGACGCATCATCTGACTCTTATCACTCCACGGCTGATAAACCTGCGTGCGGGGTCGTATGGTCAGCTGTCCTGGCGCCTCGCCACCGCCCATCTCTATCTCACTCGTCAGTGCTAGTGAGATAGCAACGGGCACAAGCGGATCTTCGGTCGTGCTGGCTAGCTCCGTAGGCTCTTGGTCTGGTTGATTCTCTAATCGCTTCTCGAGTCGATTGTGTAGTCGACCACGCAGGCTCTCATTACGCCCCTCGATACGCATGGCCACGATCCCGACAAGCTTATAGGCCAGGAAGAGGATCAGTAGCCCCGAAAAGACCACCAGCATAGCGGTGATGGTCATCACAAAGCCATTAGGGTCAGCCTCTTGTAGGCGGTCGATCTTCTCATTCTTGTCCTTGACCACATTGTTAGATCCAGGCGTCGTGTGCTCCGTGACATGCCACGCCTCGGTGGCCACAACCGTACGCACTCCGTCATCGATACGAGCATAGGAGTGATTGGCGGGGAGAGATGCTGGCACCTCCACCTCATCGATGATGGTGCTCCCATCGTTGCTTACCAAAGCTAGATAGTGAGTGGTGTCAGGTGCTAGCGAGAAGTTTAGGTGAAAGGTGCCTCGCATTGGCATCTCATCGGCAAAGAAGACGATGCTCTGCCTCGGCTTGATCACCGTCAGCACATCCCCCTTAGGGATCATATACTTCTTGAGATACTGCGGATCATCAGTCAGAAAGCAGCCCGCAAGGTTTATCGTCCCCGCTGAGGAGTTGTAGATCTCGATCCACGGGCTACGCTTGCCATAGTTGTCTATGTAGTTATCTACATTATCTATCATCACCTCATTGATCCGAGCCGCCGTGATACTCTGTGCTGAGAGCGACAGGGAGCCCCATAGGGCGACTATTGTAGAGAGGAGGAGTAGTCTCTGTAAGGCAGGGTGTGTGATTCGTTGCATAAGCTCACATATGTATTGCTAATATTGGATCTCCAAAGGTACATTTTCTTCGGCAAAGTGAGGGTATCTAGAGTCTGACCCGCAGGACTGACGCACCCGAAGAAACGAGCGAGGATTTGCGAAATTGAGGCGTGAATCCAAAATGCGTTCACTAGATCGGAACCATTAAGAGCGAATTTCTGTATCTTTGTATGCGAATGAGTGGTGGGCGGACTCGTCAAGAGCTTTGCATCACCTCACTATAACATCTTATCAGTTATGGATCTACATTACGAAGACATACGACGTGACTACGGCCGCAGGAGCCTCAGTCGTAAGGATCTGACGGACGATCCCTTTGAGCTAGTTAGGCTGTGGCTACAAGAGGCTGTGGACGATCCCAAGGTCCTAGAGCCTACGGCGGTACTAGTCTGCACCAGTACACCCGATGGGCATCCTAGCTCGCGTACTGTACTGCTCAAGGAGCTCCTCGGTGAGGAGTTTATCTTCTACAGCAACTACGAGAGTCGTAAGGGTCAGCAGATGGCTGCCAACCCACACGTCAGTCTCACCTTCCTCTGGCACGAGCTGGAGCGACAGATACATGTTGAGGGTATGGTACGGCATCTAGAGCCTGAGATCAGTGATCAGTACTTCGCCACACGCCCCTACAAGAGTCGTGTCGGTGCACGTATATCCCCACAGAGCCACCCGATACCTGACCGCAACTACATCTATACGCACTTTGCCAAGGAGGCTGCTAAGTTTGCCCTGCAGACGGTGCCACGCCCCGACAACTGGGGAGGCTTTGCCGTATTGCCTAGTCGCATAGAGTTTTGGCAGGGGCGTCCGAGTCGTCTGCACGACCGCTTCCTCTATGAGCGTCAGGAGGATAACTCGTGGCTTGTCAATCGTCTGGCACCTTAGTGCTTATGAACGCAACGAGACCTGTACTCCTAGCTATCGACACCGCCCTACAGGGGTGTAGCGTCGCTGTGACCGACAGCGAGCAGATACTATATAATAAGGTATACCAAGAGACCGAGATATCTAATGCGGCGCTCATCGGGAGCTATACTAAGGAGGCTATCAGCTGGTGCCAAGAGCATGGCTACCAGATAGCAGCCATAGCAACGACCGATGGACCAGGTTCCTACACGGGACTACGCATAGGCGCCTCGCTCGCTAAGGGACTAGCCTTCGGGCGAAGCATCCCGCTCATTGCCGTCTCCACTCTGCAGCTCCTGCTGGCAGGCTTGCCGAGCTACGCTGGGGAGACTGTGGCTCTGCTCGATGCGGGGCATGGGAACGCTTACCAGCAGACCTTCGACGCTGAAGGGGTACCTCGTGACAAAGCAACTTTTGTCACCATCTCATCAGAGTGGCACGCACCCGCCGAGAGCCGTATCGTCTACGTCGGTTTGCTGCCCGTAGAGGGTACCGCCGTCACGCCACCAACGGCTGAGACGCTCGCCACCGTAGCGCGCAGCTACTGGCTGAGGGAGCAATATGTCGACACCGCCTACTGGGAGCCGAACTATGTCAAGCCTTACAAGGCGGTCGTGGGACAAAACAAAGTCCTCGAGCGACTCAAACTATCCAAACAAGTATAAACCACAACTACGACCTAAATATGATCAAAGATATCATCGTACTTGCCAAGCAAGTCCCCGACACACGTAATGTCGGCAAAGATGCTATGAAGGCT
>QWCE01001284.1_pt1 | contig 39408 bp, 36 predicted proteins | sample 1972531 | NCBI WGS metagenome assembly QWCE01 (sample SAMN09866716, study PRJNA288562) | Human gut metagenome isolate term4_stool, whole genome shotgun sequencing... | reverse complement strand
AGGGAAAAGCGCCCTGCCGCAAGATGTGCTGACTGAAATGCTGGAGGATACCCGACAGAAGGTACTGTCCACCAGTGAACGAATCACGACCCTTACCGCAGAACTGAATGATGGAAACTCTAAGATCGAGGAGATGAAGGCCGAGTTCAACCGGATCGTGTCCTGGTCCAAGATTTTTGATGAAAGCCCGATGGAGGTCAAGAAAATGATCTGCGGCTACATCATCAAGAAGGTTTCGGTGTTCCGGGACTATAGGGTCAAGATTGAATTCAACATTAATGTGGAGCAGTTCCTGAATGGTATCGACAGCATCGACGAATGCGCTACCTATGAACTGCCCATGGCGCAATAAGCTCTCACCCTCGCCACGACCACGGCGAGGGGTACATATCGTAAAGGTATGTCCAGTTGACAACATATACCTTCTATGCTATACTGCAACTTGTCTCTCATCAATTGCCGGGGCGGGATATTCAAGCCCTTTCCCAAGCCATCAGGGGGTGCATACCCGATGGTTCGGGAGAGCGCTTGAATGGCATTCAAGAGGTCAGCGGTTCGATCCCGCTTATCTCCACCAGGAAAGTTCCGAAATCTGCGGATTTCGGAACTTTTTTTGCATTTTTTGCGTGACTCTTGAAAATTCCGAAAAAGTCGTGCATAACGCGTACATAATTGCCTGTTTTTGGGGGTGTCAAAACGAGGGTCAAAACCCAGATTTTTACATGATTTTTTGGGCTTTGAAAAAATTTCTTATTTTATAATCAGGCTGCCAGTGTGAAATTTGTCCGTCACAGACTGACAAATTATGCGCGCCGCAGACTGCAATCCTTTTGTCGGAAAAACCCGGAGGGTTTTTCGACGGTCTCAACCCCCTTACCTATCTGCCAGATCTGCCGGCTCCCGCTTGCTCTCCATGGGGAACACCGTCACCTGATTCCCGTCCGCCATAGCCAAAAACACCTCTCCGGCCTCCTTGTACCCCTGTTTTTCCAGCTGCCGCGCAAGCCAGCTCTCGTCCTTTCCGATCCGCTGCAGATTTCCCCGCAGTATCATCCCATCCTGGATCACCGAGGTCTGCAGCAGCGTCTGGTCCGGCTGCATGGATAGATCCGCCGGTGTAGCGGGCCTCTGCATTTCCACAGGCAAAAAGGTCACCGTACCGTTGTGCTCCAGCAGCGCCGTCTGTATCTGTCCCAGGTCAAAATATCCCCCGATGCGGCAATACATGAGAAAGTCCCCCAGGTCCATCTTGGCCTTTTTCAGATTCTCCCGGTAAATCACTCCGCCGTCCATCAAAATCAGCGGCTTTCCCGTAATGATTCGTCGAGCCCCCAGGGATTTGTTGGTCCATAGGGAAATGCACACCGCCGCCACCGCATACACCACCATGGCAACCAGCGAATTTTCCGGCGTGTCCAGCTCCGTGGCCATCTCCGCGGCGATGGAGCCCACGGTGATGCCGATGACATAGTCAAACAGGTTCATCTGCGATACCTGCTTGTTTCCCATGAGCTTTGTCAGCAAAAACATGGCCGCCAGGGACACCAGCGATGTCACGGCCACCTGCACGAGATCCATAAAAATACCTCCCCAACCATACTTTTCCTCAGTATGGCCGGGGAGATGATTTTTTATCCAAAAGTCCTCGCAGCCCTTGCGTCCGCAGGATTTTTCGCCGTTTCTTTTTATCCTTGCTTATCCTCATTTTCATTGGTGTGGATGTTGATAAACTCCGCCCGCATCTTGGAATAGAGGATGGTCTGGCTGCTGTACAGTCCGCAGTAGCCCGACAGCAGATAGCTGATGGCGCAGGCCATAGCAAAATACAGCAGGTCCCCGGTGCCGAACAGCTCAATGCTCAAAAACACGGACGCAATGGGACAGTTCACCGCTCCGCAGAACACCGCCACCAGCCCGATGGCCGCTCCGAAGCCCGCCGGAAGTCCCAAAAAGCCCCCCAGCACACACCCGAAGCAGGCGCCCACGAAGAAGGAGGGCACCACCTCGCCGCCCTTAAAGCCGAATCCGATGGTCACAGCGGTAAACAGCAGCTTCAGCAGCCACGCCCAGCCCCCGACTTCTCCGCCGATGGCCCGGCCCACCACCTCCATGCCTGCGCCGTTATAGTCCGTGGTGCCCACCAGCAGCGTCAGTCCTATGACCAGCACGCCGCCCACAAAGGCCCGGATAAAGGGATTGGGCAGCAGCCTCGCCGCCCTGCGCCCCGTCTCCTGCAGTCCCCGGCAAAACAGGATGCTCACCACCGCGCACCCAATGGCGAGTAAAATCACCAGCACCATGGTCCAGGCGTCCAGCCCCGGGTCCGCCACCGTAAACCGCGTAGGCGGCACCTTCATCATCAGGCTCACCAGATAGCCCACCAGCGCCGCCGTCAGGCACGGAATAAGCCCCGCGTAGTAAAATACACCCACGCTGATGACCTCCATGGCAAACACCGCCGCCGTCAGCGGCGTTCCGAACAGGGCTGAGAACACCGCGCTCATGCCGCAGAGGGTCGCCAGGGGCAGGTCCTTTTCCCCCAGATGCAGCAGCCGCCCGGTGGTGTGTCCGATGCCGCCGCCTATCTGCAAGGCCGCGCCCTCGCGCCCGGCGCTTCCGCCGCCCAAATGGGTCAGTACCGTAGACACAAAGATCACCGGCACCAGCAGCACCGGCACATTTTTTCCGAAATGCACCGACTCGATTACGGCGTTGGTGTCCTTTCCCTCCACCTTTGTCACCCGGTACAGCCCCGCAATGATAACGCCCAGCACCGGCAGCAAATACAGCACCCAGGGATGGGCCAGCCGCACCTGGGTGGCGTAGTTCACGCCGATGTGGAACACCGACCCAATGATCCCGCCGATGCCGCCGATGAGTCCCCCCACCGCCAGCCACTTGCCCAGCACCGCCGGATACGCGCCGATATGTACCATGAGCTTTTTCCACTTGTCCATCCCGTGCCGTCCTTTCCCGGAGATCCGCCAAAATTCTTCCTATTTTATACCATCTTTGCCCCTCTCTGTCAATCGCCGTCTATGTATTTTTCCCCCGAAGCCCTTGCCTCTGCCCCCACGGCGGCAAGGTTTCCCGCGCCCCGGAATTTTCTCCCCTCTGTCTGTCCCTCTGAAAATTTTTTAGATAAACTCAAAAAATGTGGATTTTTATGGTTGATTCTCCCGACGGAATGTTCTATACTATATTTGTATGAATCGTAAATCCCCGATTACATTACACAAACAGGAGGTACTATCAAAATGAAGTATAACCGCACTTTTAACTTTTCCGCCGGTCCTGCCATGATGCCGGAGCCCGTCCTGGAGGAGATCCGTGACGAGATGATGAACTACCGCGGCAGCGGTATGTGCGTCATGGAGATGAGCCACCGCTCCAAGGTGTTCCAGCAGATCATCGACGAGGCCGAGGCCGACCTGCGTGAGCTGATGAACATTCCCGATAACTACAAGGTCCTGTTCATCCAGGGCGGTGCCACCCTGCAGTTCGCCGCCATTCCCTGGAACCTGATGAAGAACGGCAAGGCTGTGTATGTGGAGACCGGTGCCTGGTCCAAGAAGGCCATTGCCGAGGCTAAGAAGTACGGTGAGGTCATTGTGGCCGCCTCCTCCAAGGATAAGAATTTCAGCTATATCCCCGACTGCTCCGACCTGGACATTCCCGAGGATGCCGACTATGTCTATATCTGCGAGAATGAGACCATCCACGGCGTCACCTGGAATAAGCTCCCCAATACCAAGGGCCATGTCCTGGTGTCCGACCAGTCCTCCATGTTCCTCTCCAAGCCCTGCAATGTCTCCGACTATGGCATGATCTACGCCGGCGTGCAGAAGAATGTAGGCCCTGCCGGCATGGTGGTGGTCATCATCCGCGAGGATCTGATCCGTGAGGACATCGATCCCAAGATGCCCGTCTACATGAGCTATAAGACCCACGCTGACAATGGCTCCATGTACAACACCCCCAACTGCTGGGCCATCTACTGCTGCGGCAAGGTGTTTAAGTACCTCAAGAGCATCGGCGGCCTGGAGGAGATGCACAAGCGCAACATCGCCAAGGCCAAGGTCATCTATGACTTCCTGGATTCCTCCAAGATGTTCAAGGGTACCGTGGAGCCCGAGTTCCGCAGCCTGATGAATATTCCCTTTGTCACCGGGTCCGCGGAGCTGGACGCCGAGGTGGTCGCCGCTACCAAGGCCGCCGGCTATGATAACCTCAAGGGCCACAAGTCCGTGGGCGGCCTCCGCGCCAGCGTCTATAACGCCATGCCCATCGAGGGTGCCCAGGCTCTGGTAGAGTTCCTGAAGAAGTTCGAGGCCGAGCACAAGTAATATAAATAATTAAAGCCGTGGCGGACACCCCGTTCGCCACGGCACCCTCAAAAAACGCATCCGTAGGGGCCGATGACCCTGTTGCGGTGCCCAAAATTTTTGCGCTGCCTTACGGCGGACGCTGGAAATTTTGACCGCGGCCACTCGCTCACTTCGCTTCCTCTGCCACCGGCAGCGCTCAGTTCGCTCCCCACATCGGCCCGCCGTACCGCACTACCTGTAATGTGTCATTGCGAAGCCAGTGCGCACACTGGCTGTGGCAATCCGTACCCCCCGTCCCATTCGTAGGGGGCGGCGTCCCCGACGCCCCGCTCCACAAGGTTTCTTGTTACCCTCCGTAGGGGCGGACGCCTCTGTCCGCCCGTCTCTCCGGGCTTACACCGCACTTGCTGTAAAGTGTCATTGCAAAGCCCGTGCGCACACTGGCTGTGGCAGTCCCTCCCCCCTCAAAAACGTCCCTTGCCTAAAGGGGCTGTGGTTAAAGCCGACTGAGGGATTCTTCCCCGCACTCAACCAAAAATAAATTATAAGGAGATTACAATTATGCGTATTCTGGTTACCGACGGTATGGATAAGACCGCCATGGCTCAGCTCCGCGAGATGGGTCACGAGGTCGTCGAGCAGTTCTATGAGCCCGATCAGCTGGGCGCCGCCCTGAAGGATTTTGACGCCGTGGTGGTCCGCTCCAAGACCAAGGTCCGCGCCAACCATATTGACGAGGCCAAGACCGGCAAGCTCAAGCTCATCATCCGCGGTGGCGTGGGCGTTGATAATATCGATGTCAAGTACGCCGAGTCCTGCGGCATCACCGTGAAGAACACCCCCCGCGCCTCCTCCCAGTCCGTAGCCGAGCTGGCCATGGGCCATATGTTCTCCTGCGCCCGTTATCTCTCCATCGCCGGCCACACCATGCGTGAGGACAAGTGGGAGAAGAAGGCTTACGGCAAGGGCATCGAGCTTCAGGGCAAGACCCTGGGTATCGTGGGCTTTGGCCGCATCGGTCAGCACCTGGGTGTCATGGCCAAGGCCATCGGCATGAAGGTGGTCGCCTTTGATATTTTCCACATCCCCGGCATCGAGGAGCAGCTGGGCATCCCCTATGTGGAGATGGATGATCTGCTGGCCCAGGCCGACTTTGTTTCCGTCCACGCTCCCGCTGTGGATGGCGGCGCTCTGATTTCCGCCGAGAATATCGCCAAGATGAAGGACGGCGTGGTGATCATCAATACCTCTCGCGGCACCAATGTGGACGAGGCTGCTCTGCTGGCCGCCCTGGAGTCCGGCAAGGTCCGCGCCGCCGGCCTGGATGTCTACGCCGATGAGCCCGCCACCAATAAGGCCCTGTATAGCCATCCCATGGTTTCCTGCACGCCGCATATCGGTGCCGCCACCGTGGAGGCTCAGAAGCGCATCGGTGCTGAAATCGTTGACATCATCAAGAACTTCTAATCCATACGGTTCAAGCAGTAAGGAGAACGCCCCCGGCGTTCTCCTTTTTTATCTGAAAAAACATCCGTAGGGCGGGGCCCATGTGCCCCGCCGCACACCGCACCCCTTGTAAAATGTGTCATTGCGAGGCCAGTGCGAACACTGGCCGTGGCAATCCGTACCCCCGTCCCCAAAGTCCTCCCCCCTTTCACTCTCCATGCCACACAAAAAAGCCACCGCATCAACCCGATACGGTGGCTTTCCCTATTTCACTTTTGCGCCGAATTCTCCGGCCGTCACTGACCCTTCATCATCCGCACAGCCGCCTGCCGGGCCAGTGCCCGATGCAGCGCGATCTGCGCGCGCTTCACATCCAGGTCCGCACTGTGCTCCGCCAGCCGCTCCCGGGCCCGCTTCTCGGCGGACTGGGCCCGAGGCAGGTCAATGTCCTCAGCCCGCTCTGCCGCACGCACCAGCAGCGTCACCTCGTTGTGAACGATGTTGGCCACGCCCAGGTTTACAGCCACGAATTCCTCCGTGCCGCTGTCCTTTCGGGCCGTGACCACGCCGTCCTCAATGGCCCCCAGCATCGGCGCATGGTCCTGCAACACACCTACGCTGCCCCCGGAAAAGGGCAGCTCCACATAGCTGACCATGTCGTCATACACGGTGCTGGCGGCGGTGACGATCCGGATATGGATCCCGTCTTTCATAGGCACCTCTTACATCTGCTTGCGCTTAGCAAGCACATCGTCGATGGAGCCGCACATGAGGAATGCCTGCTCCGGTATATCGTCGCACTCACCGCCCAGGATGATCTCGAAGCCCCGGATGGTATCCTCCAGCTTTACATACTTGCCCGCCAAGCCCGTGAAGTTCTCAGCCACATGGAAGGGCTGGGACAGGAACCGCTGAATGCGGCGGGCCCGGTTCACCGTGGCCTTATCCTCCAGGCTCAGCTCGTCCATGCCCAGCACGGCAATGATATCCTGCAGATCCTTGTATTTTTGCAATACGGTCTGCACAGCTCGGGCCGTGTTGTAATGTCTGCGTCCCAGCACATCCGGCTCCAGGATACGAGAGGTGGACGCCAGGGGGTCCACCGCGGGATAAATGCCCAGCTCGGAAATGCCGCGGTCCAGCACCGTCGTGGCGTCCAAATGGGCAAAGGCCGTGGCCGGAGCCGGGTCCGTCAGGTCGTCGGCAGGCACATAAATGGCCTGCACGGAGGTAACGGAGCCGTTGCGGGTGGAGGTAATACGCTCCTGCAGCGTACCCATCTCCGTAGCCAGGGTGGGCTGGTAGCCCACGGCGGAGGGCATACGCCCCAGCAGGGCCGAAACCTCGCTGCCCGCCTGGGTAAAGCGGAAAATGTTATCAATGAACAAAAGCACATCCTGTCCGCTGCTGTCGCGGAAGTTTTCCGCGATGGTCAGACCCGACAGGGGCACCCGCAGACGCGCTCCGGGGGGCTCGTTCATCTGTCCGAATACCAGCGCCGTCTTGCTGATAACGCCGGACTCGGTCATTTCGTTCCACAGGTCATTGCCCTCCCGGGAGCGCTCGCCCACGCCCGCGAACACGGAGTAGCCGCCGTGCTCGTAGGCCACATTGCGTATAAGCTCCTGAATGAGCACCGTCTTTCCCACGCCGGCGCCGCCAAACAGGCCGATCTTGCCGCCCTTGGAGTAGGGTGCCAGCAGATCCACCACCTTGATGCCCGTCTCCAGGATCTCGGTGGAGGGGATCACATCCGTAAAGGAGGGCGCTGCCCGGTGAATGGGCATCCGCTCCGCCTCCACAGGTCCCTTGCCGTCGATGGGGTCGCCCACCACATTGAACATCCGCCCCAGGGTGGCCTCTCCCACAGGCATAGTCACCGGAGAGCCGGTGTCCACAGCGGTGCAGCCCCGGGCGATACCGTCGGTGGAGAACAGCGATACACAGCGCACCGTGTCAGAGCCCAGCTGCTGCATGGCCTCCATGACCACCTTGCGGTCCTCCAGTTGAATTTCGATTGCGTTGTAAATGTCCGGCAGATGTCCGGCAGGGAACTGCACATCCACCACAGGGCCGGTGACCCTTCTGACAATACCGTTTTTCATAGTAGCCTCCTATCGTAGGCGGAATTACTTTTTCGCCTTTTTCAAGGCATTGGCACCGCCGACGATCTCCGCGATCTCGGTGGTAATGGCCGCCTGGCGCACCCGGTTGAGCTTCAGGCTCAGTTCGCTTATCAGGTCGCCGGTGGCGTCGGTAGCGGTGCTCATGGCGGTCATGCGGGACGCCTGCTCGCTGACCTTGGCCTCCAGCAAAACGGAGTAAACCATGTTGTCCAAATAAAGCTGCACCATATTTTCCAGCACGCTCTTGGCGTCCGGCTCGAAAATATAGTCGTTGGTCGCCTCGTCCTTTTCCTCCGTCTCCAGCTTCGCCGGCAGCAGCTGCATCTGGCTGGGCACCTGCTGCAGAGCCGAGTAAAAGCGCTGATAGACCAGGTGGATTTCATCCGCCTCGCCGCTCAGATACAGTCGCTTCAGGTAGTCCGCCACCGGCAGCGACTGGGCCGTGCCCGGGGTGTCGCTGATGCCGTCAAAGGTATGCCGCACCGGCAGACCCGACTGTGCGATCACATCCCGGCCCCAGCTGCCGCACACCACCACCGAGCACTCCCGTGTGTCGGCGCGCACCAGCTCCTGGGCATAGCGCAGGATGGCGTGGTTATACACGCCGCACAGGCCCCGGTTCCCCACGAACACCACATAGCAGGCCTTCTTTATCTCCTTCCGGGGAATCAGGAACGGGTTTTCGTACTCGGCCACCTCACCGTCCAAAAGCTCCTGGAGGATCTCCCGGCTTCTCTGGGCAAAATTGCGCATGCCGTTCAGGCTGTTCTGGGTGCGCCGCAGCTTGGCGGAGGCCACCATCTTCATCGTTTTGGTGATCTGCTGGGTGTTTTTTACGCTCCTGATCCGCGCCCGGATCTCTCGAATATTGCCCACGGACTCCGTCCTCCTTTCTCAGTTCATTCTCTCTCAAAAGGACTCCTTAAAGCCCCGCAGTACGCTCCGCAGCTTCTCCAGCATGTCGCCGGGGATCTTCTTTCCCTCGCAGATCACATCCACCAGCTCCGGCATAGCCTGCTTCACATGCTCCACCGCTTCCCGCTCGAATCGGGGCATATCCGGCAGCGCCACATCGTCGGCATAGCCTTCGTTGGCCGCAAAAATGGCAATGACCTGATCCTCCACGGAAATAGCGGCAAACTGGTCCTGCTTCAGCAGCTCGGTCATGTGCTGGCCCCGCCGCAGCGTCAACTGGGTGGATGCATCCAGCTCCGAGCCAAACTGCGCAAAGGATGCCAGCTCCCGGTACTGCGCCAGGTCCGTGCGCAGCCGTCCCGCCACCTGCTTCATAGCGGGCATCTGGGCCGCGCCGCCCACACGGGACACGGACAGGCCCACATTGATAGCCGGTCTTGTGCCGGAGTGGAACAGGCCCGTCTCCAGGAAGATCTGTCCGTCGGTAATGGAAATAACATTGGTGGGAATATAGGCGGAAATGTCGCCCGCCTGGGTCTCGATAATAGGCAGCGCCGTCATGCTGCCGCCGCCGGAGGCCTCGTCCAGCCGTGCCGCCCGCTCCAGAAGCCGGGAGTGCAGGTAGAACACATCGCCGGGATAGGCCTCGCGTCCGGGGGGACGCTGGAGCAGCAGGGAAATTTCGCGGTACGCCGCCGCCTGCTTGCTCAGATCGTCGTAAACGATCAGCACATCCTTGCCCTTGTACATGAAATATTCGCCGATAGCCGCGCCTGCATAGGGGGCTATGTACAGCATCGGCGCGGGCTCGGAGGCCGAGGCGCATACCACGGTGGTGTAGTCCATGGCGCCCAGCTCCGTCAGCTTGCGCACCACATTGGCAACCGTGGACTCCTTCTGTCCGATGGCCACATAAATGCAGTGTACATCCTTGCCCTTTTGATTCACAATGGTATCCAGGGCAATGGCGGTCTTGCCGGTCTGGCGGTCGCCGATGATCAGCTCACGCTGGCCCCGACCGATGGGCACCAGAGCGTCGATAGCCTTAATACCCGTCTGCAGGGGTACGGTGACGCCCTGCCGGTGCAGCACACTGGGTGCCGGGCTCTCCACGGCCCGGAAGCCGTCGTTCTGAATGGGTCCCTTGCCGTCTACCGGGCGGCCCAAGGCGTCCACCACGCGGCCGCACATAGCCTCGCCCACAGGCACCTCAATGATGTGGCCCGTCCGGCGCACAATATCGTTCTCCCGAACGGAGGAAAACTCGCCCAGCAGCACAACGCCCACATTATCCTGCTCCAGGTCCATGACCATGCCCCGGATATCGCCTGCAAATTCCAGCATTTCCCCGGCCATTACATCCGCCAGGCCCGACACGCGGCAAATACCGTCGGACACGCTGATGACCTTACCGGTCTGATAAATATCAATGGAATTGTCAATGCTGTCGAGGGTACTGCGCACACTCTCCAGCGCAGACCGGCCCTCCCGAGCCGCGCTGTGCTCTGCGGCATAGGTCATGCGCTCCAGCCGATTGGCGGCGGTGCCGTCATATACCGTGTCTCCCACGCGCATACGCACACCGGCAACCAAGCTCTCGTCCACACGGCTGTCCAGCCGAACCAAATGATCGCCCTGCGCAGGGGCAGCGGATGCCTCCTCTGCCTGCCGGGCAGCATAAGCCTTTTCGTCTAACGCTCTTTGCAGCTCCGCCAGCTGGTTCTCCGTCAGCGGCTGTGCGCCTGTAACAGTGACCTCCAGCTTGTTCCCGCTCAGTATGTTCAGCACATCGCTGGGCTGTAAGCTGACCGTCTCCTCCACCTGCCGGATGAACCGATCGGACATCTCCCGGCGACGGGCCGCATATTCCTCCCGTCGCAGGGCCTTACCCGTTTCCTGCGCCACCTGGCACAGCACCTGGGCGCTGACCTCCTTGTGCATGATGGCCCGCATCTGCTGCTCTCTCTGCACGGCACTTTGGCGCAGGACATTAGCCGCCTCCTGGCTCTCGCTGGCGGCGGTCACGCTGTTTTCCTCCACCTGTCGGCGGGTCTTTTTCAGCAGCTCTCTTTCCTGCTGCCGACTTTGTTCCTTCTCCTGCTGTGCCCGGCTCTCCAGGTCGGCGGCCTCTTGCTCCGCCTGCCGGGCCTTCTCGATCTCTCCGGCGATCTTTTCCTTACGCTCCTTGAACATCCGGAAGATCATTTTCCGTGTAATAAGAAATAGCGCACCAAACAGGAGCAGGAAGTTGATCACTGCAAATATGAAATCCTTCAAATGCATTTCCGCTTCACCGTTCCTCTCCGTCGCCGTCTATCAGCCGCTGCACCAGGGCAGCAACCAGTTGGGGCATCTGCTCTGCGGCATCTGCCCGCACCTGCTCCCGCTCTCGGTCAATGCGGCTCCGGGCCTCCAGCAATGCCTGGTCCGCCTCCTTCTGTGCGGCTGCCAGCACCCAGGCCCGTTCCTTTTCATCGGATGCCTTTCCTTCCGCAAGAAGCTGCTTTGCCTCCACGCCGCACTCTTTCCAGCTCTCGCGCAGGGCAGCGTCACTCTCGTCCTTCCTTTGTCGGGCCTCCCGGCCCTTTTCAAGGCTCTGGTCAATATTCGCCTGGCGCTGGTCCATGAACTTGATCAGCGGGTCAAACAAGAATTTTTTCAGCACAAACAGCAGCGCAAAAAAGCAAACGATGGTCCAAATCACTTCTGACACATTAATGCTCAAAGCGTGTGCCTCCTTATATTTTCTATCGGGGGGTAGATCAGATCTTGCCGATCAGCATAAAAGCGATGAGCAGGCCGTAAATGGTCAGGGCCTCCATCAGGGCCATAGCGATGATCATGCTGGAGCGAATAGTACCGGCCGCCTCCGGCTGACGAGCAATAGCCTCCATGGCCTTGGATGCGGCAATGCCCTGGCCGATGCCGGGGCCCAGCGTACTCAAAGCCACAGCAATAGCGGCTGCCAGTGCGATGATTGCGGATGAAGTCATGTTTTGTTCCTCCTAAAGTGATCTGTATTTTTTATTTGTCTTGCACATGAATAAATAGAGTAATTCGCCCTCCGTAGGGGACGATGCCCACATCGTCCCGCCGCAGGCACTTCTTGTACCCGTCCGTAGGGGCGACCCTCGCGGTCGCCCGCCCCACAGACTTCTTGCAAACCATCCGTAGGGGCGGACGCCTCTGTCCGCCCGCGATCCATGCAGGCACTCCTTGCCACGCACTCCGTAGGGCGGGGTGCCCTCACCCCGCCGACCAGTCTTGCCTCGCACTCCCGGCAGGGCACCCGGGCCCTGCCCTACAAAAATGCCCTGTAGGGCGGGACCCATGTGTCCCGCCGCACACCGTATTCCATATGGTGTGTCATTGCGAGATCGGTTCTCAAACCGGTCGTGGCAATCCGTTCTCCTGCATAAGGCGTTCTCTCACTCTTCTTCTCCCACTGCCTCCTCAATATAGATGGACAGCAGCATGGTAAACACCACCGCCTGAATCAGGCAGAACAGCAGGCTCATCACCTGCATCACCAGCGGCAGTACCAGAGGGAATATGCCCGAGAGCTGCTCGGTGACCATTTCCTCGCCGTAGAGGTTGCCGTACAGTCGCAGCGCCAGGGAGAAGGGCCGCACCACCTGCTCAATGAGGTTCAGCGGCAGCATCAGGATAAACGGCGAAATAAAGGTCTTGAGGTATCCCAAAAAGCCCCGCCGCTTCACCCCCACAATGTGGGTGGTGAAAAAGGCAATAACGGCCAGGCCCGCCGTGGTAGACAGATTCGCCGTGGGTACGGCAAACCCGTGCCCCGCCCCGGGCAGCAGCCCGGAATAGTTGCTCACCACAATAAAAATGAAGTAGGTGGCCATCACCGGGAAATACCGCCGGGCGTTGTCCCGGCCCATGTTCCCTGCGAAATAGTCCTGCAGCTTGGTCACGGCCATTTCCGCCGCGCTCTGGATGGGCCCCGGCACTTCCTTCAGCCGCCGGGTGGCCAGCCATGATACAAAGCCCAGCACCACGATGATGACCCACATGGTCACAACGGTTTTTGTCACCTCCAGTGGCCCGATGGAAAGCAGAATATTACTGGTATGCTCCATAATTTCTTTGTCTCACCTCAATTCCTACCGTCTGCCGACTCCGGATTTTTTTCCATTTGCTTCTTGCTCAGCCGATAGTTCAGCCCGATGCCCACCAGCGACAGGCCCGCAGCCGTGCCGATGATGGTCCCGTAAAACGGCAGAGGAAGCAGGTTCCGGGTGAAATACACCACCGCCAGCGCCGCGATATTCACCAGCATCCGCAGCATACTGCCCGCCATTACGGCGTTGGTACTGTCTTTTTCCACGGCCCGCCGGGTGATCTGTGCGTTTCCGAAAGCCACCAGGGCGCCAAAGGCAAATCCGATGCCCCCGGCCAGCAGATATATTCCCACGGACATAGCCCTCCTCCTTTCCGCCGCCCCCGGTCATCCCGTGGGGCGCTGCTTACAGCATCACGGTTTAATTGTATCATACCATAGTTTTTTTTACAAATAAAATTTTGCGGTTTTTTAGCGTTTTTCTATTCTTTTAGGATACAAAATTTATTTTCCGGAAACTATAGTGGAAAATAGTATCCTCCGCAGATTTGCGCAAAGAGGGCATTCTGCGCAAAAAAGCAGGCTCCGCCCCGATTTGTGTCGGGGAGAAGCCTGCTTTTTCAGTAATTTTTCGAATTTTTTTCCAAGATATTCTGTATTTCCCGCAGATCGGACGCAAAGTGAATGCCCTCCTGCCGCTCCGGGGAGGAAAGCCCTGCCTCCACCATGCGCTGAAGCTGTAAGCGCAGCGGGTCATAGTACCCGTTGAGGTTATAGAGAATGCAGGGGGCCTTGGTCAGCTTCAGGGAGGATAAGGACATGACCTCCGAAATTTCCTCCAGAGTCCCCGTGCCGCCGGGAAAGGCGATGAAGGCCTCCGACCGCCGGATGATCTCCGTCTTGCGCTGCGGAAAGTCCGGCTTCACAATAAGCTCCGTCAGCCCCGTGTGCTGGTAGTCCTCGTCCATGAACATCTCCAGCTCCACGCCGATCACCTCGGCTCCGGCTCCCAGAGCGCTGTCTGCCAGCAAGCCCATGAGTCCCGTTTTGGAGCCGCCGTAAATGAGACGGTTCCCGCTCTCGCCGATCCACCGACCCAGCTCCTGCACGGCCGTCGCCAGGGCGGGGTCGTTTCCTTCATTTGCTCCCAAATATACCGCAATATTCATGCCGCACTCTCCTTCACCGAATCTTCACCTTTTTCGTCACCGTTTTCTTCACCGAATTTGCACCGAAATGCACCGATTTTCACCGCCTGTCGGTGCCATTTTTCAGGCTCATTCGTCGATCTTCCCCCGGGCGCTCAGCACATCGTCGGGAAGGATCTGCATCAGGTCATCCCTTGTAACATTTTCCATTTTCGCCAGGCGGTTATTCTGGGCCACCAGGATATGCTCAAAGAGATTGCGCACGCCTCGGGCGTTGCCGAAGGAGTCGTCGGCGCTCTCCTCGGCGATGAAATCCCGGACCAGCTCCTCGGTGCCCTGGGCCAGCACATAGCAGCCCTTCTTGCACTGCATCTTGAAGATGGCCACCATCTGCTCCGGGGTATAGTCCTCAAACATGAGGAAGCGGTTGAACCGGGACTCCAGGCCGGGGTTGGAGTGGATGAAGCGGTCCATCAGCTCCGTGTAACCCGCCACGATGACCACCAGATCGTCCCGGTGATCCTCCATAGCCTTCAGGATCGTGTCGATGGCCTCCTGGCCGAAGTCGTTTTCGCTCTTGCCGTTGAGAGCGTAGGCCTCGTCGATAAACAGCACGCCGCCCATGGCCTTTTCGATGACCTTCTGGGTCTTTAGGGCCGTCTGGCCCACATAGCCGGCCACCAGGCCGCTCCGGTCCACCTCCACCAGCTGGCCCTTAGAGAGAATGTCCAGGCTGTGATAGATGCGGGACATGATACGGGCCACGGTGGTCTTGCCGGTGCCGGGGTTGCCGGAGAACACCATGTGCAAAGACATATCCGTGGTGGGCAGGTCATGCTCCCGGCGCAGCTTATAGACCTGGACCATGTTGATGAGGCTGCGCACCTCGGTCTTAATGGCGTCCATGCCCACATAGCTGTCCAGCTCCGCCAGCAGGTCCTCGATCTTCTCCTTGGGGGGAATTTCTTCCTTTTCCTCGGGCTTAGCCGCCTGGGTTTGGGGGGCAGCCTTTTCCGGCTCTTCGGTTTTTTCGGATTTTTGCGGCCGGGCCGTCCTGTTTTCCATCAGGGGAGTGCCCCAAAAATCCGTGTCCATGCTGCGGAGATTCCGCTCGGTCATGGAGCGGATCAGGTCCATTTGCTGCAAAATGATCTCGTCTTTTCTATCCATATTCTCGCTCCTCACCAGTTAAAATTTGTCATTACGAAGCCTCTTCGCTCCCTCGGAATGACAGGGATTTACCGATTAAAATGTATATTTTTCATAGCCCGGAACAGAAGGCTTGCCACAAATCCTGTCAGCGCACCCGTAAGCAGGGATACCCCCAGCAGCACCGGCAGATACCCCAGCACCGCCGTGCCGCCCAGGACGATCATGGCCGCGCCGATCTGGCCTATATTATGGGCCGCCGCTCCGGCAATGGACACGCCGTAGACAGACAGCCCCCGCACCCGGCGCAGAGCGATCATCACAAGCATAGCCCCTATGCCGCCCATAAGGGAAAACAGCAGCGCCGAGGCATTCCCGGCAAACAGGGAGCCCAGCAGGCACCGGGCCACTAAGATAACCAGCGCCGGGACGGCCCCCAGCTGATACAGGGCGAACACCGTGACGATATTGGCAAGGCCCAGCTTCACCCCCAGCAGAGGCACCAGGATGGAAACGGGAAAGAGGTTTTCCAGGGTACTCAGGCCCAGGGCCAGAGCCGTTAAAACGGCGCAGAGGGCCAGATTTTTCGTTGTAAGCTTCATCTCTCCGCCCCCTATCCCAGTACCACATCCGGCGAGGGGGCCTTCCCCTCCAGGGTGACGATGACCTGCTCCGGCAGGCACACAATGCTCTGGCCCGCCCGGGTAATGCGCCCGGTGTGCAGGCAGTCCTGTCCGGGACAGTCGCTGTCCGTTACGGCGGCACCGGTTCTGTCTAAGGTGACGGTCAGATGATAGGCGCCGTCTATGGAGACGGTTTTTTCCTCCGTCAGGGAGGAAAGCTCCACCCGGGCCACCACCTGGCCCCGGTGCTTGACGGTGGCGGTGAGTGCGCCGCTATTTTCTCCGCCGTAGGCAAGCCATGCCGCCGCCACACCCAGCAGCAGCACCGCCAGGACCACCAGGGCATCCAGCGGCTTCGGTTTCAGTTCAGGCTGGGACCTCTTGGAAGTCATAGTCTGCCCCCTTTTGGGAAATATGGTCGGCCAGGCCGGGGGTGTAAAGCACCCGCCCGTCCGCCGTGATGAGCACCAGGTCAAAGGCCCCGCCGCTCTGCCGCCAAAAATCGCAGGCGGCCTGCTCCCCCATGACATAGAGGGCCGTGGAGTAGGCGTCGGCCATAGTCCCGTTTTGCCCGATGACCGTTACCGAAAGCAGGTCCGTTTGGGCGGGATAGCCGGTACGGGGGTCTAAAATATGCTGATAAACGGTGCCGTCCGCGTCGGTAAAATACCGCTGGTAGCCTCCGGAGGTGACGGCAAACACATCCGTCAGGTCTAAGGTCATGGCATAGGCATCGGTTTTTTTCGGGTCCTGCACCGCCACGCTCCAGGCTGTGCCGTCGGGCTTTTGGCCGCAGACATAGACATTGCCCCCCAAAGAAACGGCGGCCCCGGTGACGGCATACTGCCCCAGCACCTGCGCCACCCGGTCGCTGGCGTAGCCCTTGGCGATGCCGCCCAGGTCCACGGCGCAGCCGGCATCTAAGGTGACGGTCTGCCCGTCCAGGTGGACATGGTCGCTCCCCACCAGGGGAAGCAGAGCATCAATTTCGCTCCGGGACGGGACCCGGGGGCTGTCTGTGGTGATGCCCCAGAGGGAGACCAGGGGGGCCACGGTCATATCGAAAAGGCCGCCGGTTGCCGCGCTGTAATCCATAGCATTTTTCAGCAAATTCGCCGTTTCCTCGCTGACGGCGGCGCTGCCGTTTTCGTTTAACTTATAAATGTAGCTAGTGGAGACCGTTCGGGAAAGCTCCTGCTCCAGACGGTTTATCTCCCGGGCGGCAGCGGCCAAAGCCTCCTGGCCGTCCTCGCCGTAGGCCACCAGGCTCATGTAGGTGTCCATGGCGAAAATGTCCTGCCGGGCGGGCTCCTCCGTCTTGCCGCAGGCGGTGAGGCTGCAAAGCAGCAGCGCCGACAGGGCCGCGCACATCCATCTTTTCACAGCTCCCGCCGCCCTTCCAAGGCCCGCATCAGCGTGGCATCGTCGGCAAACTCCAGATGTCCGCCCACGGGGATGCCGTAGGCCAGGCGGGTGACCTTGACGCCGAAGGGCTTTAAGAGGCGGGAGAGATACATGGCCGTGGCCTCGCCCTCGGTGTCGGGGTTGGTGGCCATGATGACCTCCCGAATTCCCCCGGCGGCTACCCGCTCCACCAGGGACTTGATCTGCAAATCGTCGGGCCCTACATGATTCATGGGAGACAGAACACCGTGGAGCACATGGTAGCGGCCATTATATTCCCGGCTGCGCTCGATGGCCAGCACATCCCGGGGGTCGGCCACCACACAGATGGTGCTCTCGTCCCGCTTGGCAGAGGCGCACACGGAGCAGAGGCCCCCGGCGGTGAGGTTCTGGCACACGGGACAAAGGGTGACGCTCTTTTTGGCATCTACAATGGCGTCGGCAAAGGCCTGGGCCTCCTCCATAGGCAGGCTCAGGACGAAAAAGGCCAGGCGCTGGGCGGACTTGCGGCCCACGCCCGGGAGCTTGGCAAACTGCTCCGTCAGCTTTTCCAGGGGTGCGGGAAAGAATTCCATAAGCTCAACCTCTCAGGGCCCGGATGCGGGCGGGAATATCCTCAGCCTTATAGACCGAGGAGCCGGCCACCAGCACATTGGCGCCGGAGGCGATGCAGAGCTTGCAGGTGTCGGGGTCCACGCCGCCGTCCACCTCCAGCTCGCAGAGAGGATTCATGGCGTCGATATAGGTGCGAATCTGCCGGACCTTGGGCATCATGTCGGCCATGAATTTCTGGCCGCCGAAGCCCGGCTCCACGGTCATGACCAAAATCAGCTCTACTTCATTGATAAACGGCAGCACCGCCGAGGCAGGGGTCTTGGGCTTTACCACCACTCCGGCCTTTTTCCCCTTGGCGTGAATTTTTTTCAGGGCCAGGTGGATATTCTCCTCCGTGTCCGCCTCCACATGGCAGGTAACGATGTCGCCCCCGGCATCGCAGAACTGCTCCACATACCGCTCCGGGCGGTCGATCATCAGGTGGACATCCAGCGGCAGCGCCGTCACCGGGCGGATGGACTTCACCACCGGGATGCCGATGGAGATATTGGGGACGAACAGGCCGTCCATCACATCCACATGGACATAGTCGGCGGAGTCGATGCGCTGAATGTCGCGGCCGAGATTGGCAAAGTCGGCGGACAGAATGGAGGGGGCAATTTTAATCATGGCAGAGGGTCCTTTCTTAGGTGGGTTTGGCACCGGGCCGGAGCGGGGCGCATAAGATGGAGCAAGCGGTGCGGGGCGAACAGAAGGGCCGGCTTCCCGCCTGCGCAGTGCGCCCGTCCCACCGGCTCTCGCCCGCCGCTTTTCAGATAGGGGGTCGGCGGCCCAGCCGCCGGCTCCCGGTGGGCATACTTTAACGCGTACATTATACCCCAACGGAAAACATAATGCAACGGAGAAAATACAAACCCTCTGCCGATGGGCGGAGGGTTTGCGTCTGTCGAAAAACCCTCCGGGTTTTTCCGACAAAAGGATTGCAGTCTGCGGGCGGCAAACTCTGCGAGGCTTTTTTGAAACGCTGAAACCCTCCGCCGATAGGCGGAGGGTTTGTGACTGTCGAAAATTCCTTTGGAATTTTCCCAGCATATCAAATCAAAGCGCGAAGTTGCCGTTTACGAAGATGGGCACTTCCCGGCCATCCCGGGTGGTGCCTACGATGGAGAGGTCGGCGGTACCCACCATGAAGTCCACATGGGTGACGGAATCATTGAGGCCCCGGGCCTTCAGCTGCTCCTTATCCATGTCGCGGCCCCCCTCAATGCAGGGGTAGGCCTCGCCGAAGGCGATGTGACAGGCGGCGTTTTCATCAAAGAGGGTGTTGTAAAACAGCAGCTTTTGGTTGGAGATGGGGCTATCGTAGGGGACCAGGGCCACCTCGCCGAAGTAGGAGGCACCCTCGTCTACGGAGATGGCCGCCTCCAGCACCTTCTGCCCCTGCTCGGCGGAGACGGAGACGATCTTTCCCTCCTCCACGGTCATGCGGAAGCCGCTTATGATGTTGCCGTCGTGGACCAGGGGCAGGGACGCCACCACCACGCCGTTGGCCCCGGTGCGCAGGGGCGCGGTGAACAGCTCCTCCGTGGGCATATTGGCAACAAAGGGCTGGCCGGCGGAGGTGCAGTCGTCCCCGGCCTCCCAGATGTGGTCCCGGGGCAGCTCCACGGTCAGGTCGGTGCCCAGGGAATTGGTATAGTGCAAGCTCTTCAGGTGCAGGGCATTGAGCTTTTCCTTGCGCCGGGAAAGATTTTCCAAATGCTCCTGCCAGCGGCGGACGCTTTGCCCGTCGCCGGTGATGCGGACGGCCTTGAAAATCGCCTCCCACAGACTCTCCATGGCCTGCTCCTCGGTTAGATTCGGGAACACCCGCTTTGCCCAGGAGGGAATGGGGATGGAGGCGATACACCAGGGGAAGCCACTGCTCATTTGCAGGCGGTAAAAATCCTTCAGAGCCTTGCCGCTCACTCGGAGGGAGCGCACTCGGCGGTCCGGGTCCACGCCCTTGAGATGCTCCGGGTCCTCGGCGTCAATGGCCAGATAAGCGGCGCCCTGATTGGCATAGTCGTTAAAGAAATGCTGCCGCCACAGGGGCACCTCGTCAAAAACGGCGTCGTCGGCCCGGAGGAATTTTTCCCGGGCCAGGTAATCGTCGTGCCAGTTCATCACCACCTCCCGGCAGCCTGCATCGTAGGCCGCCGTGGCGCACAGGCGGGCAAAAAAGGCGCACTCCACCGGGCTGGAGATGACCAGGGTCTGGCCCTTCTCCACATGGAGGCCCACCTGAATGAGGAGCTTGGCATATTCTTGCAGCTTTTCCTGCATAGGGTCCATTGCGAACACTTCCTTTATTTCAAAATATCCATCAAGTCGTCGGCGGCCATGGACTTGGTCACCACTACCACATGATCGCCCTCGCGGATGCAGGTATTACCGTCGGGAATGACGATCTCCTTATCCCGGGCGATGGCCCCCACCAGGACGCCGTTTTTAAGGGGCAGGTCCTTCATGGGCTTATCCAAAAGCTCCCGGCACTCGGGGCCGGCGGTGAACTCCAGGGCCTCCACCTGGCCGCCCATCATCTTATACAGGCTCTCCACGACGCTGCCCTCGGAATTGGCCAGGGCCCGGACATAACGGGTGATCTGGTTGGCCACCAGGTCCTTGGGGCTGATGATGCTGCCGATGCGGGTATCCTGGACCAGGTCCATATAGTTGGGCCGGGTCATCTTGGCCAGGACCTTCCCCACCCCCGCCCGCTGGGCACTGAGGGCCATGAGCAGATTCTCCTCGTCCCGGTCGGTGAGAGAGACAAAGGCATCCGCCGCAAACACGCCCTCCTCCCGCAGCAGTTCGTTGTCGGTGCCATCGCCCTCGATAATGAGGGTATCGGGCAGCTCCGCTGAGAGAATCAGGCACTTTTGATGGTTCATCTCCACGATCTGAGACTTGATGCCGCGCTTTTTCAGCTCCCAGGCCAGGTACATGGCCGTACGGCTGCCGCCCAGAATGGACACTGCCTTGACCTTGGGCTGTGAATGGCCCAGGCTATGGAGCATGTGCTGCAGCTGGCCCTTGGCGCCGATCATATAGAGCTTATCCCCGATTTGGGGGACAAAGGCGCCGTTGGGAATGACCATTTCCCCTTCATGGACCGCCACGCAGAACAAAACCTTAGCCAAAGTATGGCTGCTGAACTCACTGAGGGATCGGCCTGCCACATGGGTCTGCGCCGTTACATCAAAGCCGATCATATCAATGCGGCCCTGGGCAAAGGGCTCCACGGAGAAGGCCGAGGGGGTGGAAACGATTCGGGCGATCTCCTGGGCGGCGGCCAGGTCGGGGTTTATGACCATGTCCAGGCCGATCTCCTTTTTCAGCATATCGGCATCCCGGCGGTACTCGGTGCTGCGGACCCGGGCGATGGTGTGGCCCGCCCCCAGCTTTTTGGCAATGAAGCAGCAGAGGAGATTCGTCTCATCCAGATTGGTCACGGCGATGACCAGGTCCGCCGACTGGGCTCCGGCCTCCTTCAGGACGCTGATGGAGGAGCCGTTTCCCTGGATGCACATGACATCCAGGGCGTTCTCCGCCCGGTGCAGTGCCGTGGGGCTGCTGTCTACCATGGTAATATCGTGGTGCTCTCCGGCCAGCTGGCTGGCAATGGCATAGCCCACTTTACCGTTTCCCACAATGATGATTTTCATTCTGTCTGTTCCTCCTCTTTTGGCAAGGGGACGCTTTTCGCGCTCCGATAGGCAAGGCGCGCACCGTTATACTCTGCGCCCATAATAAGCACCTGGCCGGTCATATACAGCCACAAAAGCACCACCACGATGGTGGCAATGGAGCCATACAGCTCCGAATAGTGGGCCACCTGCTCCACATAGTAGGAAAAGGCCAGGCTCAGGGCCAGCCAGGCGGCCATGCTCAAAAGTACACCGGGCACCACCTCCCACAGCGGACAGCGGCGGCCCTGGGCCACCATGTTCATCGGCACCAGCACCAGCAGCATCACCACCCCCAAAAGCACGAAACGAAGGCTGCCCCAGAGGTCGATGAAACTATCGGACAGGCGGACGAACTTGGCGGCAAAGGCCAGGGCCCGGTGGCCCACCGTAGTGAGGACGATGCTGGCGGCGATGGTGACGATGAGCCAGAGGGTGAAGAAAAAGTTGCGCAGGGTGCCGCCGATCATACTGGCGGGCCGGGAGATGCCGTAGGCCTTGCGCACGGAGTGCATCAGGCAGCTGGTGGCCCGCATGGGAAACCAAACGGAGAAAATCAGGCTGAACACCAAAAGCTGCCGGCTGGGGCTGGTGGACACATACTCCAGGTAGCTGCGCATGATGCCCGCCACCTGCTCGGGCAGAATGTGGCTGACGGTGGACATAAGCTCCTCAATATCTAAATTCATCAGGCCCACCAGGGTGCTGATGAAGATGAGCAGGGGAAAGATGGCAAAGAGCAGATAGTAGGTCAGGGCAGCGCCGTCCCGGGCCACATCGTGGCCGTAATAGCGGTCGAACAGATCCTTGACCAGGGTAAAGGGCTTCAGGTGCTTTCCCGTTTTTTTCTGACCCATGGCGGCTCCCTCCTTCCCTTGCTCCCGGCTGCATGGCTGTATGACATAGTAATGTATATTATAGAGACTGTCGAAAAACCCTCCGGGTTTTTCCGACAAAAGGATTGCAGTCTGCTGCGCGCATAATTTGTGCGCCGTAGACGCACAAATTCCACACTGGCAGCCTGAGCGGTATTTTCTCTCACGCACATGTCGCGAGAGAAAATGATTTTATTTCTTTGCCGCCTGTGGGCGACAAACTCTGCGAGGCTTTTTTACGCGCTGAATAATGTATATTATAGCATAGTGCATTCCTAAAATAAACCCCCCTAATTTTTGGGGCGAATTTCTCCGAGAGGAACAAATTCACTGTCAGATTATATAAAAAATTTTTTCATTTTTGGAAAACTTTTCCTATTGGCATTTTGTAATTTCTATGGTAAAATAAACAAAATCTAATTCTGCATAGAAAAAGAGGGTCTTATTATGGATAACTTGACGAAAATTGTTCGTACCGAAATCTCCCGGCAGTACAAGAGTGTGCGGCAGTTCGCCTTAACGGTAGGCATTCCTCTGTCCACCATCAACAGCGCCCTGCATAATGGCATAGGCGGCTCCTCTTTCGACACCGTGGTGCAGATCTGCAAGGTTTTAGGTATCAAGGCTCTGTCCGATGACTCCGCCTTCTATCTCACCGACGACACCCAGGAGCTGCTGACCCAGTACGCCCAGCTGGACAGCTACGGACGCCACACTGTGGCCACCGTGCTGAAGGTGGAGGCAGAGCGCTGCCGTGACGCGGCGGATACCTTCTCCGGCCAGGCAGCGGCCTACGGCGGCAGCTTCACCAGCGTGAATATGCCCACCAAGAATGCGGCGGACGCTGCGGATGCACTGCGGGTGCTCAAGGCCAGAGACAGCCTGGAAAACAAGGAATAACAGAAAGGGATCCTTCCTATGACGGCCGTGCAGCGGGAGGCTCACGCCTTTTTAGCACAATTCCACCATAGGCCATTTACTGTTACAGATCTGGAAAAAGCCCTGCAGGAGCAGGGCTTTTCGCTGGTGGAGTTCAGTAGGCTCTCTAACTGCAAGGAGGTCAGCACCCTGCTCACCTCCCTGCAGCTGGTTAACTACGCCTCGGGGCTGTCGGCCTTCACCTACCAGGACGCAAATCTGCGGATCGTGTTCCTGCAGGAAAACCTGTCCCAGCACGAGCAGATGATCCTGCTCAGCCACGAGCTGGGGCACATTTTGTGCGGGCACCTGAACCGGGCCGCCACCACCGGGCCGGGGTCCGGCATTTTGGAGGAGCAGGAGGCCAACGACTTCTCCGCTCGGCTCATGCGCTACAACGAGACCTGCCGGCCCCGGCGCACGGCCACGCTCATAGCCCTGTGCCTGGCGGTGCTGGTGCTGGCGGCTGTGGTGACGGTGGGGGCCGTACACCGCGAGAATCCCACGGTATATCTCACGGAGTCGGGCCAGTGCTACCACAAGGCGGACTGCAAGTACATCGTGGGTAAGGACAACACCACCGCCGTGACCCTGCGGCAGGCCAAGTCGTCCGGATATGACGCCTGCACCTGGTGCTTCGGGCACAGCGGCACATAAATATATTCGGAGTAAAAATGCCATGCACACCAAATCCGAAAAATGGGATTATGTCATCACCGGCAAGCCCTACGGCATCACGCGAATGGTGATCGTGGGTGTTATTGCCGCGTTTTTCATTGTGCTGACAATCGACCAGCTTCAGCCCGGCCCTAATAAAATGCTCTTCATCGCCCTGGCCTTCGGCGGCATAGCCACCCTCATGTCGGTGACCTTTGTAAGGCTCATAGTCCGCTATTTTTACTATAAAATTTGCATCGGGCCAAAGGGTTTTTACTTCAAAACCAACCCCTTTAACGGAAAATATTACGAATACACCGAAATTGAGCGGTGCGGTAGGGGAACCATCAAAGTCCATCACAGCGGCACCATCAGCGCTTCGCCGCAGGTCAGCCGCAAATTTTTCTGTTTCACCGACCACAGCGGCAAAAAACACGAGGCCATCCTGGAAGGCACCCTGAACGAAGCTGAAATCACCATCCTGATCAGCCGCATAAACCATGCCCAAAAAGAAAACTAACCCAAAAAGACGGCAGCCACGCGCATAGGCGCAGCTGCCGTCTTTATTTTTTTGCCCATCCACTGTTCCCGCCCACGGGAGGGACAGAGTCGTCCGCCCCTACGGAGGCGATATTAGGGACGGTCTTTTACTTGCTGGCCTTATGGACCGCATAGAAGAAGTACCGGCCTAAGCCGTCTCCGAAAACACCGGTGTAATGCTCCGACAGGCTCCAGCTTATAGTGCTGTAATACAGCGGGATCACATTACCCTGCTCCAGCAGCAGCCGCTCGGCATCCTCCAGATAGGCGTCCCGGGCCTCCTGGCTGACGGACACAGCCGCTACGCGCAGGAGCATATCATAGGCGCTGGAATAGAAATTGGCGTAGTTATCCTCGTTGCCCTTGCGCCAGCTATTGAGGAAGCCCGTGGCGTCGTTGCGGTCGCTACTGACGCGCAGAGCGGCGATGGTGTACTCGCCCCGGGCCAGGGCCTGGTCGATTTGGGCGGTGGTGACGCCCTGCAGGGTCACATCCAGGCCCAGCTTCTCCTTCCAGGTCTTTTGCAGGAGGGCAGCCAGGGAGTCGGTGATACCGTCGGACTCATAGAGCATGGTCACGGTACCCAGCTTAGCCAAGGCGTCGGCGGTATAGCCCGCCGCCTGCATCAGCTCCCGGGCAGTCTGGCAGTTTTTCTCGTAATTCTCGCTGTCGTTATCCACGGCGGGGCCGAGGTCACGGAACTGGCCGCCGGCGGTGCTGCGGATGCCCCAGGTCACCAGGCCCTCGGCCGCCGGATGGGTGCGGGCACCCAGGAGCTCGGCGATGGCGTTGCGGTCGATGACCAGGCCCATAGCCCGGCGGACATTCTCATTGCTGGTGAGGCTGGAGAGCTGGTTCAGCAGAACCACACTGGTCTCAGGATAGCTATCCGGGGTCCAGCTGTCAATTTTCTTGGCGACGGCCTCCTCCGTCAGACCCAGGACAAAGTCCACTTCCCCCCGGTCATAGAGAGAGTTGGCGGTCTTGGCATCGGCGGTGAAGCGGAAGGTGAGATTCTCCGGGCCCAGGCGGCGCTTATCGTGATAGTCGGCGCTCTGGGTCAGGGTCAGGGTATCGCCCTCCCAGGAGGAAACGGTGTAGGGGCCGTTGGTGATCAGGGTGGAGGCGGACATGGACCAATTCTCCTGGGCGACTGCGGCACTCTGCACGGGCATGGTGGCCGCCGCCGTGCAGACACTGTCGATGAAATACGGACAGCGGCCGTTGAGCGCCACCACGAAGGTCTCCTCGTCCGGGGCGGACACCTGGAGGGCCTCCGCATCCCCGGCCCGGGCCGCGGTGTAGCCGGCCACCATATCCAGCAGCTTGGCGTTTTTGGAGCCGGTCTCCGGGGCCACCAGGCGCTTCCAGGCGTAGACAAAGTCCTGGGCGGTGACCTTGGTGCCGTCGGACCAGGTGGCCGAACGGAGCTTGAAGGTGTAGGTCTCCTGGCCCTCGGCGGTGGCGTCGCACTGGTAGCTGCGGGCCATACCGTTTACGGCGGTGGTGCCGCCGCTGCCGTCGGACTGCAGCTTCATCAGGTTTTCAAACAGGTGGCTCACCACGATCTTTTCCTCATCCGCAGAGGACAGGGCCGGGTCCAGGGTGGCGGGAACGCGGCCAAAGCCCACCCGGAAGGAAAGGCTGTCCTCCCGGCGGCAGCCTGCCAGCAGGCCCGCCACCAGGGTCAAGGCCAGGAGCAGGGCCGCGTATCGCTTTAGTTTTTTCATAGGCTAACTCCTTATTTTGTGCGCTTTCATATCACTTCTTCTCCGGCACCACGCAGCCCCGTTCATCCACCGTGGCGGGGATGATCTGGCTGCGGGTATTGCGGGCGATGTCGTCCAGCCGCATACGGCTGGGGAAATCCGACAGCAAGGTATAGGCCACGCCGTGGCGCTTGGCACGACCCGTGCGGCCGATGCGGTGGATGTAATACTCGTTTTCATCGGGCACATCGTAGTTAAACACCGCATCCACATCATCTACATCAATGCCCCGGGCAGCCACATCCGTTGCAACAAATACATGGAGCTTTCCCTCCCGGAACAGGGCCATCACCGCCTCGCGCTTGCGCTGGGGGATGTCGCCGTGGATGCACTGGGCGTCCAGGCCGCGCATTTGCAGGAACTTGGTCAGGCGCTCCGTGGAGCCCTTGGTATTGCAGAAGCACATGACGCGCTCCAGGTTCTCCCCGGCGATGATGCGGGCAATGGTATCCACCTTTTGGTCCGAGGGCACCTCCAGACGATACTGCAGGATGTCGGGCTTATTCTCCTGGGTGGCCCGGACGGTGATCTCCTCGGGGTCCCGCTGGTAGACCCAGGAGATGTCCATAACTTCCCGGGAAATGGTGGCGGAGAACATGCCGAGATTTTTACGGTTGGGAACCTTGTCCAGAATGCGGGTGACATCGTGGATAAAGCCCATGTCCAGCATACGGTCGGCCTCGTCCAGCACCACGGTCTGCACCTCCTTCACCGAAACGGTGCGGCGCTTCATATGGTCGGACAGGCGGCCGGGGGTGGCCACCACGATCTGAGGCCTACGCTTGAGGGCGTTGATCTGCTTGCCGATGGGCTCACCGCCGTACAGGCAAACCACCCGCACGCCCTCGTGGCACACGGCCACCTCCCGCAGCTCCTGGGTGATCTGCATGGCCAGCTCCCGGGTGGGGGCCAGGATCAGCGCCTGGACCGCCTCGCTCTCCCGGTCGATACGCTCGATGATGGGCAGGCCGAAGGCCATGGTCTTGCCGGTACCCGTGGGGGCCTTGGCGATGACATCCTTCCCGGCCAGCATGGGGGGAATGCACCCGGCCTGGACAGGGGTGGAAACGGTATAACCTTTGTTTCTGATGGCGCGCATAGTGGGCTCGGAAAGGCCGAAGCTGTCAAAGGGCACGCCCTGGGTAATATCCATAGTTTCTTCCTCTTTTTTTGCTCATAAAATTTCAATTTCCATTTTACCACAAATGTCAACCGATGAAAAGAGGGGAAATATAGGGCGGGAATACGGGGGTATAAGAAAGCGGTGGCACCGGATGGGTGCCGCCGCTCAGCGTGTCAAAAAGGCCTCGCAGAGTTTGCCGCCCGCAGGCGGAAAAAAATTAAAATCATTTTCTCTCGCGACATGTGCGTGAGAGAAAATACATCTCAGGCTGCCAGTGTGGAATTTTGAGCCAGGGGCTCAAAATTATGCGCGCAGCAGACTGCAAGCCTTTTGTCGGAAAAACCCGGAGGGTTTTTCGACAGTCTCAGCGGCGGCACCGGATGGGTGCCGCCGCTTTGGGAAACTTATATTCTCTTTACTCCTTGCAGGGGACATGCCAAATATCCCGGGCGTAGTCCCGGATGGCGCGGTCGGCGGCAAAGCCGCCGCTGCGGGCGATATTGTGCAGGCTGATTTGGTTCCAGCGCTCCCGATGGCCATAGGTGTCGATCATGCGGCGGCTTGCGTCACAGTAGGAGACGAAGTCCGCCAGGAGCAGGTACTGGTCCGCCGGGCAGTTATCGCCGAAGAGCAGGCGGCGGTAGATGTCCTCATAGCTGACGCCGTCCCGGAAGCCGTCGCGAATGCCGTCCAGCACCCGCCGCAGCACAGGGTCCCGGTCGTACAGCAGCTTGGGGTCATAGTGCCGGGAGAGAGCCGCAGCCTCCTCCGCCTTCAGGCCGAAGAGGAAGATATTCTCATCCCCCAGCACCTGATGCATCTCCACATTGGCCCCGTCCAGAGTGCCCACGGTGACGGCTCCGTTCATCATAAACTTCATATTGCCCGTTCCGCTGGCCTCCTTGCCGGCGGTGGAGATCTGCTGAGACACCTCGCTGGCGGGCATCAGAGCCTCGGCCATGGACACCCGATAATTCTCCAAAAACACCACCTGAAGCCTGTCCTTGCAGAGAGGATCGTGATTGATCTGATCGGCCAGGGAGCCGATGAGCCGGATGATCCGCTTAGCCACGGCGTAGCCCGGGGCGGCCTTGGCCCCGAAGAGGAAGGTCTGGGGGCGGAGGTCCATGTTGGGGCTATCCTGCAGGCGCTGGTAGAGGTAGAGGATGTGCATGACATTCAGCAGCTGCCGCTTATACTCGTGCAGGCGCTTGACCTGGACATTGAACACGGCATCGGTGTTTAGTATCACCCCTTGCTGGCGCTTGGCCCAATGGGCGAAGCGGGCCTTATTCTCCCCCTTGATTTCCTCCAGGCGATGCAGCACGGAGGTATCGTTCTCATAGGCGTCCAGCCCTTGCAGCTGCTCCGGGTGCAGGAGATAGCCGTCTCCGGTAAGGTCGCAGATGAGGCTGTGCAGGCCGGGGTTTATCTGGCTGAGCCAGCGGCGGTGGTCCACGCCGTTGGTGACATTGTGAAACTGCCCGGGGCACATCTCATAAGCGTCCCGGAACACATCCCTGCGCAAGATCTCCGAGTGCAGGGCGGACACACCGTTGACGCTCATACCCCCGGCGATGCAGAGATTGGCCATGCGGACGCCGCCGTCCCAGACGATGGCCAGCTTTTCGGTTTTGGCGGGGTCGTGGAAGTGCTCCTCCACTTGGCGCTGCCAGCGGTGAGCAATCTCCACGATCACCTGCCAAATACGGGGCAGGAGGGTCTCAAACAGGGTCTGGGGCCAGCACTCCAGGGCCTCGGCCAGGACGGTGTGGTTGGTATAGGCCACGCTGTTTTTGGTGATGTTCCACGCCTCATCCCAGCCCATGCCCGCATCGTCCATGAAAATACGCATCAGCTCCGGAATGACCAGGGCCGGGTGGGTATCGTTGATCTGAATGACATTTTTCTCGTGGAAATTGCGCAGGGTGCCGTACACCTCCAGGTGCTTGCGGGTGATGGACTGGACGGTGGCGGAGACGAAGAAATACTGCTGCTTCAGGCGCAGGGACTTGCCCTCATAGTGGTTATCCTCGGGGTAGAGGATCTTGCTGATGGCATCGGCCATGGTGCGCTCCTCGCTGGCCTGGAGATACTGGCCCCGGCTGAAAAGCTGCATATCCACGCTCTTGGGGCTGCGGGCCTGCCAAAGGCGGAGGGTATTGACATGGTCGGTGCCATAGCCGGCGATCTCCATATCGCAGGGCACGGCCAGGACCCGGGTATAGTCCTCATGCACGACCATGAGCTGGCCGCCGTCCCACTTGGTGCGGACGGTGCCGCCGAAGTGGACCTCCTCCGCGTCCTGGGGCCGGGGCAGCAGCCATGCGCCGCCTATATCCAGCCAGTCGTCGGGCAGCTCCACCTGCTGGCCCTCCACGATCTTCTGCTTAAAAATACCCAGCTCATAGCAGATGGAGTAGCCGGTGGCGGGGATGTTCAGGGTGGTCATGCTGTCTAAATAGCAGGCGGCCAGGCGGCCCAGGCCGCCGTTTCCAAGCCCTGCATCGGGCTCCTGCTCGAAAAGATCGGCGGCCTTGAAGCCCAGCTCCTCCACCGCCTGGGTCAGGCTCTCCAAAAGGCCCAGGTTATAGGCGTTTTTCAAAAGGCTGCGGCCCATGAGAAACTCCAGGGACAGATAGTGGACCTGGCGCTCCTGGCACCTGTCCCGCTCCTCCCGGGTGGTAGCGCCCCGCTCGGCCATACTGTCCCGCAGGACCATGGCGCAGGCCCGGAGCATATCTCCGTCTCCCGCCTGCCGGGGCGAGCAGCCGCAGTTGATGCGCAGTCTTTGGATAATGGCTTCCTTCAGTGCTTCCTTGGTCATTTGGTACTCCTTGTTTGTCCGGTAATATGCTGATAGAGGGATTCGTAAGCGCCGGCGCTGGCGTCCCAGCTGAAATCATCGGTCATGCCGCGCTTTTGCACCTGGCGGAAGCGGTGGATGTCCGTGCGGTACAGGTTCACCGCCTGGGAGATGACATACTGCATATCGAAGGCGCTGTAATCGGCGAAAACGAAGCCGTTACCGTCCTCCTGGCCCAGCTGGCAGGAGCGGACGGTGTCGGCCAGGCCGCCGGTCTGACGCACGATGGGCACCGCACCGTAGCGCATGGCGATCATCTGAGAAAGTCCGCAGGGCTCGGAGCGGGAGGGCATCAGAAAGAGGTCGCTGCCGGCATAGATGCGGTGAGCCAGGGCCTCATTGTAGCCGATATAGGCGCACAGACGGCCCTTATAGCGGTTTTCCGCATAGCGGAAGAAATCCTCATATTGCCCGTCGCCGCTGCCCAGGATCACCAGCTGGCAGCCCGTCTGCATCACAACATCCAGGCTCTCGCAGATGAGATCAATGCCCTTATGCCCCACCAGGCGGCTGACCACGGAGAGCAGGGGAACATCGCTCTGGACCTGGAGGCCCAGCTCCTTTTGCAGGGCTTTTTTGCAGTCGGCCTTGCCACGCAGGCGCTGGGCCGAGAAATGGGCCGTCAGCTCCGGGTCGGTGGCAGGGTCGAAAACGGCGGTGTCGATGCCGTTGACAATGCCGGTGAACTTCTCGCCGCAGCGCTGGACAACGGACTCCATGCCCTCGGCGTAGGCGCTCTGGTGGAGCTGCCGGGCATAGGTGGGGCTGACGGTGGTGACGGCATCGGCGCAGAGCATAGCCCCCTTCATCAGATTCACGCAGCCGTCCATCTGGAGGGTGCCGTCCTCGTACCAGCCCCGGTCCAGGCCGAAGAGGTCCTCCACCGTATCCGGGCCGAACTTTCCCTGGTACTCCACATTATGAATGGTAAACACCGTGCGGATGCTGCGCAGGGCGTCCCAGCGCCCCGCCAGATCCTGCCGGTAGATAGGGACCAGGGCGGTCTGCCAGTCGTTGCAGTGGATGACATCCGGCACCCGGTCCAGCAGAGGGAGAAGGTCCATCACCGCCCGGGAGAAAAAGCCGAAGCGCTCGCCGTCGTCCCCCTCCCCGTAGAGGCGGCCCCGGGCAAAATAGTGCTCGTTATCCACAAAATACCAGGTGACGCCCTGATAGTCCAGAGAAAACAGCCCGCAGTATTCATGCCGCCAGGAAAGGTCTACATAGATGTGCTTGCGGAAGGTCATTTGCTGCCGCCACCGGGCCGCAATGGTATTATACAGCGGCAGGATCACCGCTACCCGGTGGCCGCGCTTTGCCAGGGCCACCGGAAGGCTTCCGGATACATCCGCCAGACCGCCGGTTTTGCAGAAGGGGGCGGCCTCCCCTGTTACATAGAGAATATTCACCTTATACCTCCGCGCCCTTGCCCAGCACCAGGGGATATTTTTCCGTACCCTCCAGGTGTACGCCGGGGCCGACCTTCACATCTTTATCGGCAATGACATGGCGCAGCTGCGCGCCACGACCCACCACCGTGTCCTTAAAGAGAATGCAGCCGTCTACCACGGCGCCCTTTTCCACCCGGACGCCACGGCTGAGAATGGAGCTATGCACGCTGCCCTGGATGTCGCACCCGTCGTCCACCAGTGAATTTACGCAGCCACCCTGGGGGTCCATATAGGTGGAGGCGGCGTCGTTTTCCTTGGCATAAATAGGGCGCTGAGGGCAGAACAGGTCCTGCCGCACCGCCGGGTCCAAAAGCCGCATACTGCTCTCATAGTATCCGGCCACATCGGTGATATGGGCGGCAAAGCCGTGAAAAACATACCCGTGGATGTGCATTTCCTTTGTAAGCCCCTGCAGCACACACTCCTGAAAGCTGTACTCGTGGCGGCTGACGAACCGCTCCACCAGGCTGAGCAGCAGCTCCGTCCGCAGCAGGAAGATCTGCAGGCAGCGGTTGCCCCGGCGGAGGTTTTCCACCACCTCCCGGACCCGGCCGGTCTCATCGGCCACCAGGTACATACCGTCGCCGGTGGAGGGGGCGCACACCGCCGTCACATCTGCGCCGGTGTCTATGTGGGCCCGGAGCACGGCCTGAAGGTCAATATTCAGGGCCACATCGCTGTCGGCCAGGAGGACATAGTCCTGGCCGATGTGCCGCAGGTAATCCCTGACCACATCCAGAGCCTCCAGCTTGCCCCGGAATCGCCCGTTGCCCCGGGCGCTGTTATAGGCGAATACCGGCAGCAGCGTAAGCCCTCCGAAGCTCCGGGAGAGGTCCCAGCTCTTGCCGCTGCGCAGGTGGTCCATCATGCTCTGGCACTTGCCGTGCATCAGGACGCCTACATCCCGGATACCGGCGTTGACCATGTCCGAGAGGATGAAGTCCACCATGCGGTAGGACCCGCCAAAGGGCACGGAGCCGTGGATGCGGGGCTCTGTCAGCTCCCGCAGACCGTTGGATTTTTCATAGGAAAAGATGATGCCGTGCATTCCGTTCATACCTTTTTCGCCTCCTGTCCGTGGGTTTTATCCAGCATGGCTCCGGCGGGGACGGTCTCCCCGGGGGCCGCGTGAGCCTGAGGCCCCAGCACCGCCACGCCCCATTTGTCGGGGTCCTTGGCAGTCTCCGGACCGGCCCCCACATGGGCGCCCTCCCCTACCACACTGTTTTCGCCCAGGATGGCATATTCCACCCGGGCACCCTTTTTCACCACCGCCCCGGGCATAACCACGGAGTAGGTGACCTGAGCCCCCTCCTCCACCACGGCGTTGTAGCTGAGGACCGTATTTTTTACCTCGCCGCGAATGTCGCAGCCCTTGGCCACGGCACTGTTGCCCACATCCGCCGTGGCCGCAAAGAAGGCGGGCGGACAGGAGGGGGTGCGGCTGTAAATGGGCCAGCGCTTATCCAGCAGGTTCAGGCCCGAGCCGGGAGCAAGCATATCCATATTGGCATCCCACAGAGAGTCCAGGGTGCCCACATCCTTCCAATAGCCCTCGAAGCGGTAGGCCACCATTTTCTCCCCGGCACGGAGCATGGCGGGGATGACATTTTTGCCGAAGTCGTTGGAGGAGGTGGGGTCTGCCTCGTCCTGCAGCAGGTACGCCCGGAGCTTTTTCCAGGTGAAGATGTAAATGCCCATGGAGGCCAGGTTGCTCTTGGGATGGGCGGGCTTTTCCTCGAACTCCGTAATGGTATCCCGGCCATCTACATTCATAATGCCGAAGCGGCTTGCCTCCTGCCAGGGGACCTCCATAACGGAGATGGTGCAGTCGGCCCCGGCCTCCTTATGGCGGCGGAGCATCCGGGAGTAGTCCATTTTATAGATATGGTCGCCGGAGAGGACGGCCACATAGTCCGGGTCATACAGGTCTACGAAGCCGATATTTTGATAGATGGCATTGGCGGTGCCCTTGTACCACCCGGCCCCGGAATTGCTCTGATAGGGGGGCAGGATATGTACGCCGCCGTTCATGCGGTCCAGCTCCCAGGGCTGGCCGCTGCCGATGTAGCTGTTCAGCTCCAGGGGACGGTACTGGGTCAGCACACCCACGGTGTCGATGCCGGAGTTGGTACAGTTGGACAGGGGAAAGTCGATGATGCGGAACTTCCCTCCAAAGGGGACGGCAGGCTTGGCCATATCCCCGGTGAGGACATAGAGCCGGCTGCCCTGGCCCCCGGCCAGCAGCATGGCGATACATTCTTTTTTCACGGATGATCCGCTCCTTTCTTCTGCTTAAAGGCTCCCCGGCCTTGGAGATACACCGCGCCCAGGGGCGGTATGCGCACACGGATGGAGGTTTCGCGGCCATGGGACGGGGCCGCCTCCACCGGAATGGGTTTTTCATTGACGATGCCGCTGCCGCCCCACCGGACATCGTCGGTGTTAAACACCTCTCTGTACTCCGCCCTTTTCGGCACGCCGAAGCGGTACTCCTCCCGGGCCACGGGAGAAAAATTCACCGCGCATATAAGCTCCCGGCCCTTGCGGTCCCGGCGGAGAAAGACCAGAATATTATTGGAGCTGTCGTCCGGCACCAGCCAGGAAAAGCCGTCCCAGTCCGTATCGTTTTCCCACAGGGGCGGGTTGTTCTTATAAAACCGGTTCAGCGCCCGGATGCAGCCGTGGGCAGCGGACACCGCCGTATCCTGCAAAACGGACCAGTCAAGCTCTCCTGCAAAGTCCCACTCCTTCCACTGGGGCAGCTCCCCACCCATGAACAGCAGCTTGCACCCCGGGTGGGCCAGCATATAGGCCAGAAAGCTCTTGACTCCTGCCAGCTGCATGGCTTCATCCCCGGGCATTTTACCCCGGAGAGAGCCTTTCATGTGGACCACCTCGTCATGGGAGATGGGCAGCACAAACCGCTCGGAGAAGGCGTAGACCAGGGAAAAGGTCACATCCTTGTGGTGGTACTGGCGGAAATAGGGGTCCATTTTCAGGTAGTGGCAGAGGTCGTTCATCCAGCCCATGTTCCACTTCAGGTCAAAGCCCAGGCCCTCGGGCCCCGTTACATGGGGCCAGGCGGTGGACTCCTCGGCAATCATCAGTGCCCCGGGCTTTTCCCGGTGGACGGTGGCATTGAGGAGCTGCAAAAACGCCACCGCCTCCAGGTTTTCCCGGCCGCCGTTTTTATTCCTGCGCCAGTGGGTGCGGCCATAGTCCAGATACAGCATAGAGGCCACGGCATCCACCCGCAGGCCGTCCATATGGTACTCCCGAAGCCACCACAGGGCAGACGAGAGCAGGAAGCTGCGCACCTCTCCCCTGCCGTAGTCAAAGACCCGGGTGCCCCAGCCGTCGTGCTCCCACTTCAGGGGGTCATCATATTCATAGAGGCAGGTGCCGTCGAACCTATACAGGCCCTGCTCGTCCTTACAGAAATGGGCCGGGACCCAGTCTAAAAACACCGCCAGACCCGCCCGGTGGAGCCTGTCTACCAGGTACTTGAAGTCCCGGGGGGTGCCATAGCGGGAGGTGGGGGCGAAGTAGCCCGTACACTGGTAGCCCCAGGAGGCATCCAGAGGGTACTCCGTCACCGGCATCAGCTCCACCGCCGTGTAGCCCATGTCCGACACATATTCCGCCAGCTCGTCGGCCAGCTTGCGGTAGTCAAAGGGGCTGCCGTCGGCGTAGCGGCGCCAGGAGCCCAGGTGGACCTCGTAGATATTCAGAGGCCGCTCCAGCAGGGGCTTTTCGGCCAGGCTCCGCTGCCAGGCTTCGTCCTGCCAGGCATAGTCCAGGGGGGCTAATTTGCTGTCTGTCTGGGGGCGGGTGGCTGTATGGAAGGCGTAGGGGTCGGCCTTCCACACGGTTTTCCCGTCCGCCTGGGTGAGGCGGAATTTATAGCTGTCGTAGGCCTTTGCCTCCTCCGCCACGCACTCCCACACACCGTCTCGGCAGGTCATTTCCATAGGCTCCCAGCCGGAAAAATCCCCCGCCAGGCTCACCGCCCGGGCGTGGGGCGCCCACAGGCGGAAGCGGTAGCCCTTCTCCACGGGGTGCGCCCCGAACCAATCCGCCGCCGCGCACCAGGTGCCGCCGAAAAACGCCGCTCTATCCACCGCTCTCGCCTCCTCTATTTTTCAAAATTTTATCACGGTCCCCCAGCGTTTTTCTGCTGAAAACCGTCTCCGTTTTTGCGCGGCAAGGCTTTACCGCACCTGCGCCCGCGCCTCAAGAAATGCACGGAAGCGACGACCGCCCTGAATACAGGCAGTCGCCGCTGCATATTTTATTCTTCCTCCTGCTGCACCGCCGCACCCAGGCCGAAATCCTCGGCCACGCTGCCGCTGTCCCGCCGGAGCATCTGCTCCATGACGCGGATGTCGCTGTCCACATCCATGGCATCGGACTGATAGAGCTGGTCAAGCTGCCGCTCGAAGCCCGCCACGATATTATCCATGGTGCTGGCAATGCGCTGCTTGGCCTGGGACACATTCTCACCGCTGACGCCGGACTCCTCAAAGTCGGCATAGCTATCCAGGAGCTTTTGGGTGGTGGGCAGGTAATAATTCAGGAAGGTAGAGGCCTTGGCTTTCTTGGCCGGCTCCTCCTCCACAATGCGGAATATCTTGCCGGCCAGATCCTCCAGCCGGTCAATTTTGGCGCTGATAACGGGGTCTGCAATGCGGTCGTTGGCATAGCGGATGTCCCGGAGCTGGCCGCTGTAGCCCTCCCGGGTCTCCTCCGGGATGGGCTGTGCCTCCTTTTGGGCCTGCTCCAGGTCCTCGGCGGCCTCAAAGGTGCGCACCAAGACGCCCCGGCCCAGGTCCAGATAGGCCTCCTTGCCCCAAAAGCCCTTCTGCACCATCTGCTCCAGGTCGTTTTCCACCCGGCGGGGGGACACATCTGCGGCGGTGGCCAGCTGGGAAATGGTCACCGTGGGCTTCTTCCCGGCGATGGCCTGATACTTGGCATAGCGGCGCAGACGGCGGCGCATCCAGTGGCTGCCCAGCAGCAGCCCCAGGCCCCCGGCGGTGATGCCCATAGGAAAGAACACTTCCTCCAAAAACCAGGCCCAATGGCCGTCCTGCAGGAAAAACAGGTAGTCACTGACCTTGCCAAACAGGACAATACTGCCGATAATGGTCAGAACAATTCCGATGTTCCGCAGTACATTGGCATTGCCATCGGAAACCTTGGGCGTGCGGCGGAGGATACTGCTCCCCTTCTTTTTTGTCTGTCCGGCGGAGCTGCTCTTTTTCTCCGCACTCCCGGGGGCGGTTTCTGCGGTGTCCTCCGTCTCGGCTGTGATGATCGTGGACTGCGCGCCCTGGCCCGACTTGCGCTTGCGGTCCGACAGCTTGGCAAAAAGCACAATAAGCCCCACAGGCCAGGCAAAGGCAAACAGGAGGGCAATGACCACCCAGGACCACACCTCGTTTTTATCCGGCTTATTCGGTTGTCTGGGGCTTCTGCTCTCGGCCATGGTCTATTCCCTCCTGCGTAGTGCATTAGACATATTGATACGCTATATTTTACTCTTTTTCCGGCCCTGCGTCAAGGAAAGCCGCCCATTCTTTGCAAAAAAACAGGCGACCCCAAAAGGCCGTCTGTCCTATCCATTTTTTACTTACCTCTGCGGGTATAGATGCGGGCCAGGCCGCCCTCGGCGGTCTCCCGGTAGCGCTGGTTCATATCCAGGCCCGTGTAATACATACTTTTCAGCACCATGTCATAGCTGATATTCCGGGTGCCGGTGAGGAAGTAGGCGATGTTGGCGGAGTTGATGGCGCGCATGGCGGCCACGGCATTGCGCTCGATACAGGGCACCTGCACCAGGCCGCAGATGGGGTCGCAGGTGAGGCCCAGATGGTGCTCCAGGGACACCTCGGCGGCGTACTCGATCTGATGGATGTTATAGCCGAAGGCCTGGCAGGCAGCGGCGGCGGCCATGGAGCAGGCTACGCCCACCTCCGCCTGACAGCCGCACTCAGCCCCGGAGACGGAGGCATTGCGCTTGGCCAGCTCACCGAACAGGCCCGCCACGCCCAAAGCATGGGCAATGTCCAGGTCGGACAGGTTCCGCTTATCCTTGAAGTAGTACAGCACCGCCGGCAGCACGCCGCAGGCGCCGCAGGTGGGGGCCGTGACGATGGTGCCGTTGTCGGCGTTCTGCTCGCTGACAGCGTAGGCATAGGAGCAGACCTTCTGGCACTCCACCAGCTCCGGGTGCTTGGTCTCCACGATATGCTCGAACATATACTTGGCCTTGCGCTGGATGTGCAGGCCGCCGGGCAGCTCGCCGGTGCGGGAGAGGCCCTCCTCCACGGAACGCGTCATCACATGCCACACGCCGATGAGATAGTCCCAAATGTCGGGGCCCTCATTCATCTCTATGTACTCCACCAGGTCCACATAGCGGTACTGGCAGAACTGCAAAATCTCGGCAAAGGAGTTTTCCATGTAAGTCTCCTCGCCCTGACTATCTTCCTCCCGGCCCTCGATGACGATGTCGCCGCCGCCGATGCTCTCTATGCGGATGCGGCCCAGCTCCTTGCCCTCCCGCCGGGCGATGAGGTCCAGGGTGTTGGGATGCTTCAGGCCCCGAGGGTCCTCCTCTGAGAAAATCACCTCCGCCTCAATGGGTGCAAAGGCGTCCCGCAAAGCCCGGTCGGTGCCGTGGCCCCGCCCCGTTTTGGAGAGGGAGCCGTAGAGAATGGCCTGAAATTTATCCGCCTCCGGATGCTCGTCCCGAAACAGCACCGCCGCCCGGGCGGGGCCCATGGTGTGAGAGCTGGAGGGGCCGGTACCTATTTTATAAATATCTCGAATGGATCGCATGTCCTTCCTCTCCTTGTATAACTTATAATTTAATATTGTATCCCGCAGCGGGAGGCCGGGCTACATTTCCCCTGCCGCCGCGCTCGGCTTCTTCCTTATTATAAATTATAACATCCGCGCCTGACAATGGCAAGAGGCCGAATAGCCAAAAAGTCCGGGTGTAAAAATTACGCGTGCGGCAAACCGAAGCCTTTTCGCCTGTCTCCGGTCACACCGGCTCCAGGCCCACAATATAGATCTCATACTCCCGCCCGCCGGGAACGCAGGTACACAGGTACAGGGCCGCGGCGGGCAGAGGCCCGGACTTGGGGCGGATGCCGCAGTCGCTCCAGCCGGTGGTCACAAACCGGCAGCGGTAGGGCCGAGCGGCCACGGTGACGGTGTCCCCGGGGGCAATATTCCACAGGCCCCGAAAGCCCTGCCCCGCATGATCCAGAATATAGGGCCCGTACCAGGCGGCCAGGTCCGGCCGGTCCACGATGCTCTGAAGCTGCTCCGAGGTGGCCAGCAGCACCCGGCGGCAGTCTACGGCGATGTCGCAGGCAGGCACCGTCAGCGCCGCCGGCTCCCGCAGCAGCCGCACCTCCCGCACCAGCCATCCCGCTGCCACCGCCGCCAGCAGCAGGAAAAACAGCCGCACCCGTCCTCTCTTCCCCATGGGTCTCCCTCCTGTTTCCGTCTGTTAAGAAATAGGATACCCGGGAAGCGTCCGTTTCTTGCGGGTCGGGCGCAAAAAAATACAGCCGTTTTAAGGCTGCATTTGAGACTGTCGAAAAACCCTCCGGGTTTTTCCGACAAAAGGCTTGCGGTCTGCTGCGCGCATAATTTGTCCGTCTGTGACGGACAAATTCCACACTGGC
>QWCE01002698.1_pt1 | contig 39455 bp, 37 predicted proteins | sample 1972531 | NCBI WGS metagenome assembly QWCE01 (sample SAMN09866716, study PRJNA288562) | Human gut metagenome isolate term4_stool, whole genome shotgun sequencing... | reverse complement strand
CTTATCATATTTTCTGCTCATGGTTTCCTCCATTGGAATATTGATTTTATTATATCATATTCCCCCTGTTACTCTATCAAAAATATGATAAACTCTCACTGCACTTAGTTTAAGTGCAGTTTTTCTTTTATCCAAAATTATATTATTTATTATATGCTAAAAACCTACCTAAAATAAATAGGTAGGTTTTTTACGAAAATTTTAAATTTTAATGGCTTACCGGTAATACTTTTTATTTTACGGTAATTTTGCACTTGGCAGATTTTTTACTGCCGTCTTTTGCAGTAGCGATAATATAGCAAGTACCCTTTTTCTTTGCAGTTACTTTACCTTTGCTATTAACTATTGCTATCTTTGATTTTGATGTTGACCACTTAACAGTTTTATTATTTGCATTATTTGGGTAAACTTTTGCTTTTAGTGTAACTGTTTTCTGCTTTGCATTACCTTTCACTCTTAGAGCTACAGACTTTTTATTTAGCTTAACACTAGTTACCGGTTGCTTTACTGTTACTTTCAAATTTGCATATTTATTGCTACCGTCAGTTGACATAGCTTTAATAATAGCTATACCCCTACTCTTTGCAATAACCTTACCACTTTGAGAAACTGTAGCTACCTTAGAATTAGAAGTAGTCCACTTTAGCTTTTTGTTAGTTGCATTAGCAGGTGTTACCGTTGCCTTTACAGTTGTACTTTTACCTTTATTTAATGTAACTGACTTTTTATTTAAAGCTACTTTTGTAATCTCATTTACTGTTGGTTTGGTTGGTTGCACAATAGGCTCTGCATTTACTTCTATATAATAGCTTCCGCCCATATAATCAAGGGCAGTATATGTACCATCACCATTATCTTTAACTATGCTTCTATCAGAATTTACACGATCTATAATTTCATATGTATATTCATTTTTTAATGTATCATAGCATGGTACTACTTCTAATATTTTTATTGAAGTGATTTTGTATCCTTCTTTTGGTGCATAAGTTTTTGTTCCGAAATTGTAAGCATAATGACCACTATGTGGCTCTTTATTTTGATATTCCGCGCTTGAAGTTACATTGTTTAAATTCCAAACAAACAACTTTGCAGGATTTCCAGTAAAAATAACATCATCATCTTTATGTTCGCTGATACCATTAATACAAATATAAATATCATCTACCACATCAGGAATTACTACCAAGAAATTTCCTCTACTTACTAAAATTGGCTCAATGATTGTACCATCACCCATAATAACGGCTACATTAAATTCAGATCGAGTACAGTTTGAACTAACATTAGTATTGAACTTAATATTAGTTGTATATGGTTTGCCTTTTTCTGTTTCTTTCACCGGATTTGTTAAAAAGTTATAACCTTCTTCAACAAAGGCATAAGAAGAGTAAATACAGTGAACTTTGCACATTTTTTTATCTGTATTATTTGTACTATCAGCAAATACTGATGTACCAACAACCACAGACATAATCATCATAACTGATAATAATATAGATACTACTTTTTTCATAATTAACCTCCTACATAATATGATTACATTTTACCATATTATTCCTACATTTTCAACAAACATTATATACAAATAATTCTTTACTGATTTGTACACAATAACATAAAACACCTACTAAACACTGCTTAGTAGGTGTTAATCATTATTTATTCCAGAAAGTTACATTAGTATCATCAACATACTTTCCCTTTATTGTGGAAAAGGTTTGCATATGAGGTGTTGTTAGGTGAAGTTGTTGCAAGTCCTTTGACTGCCATTTTTCTATTAGCACAAGTTTATTTTGTGTTATATCTTCCGGTAAAAGGTAGCTCAAGGAATATAGAATTATTCATTTATTTATTAAGAATTACTAATTTGTATAGCATACTTAAATAAAACACCTAAATACAAAGCATAAATTATTCAAACATTCTGCAACCTAATCTAACAAGGGCATTGGCTGATTTCTGTACACTTGACCAACTTGCTTTATGAACATCATCCATTGCTTCTTCTACTAAATCTGCAATAATCCTATGACCCTTTACTGATGGATGAATATAGTCGTTTTGTACTAAGGAAGTATTACCTGTACTGTTGCTATAAGTTCTGAAAGTCTTTTCAACATCTGCAATTACCATATTACTATCAGTCTTTGCTTCGTCAAAATAAATCTGAGTGTAGTCTTCTCTAAACATTTCAACAAGCTGACAAAGTAATTCGGTAAATTTATCACTTTGACCTAAGAATGGATTGTAAACAGTTTGCAAAACTATCTTTGCTTTAGGGTTAAGCTCTCTAATATTTTCGTGAATAGAACGAAGATTTTGCTTCACTGTTTTCAGCATATTTTTAATCATTTTGCTGTCTTTACCTTTTTCAATTACTTCAAGAATTTCTGTAAAGTCAAGATTATTTCTAAGTTGCAAAAAGTCATTACCACCAACAGAAATTACAATTGTTTCTGCTTGTTTTAGGTGGTTTTTTGCCTTATCGTTTTTCTCAACTAAATTAAGTACATCAGTAGTTGTGTAGCCATTTACTGCATCATTAGTAAGGATATAGTCCCTTTCATTTGCAACAATATTGCCATAAATATCATCTTCATTTTCAATACCTAAGCCATAGGCTATAGAGTCACCTATAACTGCTAAGTAGTCCTTTTTAGTTTCTGCAAACATTGTCATTGTGGATGTTACCACCATTAATACTGAAATAAATACACAAATTATCTTCTTCACTATACACATTCCTTTATTTTATTATGCCATAAAAATATTATTTTAGTAACTCAACAGGTATTGCAAACCATTCTCTAACCCAATAGGTTACTATTACCGATCTAATTGGCTTGGCATTTACTGCACCAACCTTGCCGGATTTTCCTTGTCTGTTGGCAATAATTCTTGCTCTTAACTGATGGTAACCATCTGTTGCAATAGCAATATTTTCAGACAAATTATTCTTTTCAATTATTTTGTAAGAATTGATTAAGTTAGAATCAGTATTAGTTGACTTATCTTCAATAAACAATCTATCCTTGCTAATACCTTTCTTAACTAAAATATCGTACATACATTGTGCTTCACTCATTGGTTCATTGCTACCTTGACCACCTGACAAAACAGCCTTTGAATTTTCATTTTCAACAAGATATTCATAACAAGCCTGTACTCTACGATTTAAGCTACCACTAGGAGAACCGTCAGGTCTAACCATAGCACCTAAAGTAATAATTGTAGAATTTGGTTCAGGTTTTTGCAAAGTAAAGAATGCCATAAGACCACTTATTACTACACCATACACAAGAAAAAGTGCAATACAAACCTGTATTATTCTATATAGCACCATTTTGAAACCACCCATTAGCCACTTTTCTTTTAGCTTTTGAAAATACTTGTAAAATACACATCTGCAAAATACAAAAGCAGTAAACAGTACACCTGCAACATTTCCAACACAAATTATTCTCTTAGCCATAGGTAACAAGAACCATAAGAAAAGTCCTGCACTAATAACGGCTAATACAATTCTAATAATTGATTTAAACTTTTTCATTTTTATTTCCCCTATTCTTAAACAATTTAATTATTCGTCACTAAGACTAAGAAAACTACTTATTCTAATCATTAATTCTATATGAAAGAATAGTCTTTGTTTTTGAAACTTTCTCAAATTTAGGATTATCTGTACAATCGGTAGTAGTTTTTAGCCAAATATACTTACTACTTGTAGGAAAAAATACAAAACACATTACAGCTAATAAAGTTAAAATAACTTTTGATAACATAAAAATCATCCTTCCTACTAATAATACTTTTTATGTAGGGGAATTGTTGCAAAAAAATTTAAATTTTTCAATTTATTTTACAAACATTATAATATAAAAAAATAATATTGTCATTAGAAAAACAAAAAATCTGCAAAATTTCTTTATAATAATTATAATAATAGAAAATATTGCAGTAATAATAAATAAATGGTATAATTTTTGTAATATAAGTTTTACATAAGAGGTTTTAGAACAATGGGTCTCTATGAGTTATTTGAAGATTTACAAAAAATAGATAGAAAAATTACAGAACAAAATGAAAAGGACAGAAGAATACCTTGCAATGTTTGTGGAGATATGTTCTGCTATACTGACAGAATAGAACTTTCTGACGGTATCTGTTGCCCAAATTGCAGTAACAAAGTTTCTCCTTGGTTTGATAAAGAATTACAATTTACAAGTGTAATGGATTTGAAAAATCACTTAACATACAGGGATAAAAACTTTACAGAACTTTTTGACTTTAATCCTACTATTGAAATTGGCAATGAACTAAAAATTCTTATTGATGAAAGAATGAAGAAGTTTGTTATTGCCGGTGATAATTATGACTATAAGGAGAAAAATTCCGACTTAATTCCTTTATCTTCTGTTACAAGTTGTAGGCATAGAATTGTTGAAAGTAAGGAAGAAATTTTCTTTAGAGATTCTCTTGGTCGTACAGGAAGGTTTACTCCTAGGGCATTTAGCTACGCCTATGACTTTGTTATTAATATTGAAACTAATCTTCCTTTTATGAGAAGGATGGAATTTAAGATTAATGAATATATGATAGGCAAAGATAATCCTACATTAATTCAAGTAAGTGAAGAAAAATTTACTAACAAAATTAAGGACTTTTTCAAGATGGAAAGAATGTATCTGGGGAAAATCAATAACTCCGAAGATGTTAAAAATTCTCCTGAATACAAAACATATGAACACTATGCAGAAAAAATGTGTGAGGCAATTTTGCAAGGTAAAGAAAATGCAAATAACCGTTATTATGACAAATCTAAATATATTATTTGTGAATGGTGTGGTTCAAAGATAGATATTAATGCATCTACTTGTCCTCATTGTGGTGGTGTAAACAAATAAAACTTTATACATAAGTAAAGGGTTGATACTGATTTAAGTATCAACACTATTTTTTAATCTTCATCCCAAGATGAAATAAAGTGAATTTCTCCACTATCTAAATCCATAGCAGTATTATCTGATGTTTTTATCATTAAATTCCCATCAGAATCCATTGCCGTATTATCGGAAGTGGTTATACAAAAATCACCATCATCAAAATCAAAAAAGCCCATATTAATCCTCCTTTTCTGCTAAATTTATAATTTTATCATACCATTCATTAGATTCTTTTATTAATTCTCTTAGGATAGGACTTGAAGAATTTTCATCAATTCTAAAAATATCAGTTAAAATTCCTTTTTCCTTTACATTCCAAAAAGCTATTAAATTGTAGTTTTTATTAATTACAATATCATTACATATTTTTCTATACTCTTTTTGAGTTGGTTCAACACCCCAAAATTTACACATACTAATATGAGCCTCATCAATTAATTTAACTAATTTTTCATACATCTTTTTATTATGCTGAGTTATTCTTCTAATAGGCAGTTCAACCTCTCTAATATTCAGCAAAAGCATTTTTTCAACAACCCTATCTAAATAAGGATACATAACAGTATTAGTCCTATTAAATCTAGACTGAACATTAAACTCCGATGAGAAATAATCAAACATATTTTCATCAGAATTTGCAATAGTTTCTATTAATTCATCAATACATGAGGTTTCTGTTTGATATGATTGATAATTCTCAATATTGTTTCCATATGGTATTGGGCAAGTATAATCCATACCGTAAAGTTCCGGCATTTCCCTTGCGTGGAGTCTTTCGAGCATTTTATAATCCTTATTCTTAATGGCTAAAATAATTAAATTAGTGCGTAAATTTCTTTCGGTTTGCCCTTCATATGTATAAGGGTTATAAAGATAATTTCTGTTATTCTTTTTAACAGATGTTTCTGCAGCCCATAAAGCACATTTATTAGCATTATCCGAAAAATCTTTTTCAGGTATAATGTTAATATAATTAATACTGATTAAATACTTAACAAGGTCATAGTTTTTGAATTTGAAGGCATAGTCAATTAATGATTTACCGTATTCATCATAATTTAATGAAATACTATCTTCTACATTAATATACTTTTCCCATACTTTTTTATCAGTTGAAAAAGCAAGTTGATAATTTGTCATATGATTTTTTATTGGAATATATTTTTCCCCACAACTTAGTATTTCATCACAAGACACATTAAGCAGGTTAGCATAGATAGGCAAATCAGCAATTTGTATACCTTTTCTACCCTTAATTATTTGAGATATTTTATTGCTATAATTTGCAATTTGTTCTTCACTTGGCTTTGCATTAAATTGAACATCTAGAACCTTAATGCAAAATTTTCTTCTTGAGTCAAAATTCTCGGATATTAGTTTTTCTAAATATCTACCGATTCCTTGATTATTCTTAACATTATTCATATCTATTACCTACCTTTTTCTTTAAACTCAGTATAACACCTATGAATTAACAAATCTATATAAGAAATGCATATAATTTTTCACACATCAAAAAGTCAAGAAAAAAGTATATGCTTTTTGCATACATATGATTTTTCATAAGTAAAGGGTTGATACTGATTAAAGTATCAACCCTATTTTTTAGCCTATAAACTTTTGTGCAAAAACTATTAAAATTAATATTGGCAGAACATACTGCAAGTATGGTTTTACAATTCTAGGAAGTTTCATACCTCTACCTGTATTACACTCATTGTAGTAATTATCAAAACCCCAACCAAACTTAGTAACACAGAATAGAAGATACACTAAAGAACCTAATGGAAGTAGAATATTACTTACAACAAAGTCCTCCATATCTAGGATACCCATACCAAGTACATTAACACCACTTAGTAGGTTAAAACCGAACATACAAGGTAAACTTGTGATGAATACAATAGCAAAGTTAATAACTGATGATTTCTTTCTGCTGATTTTAAATGTATCTGATAAGAAAGAAACAAGGTTTTCAAACACTGCAATAACTGTTGAGAAACTTGCAAATGTCATAAACAAGAAAAACAATGTTCCCCAAATTCTGCCACCTGCCATATTTACAAATACATTTGGCAATGCATCAAAGATAAGTGCAGGACCTTGACCCGCTTCTACATTATAAGAGAAACAAGCAGGGAAAATGATTAGACCAGCCATAATTGCAACAAATGTATCCAGACAACAAATTCTCACTGCTTCACCGGTTAGAGTATGGTCTTTCTTCATATAACTACCGAAGATTTCCATAGCTGCAATGCCTAAACTTAAAGTAAAGAATGCTTGGCTCATTGCTGAAGTAATAACATTGCCTAAACCGATTTTGCTAACTCTCTCAAAGTCAGGAATCAGATAAAAGCTAAGTCCTTCTTTTGCTCCGGATAAAGTAACACTATGAATTGCCAAAACTACAATTAGCACTAACAAGGCTACCATCATAAACTTACTAACTTTTTCAAGTCCTTTTTGAACACCTTTGCTACACACAAAGAAACCTAAAGCAGTAATTATGAAAATCCAAATTAACATTTCTATAGGTGATGAAGTTAAATTATTAAACACATTTGTAACCGACTTTGAGTCCATACCGGTTTCAAATTCACCTGTGGCGAATTTATAGAAATATGATGTCATCCAACCTGAAACTGTTGTGTAATACATCATCAGCATATAGCAACCTAACATACAGAACCAACCGTGAATATGCCATTTACTCTTTGGCTTTTCAAGTGTTTTGTAACTTAGGACTGCACTTTTGCCACTTGCTCTACCAACTGCAAATTCCATTGTCAAAACAGGAATACCCATTAGCACTAAGAATATTAAATAGAACAGTACAAATAGTCCACCACCGTTTTGACCAACAACATAAGGAAATCTCCATACATTACCTATACCTATAGCACAACCTGCACTAACAAGTAGGAAACCTGTACGGGACTTAAAACTTTCTCTTTCCATTATACCTACTCCTAAAAATTTAATCACCTATGTATTATACTCAACTAAAAGTAATCAAGTCAAGAAAAAGAATTTATTTCGTTATTATGTACAATTACAAGTCAATATCATTGTCTAATAAGTCATCAGTATCTTCAAAATCATCAATAAAATCAAAGTCACTATCTAAGTCATCACTAATAATATCATCATTAAATATAACATCGTATTCAAGTGCTTGTTCACCTAAATCAAGATTACCGTCACCGTTTAAATCAAAAAGACTATCTAAAGCCTCAAACATAAATCATACCTCCATATATGTCTTATTTGCATTATTATAATAACATATTACCTGTACCAAAAATGGAACTTACCTCTTGTATATAAAATTTTTATTTTTTGTTTGATAATTAGATTTTTCAATTTTTGTGAGTAAAGGTTAATTTAACATAGGAAAAATAAAAAACTATTTTACAAATGAAAAAGGTGAATATATCCAAGATACATTCACCTAAATTTAGAAGTAATTTTAAAAATATAAACTATTATCTATTATAATTAAAAAATATACACTATGATACAGACTTTAGATTACGATACCGTCACAATGGTCAACTTCGTGTTGAATTATCTGAGCAGTCCAACCTGTGAACTTTTCGGTATGTTCCTTAAAATTCATATCAAGGTATTTTACTGTAATATTCTTATATCTTGTTGTAGGTCTTACACCTGACAATGAAAGGCAACCTTCTTCAGTTTCAAACTTACTGCTTTTTGCAGTAATAGTTGGATTAATCATTAACTTAGTGAAACCATTATCGTTGATGGCAATAATTCTTTTCTTAACACCAATCATATTAGCTGCCATACCAACACAAGCATTTCTGTTTGCCTCTAATGTATCCACTAAGTCCATAGCAGTTTTTATATCTGCAATTGTTGCATCAGTTGACTTTTGACCTAAGAAAATAACATCTCTTACAATTTCTCTAACCATAATTACAACTCCTTATAGTATGGACAAATGTCTTCATAGTGACCGTCTTTCATCTTAAAGCCACCTTTGATTGTACCTAGCTGAATGAAACCTAGCTTTTCATATAAATGTCTGGCATTTGCATTTGTCTTTACAACTGCATTAAACTGCATAATCTTGAAACCAAGTTTTTTAGCCTGTACCAAACAATCTGTTACCAGCTTTTCGCCAATATGAAGATTACGGCTATTCTTCCCTACACAATAACTTGCATTAGCAATGTGTCCACATCTGCCTATATTATTAGGATGAAGAATATACATTCCCATAACTTCATCGGTTTCTTTATTAACTGCCACACCACAATAGGACTGACTGTTGAAAAATTCTTTACCGGAATTATAATCCAAAGTTTCTTCTTGCGGAAATGCAATACCGTCAATTACTACATCATTCCAAATTTTCACCATACCATCAATATGGCTTTCATCAAACTTCTTTAATACAATCTCCATTTTTACTGGGAAACAGCAATACGCTTACTTCTCCATTTGCCACCTTTCCATCTAATAACCATCATTATACCTCTGAACAATTCATCAGCTGCAAAAGCAATCCATAGTCCATAAATACCAAGACCCAGGGCTACTGCAAATACATATGAACCTAATACACTAATAAACCACATTGAGAAAATTGCACAACCTGTAGGATAGAATACATCACCTGCACCTCTTAGACAAGCAATCAAAATAATGTTTGTTGTTCTGCCAAGTTCAAGAAAAACATTCATCATCAGTATATTAGAGCCTAGTGTAATAATTTCTTGATTATCGGTAAATACACCCATTAAAACCTTACCAAGTAACATACCTATAATTGAAACTGCTATTGTAATAAACAAGCAATTTCTGTAGCCTCTAAAGCCTTGCTTATAGGCATCATCAAATTTCTTAGCACCTACCAAATGACCTATAATAATCTGTGATGCTTGACCTATTGATACTGCAAATATGTAGAAAAACATTGTAATATTCTGCACATATGTTTTAGTAATAAGGTCTGTATCTGTTAAGCACTTTAGTACCATTGAAGTAATTACAAGCTGAGAAAGATTGTAAAGGAAACTTTCTAAAGCTGACGGTACACCGATTTTTACTATATTTTTTGTATCACCCTTAGGGAAAGGCTTTAGTAGTTTAAAGATACTAGGCTTTTCTATTTTCTTAAAAAGAACAATAGCAAGTACAATAGTACCAACAAATCTACTGAATGTTGTTGCAATAGCAACACCCATAACACCTAGTCTAGGCATACCAAACAAACCTAAAACAAACACAACATCAAGTACAGTATTGATAATATTCATACCAACAGTTACATACATAGAAATCTGAGTCATACCATGGTTTCTGATAATAACTGCCATAATATTCAGTAGTGCCTGTAGAAATAAAAATCCACCTACAATAGAAAGGTACTGTGAACCAAATTCCAAAATTTGACCTGTAGCACCAATAAAGCTAAGAATAGGTTTGTTAAAAAACATAAGAATTGCACTTATTATTATACCAAAAATTAAGCTAAATGTAATAGAAAGTGCTGCAATTCTTGATGCACCTTTCTTATTACCTGCACCAAGTGATTGAGAAATCAAAACTGCACTTGCACCGGAAATAACTGTAAATACTATTGTTACAATAGAAACTGCTTGGTTAGCAGTATTTACAGAAGATGCTGCCAGATCATCATACTTACTAAGTACAAACACATCAATAAAGCCCAGCAACATAAACAATGCTGTTTCTATAAATATAGGCCAGGCTAAGCTAAATAATTTTAATTCTTTTTTATTTTCCATACAAAAATCCCTCACATACAAATTTAAATCATTATATCATAGTATAATATATTTTTCTATACATATAATCAAATAATTCCAAATTTCCGCAAAATATTTCAGCTTATATTTATTGTATTGGAAATTTGTACAACACCTATGCTCTACTATTATGCAAAACAGAAATTCTAATAAAATATTGCATAAAATAAAAAGAAAGTATTGACATCTTAAAAAACTAAGAATATAATATAACCATCATATGAACAGATATTCATATATTCATATGTTCATATAATCAATTAAGAAGGTGAATATAATGGAAACTACTTCTACACATAGTGAGCATAAAGTCCTTATGGAACAGGCAGTAAAGAACTTACCACCGGAAGACAAGGTTATGCCACTGGCTGACTTCTTCAAAGTTTTTGGAGATAGCACAAGGTTAAAGATTATCGGCATATTAAGACACACTTCCCTATCGGTATGTTGTATTGCTGATTGTTTAGGAATGGAACAAAGTGCAATTAGCCACCAGCTAAAGGTACTTAGAAATAATCATATTGTTAAAGTTGAGAAAAAGGGTAAACAAAGTTTTTATAGTCTTGACGACTTACATGTTGAACTTTTATATCAAATGGGACTTGAACATATTATGGAGGATGACTAATGGATAAATTCAAAGCACCTGAAGTTCACTGCACTTGTGGACATTGTCATGATGAAAAGGAAGAAAAGCACCATCGTAACCACCATGATGATTGTTGTTGTGAACATGAACATCACCACCACAATGATTGTTGTGAACATGAGCATCACCACCATGATGATTGTTGTTGTGAACACGAACATCAACATGACGGACTACATGCTGATATACATTGTGGTTGTGGACATTGCCACGATGATGAAGATGAGCATGAAGAAAAAGAAGAAAGCAAAGGTCTTGAACTTGGTTTATTAATCGGTTCTGCTGTACTGACTTTAGTGGCATTTATTCTACATTTAACAATTGATTTAAACCCTATTGCACTTGGCATTATGTGTGGCATAGCAACACTTGCTTGTGGTTATGAAACATTTATTGAGGGTATTAAGTCATTATTCAAGCTAAAGCTTGACGAAACAACCTTACTTGCAATTGCAGTAGTTGCTGCTTTCTGTTTAGGTGAATTTACTGAGGCAGCATTTGTTACATTACTGTTCCAGCTAGGTGAATTTCTTGAGGACTTTGCAGTTAAGAAAAGTCAAAAGAGTATTGAATCATTGGCAGAAATCAGACCGGATACTGCTATTCTTGTTACACCTGAGGGTGAAAAGGAAGTACCGGCCGAAAAAGTTCCTGTTGGCAGTACAATTCTAGTTAAGCCTTATGAGAGAATTCCTCTTGACGGTGTAATTTGTGAAGGTTCTTCTGCTATTGATACATCAACAATTACCGGTGAGAGTATTCCTCTTGATGGTGTTGTTGGTACTGATGTTATGAGTAGTATGCAAAACGGTGAAGGTGTAATCAAAATTACAACTACTAAAACTGCTGATAACTCTGCTGCATCTCGTATTCTTAAGATGGTACAAGACAGTCAGCAAAACAAAGGTGACTCTGAAAAGTTCATCACTAGATTTGCCAGAGTATATACACCTATTGTAGTTGTTATCGCTATTCTTGTTGCAGTTATTCCAACTATATTTGGTGGTATATTCTCAGTATGGCTATACAGAGCATTAGTTTGCTTAGTTGCCTCTTGCCCATGTGCTATTGTTATTTCAGTACCACTTGCATTCTTTGCCGGTATTGGTGGTGCAAGTAAAAGAGGTATTATGATTAAGGGTGGCAAATACATTGAATCAGTTGCAAAGGCAGATTGCTTTGTATTTGATAAAACAGGGACACTAACTAACGGTAAAATCAAGGTTACTAAGGTAACAAGCTATGGCGAAATATCTGAAAATGATATTCTAAAATTCTCTGCTACTGCTGAAGAATACAGTGCTCACCCTATTGCACAAGCTATTAAGCAAAAGGCTAAGTTAGAAAATGTTGAAACATTAAAAGCTGACGATTATCAAGAAAAAGCCGGTAATGGTGTTACTGCTATTATTGACGGCAAAAGCTACACAGTAGGTCATATTGGACTACTAAGTGAAGAAGATAAAAAGAAAATTACTGATGACACATCAGTATTCTTACTAATTAACGGCAAGTTAGTTGGTGGTATTACAGTTAATGATACAATCAGAACCGAAACACCTAAGGTACTAAAAAGTCTAAAAGAACTTGGTGCAAAGGACCTTGTAATGCTAACGGGTGACAACAAAAAGAAAGCTGAAAGTGTTGCAAAGTTAACAGGTATCACAAAGCTATTTAGCAACCTGCTTCCAAACGAAAAAGTTAAGCATATGGAAGAATTAAAGAAAAGTCACAAGGCTACTGTATTTGTTGGTGACGGTATCAATGACGCACCGGTAATTGCACTAGCTGACTGTGGTGTTGCAATGGGACTTGGCAGTGATGCAGCTATTGAAGCCAGTGATGCAGTTCTTTCTGACGGTACACTAAAGTCACTACCTACAATGGTGAAAACATCACGAAGAATTATGAATACAATAAGAGCCGTTATTACTTTTGCACTTGTTGTTAAGGCACTTGTTATTGTACTTGCTATCTTTGGTATTGCACCAATGTGGCTGGGTGTTCTAAGTGATACAGGTTTATCAATGATTTGTATTCTTTATGCAATGCGATTACTAAAGCCAAAGGATTAATAAAATAACAAGTTATAATTCTTTATTTGAATTATAGTTCATATTACCCCCTAAGGAGCAGTTCATACTGCTCCTTATTTTATGTATTATCAGATTACTTTGTAAAGTATTTGCAATTTATGTGTACAAATTGCACAAATATTGAATGTGAACTTTTACTATAATATTAGCAAATATTGTTTGTTTTTTATATATTATGTGCTATAATTAACTTAAAGTAAACAATAATATTTCATTATTTTTACAGGAGGTTTACCAATGAATAAGTAAGTTACATTTAAAAACATTCATCCCTAATTATGCAGATTTGGAGGTAATTATGAATAAGATCAAAAACATTTTAAGTTTAGGTTTATTATCTATTATGGCTTTATTAATCGGATTTTCTAGTATTAATTATGTATTAGCAGATGATGTACAGAATACTAATAATCCGTATGATAATATTGATTATGATTCTAGCAATTATGATAAAGATGGAGCTGTCATTGACACTGATTTTGGTAGTGATGATTTTGATTATGAAGATAAAGATGCAAATTCATATTATACTTTTGCAAATAATAGTACTGACAAAGTAGAACCTGGTTCTATTAATGTTAAAGCAAATAAGGATGTTGAAGAAGTTAAACCTAAAAAAATTCTTTATATGAAAGCCAATAAGGCTTATAAAGTTACTAATCTAAAGCATAAAGATGCTATACAAAAAAGTTATGTAGCTAGTGGATATATTTTTGTATCACAAGCTGCATCAGATGGTACTTCATATCTTTCTAGATGTACATTAAGTGGAACAACTGCCACTTATAAAGATGAAATGATTTTGAAGAACTTTGGACATAATCAAACATTAGAGTTTTATTCCCATAACAATAAAACATATATATTAATTGGTTGCAAAAGTAATACTAATGTAAATAAAAAAGCAAAAAATCAAAAGGATTCTAAAAACTATGGTCACAACCTAACTATTCAAGTTGGAAGGATTCAGTATAAAGCCGGAACAACAATTTCTAATTATACACAAATAAACAGAATGGTAAGACTTGATTGTGCTGATACTTCCGGAAAACCCTTCGATACTTTGACAAGTGATGATCAAAAGTTAGATGATTATATAAAAACAGTTATTAATAGAATGGACGCATCTCTTTCAAGTAATAAAAAGTACCTAGTACTTGCTGTTCGCAGTATCCATGAACATATACAGTATAGTTATTATGATTTTGATATAATTAACAACTTACTTGATAAGGTTGAGGGTAAAACACCAAATTACATTAGTTGTTATAATAATTCAAATATTAAGAATGCTTGTAAATTCTCATTTGTACAAAAGAAAGGTAAAAGAATATTACCAAATGGTTCTTGCCAAGGTATTGACTTTACAAATGCCTATTCCATATATATGGCTTCAGGTAATGGTACAAACAGAAATTACGAAAATAAATATTACACAAATTATATACCTAAAATCGCAAAAATGGTTAAAAATAATAATGGATATGATTATGCTTTGTGTATAAGAATTACCAATACATATACAAGTAAGTATAATAGTAAAGGTCAAATAATAAAAAATAACACTACCTTAGCTAATTATTATATGGAAATTGAAGGAATTCAAAATACAACAGATTATTTATATTTTGTACTTCTACCTGCTAGAGTACCTCAATCTACTGTTAAAGAGGTAGAGGATCAAAATCATCCAGAGAAAAGTACAACACAGTACATTTATTCACTAAGCAAACAAGACATAGAAGAAAAAGTTTCATAATTTAAAAATTTCTTCAAAATCATGTAACCTTTTGTTAAGAAAAAATTATTATCTATTTTATTATCCGTAATTATGGCAATGTCTGTTATGATTATTCCAACTTCTGTTTCTGCTAAAAAGGCTAAAACAGTTCCTAACACATATGTTCCTAGTGATATGGACGAAACCGGTGTGATTGGAGTAAATGTTCCTAATAAGGGTATCGTTTATAAAGAAACCTATAAGTTAGTTTTAAAAAAGACTAACGGAAAATTAGTTACACTAGATAAATATAATAGAACTAGCAATTCTGTTAGTACCTATTATATAAGAGGTAACAGTGTATATTATGGATATAGAGATAAGGCTAAGAAAAACTACAAGTCTCAAATTAGAAAAGTTGACCTTGACGGTAAAAATAAAACTACTCTATATTCAAAAATATATGCTAATGGTGATGCATTTTATCTAATCGGTGGTTATGGTTCAGGTGTTATTTTTTCTGAAAAAATTTATAATAAGAAAAATAAGACCTACACATATATTGTTAAAATGATAAGAAACAAAAAGGTTACTACCCTATTTAAAGTAAATAGCAAAAAGAAAGTTGAATTTAAAATCTTTAGTGGTAAAGTTTTTTACAACAATAAGTCTTATGACCTTGCAAAAGGTAAATCAACAAGTTATGTTGCTAAAAGAATTTATATTACAAAAAATTATATGTACTATATAAACAAGAACAACAACCTTAAGAGCCTAGACAAAAAAGATGTAAGAAGAATTGTTACAAAGAATGTTTATAAGTATTATAATGCTAACCATAGTAATGATGTTGTATATAGTAAGTTGAATAAGAATAAAGAAGAAGTTTTTTATCATAGAACCGGTACGAGTAAAGAAAACAAGCTATGTACTTGGGGTGATATTTATAAAACTGCAACTAATTATAAAACTTCACCAAAAGTATTAAGATATTATAAAGATGCATTATTACACAATGGAAAATTTTATCTAAGCTTTACTGTTCTAGGCAGTGATCCACTTTACGATACTTCTTATATTACTGAAGTTAATTTAAAGAATGGAAAACCTATAATTTATGAAAAGGAAGAATTTACTGCTTATATATCTATGTGGACATTCAACAATAAACTTGAATATCAAGGATATGGAACAGAAAATGACGGATATGATAGTGATGATTAGAATTAATAACAATAAGATTTACTTCTAAGTAGGATACAAGCTTTCGTCCTATTATTATAAAATCAAAATAAATTAACTTGAAAACAATAAGGAGCAGTTCATACTGCTCCTTATTGTTTGTGTAAAATATACAAATTATAGTTTCAATTTTCTATCTAATATTTGGTAATTGGATTTCACTTCTATAAAATCTATGTTATAATTACATTAAAGAGTAAGTTTTAAGCAATTATATATATAACAATAAATTTTCTAAAAATTTTTCGAAATTATGTAACCTTTTGTTAAGTTAAAAAGTGTTATATATATAATTATTGTGGAATGTTACATTCGATTATAAAGGAGGTTTAACTATGAAAAAATTATTATCTATTTTATTATCCGTAATTATGGCAATGTCTGTTATCATTATTCCTACTTCTGTTTCTGCTAAAAAGGCTAAAACAGTTCCTAACACATATGTTGCAGACTGGTGTGATAATCCTAGTATTAAAGGAATATATGTTCCAAATAAGGGTACTGTATATACATATTCTGATTCATCTCAGACTGTATTACGCTTAACTAAAATTAATGGAAAAACTATAATTCTTGACAAATGTAAAAGAAATGATGAGGGTAACGATAGAAATATTTATGGTTACTATGTAAGAGGCAGTAAAGTTTATTATTGCTTTATGAAAGAAAGAAAAAAAGATACACTATATCAATTCAAAACAGTTGACCTAAATGGTAAAAATAAAAAAACTGTTTGTTCTGTATCATCAGTAGCAGATTATTTTGATATTATCGGTGGATATGGCTCCGGTATTGTTTTTTATGAAATAAAATACGACAAAAAGAAAAACAAAGTTCTTAAAACTATTAAAATGTTTAGATACAAAAAGGTAAATACACTTATCAAATTCTACTCACCTATTTCTTTTTCAAGTATAAATATTTTTGGCGGTAAGATTTTCTACAATAATAAAGCTTATGATTTAGCAAAAGGTAAATCAACAAGTTATGTTGCTAAAGAAATCTATGTTACAAAAAATTATATGTATTACATTAACAAGAACAATAACCTTAAGAGTTTAGACAAAAATGGTGTAAGAAGAATTGTTGCAAAGAATGTTAGATATTATTATTGCTCTGACAACAACAAAACTGTCATTTACAGTAAACTAAGCCGAGATAAAAAAGAAGTTTTTTATCAAAAAACAGGTACAAACAAAGAAATCAGACTTTGTTCTGAAAATGATATTAAAAATCTTGTAGGAAAATCTGATAAGAATATGTTTGTAGTAGGCACAGCTATATTACACAAAAACAAAGTTTATTTCACAACGAGTGAAGGAAAAGCTGATAAAACATACGGAGTTCTAGTTCTTCCTGATTATAATGTTAAATATAGTCATATTGTTACCGTGGACATAAAAGGTGGAACTCCTAAGATTTATTATAAAGCACCTTATTCATACGAAATTAATACATATATTTTCAATAATACTTTCAAATATAATCTATACGATCCATTTGATACAGATATTATTGACGATTAAATGAATAGTATTATAGCAAAATGGTCTGTAGAAATACAGACCATTTACTTTTAATTAATTATACATTCTAAGAAAAAATACTTATAAAAAATTACAAAATTATGTAACCTTTTGTTAAGTTAAAAAGTGTTATATGAAAAAATTATTATCTATTTTATTATCCGTAATTATGGCAATGTCTGTTATGATTATTCCAACTTCTGTTTCTGCTAAAAAGGCTAAAACAGTTCCTAATACTTATGTTGCAACATATGATGATATATTAAATTTCAGCAAAGGTACAATAACTACTGATTTTTGGGGACCATTTGCTTATTATAAGAATAGTGGAAATAAATATATTACTCTTGATAAGTATGATACCCCATATGGATATGAAGGTATTTTTGGATATTATGTTAGAGGAGATAAGGTATATTACTGTATAAAGAAAGAAATTTTTAATGACTATCTATATCAAATCAAAACAGTTGACCTTAACGGAAAAAACAAAAAGGTTCTTTATAAAGTAAAGGAAAGCAAAATCAGTAATGTTCTATTATTAGGTGGCTATGGTTCCGGTGCTATTTTCTATGAAAAAACATACAACAAAAAAGTTAATAAGTTTTGCTATACTGTTAAATTATTCAGAAACAATAAGCTTACTACACTTTTTAAAGTGTATAGCGATAATCTAACAAACATTAATGTATTTAATGGTAAAATTTATTATCAAAACAAAGCCTATAACCTTGCTAATGGTAAAAAGACAACATTTACTGCAAAAGAGATTTATGTTACAAAGAACTATATGTACTATATAAACAAGAACAACAATCTTAAGAGCCTTGACAAAAAGGATGTAAGAAGAATTGTTACAAAGAATGTTTATAAGTACTATAACTCTAATAACGGTAGTAGTGTTATTTATAGTAAGCTAAATAGCAAAAAAGAAGAAGTATTTTATAAGCGTACAGGTACTGATAAAGAATATAAACTTTGTGCTATAAGTGATGTATATAAAGCAACCAACACATCCTATACAGGAAAGAAACACTATTGGATTAATGATGCTTTATTCTATAATAACAAGGTATATTTTAATATCTCTCTTGATGGTTCATACTACATTGTTAATGTAAAAACCAGAGGTAGCAAACCATCTGTATTCTTTAAGACTACAAATAAAGATTATTATATTGATATGTATATGTTTGGTAACAAATTAGTATATCATGAGTGCGACCCTAATAATTATATTATTGATGATTAGTTAATAATTTATTAGAGAAGTATTGTTATATTCTAAATCAATAATTAACTGCATTCTACTTAACAGTAGGATGCAGTTTTTACTTTTCACTTTGTAAAATCAAGGTAAAATAAAGTAAACCACCTTGAAAATAATGTTGAAAAAACATATAATGGATAAGGTGGTGATTGAAAATGTACTACACAATATTAGATGGAAAAGTTATAAGAACCGAGCATAAGGAAGAAAGTTTGATTACAGTTTCAAAACTTAAAGAAGGTGTGAATCCATTTGTTGCACATAGCGAACAGTTATCTGATGACTATATGGCATCAAGAACATACAGTAGGTTTGAAAGCTATGATGGCTTTGACCTTATATGCATTAACCACATTCACATTGAAAATTTGCAAGATGAAATCAATCCCGTATATATAATTATTACTAACGGTCACCTTGACTTTTATTCTACAGACTACAGTTATGTAATCTCTGTTATGGATGAAATGAAGTCCTTTCCTAACGGCTTTAACATTAACACGGTACTGTTTCACTTTATGATGAGAATTATTCGTGGTGACTTAATTCACCTTGAGGATATTGGTGCAGAACTTAGACAGTTTGAGTCTGAAATTTTTGACAATAATATTGATGAGCATATGGCAAAGAAAATGCTTATTATCAAAAAGCACCTTATGAAAATTGAAATGTACTATGAATTACTGCTTAACCTAGTAGCAGACCTTTCAGAAAACAGAAATGGTTTTTATAGCAAATCAACTTTAAAAAAGTTTTCACTAATTGACAGTAAACTTGACAGACTATATTCTAAGACAAATAACCTGCTTAGTTACGCATCAGAAGTTTGGAGTACATATCAATCTCAGGTTGACCTTGAACTTAACAAAACTATGAAAATTCTAACAATCATCACTGTTATTGTTTCACCTTTGACTTTAATTGTCGGTTGGTACGGTATGAACTTGCAAATGCCTGAATTTCACTACCAATACAGTTATCCTATTGTAATTGCACTATGCATTGTTATTGTGGTGGGCAGTATAATTTTCTTTAAAAAGAAAAAGTGGTTTTGATTTAACATATAATTTAATAAGCTATATACTATATATGAAAAAGCCTCTAACTACAAAAGTTAGAGGCCTTTTCTATAAGAGGTAGGAACAAAAGAAATGTAAAATTATCTTTTTTAACATTTATTCATTTTAATTCTTTGGAGGAATATAATTAGATTAGGGATAAATATAGTTCCTTAATTTCTTCAACAGAAGTTTCTCTTGGATTACCCGGACGACAAGCATCATCATAAGCACTTTGTGCTAAGAAGTCAACATCCTCAGGCTTTACAATATCCTTTAGATTTTCAGGGATACCAACATCTTGAGAAAGCTGTTTTACTGCATCAACTGCTGCCTTTCTTGCTTCATCAAGTGACATATTGTCAACACCTGTAACACCCATTGCTTTTGCAATATTTCTATACTTTTCACCTGTAGCAGGTGCGTTATATTCCATAACTGTTGGTAGAATAATAGCATTAGCTACACCATGAGGTGTATCATAAACTGCACCTAGTGGGTGAGCCATTGAGTGTACAATACCAAGACCAACATTTGAGAAACCCATACCGGCAATATACTGACCAAGAGCCATACCTTCTCTGCCCTCAGGTGTATTTTCTACTGCACCACGAAGGTTCTTGGAGATAATTTCAATTGCCTTTAGGTGGAACATATCACTAAGTTCCCAAGCACCGGCAGTAATATAACCTTCAATTGCATGAGTTAGAGCATCCATACCGGTAGCAGCGGTTAGTCCCTTAGGCATTGAACTCATCATATCAGGGTCAACAACTGCTACAACAGGAATGTCGTGTACATCAACACAAACCATTTTTCTGTTCTTCTCAGTATCTGTAATAACATAGTTAATAGTTACTTCGGCAGCAGTACCGGCAGTTGTAGGAACTGCAATAATAGGAACACACTTGTTCTTTGTTGGGGCTACACCCTCTAGAGAAACAACATCGGCAAATTCAGGGTTTTTGATAATAATACCGATAGCCTTTGCAGTATCCATTGATGAACCACCACCAATAGCGATAATACAATCAGCACCTGAAGCCTTGAATGTTTCAACACCTGTCTTTACATTTTCAACAGTTGGGTTAGCCTTAATCTTGGAATAAATTTCATAGTCGATTGAATTTGCATCCAAAACATCTGTAACTTTCTTAGTTACATTAAACTTAATAAGGTCAGGGTCAGAACAAACAAAGCACTTCTTAAAGCCTCTGCCCTTTACTTCTGTAGCAATCTCTTGAATTGCACCCTTACCGTGATAACTTGTTTCATTTAAGACAAATCTATTTGCCATATTAAACACTCCTTATAAAAAATATATCGTATCAAAATATTTATTGTCTATATTGTACACCTTTATTTTGCATTTGTCACTAGTTTTTTACAAATTTTTTCATTTCAAGCCTGAAAATTATGTGAAAAGCACTTATAAGCACCTTGTAACTAGTAATGTAAAATGATAAAATAATAATAGAAACTAAGGAGGTATTTATAATGGAAACATTACAAGCTATAAAATCAAGAAGAAGTATCAGAAAGTTTAAGTCAGATATGATTCCAAAGGATATTTTGGATAAAATTATTGAAGCCGGAACATATGCACCTACCGGCAGAGGTGCTCAGTCCCCTATTATTATTGCAGTTTCTAACAAGGAAGTTAGAGATAAGCTATCCAAAATGAATAGCATTATTATGGGTAAGGATGAAAACTTTGACCCATTCTACAATGCACCTGTATGCTTAATTGTACTTGCTAATAAGGAAAAACCTACTTATATCTATGATGGTACTTTGGTTATGGAGAACCTTATGTTAGCTGCACATGACTTAGGTATTGGTTCTTGTTGGATTCACAGAGCAAAGGAAGAATTTGAAAGTGAAGAAGGCAAGGAACTGTTAAAGTCACTTGGCATTAGTGGTGACTATGAGGGTATCGGTCATTGTGTATTAGGTTATGCAGATTGTGAAGAACCTACACCGGCTAAAAGAAAAGATGATTATGTTTATTATATAGACTAATTTTCATTCAAGGAGAAAAGTATGCAAGTTTTGATGATTAATGGCAGTCCCAGAGTTAACGGCAACACATCTATTGCACTTAACGAAATGGAAACTATTTTTAAGAAAAACCATATTGAAGTTAACACAGTACAAATTGGCAATATGGATATTAGAGGTTGTACTGCTTGTGGTTATTGTTATGAAAAAGGCAAGTGTATCTTTGATGATGAAGTAAACAAAATTGCACCTATGTTTGAAAAGGCAGACGGTCTTGTTATTGCAAGTCCTGTTTATTATGCATCAGCTAATGCAACACTAATTGCATTTTTAGACAGACTATTCTACAGTACTCACTTTGATAAAAGTATGAAAGTCGGTGCTAGTGTTGTATGTGCTAGACGAGGTGGTTGTTCAGCTACATTTGATGAACTGAACAAGTACTTTACAATTTCAAATATGCCTGTTGCACCAAGTCAATACTGGAACAGTATTCATGGCAGAGAAAAAGGTCAAGCAGACCTTGACCATGAGGGAAAACAGACTATGAGGGTTCTTGCTCAGAATATGACATTTCTTATGAAAAGCATTGAACTTGGCAAAAAGGAATTTGGACTTCCAAAGTATGAAGAAAGAATTTATACACACTTTATCTAATAGTTTAAAATTTATAAAGTAAAAGGGTGGACAATTTGTCCACCCTATTTCTTTGCAATATTTTTACTTACCGATTGCATCCTTATATTCACTCTTTGTTAGTTCTTCACTACCATATAGAGTGAATGGATAATCAGTATCACCGTTATTTCTTACAACACCGGCATGATTGTATCTTAGTTTCTTTGCAGTATTGTCATAATAAGTATAGTAAACATTTAGTGCATTACCGTCATCTGTGATAATCTTTTCAATCTTATAACTATGGTTATAAGCATCACCTGATGCCGGATTATCAGTATAGAACTTATTATCCTTTAGCTTGTAAGCACCATCATATTTACTACTGCTTACATCTTTACCAAATACACTCTTTACTGCTGTAACAACATCATCTTTCTTAATATAGAAACCGTTGCTGTCTTTCTTAAAGTCACCCACAAGGCTCTTTGCTTTTTCATCATTTGCTGAGTTAGTAGCTGAATTGATACACATATCAATTAAGTCACTTGCTGATGCTGATACAAAGTTAGGTGTATGGTGGCTATCAGTTGGAAGTAGTAAGCTAATCATCTTTACTGTTTCAGCATTAGTTAACTTTGCCTTATCAGGGTCAACTGTTGTTGGTACTGTTGAAGTTGGAGTAGTTGTAGATGTGTTAACTGTAGTACTCTGAGTAGTTGTTTCATGCTTAATAATTGGGTCATCGCTATAATTGTAATCATAGAACAAGTAACCTGCTACTGTTAAAGCAATAACAACAATAAATACTACAACACCGATACCGATTTTGAAACCAAGGCTTTTGCCTTTCCTTTCAAAGTCATCATCATCAATATCCATAGCATGAGATGGTACATCATAATTGCTTTCAACATCAAGATTATCACTATCAGTACCAGCACCAAGTTCATAAGTATCAAGTGGTACATCAAGAGTAAGTGTTGATTCCTTAATTTCTTCTGTAGGAATAACCTTAGTTGCCTCTACATTTTCAGATTTATTTTCTTCAGTAGAATTATCTTCCTTATCGGATAATTCTTCTACCTTTACATCTTCAATGTTTTCTTTAGTATCTGTATCTTCTTTATTTTCTTCTTCGGTAGGTTCATCATCAACATCTACAGGTGCTAAAGAACTAATGTCCTTTACATTAATAGGTGCTACTGCTTCATCGGAATTTTCCTTTGGTTCTTCCTTAGGTCCATCCTTTGGTTCTTCTTTCTTAGAATTAACAACCGGTACATTATCTTCTTCTGCAGCAGTGCTATTTTCTAATATAGAATTAAGAAGTGACTTATCATCAAATTCACCCTTAATGTTATTAAAGCTTTCAAATAAAAGTAGTAAGTAAGAAATAGGTGCAAGACCATAAGTATTTGTGCCCTTTTTCTGTAATGCTTCTACTTGCTTTTCAACTGCCATTTTACCTGTGTTAAGTCTATCCTTAACTGTGTTTTCTGAACAGCCTGTACCATGAGAAATTTCCTTAATACTTAGCTTGTTGTAGTAGAAAATAACAATTGTCATTCTCTGTTCAACAGATAAAGCACCTAGGATTTTGTCGATATATTCCTTAGCCTTTTTCTCACCTACAAGTTTGTTAGGCAATTCCTTTAGCATTTCAGGAATAAACTCAACTTCTTCATCTTCACCGTCTGACACAGGGAAAGAATCTACAACAGTATCCTTTAGCTGGTTGATTGTACGGTAAATTGCAATCTTGTCAATCCAAGAAGAAAATCTATCGGGATGGCTAAGTCCTGATAGGTTGCCAAAGCCCAGAACATAGCTGTCTTTCATTACTTCATTAATGCTATCCTTAGGACAACCTGCAAACTTAACTGTCTTGTACATATCCTTATATGTTAGTTTATAAAGGAATGATAAAGACTCCTTGTTGCCATCAATGGCACTATTAACTATATTGGTAGTAACCTTGTTGTTAGTGCCACACACTTTACAAAACATTTCACTACCGTTTATTTTCTTACCACATTTAACGCAGTTCATAAAATATCCTCCTGCCTAAAAACTTTTCTCTATTCTCTATAATATCTAAACTATTTAATAACTATATCATTAACCTTTGGCATCATACCAAGTCTTGCCTACTGCTGAGTCAGCAACAAGTGGCACAGAAAGTGACACTGCCTTTTCCATTTCTTCTTGAAGAATCATTGCAACTCTCATTGACTCATGACTTGGACACTCAACAATAAGTTCATCGTGTACTTGTAATACAAGTCTTGCCTCAAGGTTTTCTTCCGTTAAACGCTTATCAACCTTAATCATTGCAATTTTGATAATATCTGCTGCTGTACCTTGGATTGGAGCATTTCTTGCTACTCTTTCGCCAAAAGCTCTTGTCATTCCGTTACTTGCAGAAAGTTCAGGCAAATATCTTCTTCTGCCAAATACAGTTTCAACATAACCTGTATCTTTTGCCTTTTCTACAACATCGTGCATATACTTATCAATACCACTGTAATGCTTTAGGTAGGACTCAATATAATTCTTAGCCTCTTTATTGGTTACACCAATATCCTTAGCCAAAGAATAAGCACCGATACCGTAAACAATACCGAAGTTAACTGCCTTTGCCCTACTTCTCATTTCACCGGTAACAAAGTCAAGTGGCATATTGAAAACCTGACTTGCAGTAATTGCGTGAATATCTTGATTATTCTTAAAAGCATCAATCATATTCTTGTCACCGGAAATATCAGCTAATACTCTAAGTTCAATTTGGCTATAGTCGGCATCAACAAGTACCCAACCTTCTCTTGCAGTAAAGAACTTTCTCATTTCTCTACCAAGTTCGGTTCTTACAGGAATGTTCTGTAGGTTAGGTTCTGTTGAGCTAATTCTACCGGTTCTGGTTTCTGTCTGATTAAATGATGAGTGAATTCTGCCGTCATCACCGATAACCTTTAACAGTCCCTCACAATAAGTAGAATTTAGTTTACTTAATGTTCTGTACTGTAGCACCATACTGACTACAGGATGCTGATTCTTTAGACTTTCCAATACATCAGCACTTGTAGAGTAACCTGACTTAGTCTTTTTCTTACAAGGCAAAGCTAAATCTTCAAATAATGCTATACCAAGTTGCTTAGGAGAATTAATATTAAATTCTCTCCCTACAGAATTATATATCTCTGACTTAAGATTTTCAATATTTTCTTTCAACATTTTGCCAAAATCTTCAATTCCTTGTTTGTCAACTGCAAAACCTAGGTTCTCCATTCCGGCTAGTACATTTGAAAGTGGAATTTCAATTTCATTAAGCAACTTCTTTTGGTTACACTGTTCTATTTTCTTTTCGAGAATATTACACAAATCAATCATTGGTGCAATATTACATAGGAATTCATCTTCACCATCATAAGTTTCAACTTCATATTCACCGTTTAACTTATCAATGTCATATGAACTTGAATTAGGATTTAACAAATATGATGCTAAAGTTACATCAAAAACAAGGTTCTTGATTTCAAAACCCTTTTTATTAGCATAAGCAAATAATTCTTTTGAAGAATAAACATACTTTTTGTTTTCACTTTTTAGTACAGTATCAACATCAGTAGTTTTGATGATTTCATTTTCTTCTATTATATATAGATAGTCAATATCACCTTTACTTTTGCTATTACTATAAATATACAATTCTTTGCCTAATAAATCAATGGTATTTTTTTCATTTAAAGAATATTTTTTCTTTTCTTTAGGAGTTTCCTCTGCTGACTCAACTTCTTTTAACTTAAACTTATCTATTAAGGAAAAAAGTTCTAGTTTTGCCATCATTCTTGATGCCTCATCAGGCTGAGTACAATTTACAAGATAATGATTAATATCAGTATCAATAGGAATATCAAGCTTGATTTCACCTAACATTCGTGACATATAGGCACTATCTTTGTTTTCACGAAGTTTCTTCCTCATACCATCTTTAATATCAATAGTATCTAGATTTTCATATATATAGTCAAGGTTATTAAATCTTTGGATTAAGTCACCTGCGCCTTTAGGTCCAATACCGGGAACACCGGGAATACAGTCTGATGAATCACCTTGAATAGCCTTAATTTCAATAAGCTGTCTTGGTGTTACACCATAGTCATCCATAATCTTCTTTTCATCATAAAGTATAGCATTAGCCTTGCCACCTTTAGTGGATGCAAGTCTTACTGTTACCTTATCATTAATAAGTTGAAGTGAATCTCTATCCCCTGTAGCAAGTACACATTCATCACCATTAACCTTACAAGTATGAGAAAGTGTACCCAGAATATCATCAGCCTCATAACCCTCCTTAGTTATAATAGTATAGCCAAGTAAAGTTAATAAGTCCTTTAAAGGTTGCAACTGCTGATGTAGTTCTTCAGGCATACCTTTTCTGTTAGATTTGTACCCATCATATGCTTTGTGTCTAAAGGTTGGTGCTTTTAAGTCAAAAGCAATAGCCACAGCATCAGGGGTAACATCTTCCTGTATTTTAAGTAGCATTGTTAAAAAGCCATATATTGCATTAGTAAACTGACCATCTTTTGTAGTCAATAATCTTATTCCATAGAAAGCTCTGTTTAGAATTGAATTTCCGTCAACAACTAAAAGTTTCATATATACTTCCTTTCAAAAGTTCTAACTTACATTATAATATAGAAACACAAATGTTTCAAGAATGATTAAAGTTTTTGTGAAACTATATATTGTGGTATATGTTATATATTGCCACAAAGGTAAGATGTTTATTTCCTAATAAGAATATTATACTTTAACTATTGAACATTTTACAACACTTATACTATATATTGTGTGTTTACAATTTTGTAACACAATCTATTGTAAATCCCATAAATTCTAGGATTTATAAAATTACATAAAATTTATTCGTTAAATTGGTAATAATAACGGTTGACTTAACACAATATATGGCATATACTAATAAGGCACGAAAAAAACAAACATTTTATTTATTTTTAATTTACATAAGGTAATTTGATGATTTTGTTTTACAATATATGATATTTTACATGGGAGGAACGAAATGATTACTGAAATCACCAAGAGAGATGGTAGAAAAGAACCATTTGAAATTGAAAAAATAACTAATGCGATTTTTAAGGCAGCACAGGCAATTGGTGGCTCAAACTATGAAGAAGCTGAGGATTTAGCCAACAAGGTATGCGACTATATTGAAAATGTTGAGAAAATTCCTGCACCAACAGTTGAACATGTACAGGATACTGTTGAAAAGATGATGATTGAAAACGGTCATGCAAGAACAGCTAAGGAGTTCATTCTTTACAGAGCTGAAAGAACAAGACATAGAGAAATGAACACAAAGCTAATGAAGATTTATGAGGACCTAACTTTTAAATCAGCTAAAGATAATGATGTTAAGAGAGAAAATGCTAACATTGACGGTGATACTGCAATGGGCACTATGCTTAAGTATGGTAGTGAAGGTGCTAAGCAGTTCTACAAAATGTACATCCTTAACCCTAAACACGCTAAGGCTCACGAAGATGGTGACATTCATATTCATGACCTTGACTTCTTAACACTAACAACTACTTGTTGTCAGATTGACCTTGTAAAGCTATTTAAGGGTGGTTTCTCTACAGGTCACGGTTATCTAAGAGAACCTAATGATATTGCTTCTTACTCAGCACTTGCTTGTATTGCTATTCAGAGCAACCAAAACGACCAGCACGGTGGTCAGTCAGTACCTAACTTTGATTATGGTATGGCTCCGGGTGTTAAGAAAACTTATGTTAAGCTATATCGTCAGAACTTAGCAAGAGCTATTGAACTTCTGGCAGAAGTTGATGACATTGACGAAACAGTTGCTACTGCTACTGAAATTATTGAAAAGGCAAAAGAAATCAGTGGTGACCAGCCTTCTCTACAAGCAGGTGAAGAATATGCTAAGGCTGAACTTCCTATTCTTGTAGAAATGTATGGTGAACAAATGGGTGGTAAAATTCAGAGATTTGCTAAGAAGCATGCTGAAAAGGAAATTGACCGTTCAACATATCAGGCTATGGAAGCACTTATCCACAACCTAAACACAATGCACTCAAGAGCAGGTGCTCAGATTCCATTCTCATCACTAAACTATGGTACTGACACAACTCCTGAAGGCAGACTTGTTATTAAGAACATCCTTCTTGCTGAAGATGCAGGTCTTGGTAACAACGAAACTCCTATCTTCCCTATCCACATTTTCAAGGTTAAGGAAGGTGTTAACTATAATCCGGGTGACCCTAACTATGATTTATTCAAGTTAGCTATGAAGGTTTCTGCTAAGCGTCTATTCCCTAACTTTAGCTTTATTGATGCTCCATTTAACCTACCTTACTATAAGCCTGGTCATCCTGAAACAGAAATTGCATATATGGGTTGCCGTACAAGAGTTATGAGCAATGTTTACGACCCAACAAGAGAAATTACATACGGCAGAGGTAACCTATCATTTACTTCTATCAACCTACCTAGACTTGCAATTCTTGCTAACAAGAACATTGACTTCTTCTTTGAACAGCTAGACAGAATGGTTGACCTTGTTACTGACCAGCTACTTGAAAGATTTGAAATTCAGTGTCAGAAAAAGGTTCTTAACTATCCATTCCTAATGGGACAAGGTATCTGGCTAGACTCAGACAAGCTAAACCCTAATGATGAAGTTAGAGAAGTTCTAAAGCATGGTACACTAACTTGTGGTTTCATTGGTCTTGCTGAATGTCTAAAGGCTCTTACAGGTAAGCACCACGGTGAAAGTGAAGAAAGCCAGAGACTTGGTCTTGAAATTGTTGGTTACATTCGTAAGAAGATGAACGAAGCTACTGAAAAGTATCACCTAAACTTCTCAGTTATTGCTACTCCTGCAGAAGGTCTATCAGGTAGATTTGTTCGTATTGATAAAGAAAAGTTCGGTATTATCCCGGGTGTTACAGACAGAGATTACTACACTAACTCTTTCCATGTACCTGTTTACTACAATATTTCAGCATTTGATAAGATTAGAATTGAAGCTCCTTATCACAACCTAACTAACGGTGGTCACATCAGTTATATTGAACTTGACGGTGACCCAACAGAAAACCTAGATGCTTTTGAATCAGTTATCAGATATATGAAGGAACAAGGCATTGGCTACGGTTCAATTAACCACCCTGTTGACAGAGACCCTGTATGTGGTCACACAGGTATTATCGGTGATGTTTGTCCTAAGTGCGGCAGAAAAGAAGGAGAATCAGGTAAGGGCTTTGAAAGAATCAGAAGAATTACCGGTTATCTTGTAGGTACTGTTGACCGTTTCAATGATGCTAAGAAAGCTGAAGTTGAAGACAGAGTAAAGCACACACTAACAACTGATTGTGGTTGTCTTGACTGTGAGGAGGCTATTTAATGGCTGACAATATAGTCAGACTTGCCGGTGTAATTAAGGAATCTATCGTTGATGGTCCCGGAATTAGAATGACAGTTTTCACACAAGGTTGCCCTCACCACTGTGAGGGTTGCCATAATCCTGAAACTTGGGACTTTGAGGGTGGTTTTGATTGTGAAATCGAGAAGTTAATCAATACTGCTAAGAAAGACCCACTACTTCAAGGACTCACCTTTTCCGGTGGTGAACCATTTGCACAAGCTAAGCCACTTGCAAAACTAGCTAAAATGTGTCACGAAAACGGATATAATGTTTTCTGTTACACAGGTTATACATTCGAAAAGCTGGTTTCTTCCTTTGACACTCATCCTGAATGGAAAGAACTTTTGGAGGAAGTTGACTATCTTGTTGATGGTCCGTTTATTCTTGCTGAAAGAAGTTTAATGCTACACTTTAGAGGTAGCAAAAATCAGCGACTGCTTGATGTTAAAAAAAGTTTAGCTGAGAACAAAGCTATTGATGCAGAAAATGTATAATTTTTAATAAGTGGTTTTAAAATCACTCCCCATGTAAAACAAATTTAATTAAAATAACCGACCTAAGTTAGAATCAGTCTAGTTAGGTCGGTATTTTTATGCCATAAATTATATAAAAAAGAAAGACAGTATAAACTGCCTTTCTATAATAATTATTTAATTAGAAGCTACCACTTGAACCACCATGAGAAGTACCTGATGAACTAGTATGTGTACTAGAGCCACCACTGCCACTATCATTATCCTTTGGTTTAGCAGTTTTACTTATATTACGGTACAAGTAAAGGTCACTGCGTTCTGTAACATTAAATGAACCACTCTTTACATAACTATTTGCTAATGGTTGCATACGAACAGACTTTAGCTTTGACTTCATAATAAGTACAACAATGAAACCAACTAAAGCACCCATACCTACACCACCGAATATAATATAGTATATTGGAATTATAGTCTTAGGCTGATTGTTTACATCATATGGTTCATCAGTTATAGCCTTATTAATATAGTCATCACACATTGTGACAAATGTATCAAATGCATCATAGTATTCACCGTCACTTAAATATGGCTTAACATCATCCATAATTCTTTCTTGACCATAGTCTGTGAAATATGGAATACCGGCACCTGTTGTACTGATAGCCCATTTTCTATTTTCCATATCTAGCAAGAAAAGAATACCATCGTGATTATCTCCCTCACCATAACCTTTATAGTCAAAGAAATCATCAGCATATTCTGTAGGTGTTTTGTCACCAATAGACTTTTCGGTAACAATAACAACATCAAATGTATATTTTTCCGATACAGTGTCAATGTGTTCCTTTAATTGGCTATATTCATCTTCTGATAGTAGCTTTGCATTATCTACAAGCCTACCATATGTACTGGCACCTTCACTTTCGGCAAAAGCAGGAAGTACAGATAATGACACTAGAAAAATTGCAAAAATAATTGAAACAACTCTTTTTTTCATTTTAGTACCTCCTTACAGTAAATTATATAACAAGCCAATTATAATAATAACTGCTGCTATAGAACCTGCAATAATGGCAAAATATCTCCAAAATGCACCCCAATCAATAGGTAGGTCACCAACCATTTTACCGGTTTGACCATTCATTGCAAATAGGAAATTTTGACCATTCCAAGAGGTATTAAGTATCCAAACAGGATATAGTGCATATTTTGAAGTACCGTTTTGGAACTGCACACTTGAACTCTGTGTCATTAGAGAAGAATACTCCCTTGCAGTTTCTCTAAACAACTGTTCGGTAGTATTTTTAATTCTCTGATTAGCTCTGTTGATACTGTTTTCCTTTGTAACATCATATTTATCGGCAAGGTAACCGGCTAAATAAGCAGTTTGGAAATCTACTGCTTCATCAAAGTTAAAAGGTTCGATACTTTCCATAAGGTCATCAGGCATTTGGCTTGAACCGTCAACCGGTACATTAGTAAAGCCAACATTACCACCTCTGCCAACTAGGTAATATCTGGTTTCTGTGTAATCATAGTCACTATCGCTCCAATGTCTTACCTTAGTACCTTTGTACTGAATATGAGCCTCAGTATCAGCATCAAATAACCAAAATGGCACATACATACCACGAATTTGGTCAATATGATTTTTGTCTTTGAAGATTTTTGGAACTAGTTTCTTGTTAACATGTTTAGAAAGTGCCTTGATAGCATCTTCCTTAGTTAGTCTAAACGGGATAACATAATCAGGCTTTAGGTCACCTGAGAATCTACCCTTTAACACAACAGGGTTGCCACAATAGGGACAACTTGTTGCACCGGTATTTTCATCGGCAACAATTTCACCACCACAAGAATTACATACATAAACTGACATACCTTCTGTTTCTTCATCAGTAAATGTTTGTTCATTGGAATTATCCCAATTCATATTGTCCTGTGTATTTTTCTTAAGGTCCTCATCATATGACTTTAAAGTTTCCATATCAAACTCTGTGTCACAATAAGGGCATTTCATTTTCTGCAATTTACTGTCAAAGTTAATTGCACCACCACAACAGGGACATTTATACTCAAGCATATCTGCCATATATTCTATTCTCCTACATTACCTAATTAAATTATTTTACAATATCGTTGTCATCAAAAATATCCCCACATTCAGGGCAGAACTTTGGATGTGATGCTGGGTCTTCAGGTGTCCAACCACACTTATCACAACGGAAAGTTTTCTTTTCTTCAGGTTTCTTGGAACCACATTCAGTACAGAACTTACCAAAGTTCTTTGCACCACAAGAGCAAATCCATGAACCGTCATTTTCAGGCTTCTTATTACCACAATTTGTACAGAATTTGCTTGTATTTGTAGTACCACAAGAACATACCCAACTGTCTTCACCGGCACTTTGTTGTGGTGTCTGAGTTGGTTGTGGTTGCTGAGGCTGTTGCATTTGTGCTTGTTGTTGAGCATACTGCTGAGCCTGTTGTTGCTGACCCATTTGGAATAGACCGTTTACATTACCGGCGTTACCTGCCTGTTGAGCCATACCCATTCCCAAAAAGCCTGTAAATGCACCGGCTTCATTTTCTGCTGCTGCTTTCATAGCATCTGCTTGAGCACCAACTAATGTTGCTGCTGCCATTGATGGGTCACGCATAACTGCAGTACGCTGAGCCTGTTTAATCATTTCGGCATCTTCAGGTGGAAGTGTAATAGGATTCATAGCAATTGAAATTACCTGAATACCTCTTAACTGTGCCCACTTTGCAGTTAGGGCAGTATTCATTGCCTCAGAAAGTTCTTCAGCATGAGCAGGTAGTGCTGATGGACGAACCTGCATATCGGAAATCTTTGCAAATGCCGGTTGTAAAGCTGAGATAAACTCAGTTTTTAGCTGAGAGTCAATCTCACCACGAGTATAGTCACCCTGAACATTACCACAAACATTTGTGTAGAATAGAATTGGGTTTACAATCTTGTATGAGTAAACACCACTACATCTAACTGATACATCAACATCAAGACCAATATTTTTATCAACTACTCTAAATGGAATTGGGTTTGGTGTACCAAACTTATTTTCAAGAATTTCCTTAGTGTTGATATAGTAAATTCTTTGGTCAGAAGGCTTATCACCACCAAAAGTAAAACGCTTACCAATATCTCTAAAAGTATCTAAGATACCTGCACCTAAGCCACCTGTAAAGATACTTGGAGCTGTCATACTATCAAAGATATATTCTCCCGGTTCTGCACAAATATCTACTACCTTACCCTGTTCAACAATTAGCATACACTGACCGTCAGCAACAGCTAACACTGAACCGTTAGTAATAACATTGTCTGTACCCTTTGTATTTGATGAACGCTTACCTGTACGGTGAACACCTTTTGTTACCAGTACATCTTTTGGCATTGACTCGCAGTAGAAAAACTCTTTCCACTGGTCAGCCATAACACCACTTGCTGAACCGGCAATAGCTTTTATAAGACCCATAATTAATCTCCTTTTAATTTTAAAATAATATATTACATAAATGTTTACAACTTACATAAATATTATACAGTATATTCTACAAAAAATAAATACTTTTCTACAAAATAATACATATTTTTTTAGAATTTATCAATTCTCTAATTCACAATACCAATATATTAATCATATTATATAAATGAGTTTTAAAGAACTTAATTTAGAAAAAGGAGAATTACATTGGTAGAAGAAATTTTTAAGAGTTATGGTATATCACCAATACCATCTGATTATACAGAAGCTATGGCTTATGTGCCATATCAAAGCAACAATCCAAAATTTTATTCAGTAGCACATGGTTTTGAGGCAGGGACAATGTTCCCTACTCTACACAAACCATTTTTCGGTTCTAAATGTACAGGTGGCAAAAATGATGACTGAAAGAGATATTTTGCTTAAGAAACTAAGTTCCGTAGCATTTGCAATGTTTGAAATCAGACTTTTTCTAGACACTCACCCTGACTCAACAGATGCTATGGCTAAATTTGATGACTTAAATGATAAATATGTAAAACTGAAAGAAAAATTTGAAGATGAATACGGTCCACTAATGAGTAAAGATGCCGATAGTCCCGTTCAATGGATAAAAGGACCTTGGCCTTGGGAGGTGCAGTAAATGTTTGTATATGAAAAAAGACTTCAGTACCCTATCAGAATAAAACAAACTAACCCAAAACTTGCCAAAATTATAGTTACACAATATGGGGGTGCATGCTCCAAATGTTATGATTACTATATTTTAGCATATATTTACTATAACTATAATTTGACTATTACATAAATAAAAAATGAGCTATATTTAAAAAAATATAGCTCAAAAGTAATAAAATAAATACCTTTATTTTATAAAATAATTATAGTGGCAAATTAAATAATGGCAAAGTAAGTTGTTCAGGTTTTTCTTTCAATGATGTAATTCTTTCTTTTACTTTATCCGATAAATCATCTGCAACTCGTTGCAAAAATTCTACACACTTATTATTACCCCACAAATCAGCTTCAACATCATTATGATAGTTTTGGATGATTATAGGAATTATTTCCATATATAACATCAATACAAGTTCTGCATAAGGTACTATTAATGTTTGATTTTGCAAAGGCTCTCCAATATATCTATCTTCATTAAAATCCACCGAATATGAACTATTCAATCTAATGCTTATATTCGCATATTTTTTATATTTTAAATCAATGTTAATTTGCTTAAGATTTTTACTTTCTATTAAAAAAGAAAGAGTACTAATTATATTCATTACCGATTCGCCAACAGCACTAACAGTTGTTAATGAATCCTCAGTATCACCTTTTATCCCTCTTACAGCATCTATTGTTAAATTTTCTAGATATTCATTACCACCTTCGAAAATATTCTCGCCATTATATATCCTACTAATTAGCCAAACAAATCTGTCCCCATTAAAATGTGTTTTATATTGTCTAATTTCATTTTTACCATTGTAAAACAACATTCTTCTAATAAGTTGCATTGCACCAGAATTTTTATCAATAATGAAATTAACTTTATTTGATGGAGTTACAAAAACGATAAGCTTACCACTATTAGATAATACCTCTTCAACATCGCCATCTACTCCTAATGAATATTTTTCAGTTGAAAACGAAAAAACATTGTATTCTATATTATTACCATTAATAGGAACAACTTTGTTGCTATCTAATAGTTTTTCGATATTCCAATTTCTATATCCAGACATTTGTCCTATTTGATCATTGTCTGTACGCTCTTGTAGCAATAAATCTTCTATTTCTTCTATACTTTTTTTAGTTTCATCAATCCATCTTGTAAATTTAATTATGATAAACACCTCACTAATTTTAAATCATTGCTTTATTAATCTTAAGTTATTGCTTTTTAGATTAACCTTTTTATATTTTTTATTTTCTATCTTAAGTTCTATGGATGAATCATTCATCTTCTCGTTACAATATAAGGTAATACACCCCGAATTACTAAAATTCCGAATTTTCTTATCATTATATCTCAATAATTCATCAAAATTCCAAGTTAATGTATTATCATTACAATTATAATTCACAACCATATTATTCGACTCAATTTGAGCATTAAGCCACCATGGCAAGTTCAATTTGACAGGATTCTTTTTCAAACGTTTTATATTACCAGATAGTTCTAGTTGATAATTTATTTTTACAAATCCCAAATTATTATCTATACTAAAAACTGGAGTATTATCTGCATTTATATTGTTTTTACTATTAAAAAATACAAGTTCAACATAGGATTTTCTAGATTGAATTAAATTATCAACAGACTCAAATATAGTCTCTATAATAGTTAAGTACATTGTTAAACCAATACTGTATCTACTACCTTCAGGAACTATTTCTATATAATCTATTATATTTATCTGATTAAGTATAAATAAAGTAATAATTGTACCGATTAAAGATTTTATTAGTGCTTTTATAGTAGTTTTTTTCACTTAATACTCTCACCTACTATTTTTGATATATTTTTAGATATATCGTCAAAAATATTTTCTGAAGCAATAATAATACCATTTGCTTTAATCGCGAAAAGTCCAACTACATCAAATGTTTTAAAATTAACACTTTTTATTTCTATAGAGTCATTCTGACTTAAAAATGATAACTTATCTTTTAAAACATTCCAATATAACAAATTACTTTTCATTTTTTTTATGATAGTTTTAATTTCTTCGTCTAATTCACTTTCTTCAATCATAAATTCAATAGATAAAATCTCTATTTTTTCTGTTAATAATAAATCATTAATTATTTTTATCATTATATTGGAAGTAACAATACACTGATGGTAACTATGACTTAACATATCTTGAATAAAACTATAATAATCTTGTTCTTTATCATATAAAACACACTCAACTTTATTGTTTAGTGCGTTTTTAAATATTTTTCCATACTTACTAATCATTCATGATACCTCCTTTATATAATATAACTATCTATAATATTATTATAATCAATTAACTAAAAATATCAATGCAATTATTGCATTTTTGCATAAAAAATCACCCCAACCATCAATTATTATGATAGTTGGGGTATAGTTTTGCACGAAAAATTGATTTTGTTTTAGTTTTTAAAAAGTTTTGAAAATCTCTTTGATAATTTTGAAAATTGTTTAAAAACTTTGAAAATAAGCATTAACAATTAAAATATTAAGTTTCAAGTGTTAAAATCCTTAAAAATTACACTTGATTTACTTAACTAAATAATATTTAAAGTTACGATAAAGGTACTTATAGCCTTTATACTTACCTGATGAAATTACTGCAATAACAGTAAATTCTCTTGCTTTATCCAGTTTCTTTGTGTACTGAATTTTACCCTTATTAATTCTTGAATATGTTTTACCTTTTGGTAGGGTGATTTTGTTGTACTTAGATAGGCTCTTATCATCAAGATGTGAATTAACAATATAGCCTGATTTATTGCCATATTTGACCTGTGACCAACCATTACCTAAGTCCTTAACAAGTTGTACCTTAGCACCTTTCTTGATTGTAACAACACTTTTGCTTGTGTTACAAATAACATCAACATATGCTTTCTGTCTTAGTGTGCTTTCTTTAGTGACAACACAATGGTTATATTTAAGTTTGTTCTTAAACTTTTTCCATAGGGTATCATCATTGCCTACCCATCCAGACCAGCCGGGACACTGCTTAGAACATACATCATAGTGTCTAACAACTCTACTAACAGGAATGCCATACTTTTTCATTAACTTTTTAGTTAGTTCAACAGTATTATTAAAAGTTGCAGAAGTAATTTTCCCATGTGTAGAACACATTTCTAAACTAATAGAATTACCATTAGTACACTTGCCAAACAGATTGTTGTGACCATAGTTAACACCAACTGCCCAAGCAGTGTCTTCAGGAGAAACTACTTCTACAACATTACTTTCATCAATAAAATAATGAGCTGATGCATCTCTGTTTACATTATAGAAATAATTAGCATTAGCTTTTGCAGTATCTGTTGAATTGCCTGTGTAGTGAATTACTATATACTTTCTTCCAGCGTTGCCTTTTTCATAATTACACTTTGTATGTAATTTTTTCAGTTTGTATGACATTAGTTATCATCCTTTCCTTTGTTCTGTAATACATCAATAGCCTTATTAATAATAGCCGGTAATGGTAAACCCATTAAACCGGCATTTTCTACGATAGAGATTAGTTCATTAGCCATAAAACCAATAATTACGGCATCTCTTATGTAACTAGTACCAATTGCTAAATCCAGTCTGTATGCAATTAATACGAACAATAGGGTCATACCCTTTTTACACAAGCCTTTCCAACCGGCTTTACTCTCCAATGCACCTGAGGATGTTTTCTTGCTATTGTGGAATATACCTGCAACAACAAGACCTGACACATAGTCAATAGCCATAAATAAACATAGTGTTACCAGAGCAGTATCCCAACCACCAAACAACCATGCAAAAAGTCCACCTACTGCACCAATAGCAGTACAAATCCATTCTTTCATCTTAATTCTCCTTTTCCGTATCTGTTGTAACTTCTTCAAAGTCACCGTTTGAGTTCTCTGTATCTTCGTTAGTTGTTTCAGTTTCTTCAACTGAGTACCAACTTTCGATAGTCAGCATATCTTCATCTGTCAAGACTGACTTACTATACCAGCTTAGTGCGTATGCTCTGACTTGGTATTCATCTAGTCTGTTTCGCATTGTTGACAAAGTTTTGATTACAAAATCGTGTAGATTAAACATTTAGTTCACCTCACTTTCATGTGCAACAATAGCAGTAGCTAACTCATTAAACTTGTTGTCAATGTAGTTTTTAGTATCAGCAACATATTCAACTTGACAATCACAGTCTGCAATAATAGTTGTATTTGGATAGTAAGTATGTAGTGATATTATTTTATCAACTTCATTCTTTGACAAATTAACGGTAATGGGTTTTGACCGTGGTGCTACAACATACACTTCATTGTCATCAAGCCACTTTTTAAATTTTGCAATATCACCATCAAAT
>QWCE01001268.1_pt2 | contig 39867 bp, 37 predicted proteins | sample 1972531 | NCBI WGS metagenome assembly QWCE01 (sample SAMN09866716, study PRJNA288562) | Human gut metagenome isolate term4_stool, whole genome shotgun sequencing... | reverse complement strand
GGGGAAGGCCTGGCGTTCGCCGCGCAGCATTTATTTGGATCTACCGGCAGGGTGATCTTGGGTGCAATTGCTATTTTGGCTTGTCTAACTACTGCCATTGGTCTAGTCGAGGCTTCCACCCAGTTCTTCCGGGGATTGTTCCCGCAGATTTCCCGTCCGGTGTGGGTGGTTTTACATGTGGTGATATCTTTAGCAATCGCTAACCTGGGGCTAGAGGCACTGGTAAACGTGATTATCCCGGTAATGATGTTCTGCTACCCCGTCACCATCATGCTGGTAGTTACCTGTATCATGGATATTTTCATTCCCGGACATATGTTCTGGGCCTACCGGCTTTCGGTGTGGGTAGCCGCGTTCTTTGGTCTTTTCGATGGTTTGAAGGCTGCCGGAGTGTTAGAGGAATGGATCGATACCACGATCCCGTTGGCTTCACTAGGGCTGGGGTGGTTGATTCCGTCTATTGTGATGCTGTTGGTCGGGCTGATTATCGATTTTGCGCAAGGCAGGATGAAACAGCAATACGACTATGATGCGGTGGCCAGGGAACGCAATCAGTCCCTGGTAAGTGCCGGCTTGGCGTTCAATGAGGACGAGCTAGACGAAGTCGCGGCGCTGCAGGAAAACCCGACCGAAAAATCTGATTCGGACAGCTAGAGGCTTTCTATTCCCGCCAAGATTACCGGCACTATCCCCAGGAGGATAAATGCCGGTAACTGGCAGATACCTAGCGGAATAACCAGCCGAACCGAGAGTTTTTGGGCGGCTTGGCGGGCACGCTGGTCTTTACTAGCGCGTACCCGCAGTCCGGCACCTTTCAGTAATGCCTCGGGGGATACCCCATCCTTCCAGGCAGGTTCGAGGGCAGCAGCTAGATATTGAGCCCATTCGGGGCAGCTATCCCCGCGTTGCAACAGAGACCAAGCTAAGTTCCATTCAACTCCGAAAATCAGCGCGCGAGAAACTGCTGCTAGGCGAGGTTCTCCACTGGCAGTTGCCAGGGCACTTAAGACGCGCGGAATCGCGGCGCCGCCGGCCAGTCCGGCGCTCGCCAAGTCCAGCATCACTGCGGGATCAATCGCGCCACGCCTGGTATCTGCACCGCTAGCTTTGTGTGGAGGAAGAGCAGGTAAAAACCAGAGCAAGGCACCCAAGAAAATCGAGATTGCCAGGATAAACATTTTTATACCTTTTCCGCTTGCGCAACTAAGCGAAACATCCAAAACATCCCGGTTAACAGGGCGATAACCCCGGCCAAGGCACTGATAGTTCCCAACCCTCCGGCGAGAATAGCGCTTAGCGGATTGGCTCCTAGCAGGGATCCCAGCGCGATTCCTCCTAAAGGTAAAAGCCCCAAAATAGTGGCGGAAGCCTTCGGAGCAGTCAATGCCAATTTCCGGGCACGAGCGGCATTGGCAGCTTCGGTAAGTGAATCTGCACAGCCAGCCAACACCTCCGCTAAGGGAGCGCCTACCGCCTCGGAAAAACGGACTGCCGCCAGGAGGCCAGTTAAAGAAGCCTGTTCCCAAGAAGTTAGATTTGGGGCTATCGCAGCTTGAATATCTGGGGCACTGGCAGTTTTGGGACGGGAAAAACCGTGGCGTGGCAAGCTTTTTATCCAGGCTGAATCGGGATCGGCACCGGCGTTTAGGCGGCTCGCTACCTCTATAACTGCCGCTGCTAGTTGGGGTTTTGGTTTAAAATGGCGCCGCAGGATCCCGGCAAAGTGGGTAATGGAATCAGCTATTTCAGACAGGCGGCGGGGTCTGGGCGGACGAGCATCCGGTAGATGCCAAGGTAAACCGGCAAGGGTTAGAAAAAGTCCCATTAAGGTAGCAGTTTTCCAGGTCACGATACCTCTGCAAGATAATCGAAATCCATATCTACCAGCTGTGATAGTTTTTGACACCCCGCGCCGCGAAGTAACTGCCCGGCAGGAGTAACTTTGAGTGCCAGTTGCGCTGCCAAGTGGGCATGATCCCAAATCGGCACCCCGACCTCGGATACATAGCGTCGGGTGCTTCCTCGCTCCGTTAAGCGGCGAATCTGTAAAAAGGCATCTACCCCCGCTATCACCTGTGCTCCCACGGTAGATTCCGGCATTAAGGCCAACGCTCCTAGTGCCACCAGACGGGCAGGAACCTCTGTGACCGCATTGGCATGTACCGTTGCCCAAGTGCCTTCGTGACCGGTGTTCATCGCAGACAGTACCTCCCGTACCTCCGGGCCACGGCATTCCCCCAGTACAATCCGATCCGGACGCATCCGCATAGCCGCACGCACCAGCTTTGACATGGGAACCGCGCCTACCCCTTGCACATTGGCGCTGCGTTCTTGAAGGTGGACTAGGTGGGGATGGGAAGGGAAAAGCTCGGAGACTTCCTCGATACATACAATCCGCTGGTTTGGGGGAACCAATTCCAACAGGGCAGATAGTAGCGTGGTTTTCCCCGAACCGGTGGCTCCGGAAATAAAACAGGAAGCGCGCCGGGAAACTAAGGCTGTCACCACCGGCGCTAAGGGAACAGATACGGTTCCTGATTCCACCAATTGGGTAAAGTTTAAGCCTTTGGCTCGCGGGCAGCGCAAAGAAATAACCGGAGAGGGTACCGCTAGGGGAGGTAATACCGCATGGAGCCTAATGCCATTTGGTAGCGTGCCATCGGCGATCGGCGCGGCATCATCTAAACGCTTTCCGGCAGCTCCCGCCAACCGGACTGCTAAGGAACGTAGATTACTGTTGGAACCAAAATCCAGTCTGGTTTTGCAAAGACCGCCGCCACTATCGACCCACACTTGCTGAGGTCCATTGATTAAAACATCGGTTACTTGCGGGTCTTGCAGCAGGGATGCCAGCTGGGGGCTAAACCCGGATAGTTCTGCATTTATTGCTGCCAAGTTATCCAGTAGGTGAGTGGTTCCTGCTGTTGGCGCGCTTTCTTGGCGGATTACTTCTGCGGGAGCCGCACCGGAGGCTACCAGTAGGCGGTTATCTCGGTCAGTTTGGGAAGCTGCTACAGGCCGAGGTATCTGCTTTAAGGCTGGTAGCCATTTTTTGAAAGCCTTCATGCGGCCGCCGCCATAGTATTTCGCAGTAGCTCGGCCAACCTTGCTTGCAAACTCTTCGGCCACAAACTGCCCAGTCCTTGCGCTTGCAGCCGTTTTAGTTCCCGGCAATGCGGCACGAAATATCTTTGATTGTCGCTGCTAGGGGAAACAATTCTGTTAGGGACGCGATTGGTCACTAGCAGGATCCTGCGCTGGTGGATTTGTTGCAGAACCTGTCGATTAACTGCTGATTGCGAGTAATCCCTGACTACCAGAATTTGCCCGGGTAAATTGTTTAGGTCTTGCACGGAACCAAGTTGTCCCCAATCGATAACTACCAGTGAAAATGCGCGAACTAACAAAGAAAAAAGAGGTGATAGCTGTCGGGGATCGCCGCGGTGGAGCTGGAGAAAACGGGTATTTTGCACCCCGGGTAAAACCTCACGTAAGCGGGAAACTAACAGGTCTGCTTCCAGGTCGCGAGAGGAAAAGTTGCTAATAGCGGGAAAACCTAGTTTGCGCAACCCTGATGAATATTGGGGCGAAATCGAGTCTGAGAAAGGACAACTGGCATCTACAAAAATCGAGTTCTTTGCACTGCTTGCTAATCCGAACGCAATAGTGGAGCTGCCACTTTTCGGCTGTAATCCGAAGATATTGAGGATGCGCCCTCGGGGAGGATAGCAGTATTGATCAACCTGTGAGAGAAAAGCTCCTACCTGGGAAGGGAGGTGAAAAACCCCGGGAGGTTGCAAGGCGCCTCCAGGAGGGGTGAAGCTTCTTTGGGGCAGGGGCGGGGGGCTGAGTAAAAAATCTGCGCGAACTATGGGAAGCGGGGAGGCAAGCCAAGTTAAATTGGCGCTAGCAGGGCTGATAACCGTACTTAGGTTGGCAGCAGTAGGTGGCAGTTGAGTGGTGAAATGGATACTAGACACTCCGAGTACCTGGGACAGGAATTGCAACTGTCCCAGGTTAAATCCCCACAGTAGGCAGGTGGGATCGGCATCGCCAGGCGCTTGTCTGGCGAGCGCTGGTGTTGGTAGATCTTTTTGCACGACCGGCTCCTGCGGGTTTGTTTGCGAGGTAAAACCTAGATTTAGTGATAGGGAGCAGGGGAGGCAACAATAGAAAAGGCGTTACTAGGAAACCAGAGTGCTCTAGATCCTTGGGGATAAACCGGAAACAAAAAAAGAAGCACGGACAGTAACGGATTCTCAAAAGTTGGAGTCGGGTGGTTTTATCAGGCGGGCAGAACTGGGTTTTCCGGTGTTGAGAAGATAGGGAGAGGCTGTAGGGGCTCAAATAAGCGCCTATTTACCTTTATCGCGGCGTTTACGCGAATGTTTGGAACTATGTCCAGAAGCGGATCCTCCCAGATCCAAATAGCTCAAAGTGCGCAGGAATAAACTGCGGCAGCCGCCAGCGAATTTCTTCCCCGCTTGCGCTAGCTTGCCCCAAATAGGGGCGATGCGCGGATGTTTACGGAAAACCACTAGCGCCACTATTAGGGCTAGCAGAATAACCAAAAACCCGATGCCCCATTTTTGGTTCATCGTTATCCCCGGATGATCCTGTCCGCGTACCTCGAAACCTTTGACCAGAGCTTGAGGAGTCGTCCAAGTGACGGTGTTGCCTTCAGCTGTCGCCCCGGAATAGGTATCGGTTTTCAACACTGGGCCGGGGAAGGTAATTGTCAGGCGGAACTGGTCGGTTTGGGCATCCAAGAAATCTAAGCTTTGCACCGGGGCAAGTTTCACCACGTAGCTGTCACCGATATGTTTAATGGTCACAAACGGCTTCTTGGCCTGGGAAATGTGCTGTGCCTTCACCGTGATCGTACAGTCTGAAACCTGATCAGTGGATTTATCTTTAATCTCGACTTGTGAAGTTTTTAGGTAGTCCTCGATCCCCGGAATTTGATCTTTACATTCAATATCTTGAGTGGTTCGCGGCTGCGTTAAATGAGTACTAAACGAATAGGTATCATTGCCGTAAATCTGCATTTGGGTGCTAGCTTCACAACCCGCCAGCAATATCGCACACGGAAGTAGAATTAGAGCTAAAAGTCGCTTGCCTTTCACCCTCGCTACCTCCTTGAGTGGCGGCTATAAACCCGGTTATTGCGTTACCGTTACTTTTAATCATACTGTAAAGACTTACTTATGCTGACGGTAAGAGGTTCGCTTCCCTATCCGAAAACCAATCGGGAAGGTGTCCTATGGCCTAAAGTTTCCCGTAATATGAGCCAGGTCATAGTAATTAATGGGAATTTTTAGACCCTCGCGGTAGAGAAAGTGACTGGGATGACGGACAATGGAAAGGCAATAGCAACTGTGTGTTGCCGTGTCGAGTGCCGCAGGAGGCAAGAGATAAATGACAGTGACTGAGAAAGATGTGCTAGCTGCCGCCCCGAAGAACGCGCCGAAAGAGGTCGTTGATTGGGTAATTAAAGTTGCAGAACTGGCGAAGCCGAAAGCGATTGAGTTTTGCGATGGTTCCGAAGAAGAATGGACCCGCCTAACCGATCTCATGGTAGAAACTGGGATGTTCACCCGTTTGAATCCGGAGAAACGTCCTAACTCCTTCCTGGCTCGCTCGCTACCCTCCGATGTGGCGCGCGTAGAATCGCGTACTTTCATCTGCTGTGAAAAGGAAGAGGATGCTGGTCCCACTAACAACTGGGCAGATCCCAAGCAGATGCGCGAGACTCTGAATGAAAAGTTTGACGGTGCGATGGCTGGCCGCACCATGTACGTGATTCCTTTCTCCATGGGACCGCTGGGTGGCCCGATTTCTCAGCTGGGTATCGAACTCAGTGACTCCCCTTACGTGGTCTGCAATATGCGGATCATGACCCGTATGGGTGCCAAGGCAATGGATCTCATCAATGAGGGACGTCCCTGGGTTCCGGCGGTTCACTCCGTAGGTAAGCCACTGGCTGACGGCGAGACTGACGAGGCCTGGCCTTGCAATGAAGAAAAGTACATCACCCACTTCCCCGAAACTAATGAAATTTGGTCCTTCGGTTCCGGTTACGGCGGGAACGCCCTGCTGGGCAAGAAGTGCTACGCCCTGCGTATCGCCTCCACCATGGCTCGCCGTGACGGCTGGATGGCAGAGCACATGCTGATTCTGCGTCTAACCGACGAAAAGAGTGGCGAACAGTACCACGTGACCGCTGCCTTCCCGTCCGCCTGCGGCAAGACCAACCTGGCCATGCTGCAGCCGACTATCCCCGGCTATAAAGTCGAAACCGTTGGTGACGACATTGCCTGGATGCGTCCTGGTGAGGACGGTACGCTGCGCGCGATCAACCCTGAGGCTGGCTTCTTCGGTGTTGCTCCGGGAACCTCTTACAAGACCAATCCGATGGCTATGGAGACCATGAAGGAAAACTCCATCTTCACCAACGTAGCCTTGACTGACGATGGCGATGTCTGGTGGGAAGGCATTGACGGAGACACCCCCGATCACCTGATCGATTGGCATGGTAATGACTGGACTCCGGAATCTGGCGAAAAGGCCGCTCATCCGAACTCCCGTTTCACCACTCCGGCTGCGCAGTGCCCGATTGTATGCCCCGATTGGGAAGCTCCCGAGGGCGTTCCGGTCACCGCTATCCTCTTCGGTGGACGTCGTGCTTCTAACGTTCCGTTGGTAGCCGAGCAGTACTCCCCGGCACACGGCGTATTCATTGGTGCGTCCGTAGCCTCCGAGCAGACCGCTGCTGCTGAAGGTGCTGTGGGATCCCTACGTCACGATCCCTTCGCCATGCTGCCCTTCTGTGGCTACAACATGGCTGACTACTGGGGTCACTGGCTAGAAATGCAAGAGAAGCTGGGCGAGAAGTTCCCGCGGATTTACCAGGTTAACTGGTTCCGTAAGGACGAGGACGGCAACTTCTTGTGGCCGGGCTATGGCGATAACGCTCGCGTTCTGGACTGGATCGTACGCCGCGCCTCCGGCAAGGTTGACGCGATTGAGGGACCGACTGGTTACTACCCCAAGTTCGAGGACTTCAACCTGGAAGGCACCGGTATGGGTCAGGAAGAATGGGACAAGATGTTCGCCATCGATCCCGATGCCTGGCTGGCCGAGACCGAGGACACCGAGAAGTACTTCTCGCAGTTCGGTGACAAGCTGCCTAAGGCTATCGCTGACGAGCTCACCAAGCTGCGTGAGCGTCTGCAGGCACTGAAGTAACCACCTAACGGAGAGTTACCTCTTTTCTTTTTAGAAAAATAAGAGGGGCGGCCGGAAACAAAAGTTTCCGGCCGCCTTTTCATGCTTCTATCTATTCTTGAGTTTTAGGGCTAATGCCGGGCTAAGTAACATTTTTTGTGTCTTTATTTTGGTGTTTTTGCTGGTGGTATTGCGTAATTTGGGGATTGTTTAGCTTATTGAGCTGGTTTTCTAAGGGGAGCTGACTCTCCGTTTTGTCTCTATTTGCGCGGTATCGCTGTAGGTAGCGCGATAGTCTCGGTTTGCTTAACTATACAGATTGCCCAGTTAGTGTTTTAAGGTTTCGTGGGCAGCGTGCCCTTCGGGCTCAATCTGCAGGGTGCAATGTTCTATCTTGCGTGGGAAATGGGTTTTCATACATTCTTCTACCTGGTGTAACACTTCCAGGGCATGACCATCCCGGTAGCACTCCTTGGCGATAATGATATGTGCTGATAAAAGCACGGTTTGGGAGTTTAATGGCCATACGTGCAGGTCATGGATTCCAATTACATGTTCTACCTGCAAAATATGGTTCCTAATTTCCGCGACCTTCAATTCGCTGGGTGTGCGGTCTAGCAGGATTGATCCCGCGTCTTTTAACAACTTGTAGCCGCGCGGCAGCATGGCGCCGGCAATCAGTAAGGATATTACGGCGTCTACCCGAGTAATGCCGCTAATACGGGTAATAATGCCGCCAGCGATCACTCCGACAGAGGAAATCGCATCTACGGAAACCTCCAGGAATGCGGCTCTAATATTTAAATTGTCGCGATGGCGTCCTAGCATTACCAGCATTGATGCCAAATTGCCCAGTAAGCCGGACACCGCCCAGGCAGCCATCTGAGTACCGTCAACCGCAGCAGGAGTAAGAAGCCGAATAACTGCTTGGTATCCGATGATCGTACAAATGATTATGATCATGCCGGCCTGGATTCCGCCTGCGATTGCTTCTAGGCGGGCATAGCCATAGGTGAGTTCACTGCTAGCAGGGCGAGTCATTAACGTAGCGGTGAAAGCAGCTAAGAATAGGCCTATGGAATCAATCGCCACGTGTCCGGTATCTGCCGCTAAAGCCAGAGAACCCGAAATGATAGAGCCGATTAACTGGGCAACCAGTACCCCCAAGGTGATACCAGCGGCGATTAGCAGACGGGTGCGGGTAGATTCACTGGTAGAAGCATGTTGATGCACGGTGACGCCACCTCTTACTAAGGGATACCTAAATAAGTAACATTTTGCTACCTCAACCACACCAATTCCAATAAAATTTGTCAACAGCCCTCCCAAATTTAAATAAAAGATGGAAGAATGATAAATATGTCGTCAAGTGATACTCCGGCGCTACGTGGATGGCGCCATTTGTTTTCTGGTAAAGAACGAGAAGTTTACTACCCCGCGGGACAATCGGCTCATGATTCCGACACCGTGATGATTCTGGCTACCGACCGTTTCAGTGCCTATGGTCAGGTATTTCCCACTGAAATCCCCGGTAAAGGTATTGCTCTTACCCAACTGACTACCTGGTGGTTGGAACAGCTTGGGGATTCGATTCCCAATCATTTTCTATCTACGTCTTCGGTACCAGAGATGGTGGCCGGACGAGCGATGATTTGCCGTCGCCTCGACATGTATCCCTTGGAATGTCATGTGTCTGGCTATCTGGCAGGTGAAGCCTGGCGGGAATATCAGGCGAAGGGCACTATCGGGGGTGCGCGGATGCCGGCGGGGTTGCAACAGGATCAAAAACTAGAGGAACCAGTTTTTAATCCGGTAGCAAAGACTCAGATGGGAAGGCACGATAGTAACGTTTCTTGGGAAGCGCTACAGTCCTTGGTCGGCAGTGGACGTGTGGATCAAATTATCGAGTACTCGCTAGATCTGTACCAGCGAGCGGCGAAGATTGCTTGGGACTGCGGGATTATTTTGGGATCCACCAAGTTCGAGTTTGGCTCCGCTCTTCCCTATGGTGGCGAGGCCGTGGTATTAGGAGATGAGGTACTGACCCCCGATTCTTCGCGTTTTTGGAATGCCGATAGCTATGAAGTCGGCAAGCGTAATCCCCGGCTAGATACCCAGATATTGCGTGATTGGGTCGATTCTGACGCGTGTCAGTGGCAGCCCTATAAACGGCAAGAACCCCCACAGATTCCCGCGGATGTGGTAAAGCAAACTTCTGACCGTTATCAAGAAATCTATGAGACACTCACGGGGCGTACCTTAAACGAATAAGCCGATAGATTTTCCACAGGTAATATCCACAGATAATGCTGCGGTTTTACTCCAGTTAACAACCCTGTGGATATTGCCTGTGGATATTTGTTTTTTCACTATCTTAATAACCTGAAATGTCAAATTACTTCTAGTTAACCTAAGGTAAACCTTGAGGGTATGAGAGGTTTAGACTGGTAGAAACGGTATTCAAGCTACTAGCTGCAACAATGGTAAAATCTCGCGGTAGCCTGGGGATAACCAGTGACAAAACTCCTAAAAAGTAGCAGAATCGCCGGGGAGTGTAGAGGTTTTCAACAGCGAATATTTGCGGAGGTATTCGGAAAGTGCGGCCTTGAGCAGGTGCTTAACGAAACCCTCAAGTAACTGCTTGAGGGTTTTAATCTCTTCTAGGTTAAGGGGCAGCCTGGCTATAGGTAAACCGAATACGGAGCAGCAAATAGATAAAAAACTGCTGCCCGACAAATCATTTTGCCGAGCAGCAGCCCAGAGTAAAAATTTTTAGCAGCCTAAACTACTAAAACATCCAAGTGGCTAGCAGTTACTTGGTCTTCTTATTGGTGATTCCCAAGTAGACGCTAATCAAACCAACTGCGATCACGATTGCCACGATAAAACTAATAAAGCCGTGACCGTCGCCAATAATCTTGGCTAGGATCCAGTCAGACAGACCAGCAGAAACCATGCCGATGATGATGGTGATGATCATCCCCATGTTTTGTTTGCCCTTCATGAAGAAGCGCGCTAGAGCCCCGATAATGCCGCCAACAATAATTGAACCGATGATTCCCATTTTTATCCCTCGTTATTATCTTACTGGTTACGATGCTTACGCTTCCTGTCTAGCACTCCAGGACGGTATTGTGCAAGAGCGACTGCCAAGGAAATGCATAGTAATCCCACTATTTCCCCCCAATTTGGCAGGTGGCGGAGGCCGATCATGCTAACCACCTCACTTATCGCTGGCATTAAGCATGCTAACAGCGAAAATATATCGGGGCTCAAACGGCGTAGCGCCACTTGTTCTGAAGGGAATGGCAGCGCGGTAGACAGTATCCCTACAGCTATACAACAGAGTAAAACCCGACTACTTTGTCAACCAGCAGCAATCTCGGCAGAGCCGATTAGCGGCACGGTTAATAAGGCGCGGGAATCCGGTCAGAAATCCTGCTCGCTTTGCCCATAGTATGATCCGCTTAGGGCTGTAAGTCTACAAATAGCGCGCGGTGATCGGAGATGGGCATCTCAATAGTGTCCACCTGTGAAACCTGGCAAGTGGGGGGAGCAAATAGCTGGTCAATATGGAATCGGGGGTGATCTGCCGGGAAAGTGGGGGCACTCGCGAAAGTCAAATAGGGGTAGACGGTGCGCGAGACCTCCTGGCGCAGATTCATATCGCCAACTAGCAGCGGGGTTGCCTTGCCAGCAAGTAGCGACATTCCCTGCCACGAGCGGATTAGTTGTCGTTTGGCGGTGTCTACCCCGAGGTCTAGATGGGTGCCGGCTACTAGAAATTTTCCCTGCTCGGTAGTGATTTCGGCTCCTAGCAAGCTGCGGGTCTGCCCGCCATAAAACTTCCAGGTACGCGGATCCGGGCTGGAAATATTTATCCTGGGGGCAGCAGAACCGAGTTTGGCGCTTACCCAGCGCCGCACCGGATGAGGGGTAAGTAGTCCTACTCCGTACCCTCCCAGCAGTGGACGATCGGCGCAGAAAGGATTACGGGTTTTTCCGAGGGAATCGCTGGGTAGCGTTACCGGTAAGCGTAGCCCTAACAGAATTTGGCCGGCGAAAAAACTCAAAAATCGCTGCTGCCACTGCTTTCCAGAAACTTCGGTTAATGCATCTGCCAGAGCGCGGGTTTGGTCTACAAAACCGGAACGTGCCTGATAGAAGTCGACTTCTTGCAGACAAATAGCATCGGGGTGATAATCACTAAACTGCTCCGCCAGTACTTGCCAGTGATCTCGCGATTGGACTTTTCGCGCTGTGGGAGTGCCGTGTTGCAGATTTGCGCTGATAATCCGCATATTATTCGGCCTGAAAATCTAGGCAGATCGAGTTAATGCAATAGCGCTGTCCCGTAGGCATGTCGGGTGCGTCCTCAAAAACATGACCCAAGTGGCTTTGGCAGTTAGCGCAACGCACCTCGGTTCTCTCCATGCCATGGGAAGAGTCCTGATGGTAAGTGACCGCGGCGTCCTCGGGTTGGAAAAATGCGGGCCAACCGCAGTGGGAATCAAACTTGGTATCGGAGCGGAATAACTCTGTCCCGCAGGCACGGCAACGGTAGCTGCCCTGTCGCTTCTCATGTAGGTATTTTCCGGTGCCGGGGCGTTCAGTACCTGCTTCGCGCAAAACATGGTATTCGCTGGCATCTAGGCGGGCTCGCCAATCAGTCTCACTTGCGTGGCGAGGATTAAAATCACTCATAACTTATCCTTTCTGCAAATCATTCTCGCCCACCAATTTGCGAGCCAAACGATGAACTTCTTCCTCGGAACGGTCACGGCTTAGGTAGCGTACTTGTTGCGGTTGAATCCGGCGAGAAACCAAAGCCCAAGGCACTTCCTTCACCAACCACTGAATTAGTTGTTCCCGCAGGTAACAACGTAATACCCATAAATCAGAGCTATCGGCTGCCGACACTGAGATTCGAACTGTCTGACAGTCGGCGGTCATATCGGATACTTCGACGCTGGCGCTGCGCCCGTCCCAAAGCTCAGTTCCGGAAAGCAAGAGATCCACTTGTGCCCGAATGGAATCAATGGGGGCAGAGTAGTCTAATTGCAATTCCACTATCCCTAACTGTTGACTGTGTTTACGCGTCCAGTTTTCAAACTTCTGCTGGGTGAAATGGGTGGATGGCACAATCATGCGCCGTTCATCGTAGAGGTTAAGCACCACGTAGGTGAGGGTGATTTCTTCCACCGTACCCAGCTCTTTTGTCCCATCCAAACCAGGAACCTGCACCTTGTCACCGACCCGGAGGGCGTCTGAAAGCGCCATCTGGACTCCCGCGAACACATTAGCCAGAGTTGACTGGGCAGCCAGAGTAGCCACGATTGAGGCCACCCCTGCCGAGGCCAGCATGGAGCTCATGGCCACTTGGGCAGATGGGAAAGTTAATATGGCGCTAGAAATCCCCACTACTACTACAACTGCTTGCAGTAGCCTGCGAATCACCTGTGCTTGGGTGAGCATTTTCGAACGGCTGCGTGAGGGTTTCTCGCGGTTGGCGTTAACCGCCACATCTTCAATGAAGTAACAGATGCGGGTGATCAAAAAAGTAAAAGCTAAAATGACCGCGATTAGCAGTCCTTGGCTGAACCTGCCAATGCCGGTCGAGCGGGAAATCTCTAGACCCGAAGTAGTGTATTTCCAGCCGAGATAGGCGCCCAAGATCATCAGAGTCACCAAGAGGCTGCGGGTGGCACGATTGAGTACCAGTTGAGTTAAGGGTTCGCGCTTAGCCAGCAGTTTCAAGATAGCAACAGTAATTAAAGCCAAGACAAAACCCGCCAGCACCCCCACGCCCATGCCCGCGAGACTAGTTAACCAGTCAAAAACTTGTTCGACGGTTTCATCTGACGAGGACGTGTCTAAAGGTTGCAGCTGCATATACCTAGACTACGTTTCACCGGCGAAAAATGCAGTCATTAAACTCCTAGAATCCGCGGTGAATCAAAGTTGTGAGAGGCTTCATAGGCTAACGCTTTGCCTTTAGTTACTTAATGCCGGTAAGCTTATTCAAGTCTGAGCCGAGGCCATTAGGCTAGGCCGCAAGGCCCCCATCGTCTAGAGGCCTAGGACACCGCCCTTTCACGGCGACGGCACGGGTTCGAATCCCGTTGGGGGTACGATCCGCCGAAAGGTGGAAAACAAATGAATATGGCCCAGTGGCGCAGTTGGTTAGCGCGCCGCCCTGTCACGGCGGAGGTCGCGGGTTCAAGTCCCGTCTGGGTCGCAGGTCTTATTGGGACCCCAGGCTCTGTAGCTCAGTTGGGAGAGCGTTCGACTGAAAATCGAAAGGTCACCGGATCGATGCCGGTCGGAGCCACCATTTTCGGTTATTTTCACGTGCTGCAGCTTTTAGCCAGAAAAGTGATCCCAACCCTGCTGATCGTAAGGACTGTCATCAACTAACAGGTAGGGGTTAAGCGAGTCCGCCAAATCCCGGTCAGTACTGTCCCTGCCTCCGGTTCTGTTGGCCGCATAATTTTCGGTGGCGTTCGCCGGTAGTGCCTCACCGATAGCAGTAAAACCGGGTACCGAGAACCCAGCGGGAGCGCAGCACAGTAGGCCATGATCTTCGCCGCCTCCTAGAACCCAATCCCAACTATTGGCTCCCAAGAAATCTGCTAAGCCCGCTAGGCGTTGGGCATATTTTGCTAAGTGGGATCGGGACAAATTCAGCACCACCCCGGAAGCGGCCGCGATTTTAGCACCATCGCGGCTAAGTCCATCAGACACATCCATCAGGGCGTGCGCTCCCGCCTGAGCTAACTTCGGCGCGAGATCGGCAGGTACCTGTGGTACCTGGTAGCGGGATAATGCCTCCATGGCGAGGTCGCGCAGCTCCGTGGGTAGAGTAGGGTCATCGATCGCCTCCTGGGGACCGTGGAAGCGTTCTAATAGCGCTAAGCCGGCAGCAGAATCCCCCAGGTTACCTGCGAAATAAACCAGGTCACCGGATTGTGCGTTGCAACGCAATAGGGGAGGGCGCCCCTCTAAATCCCCAATAACCGTAACTGCTACCTGTAGGCACGGCCCGGAAGATAGATCTCCGCCTACCAGGGCATACCCGTAGCTTTCTAAGCCGGTAGCCAATCCGGAAGCGAGAGCGGCAATTTCGATTTTACCCATATTCGTGGGGATGGTTACCGCCGCGACAGCGCTATGGGCACTCGCCCCCATAGCCGCAATATCGGCGGCGTTTTGCGCGGCAGCACGCCGCCCGATTTGTTCCAGGCTCATCCAGTCGCGGCGAAAATGTACCCCTTCTACCAACACATCGGTGGAAATCACGGAGCGGGAATCGGGGTGAGTCAAAACCGCGCAATCATCTCCCGATCCCACCAGTACGCGGGAGTGCGAGTGCAAACTGGAAGTAAAATCGGCGATTAACCGATCTTCGGCAGTAATCGGGGTGGGGACTGCATCCTTGGTAAATAGGGAATCCGGTTGTCCCTGAGGAGAGTTGGATAGATCGGAAATGCTCATAGCTGCTAGCTTACCTATTGCTCAAAGGTAGTCCTTACCCGGTTTCCATCACCCCCCTTCCTAACCGGCAACTTTGCGGAGGGGAAAGTCCAGACCTATTTGATGGCGTTATCAAGCTGGGCTTTTCGGGTGAGCTGTTGCAAGAAGCGATCTTGCGTTTCCTCAAACAGATCCCGCCAGTAACCGCGCTGGGTAACCTGGCCATGCTTTAGTACTACTACCTGGCAATCGAGGGCAATCACATCTGTTAGGTCGTGGGTGACCTGGATAGTGGTAGCTCCCCCAATGCGTTCACGCAGCAATAATCGCAGCTGATCGGCCACTTCCACATCCAGAGAGGCCATCGGTTCATCCAATAGCACCACATCGGGTTCGATCGCCATCGCGCGAGCAATAGCCACCCGCTGCTTTTGCCCCCCGGAAAGCTGGTGGGGACGCCGCTTCTCCAAAGTTTGCATTCCTACTGCCGCCAGTTGAGCGCGGGCTAGTTTTTCGGCACGATCCGTATCAATCCCCAGACAGCGCAGCCCAAAAACCACGTTTCGCAGCACGGACATATGAGGAAATAGGGCGGGATCTTGGGCGAGAAGCACAATCCGAGGCTGATTTCGGCTCCACTTAATGGAGCCAGAATCAGGTACGAGGGTGCCCGCTAGTAGAGAAATAATCGTAGACTTTCCGGCGCCATTGGGGCCGAGCAAGGCAGTGGCAGAACCGGGAGCAAAATCTAAATTCACGTCCAGGTGCCGCACCGCGATTTTCGCATCTAGATGTACTCCAGGTCCGGCTTGTATGTCTCGCTTCTTTTTCTTGGACAAGCCGCTGATCGTACCAAGTGTTCCGGTGTTTGCGCTTTGCTGATGCCGTCCCATTAGACGCGCATACCAATAGTCGGAAAGCACTTGGGTGCCGCCCACCATCACAATCGCCAGGGCAATAATCACTAGAGACAAAGAAAGCGCTAGGTCAGTGTCAGTTTCTCGCTGCAGATAAACTTCCAGAGGCAAGGTGCGAGAAATACCTTGCAGGGAACCGGCAAATGTGATCGTCGCGCCGAATTCTCCTAGACAACGAGAAAACGCTAAGGCCGTTGCAGAAACAATCGCCGGTGCCGATAGGGGCAAAGTTACTTGCACTAGGGTACGGCTGCGAGAAGCTCCTAATCCCCTAGCAGCAGCCTCGTATTGGAAACCACGAGTGCGTAGCGCCCCCTCGAGAGAGGTAATCAGAAAGGGCATAGCCACGAAGGTTTGGGCGATAACTACCGCGAGGGTGGTGAAACCGATCTGAATTCCTAATAGATCCAGTTTTGAACCTAAAATCCCCATACGTCCCCAGGTAATTAGCAGTACCAAACCGGCGACTACCGGTGGTAATACCATGGGGAGAGTTACGATGGTGCGTACCAGGCGGGGAAAGAAGCTATTTTGCGCTTGCGAAAGCCACAGCGCCAGGGGCACCCCGAAAACGATACACAGCCCGGTAGAAATCAGACAGGTTTTTAAAGACAACCACAGGGCGTCTTGGCTTTCGGTAGTGGCAAGGAGTTGGGGGATTTGCCCCCAATGCACTCGCATTATTAAGGCGCCGAAAGGTATCAGCAGGAAAAGTAGCGCTAAGACGGCGGGACCGGCCAGCCAAGCTGGGGATCCCGCCGCTTGATTAGCTCCGAAAGACTTACGCAAGGGATGTTTTAGTTTTTATCTTTTGACAGCGGAGCAGAGAAACCATAGTTTTCTAGGATCTTTAGCCCCTCTTCAGATAGCACCGCCTCGATAAACTTCTTCGCGGCTTCCTGGTTTTTAGAGGCTTTCACCAAAGAAATTGGGTAGGCGTTAACTATCTGCTCGATGCCTGCAACCTTGATAATCTCCACTTTGTCTCCGGCAGCCAGGGCGTCGGTGCGGTAAACCAGTCCCGCATCGGCCTCTCCGCTTTCCACTTTGCCGCGCACATCGGTAACTTTCTGTTCCTCAGATGCTGGCTTCAGGGTGACCCCCAGTTTTTCCTGCAGTTCTTTAGTGGCATTGCCACAAGGGACGCCCTCGGCGCACACTACCAGTTTCTTACCGTCCAAAGAGGCGTCTAGTCCAGTGATCTTGGCGGGGTTCCCCTTAGGGACGATTAGTTCCAAAGTGTTCGAAGCGAAGGGTTTGACATCGCTAACTAGCTCCGCAGCGGTCGCCTTGTTCATGTTCTTTTCATCCGCAGAAGCAAACACGTCCGCCGCCGCCCCGTTCTTTAGCTGATCTACCAGGGTAGATGAACCTTCGAAGGAAAACTTTACTTCAATATTGGGATCTGACTTCTTTAGTACTTTCTCTACAACTTCCGGGAAAGCTTTATTTAATGAGGCCGCCGCGAACACCGTTAACTGGGTTTTTTCTGCTGGAGCTGTGCTTTCTTCGGCTTTAGTGCCGCCGGAGGACGAGCAAGCTCCCAGCGCGAGGGCGAGCCCGGCTGCTAAAGCTACCAAACGAAATCTTTTCACAGTTTATCTCCTTCTGGGAGTTGTACCGAAACATTGGTGGCTTTTACCTGGGCGGTTGCTACTGAACCTATCTCTAGATTCAGTTCCTCTACCGCTTCGGTAGAAACCAGGGATACTACCCGGTAGGGTCCGCATTGCAGGTCTACCTGGCTCATCACCTGGCCTTTCTTAAGAGCAACCACTAGCCCTTGGAAATGGTTACGGATCGATTCATTGGGATCGTCCCCCAGTTGGGTTCCGGCGGGACGCTCCTGCAGGAAACGAGCTACTGAGGCTCCGTCTACCCGCTTAGGGCCAGATCCGTTAACTGCTTTGATTAAATTTTCATCGAGCCAACGACGAATGGTGTCATCACTGACCCCCAGCAGGCTGGCGATAGTAGATATACGATAATTTGGCATAAAACTAGGGTATCGCAGAAACGGAAAAAATACCTGAGAAATAGATATTATACGGGGATAATGAAAATAAAATTCCTGATAGAAAAAAGTAGATTCAGGTGTCGATAGTTAAGTAAAACGGCTGGTGTCCGTAGAAATATCTAATGATAAAACCTATTGAGGGTGTCGGTTTGCTTAAAAAGCGAACCGACACCCGCGGGAAAGTGATCTGATTTAAGCCCCCTGTGCAGGTGCCCCGCCAGCGTCCTCACCACCGGCAGCAGTAGCCCGCACCGGAGTCCAACCCGGCTGTTCAGGGCTAGCCGCGGGAGCCGGACGGCGGGAACGATAAACAATCGGCGGACGGCTAACATAGCCCACGGGAGCGGAAAGGACGTGCACCAAGCGGGTGAAGGGCCACACTGCTAGCAATAGCAAACCGGCAATGATATGCAGTTTGAAGCTGAGGGGCACATTCACCATTAAATCTACTCGCGGTTGCAGCATAAATAGGGATCGCAGCCACACCGAAATTGTTTTGCGGTAGTTGTAACCGCCATCAGCCCCAAAGAGCTGGTTTACTGCAGTGGCTATTGCCCCCAGCGTTAGAGGAATCGCCAAAAACACATAGGCAACTAGGTCGCGACCGGTAGTAGCAAAGCGTACTGAATGGTTAACGAAGCGCCGCCAGAGTAAACCGCAAAAGCCCACTAGCGCCGCAATCCCGGCTACGGTACCCCCAACGGTGGCTAATAGGTGGTATTGATGCTGGGAGATCCCCATTGACTCGGTCATCCAGTCGGGGATAAATAGCCCCATAAAATGCCCCAACAGCACGAATAGGATTCCGAAATGGAATAGAGGAGAAGCTAGTCGCAGAATTTTAGCTTCCCGCAGCTGCGAGGACTCAGAAGTCCATCCATACTGGTCACAGCGGTAACGCCAAATGAGACCGGCAATTAGCAGCGTAATGCAAATATAGGGAAAAACTCCCCAAAACAACACGTCCATTACTTCACCCTTCGCTCGCGGTGTCTGATTTAACCGGGGCTAACTGCGGCCACGGCAAGTTATTACTGTCATCCAAGCCCACCAGTTCGGTAGGTGGACCTTGACGGATGAGGCGCTCCATGCGCCCGGTAGTTTCACTATCGGTTTCCCCCAAGACCATACGTAGGGCGGCGACCACTTTCTGCCAGGGGGAATCCAACGAGCACAGCGCAGCGTGCAGTACCTCGATTCCTTCGCGACTAGCCGCGATTGCGCCTAAGACCAAGGACAAATCTTCGCCCTCACAGCGGGCGGCTAACTCTAAAACTCGCGGTAGATAGTCAGGTAAGGATTCCCGATGAGGAGGCTCAAAACCTACGGCGCTAAATAGATCCGAAAACACTGTCAGCGCGATCCCGCGTTGCCGGGTATCTCCAGTGGCATAGTAGGTGAGTTCCAGGGCGCAGCGACGTTTGCGATCAAAAGTATCCACGTAGTCCTCTTGGACTCCGCGTACCCCGCGCATTCGTGCCCAAGAACAAAACTCCCCAAGTTCTCTGCCGATCTCCGCGGGTAAGAGGTCAGCTTCCGCCTTTACCTGGGAAAGAATATCTTCTAGGTTATCGCCGGGGTAGTCCAAGAGCAGCGCGCAAGCCATAAGGGCAGCCGAGCGTTGCTCCGGCGCAAGTGACACCGCGCCTACCGGGGGTGCCTCCTGCCGGGTAGGAATGAAAGAAACTTTCGCGCTCACCGCGGTGCCCTCCCGATTTCCACCGGGACTCTACCCGAGGACGCGCCCTGACCCACTGGGCAAATATATTCGCTGGGGGTGCGGGCGGTCTCCGGATGAGTGGTAGGAATAACGTAGCGATCCTTATACTTGGCGATCGATAGCAACCGGTACATGGCTTTTACCTGCTCTTCACTCATGCCTACCGCTGCGGGGATATCCGGATTCGGCTGATCGCCCAGATTAATATCGCGCATATAGGATCGCATGGCGGCCAAGCGCCGCAAGGAGCGTTCCACTGGTCGCGGATCTCCGGCAGCAAATAGGTCAGCTAGGTACTCCAGAGGAATACGCATAGTAGCGAGAGCGGTCAGCAGAATCTTATGGTTCTCCCCATCGGCTCCCGAAGCGGTTACCGCCTCTACTACCGGAGATAGCGGGGGAATGTACCAAACCATCGGCAGAGTGCGGAACTCGGGGTGCAGGGGCAGCGCCAAAGAGTATTCCACAATCAGCTTATAGACCGGAGATTTTTGTGCGGCGTCGATAAAGGACTCGGGAATCCCGCTTTGCCGCGCAGCCGCAATCACCTCCGGATCGGTCGGATCCAACATTACGTCACGCTGCGCCTGGTAGAGATCGGTTTCCTCCTTGACAGCCGCTGCCTGGCTGACCCGATCCGCGTCATAGAGGATTACCCCCAAATAGCGGAGCCTGCCTACGCAGGTTTCGGAGCAAACCGTGGGGTCACCGGCCTCAATCCGGGGATAGCAGAGGGTGCATTTTTCAGCTTTGCCGCTCTTATGGTTGAAGTAAACCTTCTTATAGGGGCAGCCGGAAACACACATCCGCCAGCCACGGCAAGCATCCTGGTCAACCAGGACAATCCCGTCCTCGCTGCGTTTATACATCGCCCCCGAGGGGCAAGCGGCTACGCAAGTGGGGTTCAAACAGTGGTTACAAATCCGTGGCAGATAGAACATAAACGAATTTTCAATATCCGTTTTTACCTGCTGGTTCATCTTTTTTAGGATGGGGTCATCTTGCATGGTTTCCAGCGAACCAGCCAAATTGTCATCCCAGTTCGGCCCCCACTCAATGTTCTTTAAGGGCTTGCCACTCATCTGGGAGCGCGCCTGCGCCACCGGTAACGCTTTAGAACCTGCCGGAGCCGACAACAACTTGTCATAGTCATAAGTCCAGGGCTCGTAATAGTCGTCTATCTGCGGCATATTGGGGTTGGCGAAAATTTTAGCCAGTTGTGCTAGTTTCCCCCCAGAACGCGGAACTAACTTGCCGGAGGCCGTTCGTCGCCAACCGCCCTTCCACTTTTCCTGGTCTTCCCAGGTGCGCGGATAACCGAGCCCGGGACGAGTCTCCACATTGTTGAACCACATATATTCAGTGCCGGTACGATTAGTCCAGGCCTGTTTGCAGGTCACCGAGCAGGTGTGGCAACCAATGCACTTGTCCAGGTTCATAACCATGACCACTTGGCTCATTACTTTCATGACTGGTCTCCTTTAGAGAAAATGCAAACTGCCACTGACATTTAGAACTCCACCTCCTGGCTGCGGCGACGAATATAGGTAACTTCGTCGCGCTGGTTGCCGGTAGGACCGGTGTAGTTAAAGGCGTACGAGAACTGCCCATAGCCGCCCAACAGGTGAGTTGGTTTGATAAAGATACGGGTCAGAGAGTTATGGGTGCCGCCACGTTTCCCGGTTGACTGGTTAAGGGGAGTGTGGGTAATCCGTTCTTGCGCGTGATGCATAAACACGGTGCCCTCCGGGATGCGGTGGGACACAATCGCACGGGCGCTAACTACCCCGTTACGATTGTGGGCTTCAATCCATTCGTTATCGCGCACCCCAATCTTGGCGGCATCCTGCGGAGACATCCACACGGTTTGCCCGCCGCGACCCAACGTCAGCATATAGAGGTTGTCGAAATACTGGGAGTGGATCGCCCACTTGTTATGAGGAGTGAGGTAGCGAACTGCGACCTCGGCGCTGGGGGTACCATCCCCGCGTACCATGCCCGGCGCAGGTTCCCCAAACAGGTGATGTAGATCCAGCGGAGGACGATAGGTGGGTAGGGATTCCCCGTAGGCACACATCCAATCGTGATCCAGATAGTAGTGCATCCGGCCGGTGAGGGTGTGCCAGGGTTTGAGATACTCTACGTTTTGACTAAACGCAGTGTAACGCCGGCCTCCATGTTCACTGCCTGACCATTCGGGGGACGTAACTACGGTCTTAGGAGCCTGTTGCACATCGGTCAAAGTGATCTGGTAATCAGCGTGTCCGCGCGACATTTCGGTCATATCTCCGGCCGCGCCCACTTTTTCAGTTAGAGTCTCAAAGCCTTGAGTAGCCAGGCGTCCATTGGTAGTGCCCGAGAACTTCAAAATGAACTCGGCAGCAATCTGGTCGGTGTCTAGGCGCGGACGCGGCCCGATCGCAGTCTCGATTTCTCCAAACTGTTCGCGCATTTCCCGCAGCTCTTTATCCGGGGTGAAAGGCACGCCCTTAGTGCCCATCCCCATTTTCTCGATAACCGGCCCCAGGGAGTTAAATTTCTCCCCGATCTTGGTGTAATCACGCTCAATCGGGATAATCTTCGGCATATTGACTCCCGGCACCCAGCCACATTCCTCCCGGGGAATCACTATCCCCGCGGGATTAGCCAGCTCATCTGGGCTGTCATGGTTCAAAGGAGCCGCTAGAAGATCCAGTTGCGTACCCAAGTGATTGCCCGCCATCTTGGAGACCAGCTGCGCTAAATCCTGGAACAACTGGAAATCGGTGCGTGCCTGCCAAGGCGGCAAAATCGCCGCGTTGAAAGTATGCACATAGGGGTGCATATCGGTACTGGATAGATCGTGCTTCTCGTACCAGGTGGCGGCAGGAAGTACCACGTCAGAATGCAAAGTGGTGGAAGTGTTACGGAAATCCGCAGTTACTACCAAATCCAACTTGCCTTTCGCGGCCTGCTCGCGCCAACGCACGTTACGAGGACGTTGATCTTCCGATACTTCCTCGGCCTGAACGTCGTTATCGGCGCCGATCATGTGGCGCAAGAAGAACTCGGTGCCCTTGGCAGAGGAACCCAACAGGTTGGTGCGCCAGTTAAAGAGGACGCGCGGGTAGTTCACCGGGTTATCCGGGTCTTTCGCCGCGAACTCAAGCTTTCCGGCAGCTAATTGTGCGGCTACATAGTCGGCAGGTTTTTGCCCGGATGCTTGCGCTTGCCGTCCCAGCTCCAAAGAAGACCGGTTGAACTGTGGGTATGCGGGCATCCAGCCGCGTTCAGTAGCTTCTAGTAAAGAATCCGCAATGTTTTGCTTGGGAACCTTCGCCGCGCTCGCGGGAGAAGTTAAACGGTCAGTGGTCAGCGAATCGTAACGCCACTGGTCGGTGGTTAAATACCAGAAACCGGTGGAGATCATTTGCCGCGCTGGACGCTGCCAGTCGAGAGCAAATGAATACTGGGTCCAGCCGGTAATCGGACGCACCTTTTCCTGGCCGACATAATGCGCCCAGCCGCCACCGTTAACCCCTTGAGTGCCACACATCGAAGTCAGCGCCAAGATAGTGCGATAAATCTGGTCAGAGTGGAAATAGTGGTTCGTGCCGGCACCCAAGATAATCTGGCTGCGTCCTTTAGAATCGAGGGCGTTTTGCGCGAACTCGCGAGCAATCCGGATAGTGGCGTTAGCTGGTACGCCAGTGATTTCTTCCGCCCAAGCGGGAGTCCCCGGGGTAGAAGGATCCTGGTAGTCTTTGCCCCAAACACCCGGAAGGCCAGTGCGTTTGACTCCGTATTGAGCGAGCAAAATATCGTAAACGGTGGTGACCAGGTGTCCGTCAACCTTGCGGACGGGCACCCCCCGTTTAATAGTGCCGGCACCCACAGAGCCACCTTTGTTTTCCCCGGCCACCAGGTCAAAGCGAGGTAGGGTGATTTCAGCGCTTTCCCCTCCCTCTTGATACAGGCTGAGCTGGGCGTTTACCCCCTCCATCTTTAGGTTCCAATGACCTTTGCCTTCCGGAGTAAAACGGTCAGCCAAGGTTCCGCCCGGATCCTTGACACTGCCGTCGGCGTCCATCACCAGGAAACGGAACTCCGGTTTTGGTTTTTCTTTAGTTTCTGCCGGCAGACTGGAAACATCAGCGGCGCTTAAGAATTTGCCCGGCACTAACCCTTCGGGGGTTTCTTCTAGTTTTACTAGGAAGGGGGAGTCGGTATAGCTACGCATATAGTCCAAGAAATAGGGAGACTGTTTACCCACGTGGAACTCGTTTAGAATCACGTGCCCCATCGCCGTAGCAAGTGCCCCATCGGTACCGGGATTAACCCGCAGCCATTCATCTGCAAACTTGGTGTTATCAGAATAGTCAGGATTTATCGACACCATCTTTTGCCCGTGGTAGCGCGCCTCGGTCATGAAGTGCGCGTCCGGGGTACGGGTGAGCGGTAAGTTTGAACCCCAAACCAGCAGGTAAGAGGAGTTAAACCAGTCTCCGGCCTCGGGAACGTCGGTTTGATCTCCGAACACCTGGGGGCTGGCGACGGGCAGATCCGCATACCAGTCGTAGAAGGACAGGTTTACCCCGCCGATTAACTGTAGGTAGCGGGCACCTGCCCCGAAGGACACCATCGACATGGCGGGGAGCACCGAGAATCCGGCGATCCGATCTGGGCCGTAGTCCTTGATAGTGGACACATTGGCGGCGGCCACGATTTCTAGGGCTTCTTCCCAGCTGGTACGCACCATTCCGCCTTTGCCGCGCGCCGATTTATAGGCGGCGGAGGCTACCGGATCGGAGGCGACCGCCCGGAAAGCATCTACGGGATCAGGATGGGTTTGCTTTGCTTTGCGGTAGGCATCTAGCAGCACCGAGCGTACATAGGGGTGCCGGATCCTAGTGGGGGAGTATTCGTACCAGGAGAACGCGGCTCCGCGCGGACAGCCGCGCGGCTCATAGTCGGGCATATCTGGGCCGGTAGACGGATAGTCGACCGCTTGCGCCTCCCAGGTGATTAACCCGTCTTTCACGAACACTCGCCAGGAGCAAGAACCGGTGCAGTTGACCCCGTGAGTAGAACGCACCACTTTGTCATGGCTGAAACGTTGCCGGTAGAACGCATCCGCTTCGCGCCCTCCGACCAGGAACATTTGACGAGCATCCTGACTTACCTGCCCGCGCCTAAGCTTCGCACCTAGTTTTAATAACGAAGAACCAGCCATTTTATTTTCCTTTGAGTTTTGTGCTTACTAAGTTTTGGTCCCGAGGACGTCCCCGCGCCCTCGGGAATAATTGGTTAACCGGGGAAGGGTGCGTTCTTGCGGGCGTACTGCCACCAGCAAAGCGCGGAACCGATAATGCAAAAGACGGTGCAGCCATAGAAGAAGACCGCCGGAGAAATCATGGTCAGCGCTACCGACACTACGAAAGGGCCGAAAGATGCTACTGCGGCAGTGAACCCGATTGCGCCGCCTGCTTGGCGAGCCGGCATAATCATCGGCATCTGTTTGAAGGTGCCGGCATTTCCTAGGCCAGCGAAGAAGAACATCACCAGCATGGCGACCAGGAAACCGTAAAAGTCGCTCATGCCGCGGGGGTTACTTAGGTAGAAGCCGGCGATAGCCAGGGTAATTGCCATTCCCACCCCAGAAATGAAAGTCCAGATCGCTCCGCCCATCTTGTCACAGAAAGGACCCCAGAACATACGCACTACCGAACCAATCAGCGGCCCGAGGAAGGCGAAGGAGGCGCCGGTGACTGCCAGTTTGAGGGGAGATTCGGCACCGTAGTTGTCATTAATGAGCAGGCCGAATACTGCCGATAGCCCCGAAAAAAGTCCGAAGGTCATCACATACAGCACCGTCATGTACCAAGTGTTGGCGTTAGTGAAGATGTCGAGCTGCTGGCGAATATTGGCTTTAATCGGTACGTCACGTAGCAGGGTGAATGACAAGATAGCGGCGACGATGCACCAAGGCACGAAGAAGATTGCGGCGTTAGACACCCAAATACTTGCCCCGTCCGCGGTCTGCTGGGGGCTCATCCAGGTGAGGCCAAATAACGAGAATCCCATTAACATCGGGCCGACCAGCTGAATGATTGACATCCCGAGGTTTCCGATCCCGGCTTGCAGTCCCAAAGCAGTCCCCGAAAGTCGCTTGGGGAAGAAGTAGCCGGTGGACGGCATATATCCGGAGAAGGAACCGCCCCCGATGCCGCACATGAAGGCTAAAGATAATAGCCACCAGTAAGGGGTGTTCGGGTTTTGTACCGCGAAGAACCAACCCAACATGGGAATCATATACAGGATTGAAGACCAACCCACCAGTTTGCGGGTACCCACGATCGGTGGCAAGAAAGTGTAAATCAAACGTAAGAACCCGCAGGATAGACCGGGCATCGAGGTTAGCCAATAAAGCTGTGCCTTGGTGAGGTCGAATCCGATCTCGTTAAGTTTGGGGGCGATTGCGGAGACCAGGAACCAAACAGTGAACGCCAATATTAGGGAATAGGTAGAAATCGCCAGGGTGCGCCAGGCAAGACCAGAGTTCCATTTATCCGGATTGTTCGGTTCCCAGTCGGTTAGTACGTATTTAGACTTCTTCGTAGCTTCCATACCTAAAAACTTCCTTTAATACTGGGTAATCTCTGTAGCCTTTCAGATTCTTCCCACAATTTCCGTGTTATGATGCCTCGCGATAGTATGTGCAGGTTACAGCGACATCGTTTCCTATGATGGTGACCCGGTTGTGGAAAAATATTCAGGTAATCGCAAGCTTGCATTTGCGTAATTGGTAGGAGGGATTCGCCTTGTCAGTAGACCCGCATGCGCATTTAAAAGAGAAAAAACTGCAAAAATTACGCGGTCGCGCTGCAGGTGCGGTAATAACGGTTTCAGACCGTTGTAAAATCGGAGAACGTCCAGATGAGTCGGGGCCGCTAGCGCAAGAGCTGTTGGGTAAGTACGGAATCAATGTTGATCGAGTGCGGGTAGTGAGCGACGGAATCGAGTCGGTGCAAAACGAGATTCGCGCGGCTATTGCCGAGGGCGCGCGGGTAGTAATCACTACCGGCGGTACGGGGATTACCGAACGTGACCTGACACCGGAAGCAACTGCCCCCTTACTGGAGGCACGTTTGGACGCGATTGCCTGGCAAATCTGTCAGCAGGGTCTAAAAGCCACTCCGCTTGCTTCGCTTTCGCGCGCCCTGGTGGGAATTACCGCTCGGGGTGCCGCGGGTGCCATCGTGGCCAATGCGCCCGGATCCCGGGGAGGAGTCCGCGACACCCTGAGCGTCCTCGGTCCGCTCTTGCCGCACCTATTAGAGCAGCTAGATCCGGTAGCCTTCCCCCTGGATTAACAGCCGGAGACCTGCTTCTTCCGGAGCGGGCAAAACTTTTTCCTCCTGCCCAAAAACTCGAAAAAAGACCAGGGCATTTTTCGAGTTTTGCGCCCGCCTAGCCGACTCGGATAAAAGTTTCGCCCGCTCCTATTCTGGAGTTGGTGCTCCCGCGTAGAGGTCGCGGCTACGACAAAGGATAACGAGCAGTGGCGGGGGAGTAGATTGTTCCGAGCAGGCGCGGTGGGCATAAGAATTTGGAAAACGGCGCTACGTTTTCCAAATTCTTGGGCAGGAGGGGCAATCTACTCCCTCGCTCGACCTGACCCGGTGTCCTCGTCTAGCTAGCGGGAGATACGTAGTAACTCGGTTACCGGGGCGATATCTGCCGGAGTGTCCACGTCGCGGGCATAGTTAGGGGAAATCTCGCGGGTGGCAAAACCGATTTCACCTAGTAATCCCCGCACTGAACGGTTTAAGGGATTAGATCGCGCCATCTCCATTAGCGCCCTCACAGTAAACGCCCCTAGGACATATTGGGTAACCTCTCCGACTTGCCCTAAAAGAATTTTTTCTTTGCCAGATCCGTCTTCATTCATCTCCTGGAGTTGCCGGCCAAGCTGCCGCAAAGCAAAACCGGAAAGGGGAGCATCTACCGGGCAAACCCCGATAATATCGGAGGGCGAAAACACGAACGAGTCAGCTAAACGGTGCCAGCCCGCAACTATCCCGGCTGCCGGTCCCGAACCGGGAGGCTCCTCCATGGTGAGGAAAACCTTTTCGGGAACCTCGACTTCCTCGGGAGCCACCACCACAGTGGGAACCTTCGGCAAGAAAGACAGTGTCCAGCTGATAAGGCGATCCCCGGCAATCAGGAGATCAGGTTTACTGCCCCCGCCCAGACGTTTGCCCGTCCCGCCCGCCAGCACAATCATCCCATGGAGATGCTGCGGGGAACTAGCCATGATCAACTTCCTTAGCTGCCGCTTCTTGCTCGCATCCCGGACGCACCCAAGTTCCCGAGCGACCTCCTCGCTTTTCCAGGACGTAACACTCACGGATAGAGACCATTTTGTCTACCCCTTTCACCATGTCAATCAGGTTTAAAGCGGCCACGGAGGCAGCGGTGAGTGCCTCCATTTCGATTCCGGTGCGGTCAGCAGTGCGGCAGGTAGCGAGGATCTCTACCCCTTCCTCCGCCAGGCGGAGATCCACCGCGCAATAATGCACCCCAATCGGGTGTGCTAAGGGTAGCAATAGGGGGGTACGTTTGGAAGCCGCGATTCCTCCGATACGTGCCACCGCTAAAGCATCCCCTTTCGGGACTTCTCCGGCTCGCAAAGCCGCCATAATCTTGGGTGAGCACTGTACAAAAGCGCGTGCCCGCGCCTGGCGCACCGTGGGCTGTTTACCAGTAATATCCACCATATGTGCCTGCCCGGCTGCGTTTAAGTGGGGTAAGTGCTGTGTCTCTTTGTCTTCCATAACTGTTCCTTCTTCTTTCCTGGTGCCCGGATCGCTCTCTGGTGCTATAAATGTGTCCCTAACAGGGCAACACATCTACCAGACTCCATTGCTCCACTTCGGTTACGTCCTCCGGTATGATTGCCAGCGCATTCGCTTGATGTAGGGAAGCCACAAAGTGTGAACGTGCCCCTAAACGGTGAGTAGGAGTAACCGTGGGAGTATCGCCTACCCGCTCTGCCTCGGTCAAATGTACCGGTACGAACTGGCGTTTACCGGCAGGGGATTTCCAGGCCACGGTAGTAGTGGCGGCGCGAGTCTGCAGCGCGGCGCGCCCCTGTTTACCAGCCAAAGCGGCCAAAACCGGACGCACAAATACGTGGAAAGACACGAACACACTGACCGGGTTTCCCGGCAAAGTTGCCACATAGACATCGGCGCCATCGGGGGCGGAAATAGTGCCAAACCCCTGTGGTTTACCCGGCTGCATCGCAACTTTGGTAAACGCTAAACCTCCGGATAAGCCAACTTGTTTAACCACGTCATAGGCGCCAGCGCTCACTCCGCCAGTAGTGACAATCAAATCCGCACCCTGGGCAGCCTGCTGCAAGGTTTTCGCGAATACTTCCGGTTCATCATCGGAACTGTAAACCCCCGACACCACTACGTCTTGGCGGCGCAATAACGCCTCTAACAGCACCGAATTCGAGTCCGGGATTTGCGCTCCCTTCAGGGTCGCGCCTGCTGGACGGAGCTCCAACCCGGTAGAGATTACTGCTACTCGCGGACGGCGATACACCGGTAACTCTGAATAGCCAATCGAAACCGCCGAAGAAAGTGCCGCGGGAGTAAGGACTGTTCCCGCCGCTAGTACCAGGTCACCCACGGCGGCGTCCTCGCCTGCCTTGCGCACATTGGCGCCTGCGCGCGGACAACGCTCAATCGTGACCTCTTTTGGTAGGTCAAGTGGGCCAGGTGGCAGGGTAGTGTCCTCTACTTTGATCACGGTATCGGCGCCAGCCGGCATCCGTGCGCCAGTCATAATCCGGATAGCATGACCGGGACTGAGTTGATAATCCCCGTTATCACCAGCGGCAATATCGGCTTCCACGGGCAAAGTTAGAGGCAAAGTTTTTTTGGCGCCATCATCCCCCGGCGCGCTGGGTAATTCGGTTTGGCTGGGCGTAGTGGCAGGCACCGGCTCTGCGGTTTTTTCTGTTTGGGTAGTCGTCGGGATCGACGTATTTTCGAGGACGTCCGGTAGATCGCCAGACCGCACCGCGAACCCATCCATAGCGGAATTAGTAAAAGGTGGTACCGGGAAACGGGCAAAAACATCTTCCGCCAAAGTGGTGCCCAAAGCCTCCGCCACCGGCATCACTGTAGGTGGAAGCGAATTTACCTGGGTTAACACCTGGTTCAGATATTCATCTACCGCTTTCATAATTACTTATCCTTTCCGGATACCGTTGCTTGCCTTGGGGATCCGTTCCCAAAATGCACTACATTCCATTTTCCGCTGCCCGCATCGACGATTAATAGTTTTCCGATAAGCGGTTCGCCTACTCCCACAATCATTTTGATAGCTTCAGTTGCCAGAATCGATCCGGCCTGCCCACAAACCGCCCCCAACACGCCATTTACCCGCGAAGTGGGGGTAGTTCCCGCGGGCGGAGGCGCCGGATATAGATCCCGTAAAGTAAGCCCCTCGGCGAATACGGAAATCTGAAAATTCATCGCCACTAAAGTCCCCCACAGGTGCGGACGCCCCACCTCGGCGCAAGTATCTGAAAGTAGATATTTCGCGGAAAAATTATCAGTCGCATCAATCACCAAGTCATAGGCGCTGATAATGCTGCGGGCATTATCAGCAGTGATCTTCGGTTCCAATTGCACCCGCACATTTGGATTCAAAGCATGGACAGTAGCCGCGGCTGACACCGATTTAACCTGCCCCAAGCTAGAGGCCGGGTGGATTACTTGGCGTTGCAGATTCGATTGTTCGACCCGATCGGGATCAGAAATACCCAAGGTGCCAACCCCCGCGGCACTCAAATAGGCCAGGACAGGCGAGCCTAATCCACCCGCGCCTACCACCAAAATCCGTGCCGCCTGCAAAGAATCAATCCCGCGCTCGCCAATCCCGTCCACGGTGGCGGTGAGGCGATCTCGTTCAAAAACCATGCGCGCCCTTTCCCCTAGCTACTGCCTTATACAATACCGGTAGAGCGCTTCAGGAGGGTGAAAGATGCTATTCGATGTAAAAGTTACGGAAAAACCTCTGGCAGATCCCAGTTTGTCTCCGGCGATAGCGGATATTCCGGCCACTAGTGGCGCGCGCGTGGTCTTTAACGGCTGCGTCCGTAATCATGACGGTGGTCAAGGAGTAACCCACCTGATTTATTCTGCCCATCCGGAGGCGGAGAAATTTCTGCTTAAAGCCGTCCGGGACGCGATTAAACTTGTCCTTTCCGAGGGCGAGGACGCGCTTTCCCCGGAGGCAGCGGGGGATAACGCTGAAGGTTTAGATGCGGTTTTTGTACGCCACCGGATCGGGCGGCTAGAGATCGGAGAAACCGCCCTACTAGTGGTAGTTGATGCCCCGCATCGCGGCGCTGCCTTCAAAGTGACCGCCGAAATCGTTGACCAGATCAAGGCGCAGGTACCGATCTGGAAGGATCAATACTTCTCCGATGGAAGTAACCACTGGTCAAACTGTCCCTAGAGTCCCCGCAGGTTAAAATCTTTCTGGGTGTGCGGGAGTAGATTTTTCCTCCTGCCCAAGAATTCGAAAAACGTAGCAACGTTTTTCGAATTCTTATGCCCACCGCACCTACTCGGATAAAATCTACTCCCGCTACCGATCGATTTTCGTGCCCGCTACCCTCGCGTGGGGACAGATTGTGAGTTATAGATTGCACGGTAAGGAGTGGTCATGCCCGCTACCCTCGCGTGGGGACAGATTGACTAGTGTAGAGAAAAAAGAAATGGCTGCAAATCGGTGGGTTAGGGAGTATCCGATGTTTTAGGTTTTGTTCTTTATTTATCCCTCGGCAGCGATCCGCCGGGCGCTGTGATGGTTACTTTGTCTTTTCCTAGTCGCAAGGAGAAGCACAAAACGCCAATCGACAGCCGCAACTTTTGCGCCGGAAAAGTCCGAAATGTCATCCGTCCCGCGGGTAATCGATAGTCGTAACCCTTAGCGCGGGGGAGAAGTTTTATCCGATCAGACTAGGCGGGCGTAAAAATCTAAAAATGACCAAGTTATTTTTAGATTTTTTGGGCGGGAGGAAAAACTTCTCCCCCCGCGCTGACCCCGGAGTGCTTTTACCGAGCCAGACCCGTAAATATGGGCGAAAGAAAAACTTGTCCCTGCGCATAGCAGCGCGCTGACACCGTGGCTGTTGTTATGGCTTAGCCCAGAGCCCCGGTTTGCGAAGAAACCGCTCGAATCCCAGCAAGCAAGCACCATGTGCAGCGGTGAAAGTTCCATGCTGTCCCGGTTTTACAGTTATGCTGGACCATCTGGAGGACAGTAACCGGTATTTCAGCTCGGACATTAGGATCACTTCCATATAGTTAAATAGCTGGGCGAAATGCCCCCCCATGACTACCGTGTCTAGATCCAAGAGATTTAGTACGTTCGCGATCGTGGTTCCCAGGGATTTTGCACATAAATCAACAGTCTTACGAGCCTGCAAGTTTCCTTTTTCCATATGATCAATTAGAGGAGCTACAGACTCGCCGACGGGGAGATTTGCGCGAGTGAGCATAGCGTCTAATCCGGCATATTGTTCTAAGCAGCCATTGGAACCGCAACTACACTTCGGGCCACCGGTATCTACGCACATATGCCCAATTTCTCCTGCCCACCCGTGCTGTCCACTGAATAAACGACCTTCATATATCAATGCAGCACCGACGCCTACCCCAGCCGATAAGTAAAGAAAATCGGAAGTACCGCCTATTTGGCCAGGATTTTTATACAGCATTGAATATGCGGAGGCATCTGCCTCGTTTACCACAGTTATCGGGGTTTTGGGGTGTTTATGGGAAACAAAAAAATCTGTAATTTTGATATCACTCCAGCCTAAGTTAGGTGCTGTCACAATTCGATGCTTGGCATTTGAAACTAGACCGGGGATGGCTATTACTACTGAAACAATACGAACTCCCACGGGAGTTTTCCACCCGTCTAGCATCTCTGCGCAAGAGCGTAAAATTACTTTTGGATCAGATAATCGTGCGTTTATAGGTTGTAAAACTTTGTAGAGTTCAGCACCAGATAAATCCGTAACCACTACCGAAATGTATTGCAGGGCAACTTCAATACCTACGACGCAAAAAGTGCCACTTTTGGCAACCAGAGGAGCAGACGGTCGGCCTATTGTGCTACGAACCGGATCGAGTTCATCAAGAATATCTAAATCTATTAGTTCGTCTACCAGGCGAGAAACGGTAGCCCGAGTTAATCCCGTCTTTTGTGCGAGCTGTGCCCGCGAAACTATTCCGTCTGCGCACAAAATATTTTCCAGGATAAGAAGTAGATTCTCTTTCCTGATAGTTTGCGCATTTTTCCCAGGTCTCATTTATCACTCCTTGGAATAGAGCATAGAAAAGTGCCACCGAACTGGCAATACTTTGCTTTGTAACAATATTTATTCTGCCAGTTCGGTGGCGATTGGTAAATTTTTATTCTGTTTAGTAGCGTCCTATTTCAGGGTGCCCTTCCGCAAGCCGTCCTCAATTTCCTCAAGGGAGAGGTTACGGGTTTCGAAAACCTTACTGTGGACAAACCAAATTCCCAGTACGCAAGCTGCTGCATAACCGAGGAACAAGCTGCCGGTACCGAAACGATTTAGAAGGAAGGGGAAAGTTAGCGATACCACGTAGTTGGCACTCCAGTTGATTACCGCTCCGAAAGAGTTTCCGATACCGCGGATATTCAGGGGGAACATTTCCCCAATCATTACCCACATGACCGGTCCCCAAGTTGCCGAGAAAAACGCGATGTAAATCGTTAACGCGATCGCGCAAATATAGGCTGCGATTTGATTATGGCTGGAAAAGTGCATACCAATGCTCATCACTAATAAAGAAACCGCCATACCGACAGCGCCCCAAATAAGCATTTTCTTGCGGTCAATCTTGTCCATTAACCAAATTCCGATTACGGTCACTATCACGTTGAAAACGCCGATTCCGATATGTGCAAGTAACGCCGCCGAAACCCCAAACCCGACATCAGTGAAGATAGTGGGGGCGTAATAAAGTACGGTATTACAGCCCATTATCTGTTGGAAAATCGCCAAGCCAATGGCTGCTATGAGAGCTGGACGGGCAGTTTTTCCAAACAATTTGACCCAGGTACCTTCTTCCATATCAACCTGGTGCTGAATTTCCTTAATTTTTGTCTCTACTTCGCCTTTATCGCCCTTATACATAGCGCTCAAATAGTGCCTTGCAACTTCCGGGCGACCTACTTTAACTAAGTAGCGAGGACTTTCAGGTAGGATCAATGCCCCAATGAACAAAATGGCCGAGGGAAGCGCTGCGATACCGAGCATCCAACGCCACCCGGTGTAGAAACCAGCGAAAGAGTAGTTAGTGACGTACGCCAGCAGAATCCCGGTCATCACCATCAGTTGGAACAAACCGGTTATGAAACCGCGCTTGGAAACTGGCGACATTTCCGATAGGTAGGTGGGAATTAGAGCGGAGGCGGTTCCGACTCCCAAACCGAGGATGAGGCGGGAAATAATCAGCACCGCAACCCCTGATGCGATGCCGGATCCAATGGCACCAACGAAGAAAATTATGGAAGCCAGGAGGATGAGGCGGCGTCTCCCATAGCGGTCAGATAGGGGACCGATTACGGCGGCACCCGCTACTGCTCCCAGCAGAACCGAGCTAACTACCCAACCTTGACCCCAGGCATCAAGGTGGAGCTGGTCTTGAATAAATAGAATTGCACCCGAAATAACGCCGGTATCGTATCCGAAGAGTAGTCCTCCTAGGGAACCGAACAGGTACACGAAAGTCATAGAAATTTTATTTTTTCGCATTATTATCACCGATTATTTGCCGCATCTTCGCAGCTTGTAGAGCTATTTTAGTAAGTTTCTTTTGGGAACTCGGTTATTGAGAGTGGGGTTGGGTTCAGACAGTTTGTCTGAACCCAACCGGCGTTACTAGATGTCAGTTAATAACTAGGCGTCAGCCAGAGCTTTTACCAAGTAGTTGTTCAAAGTAGCCTTGATAGTTTCTAGTTCTCCAGATTCATTGGCAGTCATTAGCTCAGATTGCGTCTTGTCTAGGGAGTAATCCTCCAAGTCGGCCAAGGTAAACTGGCCGTCCTCAATCTTCTTGCCTATTCCCTGGTCAAAGGACGCGTAACGTTTTTGCAGAATATCGTCGATGAAGCCATCTTCTTTTAGCTTAGCGGCGACCAGTAGACCAGCCGCATAAGAATCCATCCCCACGATATGTGCTGCGAATAGATCTTCTTCGGTGTAAGAGCTACGCCGTGGTTTCGCATCGAAGTTGAGACCGCCGCGCGGACCAATACTTCCTTCGGAAAGAATTTCCCACATCACCGCAGTAGTTTCGTACAGGTCTGAGGGGAATTCATCCAAATCCCAACCTAAGAGTTTGTCACCTTGGTTGGCATCTAACGATCCGAGCATACCCGCGGAACGCGCAACTCGGACTTCGTGCTGATAGCTATGCCCAGCCAGGTTCGCGTGGTTGCCCTCTAAGTTAAGTTTGAAGCTGTCGTCCAAACCGTAGGTCTTGAGGAAGGCAATGCTGGTAGCAGCATCGAAATCGTACTGGTGAGTGGTAGGCTCTTTAGGTTTCGGTTCAATCAGGAATTGAGCGTCAAGACCTATCTCTTTCGCGTAATCCACAGCGGCATGGAAGAAGCTGGCCATATGGTCTTGTTCGCGCTTTAGATCTGTGTTCCACAGGTTTTCATAACCTTCGCGTCCTCCCCAGAACACATAGTTTTCTGCCCCCAAACGTTTTGCAATTTCCAAACTATGTTTAAGCTGGGCACCCGAGTAAGCAAACACCTCTGCGAATGGGGAAGTAGCTGCTCCTGCCTGGAATCGCGGATTGGTGAATAGATTACAGGTGTTCCAAAGGAGTTTTATTCCAGTTTCCTGTTGACGCTTTTCAATCCGGTCAACGATTTTATCTAGGTTTTGATTTGTTTCCCGTAAGGTGTCACCCTCGGGAGCAATGTCGCGGTCATGGAAACAGAAGAATTCAATGCCTAGTTTTTGATAAAACTCGAATGAGTAATCAACTTTGGCTAGAGCCAACTCCATAGGGTCGGTTAGGGAATCATAGGGGCGTTGCGCGGTTCCGTCGCCAAAGGGATCCACCAATCGCTGCTGGAAGCTGTGCCAATAGGCCACTCCGAAGCGCAGCCACTCCGACATTTTCTTCCCTGCGACAACTCTGTCCGGTTGATAGAAGTGGAATCCTAGCCCTTGTTGGGGGTTCTCGTTTCCAACAAAGGGGATAGCACCCGTTTTCCATAGCTCTGACATATATGTACCTCCTCGTACGAGCCCATAGGTAAGAGTGTTTTTTACACCCGAACCAGAGATCGACTATTTGTTGCGTAACAAAACAAAGACTAACACAGAAATAAAAGAATTATCAAAGTGAGTTATATCACGTATATATCCTGCGAAAACAGCCTTGACTAATCACTGATGGCTCAATAGCCTATGTTTGAGAATAAAACAAAGTAAGCATCGACGGAGTTGTCTAGCCCAGCGAAGGGCGAATAAGTACGCTCCATGCTATATAGGAGAAAAATGACTTTAGTAGCCGGGATAGATTCCTCAACTCAATCTTGTAAAGTTCTGGTAATCGAAGTAGAAACTGGAAAAATTGTTCGACAAGGCAAAATGCCCCACCCTAAAGGAACTGAAGTAGCCCCCAGCTCTTGGCTGGAGGCGTTTCGTGCAGCCGTTACCCAGGCTGGTGGCCTCAATGATGTCACTGCACTCGCGGTTGGAGGACAACAGCATGGCATGGTGTTACTTGATGAAGCCGGAAAAGTAATTAGACCGGCGCAACTTTGGAATGACACAAAATCAGCAGAAAGCGCAAAGGCTTTAATTGAAGAAAAAGGTGCCGATTTCTGGGCTCAGGCAGTTGGTTCCGTGCCAGTCGCTTCGCTTACAGTTACAAAGTTGCGGTGGATGGCTGATCATGAAAAAGAAAACTTAAACCGGATTGCAGCAATTTGTCTGCCTCACGATTGGTTGACCTGGAAAATTCGGGGATCTAATGATTTGCGTGAACTCGTTACTGATCCTTCAGATGCCTCGGGAACGGGATATGTGGATTGTGAGGACGGATCCTATCGCTATGACATTTTGGCTCATGCGCTGCGAATATCCGAAGCAGAAGCGCGAAAAATAATTCTGCCGCGTATTGCGGAACCCTACGAAAAAGTAGGTACCGCCAGTGCAGAGTTTGGTAGGTGTATTTTGGGACCGGGGTGTGGGGATAACGCCGGTGCGGCTTTGGGGTTAAACCTTCAGGAGGGAGAGGCCTCGCTTTCCTTAGGAACATCCGGCGTGGTGGCGGCAGTTTCTAACCATCCTCTTCGTGATTCGAAAAGCGGAGTTACCTGTTTTATGGATGCCACCGGAAAGTGGTTACCACTCGCGTGTACTATTAACGGTTCGCAAATACAAGACTACTTTTGTCAGGTTTTAGGGATTAGTTACGCCGAACTTGATGAGCTCGCTGTTAAGGGTGAAACCGGATGCGGGGGAATGACTTTATTGCCCTATTTTGCGGGGGAACGCACCCCGAATCTTCCCGAGGCAACAGCCAGCATTATCGGGATGACTCCCCAAGCGATGACTAGAGAGAATTTCGCCAGGCTGGCATTCGAAGGTATAGCTTGCCACATGCGCGCAGCGCTTGAATCTGTGCGGGCTGGCGGGGTCACGGTGAACAAAGCGATGCTGATAGGGGGAGCGGCAAAATCAAAAAGTTTAGCGCAGATACTTGCCGACATTTTGCAGATTTCGCTACGCCTGCCCGAAGCCGGAGAATATGTTGCCAAAGGAGCAGCTCGACAGGCAGCGATCGTTGCTGGGGAAATACCCGGGGAAAACTGGGAACCACAATTCAGCGCTGAAATACAACCAAAAGAAGAAAATCCCGCGTGGGAACGGTATCTACCCCTAATGGAAAAAATGCTTTAGGTCCATCCGCCCGGGCACTGTCATTGCTGCCGTGTCTTTTGCGGGTTCCGACCCTTGCGCGGAAAATAAGTTTTTCCTCCCGCCCAAAAAATCGAAAAATAACTTGGTTATTTTTCGATTTTTACGCCCGCCTAACCTGATCGGATAAAACTTATTTCCCGCGCATACTCGGGTGCTACTCCTAACCTCCCGCAAAGGGAGGGAGAACATCTAACTGCCCGTCGGCGGCGGATTCTCCTAGGGGGGTGTCGCCATCGGCGAGGGCGCCATCTACTAGGAAAGAACTAACCTTTAGGATTGATGCCAGATCGTTCCTGCTGGCTGCTTGAGCAATTTCCCGCAGGGTCTGGTTAGCAGCTGCCGGAACTCTAGCGCTGTCAACACCAGCTGCCTGAGCAGCGCCAGCGAAAAAACGTACCGTGATCACGCCTTAGCCTCCGATCTGAGAAAGAGAATAGGTTCTGCGTCCCGCCCCCGCTATTTCACGGTGACCGGCAGGCTTAGCTGCCTGGGCAGCTAGCCAAAGTTGAGCCAGCTTGTCATTAGAGGCACCTTGCCGCAAAGGAGTAAGTAAATCGACAAAAGATAAAGAGAACAGACAGGAATAAACCTTGCCATCAGCAGACAGACGGGTTCGGTCACAGGTAGCGCAGAAGGGCGCGGATTCGGAGGCAATAACCCCGATAATCCCGGCAGGATGATCACTGCCGGCCGCTACGTTCCAGCGCCTCGCCGGAGCCGCCGGATCAGTTTCGATCGGGGTGAGCGAAAAACACTCCTGCAGGCGCGCGAGAATATCGCTAGCATGCGGACGAGTTACAGCCGAATCCCCTAAGGGGCCGATCGGCATAAACTCGATCGCACGCCACTGAAATCCGCGCCGCAGCGCAAAGCGAACTAGATCCGGTATTTCCTCTAGGGACTGTTGATCTAAAATCACCGAGTTAAGTTTTACGGGATCTAGGCCGCTACCGGGTAGTTTTTCCAGAGCCGTGGCCACCTCGGGAAAACGGTCACGTTTTGCGAGGGCGAAATAGCGGTCGGGATCCAAAGTGTCTAAAGAAATGTTGATGCGTCCTAAACCCGCGTTTACCAGAGAATCTAACCGAGATGCTAAACCAATAGCATTGGTGGTCAGGGCAATATCTGCCGGCAGACCCGACTGCGTGAACGCCTGGCGAATCTGGTGGATAATCTCGGTTAAATCGGGGCGTAAAAGGGGTTCGCCCCCGGTTAAACGAACTTTACGAATTCCTAGAGACAGTGCCACCTGGCAAAGTCGCCCAAGCTCGGCGGGAGTTAATAAATCCTGACGGGGAATCCAGGTGTCGGCGTCCTCGGGAAGGCAGTAACTGCAACGTAAGTTACAACGGTCGGTAACCGATAAGCGCAGGTCTGCGGCTACCCGTCCCCAACGGTCAACTAGCCGGGGCGAGGATTCCTCACCCCCAGATTCGACGCACATTACCCCTCCCGACCCAATATCTGCTGTTTGATGCTAGGTAGCTAGTCTTGCCAGTTGTTAGCTAGTTCTTGCAGTTGGGAAATGGTTTTCTTGGCGTCAGCGCCCTGACCAGTAAGATACCCGGCAAGAAAGGCAGTTAAAGGTGCTCCCGGACGGGAAGGACCATGCGCTACCGTTCCAATTAGGGATAGCAGTTCTGATTCCACCGCTTCCAGCGGATTGTCTTCCAATTGCAGGTTTGCACGCACCTGTTCTAACCAGCGATGCATCTGCGCCATCTTTTCTGGGTCGTCTTTTTTGCTGTTGCCCGCCATCATGTTCCCCTTTCGCTTGCCGCGACCGGATTAAGGCCGCGCTTCCGTATCAAATATTAACGATACCAGGGAAGATAATCTTTGCTACGGCTTTGTTTTCTGAAAACGTAGCTCACGAAAATAGGCGCGGATTTCGAGCAATCATTATTGCTTAGAAGCGGAGGAAGCCTCGGAATGCTTCCGTTTTCGCAAAATCTTACCGAAGCGAGAACTCAGGCTACCTCCGGCCTTAATCCAGTCGTTGATAGCGGAGATCCCGACTGCCAACAGATAAAGCCCGATTAGTGCCGACATCTGTACAATCATCGGCCAGGCAGTGGGTAGGGGATTGGCAACTGCCGAGAAAACAGCGGCAATCACCACTGCCCACCGCCAGCCTTTTAGCATGGTTTTTGCTTTCAGTACCCCCATAAAGTTCAACGCCACCAAGATTTCGGGCGCCAGGCAGGACAGGCCGAAGGCCAGCACCATCCGCATAAAGAAGGTGATATAGGAATCTGCCCTTAGCAGCATTAGGGCTCCGTTGGGAGTAAAAGAGTTAAGGATAGCAACTGCCTTGGGGATCACCCATATACCCGAGAGGGCACCGCCGCTGAAAAGTAATACCCCTACTAAACCAAAACTGGCGATATAGATTTTTTCTTTACGCTTCAATCCTGGGGCGATAAAAGCACCAATTTGGAAAATCCACCAGGGCGCA
>QWCE01001267.1_pt1 | contig 39885 bp, 48 predicted proteins | sample 1972531 | NCBI WGS metagenome assembly QWCE01 (sample SAMN09866716, study PRJNA288562) | Human gut metagenome isolate term4_stool, whole genome shotgun sequencing... | reverse complement strand
TGCCTTACTTTCAGCACTTGTCAAATCAAGCTCATCCAGCTCAATTTCAATATTTATATGCTTATCGACATCAAGTTTGGACAAAAGTGCTACCGTCTCAACATTACTAGTTTTCGGAAACATATCATAAAGTCGGATGAATTCCAGGGAGAAGCCAAAATTGGAGAGGGCTTCAATATCCCGGGCCAGGGTGGCGGGGTTGCAGGAGATATAGACCAGGTCTTGGATGGTCGAATTCCCGATGGCTTCGAGGGCTCGGGGATCCAATCCCTTTCTGGGCGGGTCGACCAGGGCTTTCGTTGGGGCCATATCCTCCATGACCGGGCTGGCAAGAAGGTCCTCCACCCGGCCGGGAAGGAAGGAGACATTGTCCACCCCATTGGCCCGACAGGCCTCCCGTCCATCTTCGACGGCCTCCTCCAGAATTTCTATGCCCAGGACCTGGCCCACTTGATGGGACATGAGGATTGAGGTGGTTCCCGTCCCGCAATAGAGATCCAGGACCCGATCCCCTGCTTTACCATCCTCTGGCCCGGCAAGGAGACGGATGGCTTGGTCATAGAGAAGGGGGGCAATATCCCCGTTGATTTGGAAAAAGGAGGGCGGGGAAATGAAGAAATGGTAGCCCATGAGGTCCTCACGAATGGAGGTCTTTGGGGTCCCGAAGAAGACCTCCTCCCCCATGGCCACATCCCCTTCCCGGGGGTTGGCGGACTGGGCAAGGACGTCAAAATGAAGGATAGCCAGCTGATTGAAGAGCTCCTCCCGGTCCTCATCGTCAATGGGATCGGTGATGAGGAAGCAGAGTGTCTCCCCCAATGAGGAGACGCGGATGACGACCATTCGAACCTTCTGAACAATGGCCCGGAATCGGGGATTCTTTCCCGCTTCCTCCTGCCAAAGGTCAATCTTGTCCTGGATTTCCGGACGAACAATGGGACACTTCTCTATGGGAAAGAGGCCCATGGAGGCGGATTGGGTGTAGGAGAGGAGGCCGTCCGGATTGACCCGGAGGTTGACCTTCTTCCGGTAGGCCCATTCCGACCGGCTGACCATTTCCGGCAGAGCCAAGACCTGGCCATCCACCCGGCCGATCCGCTCGAGGACGTCCCGGACCATGGACTGCTTGAGAGCAAGTTCCCGGTCGCGGGTCAGGGCGATGAAGGGGCAACCGCCGCAGATGCCGGCATGGGGGCAGGGGGGATCGATCCGGTCAGAGCTTTTCTCCAGAATGGTCAAGAGGTCTCCTTCTCCGTAGCGCTTCTTGGTCTTCCCCAGGCGGGCCCGGACCTTGTCTCCGGGCAGAACATGGGAGGTGAAGATCGTGAAGCCGACCGGGTCATCCCCCTTGCCCAGGGTATAGGCGGGTCCGCCTTCAGAAAAAACCTGGTCGCCGGGGCGGAGATGGCCCACCCCCCGGCCTTCCAGAGTAAAGTCATCAACAGTGAAGGTGACTTCCATCCCCCGCTTAAAGAGTTTTGCCATGGATCGCCTCCTAACCGATGATGCCGGTATGTTCGAGGAGGATCTTTAGACCCATCCCCATGAGGACAAGGCCTCCGAAAACCTGGGCAGGGCCCTGGAAGCGGGAGCCGAAGAAGCGGCCAATATAGACGCCGATGGCGGAAAAAGCAAAGGTGGCCAGGCCAATAAAAGATACGGTAGAAAAGATGGAAACATTAAGAAAGGCCAGGGTGACCCCCACCGCGAGAGCATCGATCGAGGTGGCCAGGGCCAGGGGGATCATCTCCCGGAAGCGGATACCGCCGACGGGGCAGGCCTCGGGCTGGACCCCCTCCCGGACCATCTGGATCCCAAGGATGGCCAATAGGATAAAAGCGATCCAATGGTCCCAGGCTTGGATAACGTGGGCGAAGGCCGATCCGGCAAAGTAGCCGATCAGAGGCATGATGGCCTGAAAGAGGCCAAAATATAAGCCGACCGTCAGGGCCTCTTTGAGTTTTGCATGGGGCAAAGAGAGCCCCTTGCATATGGCCACAGAAAAAGCATCCATGGATACTCCCACGGCAATAATCAATAAGTCAAGAAATGTCATTTTTCCCCCTAGCAATAAAGAAAAGCCTTTTAAAATTCTACTTGATTTGCCCTTATATTACAAAAAATCCTCATGAAAACGCTATTTCAAGCCATTTCTTTTGTAAAAAATTTTTTTATGTTATAGAATAATGCCAGAAATTGAATCAACCATCTCAGAGCTATGTTTTTCAGGAGGATAGGATGAAATCAAAAGTTGAGATCCAGTATCAGGGACACAATGTCTTGGATAGCGACCTTATTAATCAAGCCAAGGACTATTGGAAACAATCCGGAAGAAAAATCGGGGAGATCAAAACCCTGGATATTTATGTGAAGCCGGAAGAATGCTGTGCCTACTATTCCATCAATGATGATGAGCAAAAGGGACGGATTGAATTTTAAGTCTATAACAAGAAATAGGCAATGAGCCGACCTGGTCATCCAGGCCGGTTCTTTTACTCTTTAATGGATTTTGAGACGGAGGAAGGATGACACTATTTGATGCACTGAAAAAAGAAGGGGTGGACCGGGGCCTGCTGGACCGGGTCCAAGCCTTTACGGAAAAGTACCCTCTGGCCGAAGAGGACCGGGGAAGGTGGAACCGGCCGGAGTTTTTTTATTATGGAAAAAGGGTCTGGGAAGATGCCATTGCCGGCCTTTTGGCCGGAGAGAACCTCCTCCTGACCGGCCCAAAGGCCACGGGGAAAAACGTCCTGGCGGAAAACCTGGCCTATCTCTTTGCCCGGCCGGCATGGACGGTTAATTTCCACGTCAATACCGACGCCAATTCCCTCATCGGGACCGACACCTTTAAAAACGGCGAGGTCCAATACCGGAAGGGGCCTATCCTGGAAGCCGCCCTCCACGGAGGCTTCGGGATCCTGGATGAAATCAACATGGCGAGAAATGATGCGGTGGCCGTCCTCCACCAGGCCTTGGACTACCGCCGGTCCATCGACCTGCCGGGCTATGACCGCTTCGACCTCCGGCCGGAGACCCGCTTCATCGCCACCATGAACTATGGCTACATCGGAACCCGGGAGCTCAACGAAGCCCTGGCCTCCCGCTTCCTCATCATCCAAGTTCCACCCATTACTAATGATGAGCTCAAGGCCCTCCTTTCCGGCATCTATCCGGACCTGGCGGAAGAATGGAAGGACCAGGTGGCCGGCCTCTTCCACGACCTGGTCATCAAGAGCGAGAATGCGGAAATTTCTTCCAAGCCGGTCGACCTCCGGGGCCTCCTGGCTTCCATCAAGCTCATGAGGCTGGGCCTTCCTCCCTACCGGGCCCTGGAGATGGGCCTGGTCAACAAGTCCTTCGATGCTTTTGAAAAGGACCTGGTCCGGGATGCCATCGCCCTTCGGATCCCCAAGACCCTGTCCGGGAGTGACCTCTTTGCCTAGGTTCGAGGAGGACCGGGCCCGCCGGGCCCTCAACGTCCAGTGGAACCTGGCTGAGGACTATACCCGACCCCTTCCCCGCCGGGTCCAGAAAATCTTCGACAGGGACCGGCCCCTCCCCCCGGAAGACCATTTCTTTTACCAAAACGGTCTATTGGGAATCCTCCAGGCCCACCACGACATGGACCGCCTGTCCGCCTACGTTTCCTACCTTCTGGAGGAGGTCTCTGAGGGTGGGGTCTTTGTCCGCATGATGGCCTACCCCCTGGAAAAGGGAGCCGGAGAAAGGCTGGTGGCCTCGCGTCCCGTTTTTGAACACTACCGGAGGCGCTATTGGCAGGACCGACTGGACCAATTTCGGCGGATCGCCCCGGCCGATGAGATTGAACTCCTGGATATGGCCCACGGCCAGCGGGTCCTGAGTCAGGTGCCCAAAATCAACCCCCTGGCCCTCCGCCTCCTCAATGACCTGGAGGCCCTCTCCGACCTCTCCACCCCGGACTTCATTGAAGGCATGCAAAAGGTCCTGAAGACCAACTTCCACTTCAACCCCACCCTCAAGCAAAAGGACAAGCTCAAGGAGAAGGTCCTGGCCCCCGAAAAGGCCAACCACAAAAGGGAATCCCTGGACTTTATTACTGATGAGGAAGTTTTCCGGCAGATGAACGTGGTCTCGGCAGAGTTCAATGAGAATATCTTTTTGGACCAATCCGAAAAATCCTATGACGGCAAGGATCCCTCATCCTCCTCCGTCCAGCCCAAGAGCGAGGTCCGCCGGTTCATGGAGAAGAATTACGGCCCCCCCATCCTTGACCCCCGGGAAGAGGCCCATATCCTGAAGGAGGCCGCCCAGGGCATCCATAAGGACCAGCACTTCCTCATGACCCGGGGCTTTTCCTTTGACTCCCAAGAAATCCGGAAAGCCCTGGACCAGATGGAGGAAGACCCCGTACCCGAGGAGTCCCTCTATTGGCACCCCGAACTCAACAAGGAGGGGGGAGAAAGCCTCTCCTACCGCCAGCGACTCATGCGGCGGGCCAGGATCGACAATGAGGCCTATATCAGAGATAACCATCGGCAGGTCCACCGGGCGATCACGATATTGACCGAAAAGCTCCGGTCGGCCATCAAGGACGAGGTCGCCCAGGGAACGATCTATGAGGACCATGGGCGGCTGGATGGGGCTATCGTCTGGAGGACCCCGGTCCTCTCAGACAACAAGGTCTTCTTCAACCCCAGCCAGGATGAGCCCGGGGAGCTCATCGTGGATATCCTTTTGGATTCCTCGGCCTCCCAGCTGGACCGGAAGGAGAGGGTGGCCACCCAGGCCTACATCCTGGTCCAGGCCCTCCAAAGGGTCAAGATCCCCTTCCGGGTGACCTCCTTCCAGAGCCAGCAAGGCTATACCATCCTCAAACTCTTCCACGACTACGGAGACCGGACCGACCCCCACGAGGTCCTCTCCTACTTCCCGGATGCCGCCAACCGGGACGGCTTTGCCCTCCGCCTGGTCAAGGCCGGGATGATGCGGAGGGGACAGGCCAAGAACGTCCTCATCGTCCTCTCCGACGGTAAACCCCTGGACCAGAGGGTGGGGATCAACGTCCACTCCTTTGATCCACGGAAATCCTACAAGGAGGAGCGGGCTATCCAGGATAGTGCGGAGCAAGTTCGCCTGATCCGGGCCGACCGGGTGGCTGTCTTCGGCCTCTTCACCGGGTTGGAGGAAGACCTGGCCGCCGCCAAGAAGATCTATGGCCATGGTCTAGCCTATATCAAAGACATCGACCGCTTTGCGGAGATTGTCGCCGGCCTCCTCCAAGACCAGATCCGGGAACTCCGTTGAGCCAGACCCGGCAGTCTTCCCACAAAAAAAAGGCTGTGCCAGAGCGAGATTATCACTCTGACACAGCCTTTTTATTCTTGGATGAACTTAGGCTTCAGCCTTCCAAAGGCCGTGCTTGTTGCAGAATTCATAGGCAACGACCGGGCTGTCCTGGACCAGGAAGTCTGCCTTAGGCTCTTGACCCGGCTGGAGGGTCTGGAGCTGGACCATGTCGCCCTGAACGACGGCGATGAATTCGATGTAGTGGTCCTCTTCCATGGGATGGAGGGTGGAGCCGACTTCAACATGAACCTTGTTGCCGTCACGGCTGATGGCAGGAACATGCTTTTCCTGGGCAGCATCAACGGTATTGGCCTTGAGCTCAACCATATCCTGTCCACAGCAGACGGGATTGCAATGGGCATCATTGACTTTAACGACTAAAGAACCGCATTTTTCACAATGAAAGAATTTAATCATTTTTTCCTCCTCTATTTCGATCGCATGGAAAGCAATGACTTTTGCTTTCTCCCTTTATTTACCCCTTTTCCCCTTCTTTACTCTACAAATTACAGGAAAGGGCCTTTCCCTTTGAGTTTTTTCATTGTATAATAAAAAAAGAACAATTATTCTTTTTAGGAATTGCTAATTGATAGAACGGTAACCCAAGGGATCCCGGAAAGGAGAGGTCATGACCAAGACAGAGGAGCGGAGAAGAAAAGTTTTTCAATATATTGCCGACTATTTGGATGAAAACGGCTATCCCCCTTCCTACCGGGAAATTGGAAGTGCGGTCGGCATCCCCTCCACCTCCACCGTTTCCGCCGATGTCCATGCCCTGATCGAGAAAAAAGTCCTCTCCATGGACCGAAATTCCTACCGGTCCCTACAAATTATCCGAGTCCCTGATGGTGATCAGTCCAATCGACTGACCTCCTCTGACAACATTCGAGACGACGTCTTCGATATCCCCGTCTTCGGCCAGGTAGCTGCCGGCGCCCCCATCTATGCGGACGACCACGTTGAGGAATCCATCCCCCTCCCCTCCAGCTTTTTCCACAATGACGGGGCAGATTATTTTATCCTGGAGATTCATGGGGAGTCCATGATTGAAGCCGGGATCTATGATGGGGACCACGTCATCGTCCGAAAACAGGATTATGCCCGAAATGGCCAGCAGGTCGTTGCTTTAATTGAAGATTCGGCTACCGTAAAGACCTTTTACCGGCATAAGGACCATGTCGAGCTCCGACCGGAGAATGCCTCCATGGACCCCATCCTGGTCAAGGACTGCCGGATTCTGGGGATCGTGTCCGGCCTCTACCGGCTCTACTAATTTCTTTCATTAAAAAAGCGGTGTCCGTTTTTCAGACACCGCTTTTTTTTATTCTATTTTTCCCTCTTGGGCCAGGTAGTGGCTGGCCCCGTCGAGGAGGTAGAGGGATCCGGCGACCAGGATGGGTCGGCGGGGCTTGTCCGCCAGGGCCTGGACGATGGCCTCTCCCACCTCCCGTACCCGGTCCTCATCGCTGACCTCTTCCACCTCCACAGGATAGCTGGCATCGACGAAGTGGAAGATCCTCTCCCTCATCCTATCCGACACCTTATCATCATGGGTCCCGTAGACCAGGGCAGGTGATCCCCACTTTCCTCCCTTAGTCAGTCCCAACCAGGTCAAGTTGTCCATCAGGAGGGAGATGGCCTGATCATTGTGGGCCCCGTCAATGAGGATAAAGGGGTCCCGGCTCAGAAGCTCCAAGCGGCCCGGCAGGTAGACCTTGGCCAGGCTTTCTCGGATCCTTTCCTTGATCCAGGCCCGGTCCCTCGAAAGGAAGAAGGCGTGGAGGCGGGCAAATTCCTCACGGTCGGGGTCCATGAGGACTTCCATGGCTGAAAGGGCTGAACCCAGGTTCTGGACCTGGTGGAGGCCCACCATGCGGGACCGGTAGGATCCGGACAGCCAGCCATGGTCATAATGGAAGGTCATGGTCCAGAGGCCGGCATCCGAGGGGACCTCCTCCTCTTGGAATTCCACCCTGACCTCCTTAACCCAGGCCGGATCAAAGAAGAAGACCGGGCTCCCGGCCTTCCGGGCCAGGTCTTCGATCACCTTCCGGGCCTCCGGGGCCTGGTTGGTGGAAAAGAGGGTTTTTCCGGGAATGACGGCCGATGCCTTCTGGAAGGCGATGTCCTCAAGGCGGTGGCCCAGGACGTTGGTGTGGTCCAATGACATGGTGGTCAGGAGGACAGCCTCGAAGGGGAGGATATTGGTGACGTCCTCCAGAGCCCCGATCCCCGCCTCGATGACGGCAATCTTAAGGTCCTTGAAGGCCACCATGGCCTCGACAAAGGAGTGGATGAAGTAAGGGAGGGGCGGGAGATGGTATTCCCTTTCCGCCCTGTTGACCTCCTCTTGGACCTCTTCCAGCCTCTGATCGTCGATGGGGTCCTCCCCCATCATCATCCGCTCATTGTACTTGTGGATATGGGGTGAAAGGAAGTGGCCGACCTTTAGGCCGGTTAGGTCGCCCAGGGCCCGGGCCAAAGCCCGCCCCGTTGACCCCTTCCCATTGGTCCCCACAACATACAGAAAAAGAGGCCCCCGCTCCGGATGTCCCAGAGCGGAGAGCCATTGATCCACTTCCCTTTGTTTTTCGTTCCAGTTCTTTGGATCTCTCATGGTTTGTTCAACCTATCTACTCATTAAAAGCTAGAAGAGGCCCTTGATGGTTCCCTCTTCGTCCACATCCATCCGGAGGGCGGCAGGTTCCTTACCCAGGCCCGGCATGGTCATGACGGCTCCGGTCAACATGACGATAAATCCGGCTCCGGCCGATAGGCGGACTTCACGGATGGTGATCTTAAAGTCCTCCGGCGCATTGAGCTTAGTTTGGTCATCGGAGAAGGAGTATTGGGTCTTGGCCACGCAGATGGGGAGGTTTCCATAGCCTTCTTTTTCCAGCTTTTTGATCATCCGGTTGGCTTCCTTGGTATAGCTGACGCCGGAGGCCCGGTAAATCTTCTTGGCAATGGCATCCATCTTATCTTTGATGGGCTGGTCCAGGTCATAAGCAAAGGAGAAGTCCTCGCTGGGCCGGTCGGCTACCTGGACGACCTTTTGGGCCAGGTCCATGCAGCCCTCGCCACCCTTTTCCCAACCTTCGGAAAGGGCATAGGGAACATTCTTTTCATCCAGCTTCTTTTCCAAAAGTGCGATTTCCTCATCGGTATCGGTGATGAACTTGTTGATGGCGACGACAACAGGGAGGTGGAAGACATTCTCCAAGTTATCAATGTGGCGGAAGAGGTTGTCCAGTCCCTTTTCTTCAAAAGCCAGAAGGTCTTCCGGAGTATATTCCTCCCCCTTGACCCGACCACCGTGGTGGGTCAGGGCCCGGATGGTGGCGACCAGGACAACGGCATCCGGTTTCATTTGGCCGAACCGGCATTTAATGTCGATAAATTTCTCTGCGCCCAAGTCAGAGCCGAAGCCGGCTTCTGTGACCAGGTAGTCCGCCAGCTTCCGGCCCAGCTTGGTGGCGGTCAGGGTGTTGCAGCCGTGGGCGATGTTGGCGAAGGGGCCGCCATGGACAAAGGCCGGGGTGTTTTCGATGGTCTGGACCAGGTTGGGATCCAGGACGTCCTTGAGGAGGAGGGCCATGGCTCCCTGGGCCTGGAGGTCTCCGGCAGTCACATACTTCTTGTCATAGGACTGGCCGATCACGATCCGGCTCAGGCGGTCTTTAAGGTCATCCAGGTCCTGGGCCAGGCAGATGATGGCCATGATTTCAGAGGCGGCGACGATGTCATAGTGGTCCTCACGAGGGGTCCCCTGGCTGGCACCGCCCAGGCCGACTACGATATTGCGGAGGGCCCGGTCATTCATGTCGATGCAACGCTTCCAGGTGATCCGGGTGGGGTCGATTCCCAGAGCATTGCCCTGGTGGATGTGGTTGTCAATCAAAGCAGCCAGGAGGTTGTTGGCCGCGGAGATGGCGTGGAAGTCTCCGGTGAAGTGGAGGTTGATATCCTCCATAGGAACGACTTGGGAGTGTCCGCCCCCGGCGGCGCCCCCCTTAATTCCGAAGATGGGGCCTAAGGAAGGCTCACGGAGGGCCAACATGGCCTTCTTTCCGATTTTGGACAGGCCGTCAGCCAGACCCACGGAAACGGTCGTCTTGCCTTCCCCGTAGGGGGTGGGATGGAGGGCCGTCACCAGGACCATCTTCCCGTCTTTTTTATCCGCCCAGTCTTTCAATAGCTGGTGGGACACCTTGGCCTTGTCCTGGCCATAGGGGTTGAGGGCTTGGGCCGGGATTCCCAGACCGTCCGCGATCTCTTGAATGGGGAGGCTTTTGGCCTCCTGGGCAAGCTCAATATCCGTTTTCATCTTGTCTCCTTTCAGGATTCTTCCTCTTGACCATCCGGGTCAATGTCTTGGTTAATGGAAAGAAGGACCTTTTTCCATGATGGGGGGAAGCCCATCCAGTCCGGGGAAAAGTCCGGATAGGACCGGAAGAGCTTGTCGAAGTTCTCAATTAAGGCAGCAGCCTTTCTTTGCTCAAGAAGGTGGCACATGGCCAGGATGTTGGCAAAGAGTCCTCGGGGATCGATGGTGAATCCGGGATCCTCTTCCTCCATCTTCTTCCGGTCCTCCTCCAAGATGGTGCAGGCATCCGGGAAAGACCGGTTGGACAGGCGGCCATGGTGGGCACAGGTGTTGCGGATGAAGGTCAGGGAGTGGATGTAGGAGTAGAGTGCCTCGCTGTCATCCATGCCGTAAAAGAGGGCTACCTTGTCCTTTTCCTTGGGTAGGAAGTTGCGGTAGAGCTGGGCCAGGTCCCCAAAGGTCAATAGCTCCACGGCGATATAAAGGGGAAATTCATCCCCATAAGCCCGCTTAGCGTGGCTGACGAAGGGCTCATTTCCTCGGTCGGCTTCCTGGCGGATGTCGTTGAGGAAGGCGGCGTGGTATTGGGGCAAGTCGAAATTCTTTGCCTTCAGGTAACCGAAATTTCCATAGGCCTCCTGGTGAACCTGGGCCAGGACCATCCGAACCTGGACCTCAATTTCCGCAAGAAAATCAAAGAGAAAGTTCTTGCAAAAGCGGTCAGCCCGATAAACCTGGTAGACCTCCTCAAAGGTCGTCCCCCTCTCGTATTTCTTTTGCTTCCGGTTATAAAAGAGGCGGCCATATTCCTGGAGGTGAAAGGCGGATAGTTCCTGCAAAACCCGGCGGGCAAAGCGGTCATTATTGATGACCAAACCTGCCTTCACCATCCCATATAATGCCTGATCCACGTCTAAATTTTGTCCACTTTTTTTCATCAGTCCTCCCTTATCCTCTCTCCCCTCCTGACCGGGGATCAAATTTAGTATAATGAAGATAATCTCAGCCTGTCAATTGAGGGCAAATCCATAAAGTCAACAAATCTGCCCTCTATGATGACTATTGAAAACACTTGATCAGCGAAAGTATGTTCTTTTCAAACAAAAAGCTTTGATGAAAGGATGAAATATGGCAAAGAAAATACAAGGAAAGAAGATCCTGGCCCTGGCCTTGGCTACGGTCATGGTCCTCCTCCCCATGGGAAAAATCGCCCATGCGGAAAAACTCAACCAGCCCGTCTATGCCTATGGTGAATCCCTGACCGATAAGGAGGTCAAGGAAACGGCTAAACTCCTGGGGGTCCCTTCCGATCCCGGTCCGGACCTGATCACCATGAAGGTCAACATCGACGAGCTCAACGGCCTTCTCCATGACAACTACCACTACTACCAGGTTTATTCTTCCGTCTACCTGGAACCCACGGACAAGGTGGACGGGGTGGAAGTTAAGATTGCCACCCCCAAGACCATCACCACCATCACGGCCAACCAGTATGCCAACGCCGCCATCACGGCCGGGGCGGTCAACATGAGAATCACCGTTGCTTCAGTCAAGGCCGTTGACGGGTCCGGCGCCCTGGCCGGGGTCTACAAGGCCTTCAAGGGGACCTCCGGCGAGCTCAGCGAAGACAAGGTCAAGGTGGCCCAGAAGGAACTGGAAGTTACCTCCCAAATCTCCAAGGAGAATGAGAAAAAAAACGACTTCTCCGATGATCAGCTCAATGCCGCCATTGCGGAGATCAAGGGGCAGATTTCCAACTTCAAGAACGAGAACAACGGAACCATCAATGGGGACCAGATCGGTCAGATCATCAACAATGTCGTCAACAACTACAACCTAAACGGCATCCTGACCAAGGACAACATCCAAGAGATCCAGGGGCTCATGGACCAGTTCTCCCAAATTGAGCTGACTCAGGACCAGAAGGATGCCCTGAGCCGGTTTGGGAACAAGCTGGTCAGCGAGGGCGGCAAGCTCCTGGAGAATGTGAAATCCTCCTGGGATGACCTCTCCCCCAAGACCAAGGATGATGCGGTAGGCTTCTTCCAGTCCATCATTAATGGAATCATCCGCTTCTTCCAGGGGTTCTTCTCCTAATCCACGATTTTTCTATCCATAGGATCTAACCTTTATCTTCATGAAGGGAAAAAAGGCTCCTCCAAAGTTCAAATCTTGGGGAGCCTTTCTTTGTACTATTTTTTAATATTACTTTTCTCGGATCTTTTATATATTAAAGGCTAAAATGGATTCCTATGAAAAATAACTCTTGGCAAAATTTAAAAATTTTTCAGCAGCTAACCCAATGTTCTTTTTTGAATCCCAGTAAATGTATTGTTCCCTTGGAATAAATGGATCAGTAATTGGAATATAATCCACTCCTTCATTGGAGTAGTTTTCCCTACTTCTCCCTGTTAAAATTGCCACACCATATTTTTCTTTTACAAGTCTCTCACGCATAGCATAATCGACTTCCATAATAATCTTGGGTTTTACCCCAGCTGCTATGCACAAAGTATCAAAATACTTCCTTGATGACATCCCTGTAGGTAAAGCAATGAATTGCTCATTCTTTATAGTTTCCATTGTTATCGACTTAAAAGATAATAAGGGATGCCCTTTCCACACCATAAGCACTGGATAATCGTTTGTATATAGAGGATAACTACTATATCCCGGACTACTTTCAAAATCCAGGGGACTTGCTAATAAAAAATCTCCCATATTTCGCAATATATTATTTGTTAGCTTGTCCAAATAAATAAACCTTTGTGAAATAACAATATCTGGTCTTTTATCCCGAAAATCAATTAATAAATCCGTCCATACATTTGGACTAGTTGTTAAAATATTCACTTCCTGATTGGCCGTGGGCTGGACACTCCGCACTGCGGATTCAGCATCTGCTAAAATTGAGCAAGCATATCGATAAAATATTTTTCCGGCGTCATTTAAGGCGATGTAATTTCCTCCGCGGTTAAACAGTTTGACACCGATCTCTTTCTCTAACCGCGAAATCGTCATACTTAATGCAGAGGGAGTAATATATAACTCTTTTGCTGTCTGAGATATGTTTTCAGATTGTGCAACTTTTTGGAAGTACTTTAGTTGTAATAATTCCATCTCTTACCACCTTTGCCAATTTGATATACAAAATGCCTACTTATATCCTAAAATAAGTAGGCATTTTGTATATATCTCCGATTGAATGAAAACAAAGGACTACCTGTCAACTGGTAGATAGACCATCCGTGTAAATTCTCCTTGAGCAACTGAAAGGTTATCCTGATTAATTACATTGTATTGCATGACAATTATCCCCCTTTTTCCATCCTTTGTTGGTCTCTTGGAAAGAATTGTCAATTTTAGCCGAATGGTGTTACCAATATAAACGGGAGCCGTTGATTTCCAATCTTTGATTCCCAGAAAGATAGAGGAATTGAAGATGTTGCTTCGCATGTAAAGTCCATTTGCCATCGACAGGACGAGCATCCCGTGCGCAATGCGCTTTTTAAATTGGGTCGATTCGGCAAAAGCTTCGCTAGTATGGAGTTCATTAAGATCTCCAGTTAATCCAGCAAATTGAAAGATATCCGATTCGGAAATTGTTCTGCTGGGCGAAATAAATTCATCGCCCGGTTCAATGTCAAAGTATGTCAAGTTGGCTGAATGATTCTTCAATGATTTCCTCCCTTATATTCTCATTACAGAGGAATAACTTGCATGATTACTGCTGTTACAACAACTACCAGGGAAACACCCCATAAATATAGGAAGCTGTGTTTCTGGTGTTCGCCAAGGTCAACCCCTGAAAGTCCTGTAAGTAAGAAAGTTGATGGCGTAAGCGGAGAAATTGGAAAACCTACAGTAATCTGACCACAAATTGCAGCTCGGCCCATAGCAAGGGCACTTATACCTGCCGCCTCGCCAGTAGCAGCAAGAACAGGAAGTACTCCATAATAGAAGCTATCCGGATCAAATGCCAGGCTTAGTGGCATAGATGTAATACCGAGTGCAAGGGCCAAGTGCGAAGCAAGGGATGTCGGCAAAATGGAAACCAGGCCTTGAGCCATTGCCTCTAGCATACCTGAACCCTTCATGATTCCAGTAAAGACACCAGCGGCAAATAGGGTTGAGGCCATCATCATTGCTGCTTCTGCATGAGTATCTACTAGCTTCCGCTGGAGGTCACCATTCGGATAGTTAATCAACATGGCAATAAGAGTAGCTACCATAAAACAACCCGCCGGAGGAAGCACACCTTTAACGAGAGCAACAATCGTTACAATGATTAGGACTAAATTAAACCAAAAGAGATTGGGACGCAATAATGCCTGTTCTTCTTCCGATAGAACTTTATCTTCAATAACCACTTGATGAAGTGAATCACTCAGTCTCTTCTTTTCCGCTCTTCCAATCATAATGGTGAAAACAAGGCAAGCAATAAGGCCACAAATTTGTGGAATAATCATTGGGTTATAGAGTTCAGTTAATGAAACTTCTAAGGCAGTCGCTGCACGAATAGTGGGACCACCCCAGGGAAGAATATTCATAGTTCCTGCGCCCATGGCAATGATGGTCGCAAGGTTACGGCGATCCATGCCAATCTTGTCATAGATGGGCAAAAGGGCCGGCACAGTAATTAGAAAAGTAGTAGCACCAGAACCATCAAGGTGGGTACACATGGTAATAACCAAGGTTCCTATAGCAATCTTTAAGGGATCTTTACCAATAACTTGAAGTACTTTGTCAACGATTCGTCCAAAGCAGCCATTGTCCCCCATGATACCGAAGAACAATACCGCAAAGATAAACATGACACCCGTGGATGCTACACTTTTAAGACCATCGGTGATAAATTCGCCCATTTGGGCACCTTCTCCAACAAGTATACATGCGATAATAGGAACCGCAATGAGTGTGAGCATTGGAGATAATTTTTTGGTCATAATTAAAACGAGAACAGCGATAATTGATAAGAAACCAACAAGTGCTAATGACATTTATATCCTCCAATATCTGAGTTAATATATAGATCGTCCGACATAAGCTATGTAATGAATAGAGTCCATGGCCTCCTTTCATGTAGAAAATATATATATTTATAAATTAGCTGTTGCTCAAATTACGCCTTCTTCCTTTAGACGAACAAGATCCTCTTCACTCAGCTCTAGGAATTCCTGGTAGATTGATTGATTATCTTCACCCAGTAAAGGGGAAGCTTTCACAATTTCAGGGTTGGTATCGCTCATCTTGATGGCATCACCATTCACGGGCATATCTCCAATGACAGGGTGATGCACAATTGGGAACATGTCTCTAGCTTCCACAATATGTGGATCCTTAACGATCTGGGATAAGTCGTAGACAGGGCCTGCCGGAACTCCAGCTTCCAAGCATCGGTTGGTTATTTCCTCCACGGTATAGTGGACAGACCAAGAATTGATAAGTTCTTCCAGGGCATCCATGTTTTCGACGCGCAAGATATTTGTTAAAAATCTGGAATCCTCAACCCATTCCAACTTATTAGCAACCTTTTTACAGAACTTTTCATATAAACTCTGGTTCCCGCAGGCAATAACAACGAGACCATCAGAGGCTTCGAAAGTATCGTAGGGTGCCAACGCAGCATAAGCGTTTCCATTTCTTTCATAAAGTTCTCCAGTATTCCAATATCTTGTGAAGGCATTCTCCAAAGAAACCACAATAGAATCCACCAAAGAGACATCCACTCTTTGCCCTTTACCAGTCAGCGTTCTAGCATGGAGGGCGGCTAAGACTCCTATGGTTAAATTCATGCCGGCCAACATATCGCCCATCGCATTGCCTGCACGCGTTGGTTGGCCACCTTTCTCGCCAGTCAGGCTCATTAAACCTCCCATTGCCTGGGCTAAAATATCGTATCCTGGGCGTTGAGAATAAGGCCCCCATGCCCCAAATCCGGACACTGCGCCATAAATAATACGAGGATTTACCTCTTTCAAGACGTCATATCCCAAACCTAATTTATCCATTACACCTGGCCGATAGTTTTCAATAACAACATCCGCTTTTTTGACCAAACCCAAAAACATCGACTTTCCCGCATCTGACTTTAAATTCAAAGTCACACCATATTTGCTCCTATTTAACAATGCAAAATAGGCGCTTTCACCATTTACAATAGGTCCATAAGCGCGGGAATCATCCCCCCTATTCGGAATTTCAATCTTGATTACACGTGCACCCATATCTCCAAGAATAGAGCCACAGAAAGGTCCTGCAACAACCCGTGTTAGATCCAGAACTGTAACATCTTCTAATGCACGACCATAAATCATTCCACCCTCCTTTTTAAAAGAATCGTTTTCATGACAAAGAGTAATTATTTCCCACTTTTATTCAAAATCAAATAAAAAAAGAGAAATGAGAAAATATACCTATTTCATATACTCATTAAATCTTACTTGTAATATATAACAGGCTATAATATTTGAAAATTCTATCTTTTCTTAATGTGCTTAATGTCCGTCTTAATCTCGACATTAAATTTTTATACATTAATCAAATTAATCCTGCGCATTTAGAGGGATCAGAAGAAAATAAAAAAAGCTCCCTAAAGAGTCCATCTCTAAGGAGCTTTCTTCTATTTAGTTCGTTTTAAAATATCTTTTTTGTTGATTTGGAATCAGGTAAGGCTATTCTTATATTCCTTTCGGTCCTTGTATTCCTGGACCTTTCCGTCATTCCAGTTCTGAACAGGCCGGTAGTAGCCGGTGATCCGGGAATAGACTTCAGTTTTTTCCCCACATTCCGGACAGTCAAAATGCTCACCGGAGATATAGCCGTGGTTGGGGCAGATGGAGTAGGTGGGCGAAATCGTATAGTAGGGAAGGCGGAAGTTGTCGGAAATTTTCTTGACCAGGAGGGCCGCCGCCTTCCAATCGGGCAGCTTCTCTCCGATGAAGGCGTGGAAGACCGTTCCGGAGGTGTACTTAGTCTGGAGGCTGTCCTGGATTTCCAGGGCCTCGAAGAGGTCATCCGTCGCCCCTACGGGGAGGTGGGAGGAATTGGTGTAGTAGGGCGTCCCGCCTTCATTGGCCGTGATAATATCCGGGAAGGCTTCCTTATCGTGCTTGGCGAAGCGGTAGGTGGTGGACTCCGCCGGGGTGGCCTCCAGGTTATAGAGGTCGCCATATTCCTCCTGGTAGTGGACCAGGTGGTTCCGCATAAAGTCCAGGACCTCGCCGGCGAATGCCTGGGTTTGGGGATCCAAGAGATCCTTCCGGATCCAGGAGGCATTTAGGCCCACCTCATTCATCCCGATCAGGCCGATGGTGGAGAAGTGGTTGGAGAAGGTCCCCAGATAGCGCTTGGTGTAGGGATAGAGGCCGGCTTCCAGGAGGCCGGTGACAAAGTCCCTCTTCATCTTGAGAGACCGGGCGGCGATGTCCATGAGGTCTTCCAGACGGCGGTAGAAGTCTTTCTCATCCTTGGCTAAATAGGCAATCCTGGGGAGGTTGATGGTCACCACGCCGATGGAACCGGTGGACTCTCCGGCTCCGAAGAAGCCTCCGGACTTCTTCCGGAGTTCTCGCAAATCCAATCTCAACCGGCAGCACATGGACCGGACGTCCGAGGGATCCATATCCGAATTGACATAGTTGGAGAAATAGGGGGTCCCGTATTTGGCTGTCATCTCAAAGAGAAGGCGGTTGTTCTCGCTGTCCGACCAGTCGAAGTCCCTGGTAATGGAGTAGGTGGGGATGGGGTATTGGAAGCCCCGTCCCTCGGCATCCCCTTCGATCATGATTTCGATGAAGGCCTTGTTGATCATGTCCATCTCTTTTTGAAGTTCTCCATAGGTGAAGTCCATGCACTCTCCGCCCACAATGGCCGGGTCATTTTCCAGGTCCTTGGGGACGGTCCAGTCCAGGGTGATGTTGGAGAAGGGCGCCTGGGTCCCCCAACGGGAGGGGGTGTTGACGCCGTAGACAAAGGACTGGATGGACTGCTTGACTTCATCGTAGGAAAGATGGTCCACCCGGACAAAGGGGGCTAAATAGGTATCAAAGGAGGAAAAGGCCTGGGCACCTGCCCACTCATTTTGCATAATCCCTAAAAAATTGACCATCTGGTTGCAAAGGGTGGAGAGGTGTTTGGCCGGAGAAGAGGAAATTTTCCCGGGAACACCCCCAAGCCCCTCTAAAATAAGCTGGCGGAGGGACCAGCCGGCGCAGTAGCCGGTTAACATGGAGAGGTCGTGGATGTGGATGGCACCGGACCGGTGGGCCTGGGCAATTTCCTCATCATAGACATCATTAAGCCAATAGTTGGCCGTCACGGCACCGGAATTGGAGAGAATTAGGCCCCCTACGGAGTAGGTGACCGTGGAATTCTCTTTCACCCGCCAGTCATTGATTCCTAAGTAATCTTCCACCTGCTTTTTCACATTGAGCAGGTTCTTTTGTTCTTGTACAGTCATTGTGTTTCCCCCTTCATTCGTCGAGAAATCGCTATGGATCCAGTATAAGACGAATCACTAGGGAAATCAATAGATAAAATACCATATATGGTGTATATCTTCACTATTTTTCATTTTTTCAACTATATGTAGCCGAGTAAAAAACTAGGATTTCATCAATTCCTGACCTCAACCTTCCCGATATAGGCCTCCAGGATCTCCCGGTAGAGAAGGATCTTCTCCCGCCTGGGCGGGGCCAGACTACGGTCCGGGACATGGTCAGCCATCTCAAAGGCCTGGAGGAAGAGACGGTCGGCTCCGGTCAACCACTCCCCCATGGCCCGAATTCCTTTTTCGTCATGGAATTGATCGATGAGGGTGGTCCGAAATTCATAGTCCACCGGTCCGGACATGAGGAAGCGGATGGATTCCTCAATCCCCTCCATATTGAGTTGCTTGAGGCCTACCGTTTCCGCATAGCGGTTGGGGCAATTCTTGATGTCCATGGCCACATAATCCACCAGGCCCCGTCGAACCAGGTCCTGGAGACGGTCGGTCAAAAGACCGTTGGTGTCCAGTTTTACGGCGTAGCCCTCCCGCTTGGCCAGACCCATCAAGCCCTCCAGTTCCCGGGCCATGAGGGGCTCCCCTCCGGTAAAGCAGACCCCTTCCAATAGCCCTTTCCGCTTTTTCAGGAAGTCAGCCAGGTCCTCCACTGGCATGGCATCCAAGGGTCGGCCATCAATCAGCTCCCAATTGTGGCACCAGGGACAGCGGAATTGACAACCCGCCAGGAAGACCGTACAGGCCATTTTCCCGGGAAAATCCAGCAAGGTTGTCGATTGGAAACCAACGATGGCCATTCCATCCCCCTTCAAAAAAAATCCAGGACCGAAGGACCGGATCCTGGATCTCACCACGAGATATCGCGTCATTCTGAAAAATAATACCACATTTAGTGGTTATCTGAAAAGGCCTATACTATAGGTCATCTTCACTCACTCGGTAATGAAGCTCATCATCCTGACCCGTCAGATCATCCTCAGGGTCATAGGTCCACTCCTCCTCATTAATCTTGTATTTTTTGAAATCCTCTTCGACTAAATTTTCTTGAAAAGGAGTGTCTTGGACAGGATTCCCCTGGTCCCGCCTCCAGGCCACATAACGTTTGAGCTCCAAAGATAACTTCGCAAAGGCCCAGGCAATCACTGCAAGATCATCCCCAAAGCCTAGACCGATGATAAAATCAGGGACAAGGTCAATGGGTGAAATGAGGTAAATCAATGCACCCAGGGCTAAGATCACATTCTTTTTAGACCAGCCCTTATACTTTCCAAAGACGGCATCGTGGATAAGGTCAATCATGAGGAGGACTTCCCCCTTCACCTGCCCAAGCTTTCGCTTGGAGGTGATCATCCCCAAGGCTTCCTTCGTTACCTCTTGGATTCGCGTTTTATTCTTCATAAGATAGGCAGCTCTTCGAATATATTTATTCATTTCACTCCTCACTACTTTTCCGTCTTGTCTTTCTCGTTTCGATTAAGGCTTGATTGTCGTTAATGAAAAGAGAAAGAACCCTCGGGGTCCCAATTCCTGCAAGTCCACATAACGAACTTGGCTGGCCCAGTTATCCGCAACAAGGGCAAAGTAAAGCTTTCTTCCCCCGTTCATATAGGATCGGTAGCCCATGCAGGTCACCGTATGCCTTCGGTAGGCACCGGCCAAAAAATTCATAATAAGAGGTCGGTCGCCATCAATTTCTTCTCTTATTTTATCAAAAAGAGCTTCCGGCTTCTTGAGTCGAAAGTGGCTTTGGGCTTTTCCCCGATAACCATAAGACCTCCAGGCCCATTTAGCCAAAGAAGGAATAAAAAAGGGGCTGGTCCCCATCCAAGGAAGATAGTAAAAATTGGACCTTGCTTCGGTCAAAAAATCCTGAAAAACCCGGTCTTCCTTTTCCGGGATCCCCGTGAAGCCCCGGCTCCGGTAATACTCAAACACGCCGGTCAAGGAGGCCAGGGAGCAGTGGTTCTTCGCCGAAAATCGGTTCATGGGACGTATGGGAAAAGAATCCAGGACCCCCTCCTGGAGGAGACGGTAACCGGGACCGTACTTCTTCTCAATATGTCCGGACAGGTCTTGAATGACCGGCTTTCTTTTCCAGGGGAATCGAATCAAGGGTTGGCTCCTTCCTTTAAGACTAATCTTATGTTAGGCCAATATTCCGCTTTTTTCCAATCGATCAAAATAATATCCTTTCATAGGAACAATATAGTATCTCTAAAGAAAAAAATATTCTCCCCTTTATTATTTTTGCTTAATAAACATATTACCCTTTTATATGATGGAAATTAATATCTAGCAAAGGTATCAGATACCCCTTTTTATAATTATTTTTTTTCCATGTTCTCTTGATATTATGCGCAATATTATGTATTATCTAGCCAGGAGGTAAGAGATGAAGCCCAAAGAAATGGTCCAAATTCTTAAACATAACGGATTCCAAGTCATACGCCAAAAAGGCTCACATATAATCATGTATAACGAAAAAACAAATTTACGGACCACGGTCCCAATGCATAAAGCAGAACTAAAAAAAGGGACTGAGATCGCAATATTAAAACAAGCGGGGTTGAAATAGAACCCGTAGAAAGGACTTCCCATATGCTTACAATTTATCCCGCCCTATTTTTAAAAGAACGTGAAGGAGATGGATATACCGTTCTTTTTCCCGACCTTAATGGATGTGTCACTGAAGGAGATACTCAAGAGGAAGCCTTTCAAATGGCAGAAGATGCATTGGGTCTATATTTGTACGACCTTCCATCCTATCCCGAAGCCAGTAATTTACGACCACCATGTAATTCCGATAATGAGGACGACCTTTTCGACCTTTCTAATAGCTTTTCAAGCTATGTTTATGTGGATATGTTAGAAGTAAAAAAACAAATGAACAAGACAACGGTCAGAAAAAATCTTTCCATTCCCTCCTGGTTAAATGAACTTGCCTTGAGTAATAATATCAACTTCTCCCAAACCCTCCAAGAAGCCCTGATCGAGAAAATGGGCTTATAAGTAAACAGTTCCCCCTCCAAATAGGAGAGCATTGAAAAATGCCCAATCCATTGAAAACAACGGATTGGGCATTTTCCTATTATGGAGAATAGGGGGTTCAAGGAACAAGGCTATAAACGTGTATTTCAAGCCATTTAATCTGCTTTTTGATAACATTTTGATAACATATTGGGGCAAAAAAAGATGAAAAAATACTTGACTTACATTGTAACTCATGCTATACTTGATTTATCAGATAGGGAAAGGCGAAGGCCTTAAACGAAAAGGAGATAGAAAATGAAAAATTTTGAAGGCGTTGATTACAAGAGCATCTTAAAGACCTGGGAAGAGCAAGATGGTGAGTGGGAAGAATGGCTGAAATTTTCAAGCTTCTCTGAAAAGGTTCACTTTTACAATTATGTGATGGAAAGATGGAATAGCCGCTCTTCCATGATCGTCTTTGAAGAAAATAAAAATTTCTGGTCCACCTTTGAGATCTTCCAGAACCCCTGCAACCGCATGAAAGAAGACGAAGCCCTGGCTTATCTAAAGAAGATCACTGATGACCTGGATTATAGCCCACGCACCGACCTTTATGCCTACGAAACAGAAGGAAAAAGATATTATCTGCACTATCAGGGCGAAGAATTTGACGAAATCAAAACCGAGGATGACCTAGAAGATATCATGATTGAAAATCACTTTTTCGACATGGCCCGGGACCTTGTCGCCATCTATATCTACGAAGTCGCAAAAGAAGCCTTCTTGGGGGAAAAGTAAATGAAAAAAATTTTGAAAAACAGGGTCTACGATACGGAGACGGCCACTTTTGTGGCCGACTTCTCCCCGGACGGATACGGCCCGGGGGACTTTGAGTGGTACAGAGAAGCGCTTTACATCAAAAAAACTGGTGAGTACTTTCTGCACGGGGAAGGTGGGCCCTTAAGCCCTTATGCTAGCCCCTATGGGAAAAACGGCAGACAGGGAGGGGAAGCTATCGTCCCGCTCACCTACGAGGAAGCTCGTCAGTGGGCTGAGGACTACCTCCCTGGGGATATCTACCTTAAGCACTTCGAGGCAGAAGGGGAAGAAGAAGAAGAAATCAGCGTGCAGGCCTATATAAAGCCTAAAGAAAAAGCGATTTTAGACCGCCTACGCTCGGATGGTCGGACCATCTCGGAGGTGATCTCCGACCTTTTACGAGAGGCTGGAAAGTAGCAAAAAACTCTCTTTCGTCTGATGGCCGGGGCCTTGCGCCCCGGTCTTTTCTTGCATAAAAAAAAAGAGCCTTCCCAGGATGCCCCGAGAAGGCTCGACCCGCTCACGCAGGAAAGAACTGCCCCGCTTACGCGGGAAAAACGCACTTTGAGCCTGCTGTTACTTATACATTAGCGGATCACCCCCGCTTACGCGGGAAAAACGCATTTCGACCCATTTGGTTTTTGTATACTAACGGATCACCCCTGCTTACGCAGGAAAAACCTTGATTAGATGATAGCCTTTTCCCGTCTTGCTGTCAAGCATAAAAAAAGGAGGAGGATTACTCCCCCTCCTCTTCCAGTTTTTCTCTCCGCTCTGCAATAATGGATTCCAGTTCTTGGAGATCTTCTTCTGTCGCATGATTTCGGGTGAAGGTTTTTGCCGTACTCCGATACCGTAAATACCTAGTACGCTCCGGATTCTTTTTCTCCCATGCCCGGCTAGCCCTTGCTTGGGCACTTCCTGTTTTATCGGCCATTATTTCCTCCTTCCTTTGATTTGAACGTATAAGTTTGCTAAGCTTACTACAAGGTTCAAGATCAATAATACTCTTAGTGTTGTCATAACTCTTTTCTGGGTATAAGATAGGTACACCCCCTAACGGGGGGAGGGGCTTTCGCCCCTCTTGCTTCTAGCCCTTACGGTTGTTTTTGATAGTTTCGATCAGGCCAATGATGTTCACTATCAGTCCCGCAAGGGCTATTATTGTATCTATCTCCATTCCCTTTTCCTCCTTTCTTAGGTTCGTGCTTCCTATTCCCTTAGCACATTTATATTATAACACCTTTGTTATACGAGGTCAAGGGTTTTAGTGAAAAAATAATAAAAAAAAGCCGTGCCTCTTTGATAATTAGAGACACGGCTTCTCACGATTCACTCACGATTTAAGCTAGTAAATTGCCCATTCCTCGCTTATTTCGCAGGATTAACGCACGATTAACGCACGATTAGCGCCCGGACTTTGAAGGGATTGTGATATGTCTTTTTTGGTGCTGGACGCTGGAGCTCATAAAGATGGCCCCGAGGAAGGTCGTGACCGCTGTGAGGATCGTGACCACTAGGGCGGTCGGTCCCCAGGATAGGCTCTCCCCCACCGTCTGGACCAGGGTAGCCGTGGCGGGTAGGACCAAGGTGATGATCCACTTCAAAAGGTCGTAGGTGTCATTTGATAGCTTCATAGTGTTTTCTCCTTTAATTGTTTTCTGTCTTCCAGATATACGCTTCAATTTCGTGAATATTGGCCGTCGTCGTGTGATTAATCCCTTTTTGCTCAAGTGATCTAAGGACGGCCAGGAGGGCCTTGAGGATCATCCGCATCTCTGTATCCTGCCGGTCATCATGGACCTGCTCCTCTTTGATCATCTTGGCGTGGTCCTGGAGAGTGGCGTCGTGGCACATGAGGACATCTAGGTCGTGGGCGAATTTCTGGTCCTGGCGGTCTAGCTTTTCCAGGATTTCCTTGATCGAGAGGATCTCCCCCTTATGCCCCACGATCTCCTCCAGGTCCTTGGTCTTGATGTACTTCTCCCCTACCGTCTTTTGAGCCTCGGTGAGTTCTTTTTTCATTTTGTTAAAAGCTCCTAGGGTTGTCCCGATGACCGAGGCAAAACCTAGGAGGAGTAAGAAAATCTGTTCTGGTGCCATCTACCGCCCGCCTTCCATTTTTTTAATAAACTCCATCACCTTATCCCGGGTCTTAAAGCGGTCGGCCCCGGATAGGATGATGTCTGCCCACTCTTTTTTATTTCCTCCTACTTGGATGATATTGGAGTCCATCATCTCCTCGGGTGGCGTGCCCTTCTTGACCATGGCACAAGTGCCTAAAGCCTGAGCCAGGATGTCCACGGCCGGCTTATCCCCATCGCCCTCGTAGCAGATCAGATATGCTCTAGGCTGTGGAGCTTTCTTGGCCTCGGCCTCTTCCTTTTTGTCTACCTTAGGGGTCTGGATGGGCTTGATATAGCCATTTAGGCCCTTCTCCCGGATGATGGTCGGGTAGTCCCGGTAAGCGAGATTCATGTCGACCCAGCCACGGATTCCAGGGACCGTCCCGACTGAGGTGTACTGCCATACCCCACAAGGCCTCGAAGGCTCTTTGATCCCCCAGTGGGCCAGCCAGAGGTCGTACTTTTTCAACTCCGGCTCTCTCCGGACCATCTGGTCATACCAAGAGGTAGAGCAGTAAAACATAGCGTAGTATCCCGCCCGCTCGATCTCCCGAAGCTGGTATAGGAGCATAGAGGCCTTCTCGCCCCAGGAAGGATTCCCATTCTTCCGTCTCCACCCGTCGGCATCCTCGGTGTCAATCACCACCGGAAGCTCCGGATGGAGGCCTTGGATCTTTTGCAGGAAGCCCTGGACCTCAACTTTCGCCTGGGAAAGACTTGTCGCATACGAATAGCAATAGAGGCCGAAGGGGATTTTATACTCTCGGCATCCCTTGATGTACTCATCCAGTCTCGGGTCAAGATGAAAGCTCCATCCAAAGCCTGCTCGGATAAAAATGAAATCCACGGCTTTTTTTACCTGGGCAAAGTCAATTTTTCCGTTGTGCTTGGAAATATCGATCACTTTTTTCGCCATTTTCTTCTCCTTTCTTTTTCTCATCAAAAAAGGGCCAAAAAGGCCCTTGAATTAAGCGTTTTTTAATTGTCACTCATGTCCTAGTACCTTTTACCCCCTAAAAACGCCCCTGACAAGGCTACGAGGCTCTCAGAGGAAATCTAGGCTGTAGGCTTGTTGGAAGCCAGGTCCCAAGTGGGGAATCCCACCTCCGGACCGTCATTGGTGTCCTCACGGGCGTAGTAATCAACCCCTTGATAGGTCACCACGGTCCCTTTAGGGTACTTGACCCCTGGCTTGGGGTCGGGCTGGTCTTGCTTAATCGCTCCACCCTTCCAGTAGTCTTTGGCGGAGGTGCTTTCCGGACCGTTATCCTTGCTTGTCTTATGGTCTCGCTTTGCCATATAAAGGACGTCACCGATCCGGTAGGCGTCGCCCGTGTCCACGAATAGGCCCTCCCTCCACTCAGGATACTGCTCAATCATCTCCTTGGTCGCCTCGCTTCCGGGGTCCCCCGTGAGGAGGGTGGCCAGGCGGTTATTGGCTTGGGCTAGCTTTTCCTGGACGTCCTGGAGGGCTTTTTTGGTGTCCAAAACTTCTTGGCGGATCCGACCGTCTTCGCTTGCCTTGATCGTTTCCCTAAGCTTATAGGCACTGTCCACGGTGGAATAGCGGGAATCGTCCAGGCTTACCTGGTCGGTCTGCTCGATACCGCCGACGTAGGTCCTAAGGGTATATACACTGTCGTTTTTGGTAATGGTTAGCATAATTTTTCCTTTCTCTGCTCGAATTAGTATTCCTCAATGGTTATCAATTGGAATTGACCAAATCCTTAGATCACCATTCATCTGGGCTATCTGGGACATCTGGGACATCTGGGTTATCCGGGTCGATTGGGAGATTTGGGTCTGGAGGGTATGGTTCGTAAGGAGAATTCTCATCAAGTATATGAGCAGTAAAACCATCAAGTTCTATGAGATCAAAAGTTGGCATGCCATATGAGTCTATAACCGCACCGTAGTAGAATGCTCGGTCATACTCAACCCCTGTGAAAGAGAGGGCAAGGACTTTCCAAGGACAAAAAACAGAGAGCACTACAGACACCCCGTGATCAGTGAGTTCATAATTACTAGAGTCTATCCGTTTTATATACCACCATGCCATCCCCCCTTGCCTATATATAATTGAAAATAACCCGTTTTGACGGACTTCCAGAATAAATGTGTCGTCATACTCATGCGGCCAAAAATCATCAAAAGATGATTTCCCTATACAGCTTCTATCATCCATTATCTGGTATAGCTTTGAGCCGGGATTATCATCTGGACGATGCCATATCTTATCAACCTGATATCCTTTTTTCTTCAGTTCTTTGTCGGAAAGATCAATAAACTCGCTTACAGTCTTTTTTAAAGGCTTCGCCATATCACCCCTCCTTCTTTATGAGGAAAATCGTCCCCACCGGATAGGATCCACTGAACTGCTTGCTTTTGGCGTCGTCCAGGGAGGTACAAAGGACAAACTTTTGGTCAACCTGGGCCTTGACCTGGGCCTGGGTCTGGTACTGGGAATGGGTGTGGCTGGATAGCTTGGAGTCGATCTCGCTTTCCGTGTAGTAGCGATCATCATGGGTATGACCGGTACCAGCCTTGCCGGCTAGCATGGAGTCGATCTCACTCTCAGTGTAGTAGCGATCATCGTGGGTATGTCCTTTCAGTTCGTCAAGATGGGCCTTATCGGCTGCAGACAGGAGCCCGTCCTGGGATGTCGTGGCTAGGGGGTAGGTGGTATCCTTGTCCTCCCTTTGCTCCAAGGCCGTGACCCGGCGTTTTATGCTGCTATCGTCATAGGCTGGGACCACCACATCCCCTGTCTGGCCATTAACGCTCTTGACCTTTCCGGCCTTGGCCAGGCCGTCCGCAAGGGCTCCAATGCTTGGGACGGTATAGGGGGCGGACTCTGTGCTGGTACCCGATACCTTAACCACCCCTGCCCGATCACTCGTGGCGTCAGGGATGATCCCCTGCATAGTCTTATCCCACCCCTCAAAGGTAGTTTTCCTGGCCCTTTCGGCTTCCACCCGCCCCGCTTCTTGGCTTTCCCGGATCCTCTCGCTTTCCTGTCGGTCGGCTTCCTGCCGTGAGCGGGATCCTTCCGCCGAGGCTCTGGCGCTCTCTGCCTTTTGTCTCTCGGCCTCTTGACTTGCCCGGAGGCTCTCGGCCTTGGCCCTTGCGCTTTCCGCCTGGACTCTTTTGGATTCTGCACTTGATCGGGCCTCTTCCTTGGAGGCCCTTGCGCTCTCTGCATTAACCCGCCCAGTCTCTTGGCGCTTTCTCGCCTCCTCTGCCTGGACCCTTTCGGCCTCTTGGGCCTCGATGGTCCCGATCTCTTGGCGGTAATGGTCATCTTGAGCCTTGAGGCTTTCGACGGTCTTTTTCCCCTCCGTGCTAAAAGCCTCGTAGTCGCTAGCCCGCTTTCTCTCTGCCTCGACCCGGCTGGCCTCTCCGGCTTCTAGGGTGGCGAGGTCCCGATTGCCTCGGTCAGCGTAGTCCTTGGCCTCTTGGGCCTTGGCGGTGGTATCGGCCAGGACCTTTTTGGCCTCCTCGAGCATACGATCGACCTTATCAAAGTCTACCCGCACGCTATGGCCGACCGTGCCTCCTTGGGCGATAGAAAGCCCCACCTCGACGGTGGAGGCCCGGGTCTGGATCATCTCGCTCGTGCCCTCTAAGAGGACCGCCTGGAGGATGACCCGGCCGGCTTTGGAGATGGCCTCGACCGGGACCTCTAAAAGCCAGACCCCCTCTTGGTAGGTGCCCTCCATGTAGAAAGCCTCTGAGGGCTTTTCAGGGTTGACCGCATAGAGGCGGGCGGTGAGGCTGGTCCCTTTTTCCACCATCCGGCCGTCTGCCCCAAAAAAGCGGGCGGCATAGCCCCGGAGCCCTGTGTCCCCTTGGACCACGGTCAGAGCGGGGAGGACGGAGTCATAAAAAAAGATGTCGACCGGAAGAAACCCCGGCTTAAGCCTTTCCATCATCTCCCCCCTTCTAGCTCCTTGAGCCTTTTCTCGGTCTTGGCCCTAAGGCCAAAGCCTTCCCCGATGTCCTCTAGCTTGATCCGCCCGGCAAGGACCGCCTGGGCTAAAAGTTCCACCAGTGCCTTCATTGCACACCTCCTGTCTGGGAGAGGGCCAAGGCCATCTCGAGATTCTGAGATTCCAAGGCCTGGATCCGCTCGTCTCTTTTGGCGTCCTGCCGTCTTGCCTCCTCCACATCGTGGGCGTCGAGTTCTACGATATCCAGGGAGAGGACTTTTCCGATGTACTTTTCCGCCAGGGCCTCCTTGGTGGTCTTTTGGTCCAAAAGGGCCCGGAGGTCGGTCGGTGTGACCTTTAAAATTCCGCTCACGTCCCCGTAGGTCGCTGAGATGACCCGAAAACTGATATTTGCCCCGATAATCGACGGCTCCAAAGAAGTCTGGTCCGTCTCGAAATTAATATATACGTTTCCTAACTGCATAAATCCCCCTATAAGCGTCTAAGTTTGTTAATGTCCGATTCTGTGAGTGTGGCACTCCCGATGGTAAGCCCTGAGCAACTTATCCGGTCATCAAACCAGTAGGGCCCACTTGAGCGGATATTTACGCCGGACGAGCCCGGGTTAAATTCAACCCTTCCCCCATTGGCCCCCACATAAAGGCCCCCGGCCTGGAAAGACATATGCTGTCCGCTCAGAGGCTGGGCGGTGATCCGGCCATCGACCAGAAAAGTATTTTCATAGGATCCGGAGTAGATAAATTGAAATTTCGATGATCCGGTATCAAGATTTGTCCCGGATCCGCTCAGGTAGGCCGATCCTCTCTCCGGGAGGGTGCAGGACCCGTTATCCACCCCCCGCCTGAGGGTCCCGTCCGTGATATAGTCCGCGTCAAGGTTCTTGACTTTGATCCGGCTAGCGTTAATCGTCCCCCCATCTATCCGGTCAGCGGAGAGTGTCCCGATCACGGCGGAGGTAGGGACCTTGAAGGTTCCCAGGACCGTGGTGTCGCCGGAGAGGGTGATAGCGTCGGAGGCAATAGAAAGCCCTCCTCTTGACGGGTCAAAGACCAGCTTATTTCCGACATTGAGGTATCCTGTCTCCAGGTTCCACTGACTGGATCCGCCCCGGATGACTCCCGCCTCGATGAGGTTGGCGGTGAAGCCGTCGCCGGTCCCAAAGGTAGAGAAGCGCCAGGTTCCGTCCGGATTTTTCTGATTGGAGATGACCAGGCGGCCGGCGCTCACCCCGATGACCTTGGTCGGATTTTGATCGATCGGCTTATCAAAAGAGTAGTAGCCAGCGGGGAGGTGATAGTCATTCCCCGCCTTGAGCTCGTAGTTAAAGCCGTCCTCGTTTTTCCAGGTCGCCACGATATCAGCAGAAAGCTTGTCGATATAGCTTTCATACTCCGCATTCTTTTTCTTCTGCTCTTGAGCAGTTTGTTGGGCACGGTAAGCTGCCGACTGGACTAGCTCCTCCCCAAAATCAAAGGACTGCCGGCCGGATGTCACATCGTTTTTAATCCGGAAAACCCGGGTCTTATACCGGATGTCCAGGTCCGGCCGGATGACGGCGCAGGTTTCCCCTAGCTCCACCCGCTCCTCACTGATGGCATCCGCTTGAAGCTGAAGTTTTGGCCGGGAAGCCTTCAGGGCGTAGTCGTAGGTGAGCCGAAGAAGCTCAGCAGGATCCTCGCAATTTTCGAAGTCAACCACGGATGTTCTTGGCCGACCGTCCGGGTAGCCATATAGGGAGGTGGCTTTTTGTATCTCCACATAGTCCTGACCTTTGGGCTTATCCACCGGATCCCCGGAAGATACTGACCAATAAACGTCTTTAAAGGTGATTTTCCTTCCGTAAGAGGTCTGCTCGCCGTTTTCAATCTGCTCCCCCTTTCCTCGCCCGATAAAGGCCGTCGAAAGCCCAGACCAGGAGGACTCCGCGACCACCTTCAAAAGCTTATCCCCGTACTCAAACCACTTTCCGTGGTTCCCAGAAATATGGGGCTTGATGATGACTTCTTTTTTTGTGATTTTTCCTCCGGCATAGGCCATCTCTAGGCGAAACTCCCCGCCCCAGGTCTTCATGGCCTCGTAAAAGGCCTCAAGGGCTGATACATAGTAAAAATTGGTGGAGGCTGTGGTGGTCACATCGCAGCGGAAGGTCCATCCACTCCCTTCAAGGACGGCCGACATAGCCGAAGACAAAGAGGCATTATAGGGCCTTTTATCCCGGATGACGATCCCTTTTAAATCATCAAAAAAGACGTGGATCCCTTTGATTGAGATCACACGTCCTTCTATCTTTTGGTCAATGATTTTGTAGAGATAAAAGATATTATCAAATTTGTGGCCAATATAGGCCGCCTCTTTTTTATGGAGGCGGTAGGGATAGGAGGTATCCAATGCCACCTGGCCCCCCAGCTCCATCGACTGAAGACAAGTGATGGTATCGCCCGCCCCGATCTCCTCGATGAGCTCCTGGCCTTTATTGAAAAGATAGATCATAGGACGAGCCTTTCATACTCATAAACCGGGGTTGTGCTCGACCCGGTAACTTCCAGAGTGTCTTCCGGCCATACTTCAAAGTTCTTCCAAGTGGAGGTCTCGAAGTTGAGGTTTTTGGTACATGGATCGCCCCCGCATGTGATCGCCTTTTCCGTGATGATAATTTCCTTTCCTGCGGGAAGACCTTCCAGCTCGATTCTTTGGAAGGTTCGGTGGTTTTTTAGTGTGACCGTACCACCTGACCCGGTAAAGGAGACCTTTGTTAGTCCAATGGCCATACAGTCAAGGACGTCAAAAGTGACCGGATTGCCGGAGATCTCCCGCATCGGCATGTGGAGGAAGGGGTCGGAGCAGTGGATGGTAAAAGTACCTTCCCCCTGCCAGCGATCAAAGGGTGGAGAGCTCACGGAGGATATCTGACCAAGCCTGTATCCTCTCTCATCGCTAAAGTGAAAGCGGCTCTCCCCCCTCCATCCCAGGTACCGGTTTAAGATTCGCACGGACCGGAGGTGCTCCTGGGCGTTGGGCGCTTTAATTAAAAAGTGGACGATAATATCCCGAGGGGGGATTCGGGATCCGGTGACGATGTCCCCAACTCCCCCCTCCGGTGTCACGGTGGAAAGACTGGGGCCATATAGGCTCCGGCCTTCCACGTTTAAGGTCTGAAAATAGGGGACCGCCATGTCCAGGAGTGTCCCCCTTAAAAAAGTTTTAAGTTCCTGCATAGGCACCTCCCTAGTAGTCCAGCTCGAGCTGGACTACCTGATCCTGGTAGCGAGTGATGTTCCTGACAAAGGCCTTAAATTCCTGCCCGCCAAGGATTAGCTTGATGATGATGGGGGCCCCCTGCCCAAGCAGTCGACCGCCTTCTCCTATTTTCTGATCAAAGCCGTTTATATCTGCCAGTTGATTTCCGGTTCCAACGGATAGCTTGGTTTGAATTTCACGATTCGTTATTCCTTCAAGGTCTTCCATTGACTTTTCGACTAGGCCAAGGTTGTTTTCCATACCTTCACCTAATCCGGCCATGTTCATCTCACCTATCCAGGCAAAGAGTTTAGAGGGGGAGGCGATCCCGAAGAAAGATTTGATCCCTCCTACAATTCCGTCACAAAAACCTCGAATCTTTCCCATGATCCAGCCGGTGACATTTTTGATCCCGTTCCAAAGACCTTTGACGAGATTTTTCCCGGCTTCAAACATTTTTCCTGGAATTTTGGAAACCTCTCTGACGATTCCTCTGAGAAGGTCTTGACCGGCCTGAGCTCCAGCCCGAATAAGATCTCCGCCCCACCGAACAACATTTTGGACGGCTCCTTTTATCCAGTCATAAATTTGCCCGGGGATTTTCGTGATTTTCTCCTGCATGGAAGAAATCCAAGTTCCTATCCGGGTCATCGCAGAATCTTTGATGTCATTTGCCCAAGTGGCTACATTACCAACAGCGCCGCTTATCCATTCAAGAATTTTACCGGGGAGCTGGGCAAGCTTCTCTCCCATGTCAGCAAACCAATTACCGATTCCTTCCAGAGCCTCTGCAGCCATATCCGCCGCCCATTTCCCGACTATTTCAACTGCCCCAACAATCCACTCAAGGATTTTCCCGGGGAGCTCTATTAGGACTTCCCCTATAGCTACCACGATAGAGCCGACAAGCTCTAGGATTGCAGGGATCCCCTCGCTTACGGCCCAGCCGCCTATGGCGGATAGAAGGCTGCCAAGGAATTTCAATAGATTAGGGAGGAAGTCATTCATTAAAAAATCTATTACCGACCCAACAAGTTCCGGAAGAGTCGAAATAATCCATGGGATGGCCGTTCCTGTAATAAACCCGGAGACCCCTTCAAGGATTTTCGGAAGAGTCTCAAGGAGCCAGGGGAGAAGCGTATCCATGAAAAAAGATCCCAAAGTGTCGATAATCTGAGGCAGTGTCACGTTGATAAATGCGCTAATCTCAGGAACTAGTGTCCCTGAAATAAAGTTCTTCACATTTTCGATAATTACCGGTAGATCTGTTGTCACAAAATTTTGTATCGCCGGAATAATCTCCTTTAACATTTCAACAACTACACCGGGTACACTTTTCGCAATCGACCAGACCATTTTCCCTACGTTCTTCACTACGGCCAAGGCTGATGACATAACGCCCTTTAAGGGTTCTTTTATATCCCTGCCGGTAGCCATATTTCCCAGCAGATCCTTCCACGATGCTTGGGTGGCGGCAATAGACCCCTGGACAGTCCCCATGGCTTCTTTGGTCGTTGTCCCGGTAATGTGGGTTTCATCCTGGATTTCATGAATGGCTTCATATACGTCACTTAAGTTATTAATGTCGTACTTCACTCCGGTCAGCTTTTCGGCGTCTTTGAGTAGCCTTTGCATTTCAGACTTGGTACCACCATAGCCAAGCTTCAAGTTGTCCAGCATCGTATAATTTTGCTTGGCGAAGCCCTGATAAGCGTTCTGGATATCCTGGATGTTCGACCCATACATATTGGCGTTATCCGACATATCCATCAAAGCCATATTCGCTACATCCGCCGCCTTGGCTTGGTCCCCCTCTAAGGATTGGAGGAGGGAGGCAGAAAATGACGTCGCCTGCTGCAGAAAATCATTCGCACTAACCCCAGCTGTTTTATAAGCCTTCGAGGCGTATTCTTGCATTTTTTCTGAACTATCCCCAAAGATCTTTTTAATTCCTCCTAGGGTTTGCTCAAGCTCAGCGCCCTGCCCAATGCTGTCTTTTATGCCTTTTCCGATGGCAAGGCCGATTCCGATTTTCCCGGCGGCACGAATCATCTTTTTCCCAAAAGATTCCCCTGACTCCTTGCCTGCCTTACTGGCTTCCGGATCAATTGTTTTTCTTATGCTCCCGGCAATACCTTTAGCGGATGGAACAATTTGAACGTAGGCTTGACCTAAATTAGTTGCCATCTTCCACCTCTTTTCTGCTATTGATAATCCTTCTCTTTTCTTCCTCAAAATCCTCGTAGGTCATAAACGCTTCTGCTTTTTCCTTTCCGGTGCCAAGTAAAGAACTTGAAATGCTCTTCGGCTTTCTTGGCTTCGCACCAGCCATTACCTGGAGCGTGTAAAGCAAAAGCCCCAGCAGATCAACTGCTGAGGCTTGCAATAATTCGCTTATCGGGACTGCTGTATTGCTTAATCTGCGCTTAATCCGGCTTGAATCCGGGAGACCGACGGCGAGCGTAGATATATAAACGGGTGAAAAAGCAAAAATATCGAAGATGTGATAAAACTCCGCAAAGTCGCAAAGCAGACCATCTTCATCTTCTCTCATCATCCCTACGAGGGTTAGGAGTTTTTTGTCTTGGTATTCCCCAGAATGATCTCATTGAAGATCGCTTCAACATCTTCCAGAGGAATCGTTCCGTCCTCTTTCCGGCAAAAATCTTTCAGTTTTTCATTCAAATCGTCGCCTAATGTGGTTCGAATGAGCTTCGCCATAAGATAGGGTTTTTCGTCAATCTCTGCAATGAGCTCCATATACTCATAGTCAAAATTTGACATCGGAATTTCATACTCAAACCCCTGTGTTGTTGTCCCTTTAATCACATCTTTCTTCGCCATAGCCAAGACCTCCCTTAAGCAGTAGCATCAGCCTTTTTTACCTTGTAGTCATAATGGGTATTCCCTTCCCCGTCCGGTAGGGCCTCTAAAGTTATCCCATAGCCAACAACTTCATTATCCTTATAGGTGACTTCTTCAACGGATGAAACCTGGCCAACCGGGATGACAATTCGGGACAGGATCCCGCCATTCCAGATTTGCTCGATAACAATGATATGGGGGTTCATCGGATTGGAATTAGACTTGATGGTGAGCCCTGTTTCAAGATCACCGATTACATTCTCCTCACCGTAAACCTCCTTCAAAACGCTAACATTCAGTGCTTCAATAAGAGTATAGTTAAAGGTGTCGGAGCGGCCGTTATTGGATGTAGCAACCGTATCCCCACCCCAAGCCTTGATCTTGTTGACCTCCATGTCCATGGAGTTGGCCACTCCATCTTCAGAGATATAACCCAAATTCTTAAAAGCTTGATCGAGTTCTGAACTCGCGTCGGTAGGAATTTGAGTGCCAAGAGGAGCCGTGAAAATAGCTCCACCAACCTTCGGCTTCCCGAAAGTTACGTTTTCGACTTTATTTTTTGTAGCCATTTTTCCACCTCCTAGTAGTGGTAAATATCAAAGACCGCTTGATAGCGGTGTCTTTTTGTTGATAGGTCGTTAAAAGGGTAGTCAGAATTGAGTTTGCAATCGGAAACCTCGTCAAAGCAGATCAGGTTTTCCACCGCTTCTTTCACCTTCTCGTTGAGCTCCGCCGCCTCATGCTTGCTTTTGGCATAGCTTTGGAAAGCGACAGTCGAGCTCAAAAGGTGGTTCATTTTCGATGACCCCGTCTTGTCAATGAGGACAAAGCTTTCCGGGTCATTTTCCTGGTGCTCCGTGTAGACGGGGACGGGCATGACCTTGGAGAGCTTCTCATATAAAAAAACCTCGATATTCATTTCAGTGCCTTTAAAATCGTGTTGTTCTTTGCATTATCTCGCCTGGCCTTAAAAGATTCCGCCTTGACGGACACGTTCGCCCGGGTCTTCCCGACGTAGTCGCTAAGCTTATATCCTTCGCCAAGCCCTGCCAGGGTTGCGTCCCCATGTTCTTTCAGGACGGCCATCATCTCATCCGACTGCATGAGCTCCCGGACGCCTTTGCGGTTCAGTTTAAAGCGGAATTTACTCATAGCGCTCCACCATCACTTTCTTGTTCCACTCCAGCGGGATCAGGTCCTCTATTCCCTGGGTGGGGATGCCGAAGGTCATGAAGTCATCATCAAAAAAATGGACCCGCCGGTTCTCCCAGTCATGGGTATCTCCTTTAGGAAGCCCAAGCGTATAGACGCAGGTCCTACCGGTTAGGTCCTGAAGACTTTTTACATCTTGTGCCTCAGGGCTCCCGATCAAGACATTGCTGACCACGACCGGGATCTCCTCGAAAACGGGATTCCCCATGGGGTCAGTCCCGGTCTTCTTTTTCTCGTAAAGCGTGACATCAACACCATGGATTTTCTGCGCTTTTTTCATAGAAATTCACCACCCCATATCTTTGCTTTTTTAGTCCAAGCCGGGAAAGCTCCGAATTTTTGATAAAGAGCCCACCACCTGGGACCAGATAGGATCCGGACCATGAGTAGCCCATGGCCGATTCGCTTGACTGGACCATCGGCTCCTGGTTGGTCGAAGTCATGAGGGTTCTGGCCACGACATCAACGACGACCGATCGGGCGACTGTCTGAAAAGCTTCATCCTTAGCCATTTCGTCTAGGTTCTTTCCTACCTTTTTCGCCTCTACCCGCAAGCTATCGGACACGACTTTTAAAAGGGCAGAGGCCCTTTCCCTCTCCTCCTCTTCAAGCGGTCGCCAGAGAAGTTCTAGGTCGTCAACTGTGGCAAAATTTTCCATGTCTACTTCTCCAGTTCGCTTTCCATGACCTTCAAGAGCTCTTTTTTCGTTGCCTTCTTGTCATACTTGATGCCGAAAGCGTCAAGCTCTCGCATGATGTCGGCTCGTGTGATCTCTCCCGCAGCCGCTTTCTTAGGAGTGGGCTTTTCTTTCGGATCTTCCGGCTCTTTCTTCGGAGCCTCTTCTTCCATCTCTCCTACTTCCTCCGGGGCATCCGGGTCATACTTTTCCCACATAGGCCCCGAAATAGGACCGGGACTGTCGATGACAATCCCGGTTTCCTTGTTTCGGTACTTCATGATTAAGCCCCAGTTTCAGTGATCCGGACGAAGGAGTTCCCGTCCATGATGGCCCAGCCGAGGTAGGCCTCACAGCGGATGTAGACCTGGTTGTAGCCCTTGAGGTCTTTCCCGGTGTTATCCGGATCGCCGTAGGGGATGATTTCCATGGGAATCTGCTTGGCATAGCCCCACTTGAACATCGAGGAAAAATCACCCACGATCGCACGGTCAGGGGAGCTATTGGCCGAAACGGTGTTATTTACGGAGACGGCCAGGCCATTTGCCGAAGCCGGAGTGCTGCCCCAGCGGAACTCAGGGAACTGAGGGACTCCGTTGACTTTGTAGGCGGCCAGAGCCGAAGCAAAAGCCGGGGAAAGGGCTAAGCCGGTCACCGAGCGCTCGCCGGCTTGTACCATGTTGACGGCGGTCTGGATGGTGGCATCCGGATCAGCAGCATCGAATTTTGCTGTCTGAGTGACGGCCTTGTCGAAGTGGTTATCGCCGATGACGGTGGAGGCTGCCTTGGTTCTGGGGTTAATCCCGTGCATGGCCATCAGGTCAAGACCACGGGCTAGCTTCTTGGCAAAGGCCTCCTGGAAGGGGCGGAGGATCTCAATCCGGGCCTCATCAGAAGCGTACATAAATTCATCGGACACCCGGGCGCCGTACTCCACCTTGATGGGGTTGACCTTCTTCGGCTCCAGGCTGATCCCGCCGTGAGACTTCTCCCCATTTTCAGCAACCACGTCGATGTCGCTATCCATGGAAAAGGTGAAGATCTCATTACCATTAAAGGCAATGGGAATCTGCTGAGAAAGGGCGATAAGAGAGGAATGCCCTTTCACGGTATTAATGAGCTGAGTGACTAAAACTTCAGGGAACAGGGTTCCTTTGGATAAAACTTCTGCCATAGTTATTCTCCTTTAAAAAGATTATTCGCCATCTGGGCGTAGGCTTGCGTTTCCGCATCCATCGTCTGCGCCCCTGTCTCTTTGAGTGGGGCGTGATGGGTGGTCTGGTCTATGACCTTGGAAAAGGCCTTGGCATCTGCCTCGATCTCTTCCTCGTTTTCCCCTTGTAGCCTTCCGGCTAGCGTGTAGGGAATGCCGTACTCCAGGGCCTTGGTCACCTTGATCTTTGATAGCTCATAGCCGGATATTTGGCCTTTGAGGTCTTCCACCTCTTCTTTTAGGCTCTTTTCGGCTTCGCTTTTCCCGCTTAGGGCATCCTTGGCGTTTTGTAGCTCGTCTTGGAGTTTCTTCATCCCGGATTTTAGCTGGTCATAGTCCTTATACTTCTCTTCCAGAGTCTCCTTCTGCCTTTTTAGGCGTTCGGATATCGCCTTGTCAAAGGCTTCCTGGGTCTCGATAGGCTGAAACGCGTTTTCTGTCATTGTCATTTCCTTTCTCCCGCTTACCCGGCGGTATCGGTAAATTTTTGTATTAAAAAGACGACCCCACGAAGGGATCGCCTTAATACCAAACTCGTTGTTTTTTCTTGGGCTTTTTGTTCTGCTGGCCCCAGTAGGCCAGGACCACACTCTCAAGCATTGCCGCCTCCAAATCGTCAAAAAGTGACTTGAAACCAAAACCCCCGCTTGATCCAATCGGGCGCTTGTCGCAGTTTGAAGCGATCGCCCTGAGGCTTGGTTGACCGGCGTGGCATATCTTTTTCTTATAGATCCCCTCCATGAAAAGGGTTCCCGCCTCAATGACATCGGAAACCCTTGGGAGGACCGGCCGGATGAGCTTCCTCGTCTCCATGGCCTTTTTTAGTAGAGCCTGACCACTTTGACCGTCGATCGTCACACTTTCAACGTCCGCCTTTTCGATGAAGTCTAAAATCCAGCGGTTACCCTTTCGGACACTTTCGCAGCCAATTGATTCCACAAAAACGTGGCCACTCAAGGTCTCAACGGCGATGCTCATAGCGACTTTGCCGCCGTCCGGGGCATACTTGATGCCCACATGAAGCTTCCCCGTAAGCGTTGGGGTAGCCTTTACTTGTAGGCTGTCCCACTCCTCTTCACTGATAAAGGATTTTTGATTGTACTTCACCCATAGGCCAAGCCTTTGGATATTAAAATCCAGCACGTCCTGGCCGATCTCCGACCGGACTGCTCGCTCGCTCAAGATGGTCCCAAGAGAGGGATTCGTCTCATACCAGAGGGCGACATCGTAAGGGTCGGACTCTTCCTCCACGGACCATTCGGCCCAGCCCCCGTCAAATGTATCCCCGGCTAAAGTACTTTTTCTAAAGTCGGTAAAGACTGTACCACCGGAGACCATGGTGGGCGGCGTTCCGCAGAAGATGGTCTGTGGGTTCTGGCTATCGGTCACGACGTATTTGAGGGCGGTCTCCTGGTCGATGGTGTACTCCTGGGCCTCGTCGATAATGAGAAGGTCAAAACCTTCACCAAGACCTCCAGTAGTGGTCCTGGTCCGGAAGTCTACCCGGCCCCCACTTTCCAGGAAGTCCACTTTCTCCCGGCCCGTCGCCCTCAGGATGGTATAGTCTTCATCTTTTTTGTAGCCCGCCTCTTCTAAAACGCGGACCAAGCGCTCCCAAGAGGAGTGGGAAGTCGATGTCCGGTGAGCGGTGTGCATGATGTTTTCTCCCTGGAGGAGCCCCCAGAGTTCTCGCATGACGACAATTTCGTTCTTCCCGTTACGCCTTGGGACGGCATAGCCGAACTTCGAATGGGTCCATAATCCGTCGGGCCTCACCGCCATCACATCATCCAGGAGGCGCCTCTGCCACTCCAAGGCCTTTCTTTTGGACTTATCATAGATCGCTACCGCCTCCGCACCTTTCGAAGCGCTGTGGTCGATAATAACGGCTCTGGTGGGGTCTTGTCTTCCTTGCTTCACTGCCACATAGTCGCCTCCTAGCTGGCTAAATAAATGGAACAATCGCCTTTATATCTTTTAAGAAATCCCTGGCCTTTTTCAGAAAATCATTGTCTGTTAAGTATTCGATGCCCAAGGGAGTGATCATGATATTCTCAAGATCAAAAATGGCCGTGTCACCTCCCCACGCTTTACTTTTTTCTACTCCACTTACAAAACCTTGACGGCATAAGTTTTCTATGATGTAGCTCCAATAAACGGGGTTGATGTTCAAATAATTGCTATCCGCCTGTAAAAGTTTTGTATTTATCTTTTCTCCGGCTTTTAACTGCACGTACAGATAGGCTAAAATTTGATACACAACAACGTGATAATCATCTCTTGCCATTAGGACCTCCTTCTCAAGCAATAAAAAACCAACTCACTGAGTTGGTTGGTAGATCTATATTCATAAAAAAAAGCACATCCTAATTTTCATTAGTCTGTACTTAATTTGTAATTTCTATTGACTTGATTTCTGATTCGTTAAATCCGACAAATCTGTGTTCCTTTGTTTTTATTGTAATTTCATCATGAATCTCATCCTCTGTATCCAGTTTCCCTGTGAACGAATTACAATACCCTTTAAGCACTTGCCCATCAATAAAAATCACTTTAACGTTTTTACCTAAATATTTTTCTAAATCCATTACACATCCCCCTTTTTAGGAATAATATGAGTTCTATCCTTCGAATGATGAATCTTAATAGCTGTAG
>QWCE01001514.1_pt1 | contig 39976 bp, 36 predicted proteins | sample 1972531 | NCBI WGS metagenome assembly QWCE01 (sample SAMN09866716, study PRJNA288562) | Human gut metagenome isolate term4_stool, whole genome shotgun sequencing... | reverse complement strand
ATCAGAATTTTTTGCAAATGCAGGAACTGTAAGTAAAACACAACCTAATACAATTGTTGGAACTATAAACTTTTTCATTTTATCCTCCTAAAACTACATATGCTTTCAAACAAATTTTATAAATAATTTATTTATTACCTGTAAAAATATTGTGATGTATTTGTAAATTTTAATTTTCTTTTTTATTTTTTATTTTTTCTATTACGAAGTAAGTTAAAACATATAAGACAAAAGTTATTAAAGCAATTTTTAATTTTTCTCCCTCATAGGTCCCAAACTTGTAAATAAAAAACTTCCTCACAAGGATTAAATATGCAAATAAAACTAAGGCATGCTTAATGTAATTTTTCATTTTATCTCTTTCTCCTTGAAATTAGATAAATAATAAGGCAAGTTATTAAATAAACTAGTATGCCAAAAAGATCATATTTTATTACATCTTGATTTAAACTCCCCGTTTTGTAATAAATAAATCCTGCAAAAATTATCATAAAAAATATTAAAATAAACAAATTTTTAATCCTATCTTTTATCATTTAAACCCGCCTTAAATAAATTTTAGATTTCAAATTTTGGAGCCATAACTCTCTTGTGAGAAGAATTCTTATGCATCCTGTCAATTTTTTCTTTTACTTCAGACTCTGGAGTCTTTTTTCCCCTAATGTAGGAGTCGAGGACTTCATAAGTAAAGCCCATTTCATCTTCATCAGTTTGTCCTACCCAAAGACCTGCTGATGGTTTTTTATTTATTATAAATTCTGGAAGACCGAGTTCCTTTGCTATTTCAAAAATATCTGTCTTTAAAATATTTGCTATTGGCATAATGTCTGCAGCAGAGTCGCCGTATTTTGTTGAGTAGCCAAGATACCACTCGCTGGCATTTGATGGACCAAGGACTAAGTATCCAAGGTCTTGGGCATAATAATAAAGTGTAGTCATCCTAAGTCTTGGCTTAATATTTGACCTTGCCATCTTGTTTTCTGATGTAAAGGATGCCTTCATGAGCTCTTCAAAAGTGCTTGTTAAATCAATTGTCTTTGTCTCTAAATTTATTGCCTTTGCAACTTTTAGAGCGTCTTCTCTATCTTTATCTATGCTGTCACAGGGCATAATTAATCCAAGAGAATTTTCTGGGAAAACTCTTTTTGCAATGGCAGCAACTACTGCTGAATCAATTCCACCTGATAGACCAAAAATAAATCCCTTGGCGCCAACTTTTTTTGCGTAATCTCCTACCCATTTTACTAAATCTTCTGTAACTTTTTTATAATCCATAATGTCTCCTAAATTTTTAATAAATAATTTTTCCATCAATAGTTGGAAGTTCAATTTCTTCTAAGTCTTCACTTATAAAATTTGCAGAGGTCAAGTCTCTAATTTTATCTAAAATGCTTTTGTCATCTGAAATATCAATTGTGACCTCAACTTTATCTGTGTATTTTTCTTCAATGATTTTAAAATTTTCATTGGCAAGCAAATTTATTATAGCTCCATGAAAGGTGTAATCGTAAATTATTTTTGTCCTTGTAAAATTTTGTCTCACGCATCTTTTGGCATCATCAAGAGCCTTTACAACTCCGTCAGTGTAGGCACGGACAAGTCCACCTGCTCCAAGCTTTGTGCCGCCAAAATATCGAGTGACAATGACGAGAACATTTCTCATGTCTTCTTTTTTTAGGACTTCAAGCATGGGAACTCCAGCTGTGCCAGAGGGCTCACCGTCATCAGAATATCTCTGTGTAAGTCCGTCTTCGCCAATAATATAGGCATGGCAGTTGTGAGTAGCAGACCTTTCTATTTCTTTTACATCTTTTAAAATTTCAAGGGCCTTATCTTCACTTTTTACGAAAAAAGCTCTGCCAATGAAAATAGATTTTTTTATTTCAATTTCAGCTTTTCCCTTTTTTAAAATTGTCTTATACATTTACGACATAATCCTTTACTTTTTCGTATTCACTTTCTTCGAGCTTTAATTCCAAATAAATTCCATCATCTTCATATATTGGTTTTGCATCAAATTTTTCTACTAATTTATAAAGTAAATCTGTGTCGCCATAGGCAAATTTTAATTTCACATCAAAATATTTTTCCTCAAGATTGTCTTCTATGATCTTTAAAAGCCCATCCATGTTCTCGTCTTTTTTGGCAGATATATAAATTTTTTTCTCTGGCAAAACTTTTAGGGGAAGATTTATATCCTCTGTATTTACCTTGTCAACCTTGTTAAAGACAGTGATTATATTTTTATCCAAGACATCAATGTCCTTTTTTTGTAGGAAGCTTGGAAACAAAACCAACAGTGTCAGAAATTATAAACTCACGACCAGAAAGGAGCCTTGCCTTTCTTGAAGATGGGTCAAGAGTTTCGAAAAGCATATTTTTAACAGAAACTTCTCCTGAATCTTCATCCTTTAATCTATTTAATATTGTAGATTTTCCTGCGTTGGTGTAACCAACAAGTGAAACAATTGGAATGTTGGAGTCAAGTCTTCTAGTCCTTGTGGTGTCTCTAGTCTTTTTTGCCTTTTCAAGTTTTTCTTTAATTTTATCGATTTCTCTTTTTAACCTTCTCCTGTCAGTTTCAATAATTTGCTCACCAGGTCCTCTTGTACCAATTCCACCACCAGTTCTTGACCATCCGTCGATGCCAAGAAGTCTAGGTAGTTGATACTCAAGCATGGCAAGTTCAACTTGAAGCTTTGCCTCATAAGTTGTAGCGCGAAGTCCAAAAATATCTAGTATTAAATTTGTCCTGTCAATTACTTTTTTCTTTATTCTCTTTTCCAAATTTCTTACTTGTATGCCGGAAAGCTCGTCGTTAAAGACAACGGCATCAACTTCTAAGAGCTCAACCATTTCCTTTATCTCGTCAACTTTACCGGACCCAATTAAATATTTTGGATTGAACTTTAAAATATTTTGGGTAACTTCTCCAACAACCTCTGCCCCATCTGCAAAGACAAGATCAGATAACTCCTTCATAGAAGTTTCAAGGCTATGAGGGTAGCTCTCTCTAATTTTTTATTTGAATTTAAATTCTCTAAATAAACATTATCCATGACTACATTATACTACATAATGACAAATTCCTCTTTTAAAAAAATTTTGCATAAAAAAACAAGGCCCACTAGCCTTGTCTCATAAAATTTAAACTACTAGAGCATCATCAAAACTTTTTATAGCTTTTTCTGTTTCAAAATCCTCTTCATAACTTTTAATAGCTTCCTTAAAATCCTCTTTTAATTCCTCTAAATTTTTTCCATCATAGGCAACTATTGCATAGATTCCTTGAATCTTGCCATAATACAAATTATCTTCTTCAGAAAAATTAATGTCTCCTATATAACCATTGTGTTTTAAATATTTCATATTACACCCCTAGCTTATCTATGATTAAGGAAAGCTATTTTAATTCATAAAATTTTTATTTCTAAAGACATTATACTACAAGAAGAAATATTCATGAATAACATTAGCCCATTAACATAATAGTAATCATCTTCTTAAAATGTTATAATTGAAAAAAGGAGTAAATATGAAAAATTTTGCACATTTTAAAAATAATTTTAAAAATTTAGAAAAAATTCAAAAAATTAAAATTGGACTTTTAATCTTACTTTTAATTTTTGTTTTAATAATTTCACTTTTTTCAGCACTTATTATTTCAATAATTTCAAAAACTCCTGCCACAGACTTAAATAATTTGAGCTCTTCCTTTAATCAGAGTTCCTATATTTATTCTAAAGAAGGAAACTTAATTGAAAAAATTGAATCTCTTGAGTATAGAACTTTAGTTGACATAGACGACATTCCCGACAATGTTAAAAATGCCTTTGTTGCCATTGAAGACCACAGATTTTATAAGCACAAGGGTCTTGATCCCATTGGCATTATGTCCTCTATTGCTGCAAATATAAAATCAAGATCTCTCTTGCGTGGTGGTTCAACTATTACTCAACAACTAGTGCGTTCAGTTTATCTAACTAACCAAAAAACTCTTGGCAGAAAAATTCAAGAGGCTTATTTATCTCTAAGAGTTGAAGATGTCTTAGACAAAAATGAAATTTTGGAAGCCTACTTAAATAGAATCAACTTGGGACAAGGTGCCTATGGTATTGAAGCTGCTGCTCAAACTTATTTTTCTAAGGATGCAGTGGACTTAAATATTGCTGAAGCTGCCCTTCTTGCTGGCATACCAAAATCTCCAACAAATTATTCTCCCTTTAAATCTGTTCCAGAAGAATATTTAAAGGAAGATTTTAAAGTTATTGGCACTCGCGAAATTGACGGCAAAGACCTTTACATGGTTTTAAATGACGATGCCTTTAAGAGACAAAAAATTGTCCTTATGAGAATGCACGAGCTTGGTTATATTGATGATAAAGAATATGAACGCGCCAAAAATTATGACATTGTAAGCGCCCTAAACCCACGAAATTTTAAAAATCACACCATGTCTACCTACTCTACTGACTACATAAAAAAAGAAGCATCAAAATATCTTGCTGATTTTTATAATACATCTTTGGAAGAAGGCGAGCATAAACTTTTCACTGGTGGCTACAAGGTTTACTCAACAATTGATGAAAATATTCAAAAGGACTTAGAAGATAAGTACGAAAATTTCAAAAACTTTTTGTTAAATAGATCATCCTCTGGTGGCAGCAGAATGCTAAATTTAAACTTTGATGCTGGTAACAATATTATCTTTGGCAATGAAATTTTATACTTTCATCGCAACAATATTTTAGATGAGAATTTTAATTTAGTAATTCCAAAATCATCTTATAGCATATCATCTCATGGCGATTTAAAAATTAAAAGCCTTTATTTTAAGGACTTGGGGCAAAAAATTGACATTATAGATGCCTATGTCATTGATGATAATAAAATTTTAAACACCTATGAAATTGGTGGACTAAAAATAGAAGAAGGAGCCGGAGAACTTAAAAATAATTATTTAATAATTGATGGAGCTTACTTAAAGGACTATCCAGATTTTTATAAAGTTGAAAAGGACAATTTGATTATTTCAAATAAATATTTTTACTTTAACCCAACCCCTCTTATGCAACCTCAATCAGCAATGATTGTCGTTAATAATGACACTGGTTTTGTGGAAGGAATAATTGGCGGTCTTGATGTTAGAACAAAGAATGCAAAAATTTTAAATCGTGCAACAGATTCCTATAGACAACCTGGATCTGCCCTTACACCATTTTCTGTCTACCTTCCAGCACTTATGGAGGGAAAAACTCTTGGCGATGTCTATGACGATGTTCCAAGAACTTATGACGGGATGTTTTGGCCACACAACTACTACGATTCCTTTAAGGGACTAATGACTCTGCGCCTTGCCATGGAAAATTCTTCTAATGTAATTGCAGCAGATCTCCTAAATGAAATTGGTAAAGAAAAGGCCCTTGATGTCCTTAAAAAATTTGAAATAATAAAAGAAGATGGCGATGATTATTTTATAAATCACAAGGAAAATAAAAAGAAAAACGACGAAAATTTAGAATCCCTTGCCCTTGGAAATATGCAAGTTGGTTTAAGTCTTTATGACTTATCAAAGATGCATCAGACAATTTCTAATGACGGAGTATATAAAGAAGAAACTGCTATTTTAAAAATTGAAGACCCAAGTGGAAATATTATTATCGACAACTCCAAGAAGGAGAAAAAACTTTTTGACTCTAAAATTTCTCATCTTTTAAAAGATGCCTTTATTTCTAATTGCGACAGGGGTAATGCCAGTGGAACAAGTATAGGAAATTCAGAAACTGGAGCTTACTTGGGACAAAATAAGACAAATTCAGATTATTTTGTTAATAGTTTTAACAAGAGCCACACAATTTCTCTTTGGATTGGTGCTGATTCTCCAAAAATTTCTCTTTCATCTGACAAATCTTCTGCAGTTGAGTTATTTAATAGAATGGCAAAAAATTTAAGCAAGGATGAAAAATTTGATGAAGACCCATCCTATATTGTCACTAGAAATATTTCATCAAAAAGCGGCAAACTTGCCACAAAGATGAGTAACTACGCTGGCGCATCTTACAGGGAAAAATTCATCTCTGGCACAGAACCGAGTGAGCATGATGATTTATTTAAAAAATATTTAATTTGCAAGGACTCAAATAAACTTGCAACGCAGTTTTGTCCATCTGAATCAGTCCTATACACTGTTCGCTTTGAGAGAAAGGATAAATACGACGCCAAGGACCACTACGGCATTTATCCTGATGACTACATGACTGTGCCAAAGGAACACTGCGATGTCCACACAAGAGAGTGGTATAATGAATTTGGAGAAGATGAAGAAGATAATTCGTTAAATAATAATGATAAAAAGGCTAAAAAGTCATCAAAACATGACAAATCAAAAAAATCATCTAATGAGATAAAAATAAGTAAAAAGAAAAAATAGGAGGAAACATGAGAAAAATAAAAAGCTTAATTAAATTTCTTGCCTTTATAAAATTTATAAAGCCTAAGAGAAGAAGAAGGAGAAGAATAAAATTAATGCCACTTTTAAACCCAAAAAGAGCAGGTAAAGTTGCCTACCACGCTGGCAAAATAAGAATGAGAAATGAAATAAAGAGATTATTATACTAAACTTACAAGTAAATAAATTTAAACTAAAAAAGGATCTGCACCGCAGGTCCTTTTTCTCTAAGAAATTTTTATTTTTAAAAAATTTTATTTTTCAATCCACTTTTTATTTTTTTCTTTCAATACCCTTACTACATTGTCATTTAAGGCAGAAATTGTTACATCTAGGTCCTTATCCTTAATAAAGTCCCTTATTGTGTAGACTGCCACTTCTGCTGCTTCATCAAGTGGATAACCGTAAATTCCTGAAGATAAAAGTGGGAATACTAGACTTTTTAAATTATTTTCCACTGCTAAGGAAAGAGCAGATTTATAAGCTGCTTCTAAAGTTTCTCTTTCCCTTTGGTTGCCATCAAAATAAATAGGTCCTACTGAATGAATAATGAATTTTGATTTTAAATTATAACCCTTTGTAATAACAGATTCGCCTGGATTTATCGGTGCAAGTTTATTACATTCTTCTTCTAATTCTTTGTCACTAGCAGCTTTAAAAATTTGTCCGCAAACTCCGCCGCCTCTTTTTAATTCGGCATTTGCTGCATTCACTATTGCGTCTACTTCGTAATCTAATATATTTTTCTTTTCAATTTGAAAGCTCATAATGCACCCCTTACTTTATTCTTTAAAATATATACCACTTTAAATATTTTTTAAATAGATAAATGAAAATTTTTGACAAAAAATATATCTTTGTAAAATTTTTTAAAAATTTCATTAAAAAAAGACTAACTAAAAAGTTAGTCCTAAAAATTATTTAGTATTTTTTATATACTTATTTATTGTCATTCTCTTTAAAACAAAGACTATAACTGCAAGAATTGCTATTCCAATTGGAAGTGTAAGCGCAGGCTTTCCTATTATTCCTGACACTAAAAAGGCAAGTGCTGATGCAGAGCCTACACTAATTGCATAAGAAAGCTGACTTGATACGTGGGCTATGTGATCACATCCTGCTCCTGCTGATGAAAGTATTGTTGTATCAGAAATTGGTGAGCAGTGATCTCCAAATACTGAGCCAGAAAAAATTGCTGCAAGAACAATTGTCAAGTAGTGCATGTGATTTGTATGCATTAATATTGGAACCATTATTGGAATTAAAATTCCAAAAGTTCCCCAAGCTGTTCCAGTTGAGAAAGACAAAAATGCTCCAACTACAAAAATTATTGCAGGTAAAAGCCACATAGGCATAGTTGAGTTTGAAATTAGTGATGCAATGTATGATCCTGTATTTAAAAATTCATCACTTGTAATGCCACCAATTGTCCAGGCAAGAGAAAGTATTACTATTGCAGAAACCATTGTCTTCATTCCTTCAACTATTCCCTTCATAAATTCTTCAAACTTTAAAAGTTTTCTTGGAATATACATTACAAAGGAAACTGCTATTGCAAAAAAAGCTCCTATTACAAGAGACAAGTTTACATTTGCATTCCCAAAGGCTGCTGCTCCTACTCCATCAGAGAAAAATCCCCCAGTCTTTAACATCATAGTTACAGTTACAAAAATTAATACTAAAATTGGCACCACTAAGTCATAAACTTTTCCATTTTTTGAGTACTCATAACCAACTTCTTCATTTTCAAGAATTCTTGATGTGTCATTTAATTCGTATTTTTCCATTACTCCTATTTCTATATCAGATGTGCAAAAATATAAAATCATAAGTAGAGTAAGTATAGGATAAACATTCATAGGTATAGTGCTTAAAAATACGCTCATTGGGTTTTTTACGCCAGTATCTCCTATTACTGCAACTACAGAAGCAGCCCAAGATGAAACAGGTGCAAGAATACATACAGGTGCTGCAGTTGAGTCAATTATGTGTGCAAGCTTTGCCCTAGAAACCTTATTTTCATCAACAATTGGTTTCATAACTGCTCCAACTGTTAGACAGTTGAAATAATCGTCTATAAAAATTAACATTCCTAAAAAAGATGTGGCAAGCTTTGCCATTTTTTTGCTCTTAATTTTTTTACTTGCCCATTTTCCATAAGCAAAGGAGCCCCCTGCCATATTCATTACCATTACTAGAGAACCTAGCATTGTTAAAAACACTAGCATTAGAGCATTATCTCCAAGTTTAGTTCCCATTAATTCAAAAACTGTTTCCAAAGCGGATATAATATTTCCGCCAGTGTAGATAAGTCCTCCAGATAAAATCCCTATTAAAAGTGAAGTTATTACTTCTTTGGTTATCAGTGCCAAGGCAATGGCAACAATTGGAGGAACTATCGATAAAATTCCAAATTCCATTTTTTCTCCTTTATTTTTTATTGATCCTTTTCTCTCAAGTTAATTCTATAATTATCCATAACTTCCGAAAAAATTTCCGAGCTTGATTTTGGTGTATAAGTGATTGTATTAGCTCCTGCTTCTATAGTTTCAAGTATATGCTCATCAGTATGACCACCTGTTGCAATAATTGGAAATTCATCTCCAACTATCTTTCTTGTATATTTTACTAGTTCTGCAGTCTTTTTACCACCTGCAATATTTAAAACTCTTGCTCCAGCCTTAACTTTTCCCAATATATCATCATATTTACTTATTACAGTTGCAATAACTGCTATATCAAGAGTATTTGAAATTAGTTCAATATTTTCATTTGACATAGGTGCATTAACTACGACACCTGCTGCTCCGAGTAATTCTGCTTGTAAACCAATATTTACTGATCTTAAACCTGATGTTGTCCCTCCACCTATTCCAACAAATACTGGAACAGATGCAACTTCTATTATGGCTGATATAATTTTTAGTTGTGGTGTAAAGGGATAGACAGACATAATACCTTGTGCGTTGTTATTTACAACAACTGGAATATCATTTGTAAACATGAGCGATTTTATTCTCTTTCCAAGAAAATTTATTCCACTTGCTCTATAAGTAACTTCTGGCACAGACACTTGTCTTCTTCTTAGTTCAGTATCTATATTTGGAATAAATTTCTTTTTCTTTTCTATGTTGTCAAAATTTTCCATTTGCCCTCCAAAATTTTAATTATATTTTTTACATTTATATTTATTTAATACGATATCTATAATAAAGTCAATTCTATTTTTATACTTTTATAAAAATCATTAACCTGTGTTATACTTTATTTATAAATATTTTAGAAAGAAGGGAAAAATGTGCCAGCTAATTTAAAAAGATTTGGATTTGAATTTGAGACCTGCAAAGATAAGGTTTCTTATTCAATTTATCACGAAAATAAGCCCATAAAACTTACAGAAGAGATGACTAAAACTTTGGAATACCTCTTATGGTATGTGCCAAATATAAATTCTCTGCAGTCACCTGAAAATGAGCTCACATCTTCTCTTAGTTTTGAAAATTTTGTCTTTGGCATAATAAAAAATTACATGAATTTAGAAAATAAGGACGTAGCCTTTTTAGATTATATTGATAAAGACATAGTAAAATTTTATGAAGATAAAATTTGTCCTCACTCACAAAAAATAATTCTTACAAAGGGTGAAAGGGAATCAAAAACTGACTCTCTTTTTCGTCACATAAGAAATGCCTTGGCTCATGGACATTTTAACATAGTTAATGGCATGTTAATTGGCTTTGACTACAAAAGTGGACCAGAGGATAAGGATATTTGCACAGCAATTTTTAAAATTTTTCCTCAAAATCTTTTGCGAGCTCTTTCAAGTTTATCAGAGGAAGTTACAGCAGAAAAACTTGCAAAAATTGCCCTTGAGAGAACTGGCTACACAGTTGAAAGATTTAATAATACAAGAAAAGAAGCTTCCTTTGACTTTTATGTAAAAAAAGGCAAAAAGAGATACGCTCTTGATATTAAAAAATATAAAGACATAGAAGTTTTACCAGAGTCTGAAGTAAAATCTTTAGTAGATAAGTTCTCCGGTTTATATGAAGTCATAACTCCAGTTTTATTTATAAATACCTCTTTCTTAAAAAAGGAAACTAAAGAAAAATTAAAAAGAGAAAATGTTATAATTTTAGACATAAAAAATATTTTAAAAATGTTAGATAATAGAGATATTTTAGCTGAAATTGACCATTAAAAAAGGATGCAATAAAATTGCATCCTTAATTTTTTATTAAATAAATTGTAAGAGCTATACCAATAAGGTTGGCAAGGTAAAATTTTTTCTCACGAGTCTTGTGGTGGAAAAATTCCATTCCAAGAATACCGCCCACTCCTGCCAAAACTGAAAGTGACAAAAGAGTTTTTTCGCTAATTCTCCACAAATTATGCTTGGCCTTATACTTGTCTATTCCGTACAATATAAAATTTATTAAATTTAAAATTATTATTAAATAATTATTTTCCACTTAATCATCTACTTTAATATTTATTATAAAGAATATATTAAACTAAAAAATAAATTATTTCTAGTTGCTTTTATTATAATTAATCTCCTTTAAAATTTAATTTTTAAGGATTTTATATTATAGATTCTTTTTTTATTAAATCAAATTTATTTTTGTAATCAATAGCTAATTTTTGAGCTTCTTCAATTTTTATTTCTTGGAAAAGAACTTTGTCCAAAAATGTCATTTGGGCAAGTTTATGAAGATCTGCTGTAATTACATTTCCAATTTTTGTATAACCACCAGTTGTTTGTCTATCGGCAACAAGAATAATTGGTTGACCATTTGCAGGTACTTGAATTGACCCAAAAGTAGTTCCATCAGAAATAATATCAGCTGTTTCTTTGTGTTCAATAGCAGTTCCCTTTAATCTAATTCCCATTCTGTCAAAGTCTTTAGTAACTTGATATCCACCTGATCTAAATAAATCGTGAATTCCTTTTTCAGTGAAAAAATCATCTTGAGGTCCTAAGACAATTTTTAAAATATTGCAATGTGAAATTTTTGGAATATATTTTTCAGGTATTTTTCTCATTGTTTCTTCTTTTGATTTTTTAATGTTAATTTCATCCTTAGCTTTTAAAGCTCTACCTTCTATTCCTCCCATTTTTGTCTTAATATGAGTTGACTTAGAGCCATTTACAATAGGCACATCAATAGAACCTCCAAAAGCTAAATAAGATCTTATACCTTCATTAACTTTTCCAAATTGAATAGTATCTCCTTTTTTTACCTTTATTGTTTCATACATTGGAGCAAGCTCTCCATTTATTTTTGGATTCATATTTGAACCTGTAATAGCAATAATAAGATTTTCATTAAACTTTAAAGTTGGACCAAAGAAGGTCATTTCAAATACGGCTTCGTCAAGTTTATTTCCTACTAAAATATTTGCAAGTCTATAATTGTAATCATCCATGACACCTGATGTTGGAATACCTAACTCTTGATATCCATATCTACCAGAATCTTGAATTGTCGTAAGAATTCCACCATTTATTACATCAATACTACTCATGAAGATCACTCCTCTTTAACATTTTAATTGAAATTTTGTAAGAATTATTTTTTACTTCTTTTTCTATTTTTTTGTACTTCTTTTCATCTATTGGAATATATCTAATATAGTCACCTGCTTGGATAAATACTGGTGGCTCTTTTGTATCATCATAGAGTTTAAGTGGAGTTCTTCCTATTAATTGCCATCCTCCAGGTGATTCTAGTGGGTACATGCCTGTTTGATTTGCAGCAATACCTACAGAACCTGCTTCAATTTTTAGTCTTGGACTTTTTAGTCTTGGAGTTGCAATTCTCTCATCAAGTCCACCAAGATAAGTAAAGCCTGGCATAAATCCCATCATATAAACTAGGTAATCTGTGCCAGAGTGAATTTTTATAACTTCATCTACGCTAAGATTTGCATTTTCTGCAACAAATTCAATATCTGGTCCATATTCTTTTCCATAAAGAGTTGGGATTTCTACAAGTCTAACTTCATCAGATTCTTTAATATTATTTGCATTACTAAGTTTTTTTAGATTTTCAACAATTTCTTCGTAAGAAATTTTTATAGGATCATAATTAATTAAAATTGACCTATAAGTTGGCAAAATATCCAAAACCCCATCTATTTTTTCTTTTTTTAAATTTTCAACAACTGCGGCAATACTTGCATTAATTTCTTTTTCAATTGTATCGCCAAATTCCATTACAATTGCAGAGTCGCCTGCACTTAGATATTTTATTTCTTTATACATATTTAACTCCTAACTTATCCCATTAAATTACCAAAACTATTTATTACTGTTTGAAGGCTCATGTATGCAGTAAATATAACTACTAACCAGCCTAAAATATAAAGAAGGTTTGAATGTCGGTAATTTCCAACAATTTTTTTATTTTTAGAGGCAAGCAAAATAACTGCAAGAGTTATTGGTAAAATAAAACCATTTAAAGTTCCAACGACTACTAATAATTTTTGTGGCTTGCCAATTAATATAAAGGCAATAGTTGAAATAACAATAAATATTATAGTCACAATACTTTCGTGATCTCCAACTGTTTTAAATAAAGTTTTTAGAAAGGAAACTGAAGTGTATGCAGCTCCAACAATTGGCGTAAGAGCTGAAATAAAAAATACTACTCCAAAAATTTTATAGCCAAGATTTCCTGCTGCTATTTTAAAAGCACTTGCAGGAATATTATCTGGATCAATACTTGACATAGAAACAGTCATTGCCCCTAAAATTGCAAGGAATAATACAATCCTAAGAATTAAAGCTACTACTATACCAAGACTTGCAGATTTATTTACTTCGCCTAAATTTTCTTCCCCAGTAATGCCAGCATCAATAAGCCTATGACCACCAGAAAAAATAATATATCCTCCCACTGTTCCTCCTATTAAAGTTATAATAGCTGGGAACAAATTTGTTATAGATTCACCTGGCAAAAAGGCTGACTTAGCTGCTTCGGCAATAGGCGGATTTGTTTTTACTGCTACATAAGTAATTAAAATAATCATACCTATTCCAAAATATTTAGTAACTTGATCTAATAAACTTTTTGCTGATGGTGATGCAAAAATTATAATGCCAATTATTCCACCAATTGCTGCACCAATTCTCGCATCAATTCCAAAAATTACATTTAAACCAAGCCCTGCTCCTCCAACATTTCCAATGTTAAAAGCAAGTCCTCCAAGGGCAACTAGAATTGCAATAAAATATCCCAATCCAGGCAATACTTTATTTGCTATATCTTGTCCTCTCATCTTTGAAACTGCAATAACTCTCCAAACATTTAGCTGTGCAATGTAAGAAATAATTACAGAAGAAATAATTACAAAGGCAAAAGATAAACCAAATTCATAAGTGTAAGTTCCTGTTTGTGCAATAAAACCTGGACCTGCTGATGAAGCTGCCATTAAAAATGCAGCTCCAATTAGAACTGATAAATCACTTTTTTTATTCTTCATCCTTCCTCCTTACTTTAAAAAACTTGTCAAAGGTTTAATTTCAATACCTTCAGCTTTTAATCCTTCTCTTATATTTTTTACAAATTCAAGAGCTTCTGGATTGTCTCCGTGAACACAAATTGAATCTGCAACTATGTCAATTTCTTTTCCATCTGCAGTCGTAACTTTATTTTCTTTAATCATCTTTACAACTCTAGGAATAGCTTCTTTAGGATCTTTAACAAAAGCACCTGGAAGAGATCTGTTTACAAGAGTACCGTCTTCATTATATCCCCTATCAGCAAAAACTTCTTGAGCTACTCTAAGTCCTCTTCTTTTTCCTTCTTTTGCAATATATGAACCACTAAGTACCATTAAAATTAAATTTTTATCGTATTCTTCAACGGCATCTAAAACAGCATTGGCAAGTTTTTCATCATTGCAAGCAGTATTATAAAATGCTCCGTGAAGTTTTATATGTTGTAATTTTTTTCCATGTGCCTTTGCAAAAGCAGCAAGTGCTCCAACTTGATAAAGCATATATGCTCTAGCTTCTTCTGGCTTTATATCCATCTTTCTTCTTCCAAATCCCATTAAATCTGGATATCCTGGGTGTGCACCAATTTCTACACCATTTTCTGCTGCAGCTTTACAAGTATTATCCATAATTAGTGGATCACCAGCATGATAAGCACAAGCACAATTAATACTTGTTACATACTTTATTATTTCTGAATCCATGCCCATTTTATAAGCTCCAAAAGATTCTCCAATATCACTATTTAAGTCTACACAATATTTCATTTTTTCCCCCTTAATTTTATACAAATAAGATACTTATGTATTAATTATAATACAGTTTTTCTGTAGTTTCAAACATGTCACAATAAATCATTGTATTTAAACTAAGACTTTTTTTCATAAAAAAATGAGGCTAAAAGCCTCATAAATCCCAGTTATAACTATATTAAATTAATTTGTCTAATTTTTCAATAATGTATTTTTTGTATTCAATAAATTTTTTATCTTCAAAAAAATTATCTTGAAAATCTTCATTAATTTCAATTTCGTCAATAATGGTTCCAGGATTTTTTCCCATGATATAAATTCTATCAGAAATCTTAACTGCCTCTTCAATATCATGAGTTATAAAAATCGTAGAAATTTTCATCTCGTTAATAATATTTTTGTACCACTTGTGAATTGAAGCCTTTGTTATAGCATCAAGGGCAGAAAAAGGCTCATCTAAAAGTGCAACTTCATTGGAAAAGACATAAGTCCTAAGAAGTGCTGCTCTTTGTGCCATGCCTCCAGAAAGTTGCGAAGGATATTTTTCCTGTGTGCCCTCTAATCCAAAATCTTTAAATAATCCACGAACTTTTTCTCTTGCTTCTTTTTTCTTATGACCCCTTAGAACAAGGGGAAGAGAAACATTGTCTATTATACTCATGTAAGGAAGGAGTAAATCTTTTTGTAGCATATAGGAAATCTTTCCTGCCCTTCCTGTTACATCTTCTCCCTTTAAAAAAACTTTTCCCTTATCTGGTTTTAAAAGACCAGCTATTATGTTAAATAGCGTAGTCTTTCCACTTCCAGATACTCCAACAAGAGAAACTAATTCGCCTCTCATTAATTTAATGTTTATGTCCTTTAAAACTAGCTTGTCATCAAAGGACTTGTCAACATTTTCTACTCTTAAAATTTCTAATTTTTCACTCATTTTAATTTTTCAGGATTAATAAATTCATCAGTGAAACCAAAATCTTTTGGAATTTCCTTGTCGATTAGTTTATTTTCCCATAACCAAGCGTAGAAATTGTTCCATCTATCAGGATTAATTTCACCGAAGTATTTTGCATCGTCTTTATATTTATCAGCTAAATATTCCATTCCCTTTTCAACAAAATCTTTGTCAAGTTCTGGATTTATTTTAACTAAAATGTCAGCTGCTTCCTTTGGATTTTCTGCTGCATATTCATATCCCTTAGAAAAAGCACGCATAAATCTCTTTGCAACATCTTCTTTATTCTTTAAGAAGTCGTTATTTGCAATTAAAATAGGTGTGTAATAATCAAATACAGGGCTTATATCTCTAAAGGCAAAATAATTTATTGGAACATTTTCTTTTCCTGCAAGCACTCCGTCAACTTGATAGAAAATCCAAACTGTGTCAATTTTCCCACTGATAGCTTGAACTGCATTTACTACATTTTCTGGAATTAGTTGAACTTTTGAAAAATCTCCACCGTCATCTGTTACTACTTGTTTTAATATTGCTTGTTCAATTGGAAGTCCCCAAGTTGCATAATTATGATTTTCCATATCCTTTGGTCTTTCAATATTTTTATCTTTAAGTGAAATAATTCCAGAAGTATTGTGATTTATTATTGCAGCAACTGCTGTAACAGGTAGTGGTTTATCACTTGCAAAGGCAGGAGCAATTGTATCTTGGTAAGATACTCCAAAGTCTGCTTTTCCTGATGCAACAAGTGCTTCAGCTCCATTTGCTGGTGGTTGATTTACTTCTACTTCAATACCTTCATCTGCAAAAAATCCCTTATCCATTGCCACATATAGTCCTGCATGGTTTACATTTGGTTCCCAATCAAGTAAAAAGCTAACTTTTTCTGTAGGAAGATCTTTCTTTTCTTCAACTTTTTTATTTTCAGTTTTTCCACAAGCTGTAAGCATAAGACCTGCTAATAATAAAACTGATAATTTTTTTAAATTTTTCATTTTTCCTCCGTCCACGGCATCATCTTTTTTTGTATAAAGCTAACTAGCTTCATCAAAATAAGAGAAATTGCCGAAATTAAAAATATAACTGCAAACATCTTATCAAAGGAGTAGTTTTTTTGAACTCTAATCATATATACTCCTAAACCTTTATAACCACCTAGCCACTCTGCAATAACAGCTCCAACTACAGAATAGGAAACAGCAATTTTAAAGGCTGCGAAAAAATTTGTTAAGCTCTCTGGAAATTTAATGTACCTATAAATTTCTGCCTTATCTGCTCCCATTGCCTTTAATAATTTTATTTTATCCTGATCCACCTCTTTAAAAGCTTCTAAGAGAGACACTGCAATTGGAAAAAAAGTTCCAATAACTATTAGTGCAATCTTTGGCATAACTCCATAGCCCATCCAAAGTACAAGTAGTGGTGCAATAGCAACTGTTGGAACAGTTTGTGTTATTACTAGTATTGGATAAAAAGCTGAATAAACTGTATCAGATAAATCCATGAGAAGAGCTATTAAAAAGCCAAGAGTAACACCAATAAATAAGCCTATAAAAGCTTCTGTAAGTGTTGCCCCAAGATGAGATGATATAGTAGAAAAATCTGTAACAAAAGCTTTTACAACATCAAAGGGCTTTGGAAGTAAAAATCTTCCAACTATTCCCCTTGTAGTTACAAAATGCCAGATAGCTAAAATAATTATAATCAAAGAAGCTGCTGAGATATTATCCTTGATACTTGCCGGTTTTTTCATCGATTGTCAAAATCCCCTTTTCAGAATAAAATGTTTTAGAATAACAAGCAACTTGTTCTGAAATTTCGCCCGCCATCTTTACGCAGTTTTTTAGAATTTCAAAAGCTTTGTCAAAGTCGTCTAATTCTATAACTGTTTCAAAGGGCGTTACAACATAATTTACATTTTCACTTTTTATATATTCGATTACCTTATCTACAACTTCAACAATAGATTCTGTTGTGCCTTCTTTTGTTGTAGGAAGGATTTGTATCGCTACTGAAATCTTCATAATTACCTCCTCAAATAAATTTGCAAATAAATTTCTGCATAAAAAAAGTCCCCTAGCTGGAGACGTACTTTTCCCGCGACAGCATTACCTGTCCTGGTCCAAAGGGTTTAAGGATATCCTAATCTCAGCAAAAGCTCCCCTGATACTTTTATTATAGTCATAAGAATTTTTTATTACAAGTATAAGTTAAAAGAAAAAGTAGACTCTCGCCTACTTTTTGCACTTATTTTTATTCAATAACCTTTAAAATTTCATCAATTGGTTTTTTATCCTTCTTTTCTGGCTCTTCTTCAATTTTTCCAAAGGGCATCTCTCCAATTAATTCCCATGAATCAGGAATTTCATAAAGATCCTTTACCCAAGAATCAATAGCAGGATTGTAATGTTGATTACTTGCGCCAATTTCTTCATCACGAAGTGCTTGCCAAATATTTAGCTGAATCATAGCGGCTGAATGATGACCCCAAGTTTCAAAATATTCTTTATAGGAAGGAATATTTTTTTCCTCCTCCTTAATTTCGTCTTTGTCAATAAAAATTAGGGCAGTACCCTTGGCGTGATAAAATCCATGAAATTTTTCTTCCTTAATTTTGTTGTCAAAAGTTTCATTTACCCTCTTCCAAAAATCCTTTGACTTGTCATCAAAAAGTAAGAGGACTCTAGTTGTTTGTGAATTCATATGAGAAGGAGTAGTATTTAGAACATCTTCAATTAAATATTTTATCTCCTCATTAGATAGCTTGATATCTTCAGACAAATTGTAATAAGATCTTCTCTTTTTAATTATTTCTATATATTCTTGCATAATACACCTCGCTAATTAAGTTCTTAATAAAATATTACCCGAAAATCAATAAATTACTCTAACCTTCCACCCTTAGTGTAAAGATTATAGTAGTATCCCCTCTTTGCCATTAGCTCTTGGTGACTTCCTCTTTCAACAATGCCATCTCTAGTCATGACAATAATTAAATCTGCATTTTGAACTGTTGTAAGTCTATGAGCAATGGTAATAGTTGTCCTTCCCTTTGAAAGTTTTTCTATAGAATCTTGGACTACAATTTCACTTTTGTTATCAAGGGCAGATGTTGCTTCATCTAAAATTAAAATTGGTGGATTTTTTAAAAATACTCTGGCAATAGAAATTCTTTGTTTTTGACCTCCAGATAGTTTTACACCACGCTCACCAACGTAGGTATCAAAGCCATTAGGAAGACTCTTTATAAATTCATAGGCACCGGCAAGCTTTGCAGCTTCAATAATTTCTTTTTCTGTGGCATCACTTTTTCCGTAACCAATATTGTCCTTCACTGTGCCAGAAAATAAATATACATCTTGTTGGACTATGCCAATATTTTCTCTCAAAGATTTTATTTTTATTTCGCGAACATCAATTCCATCTACTGTGACAGAGCCGCTATCAACATCATAAAACCTTGGAATGAGATTACAAATAGTTGTCTTTCCTGCACCACTAGGTCCGACAATTGCAAGCTTTTCTCCTGGTGTAATATCAACAGAAAAATTATTTAAAACCTTGTCCTCACCCTTTCCATAAGAAAAGTCAACATTATTAAAAGAAATTTCTCCCTTAACATTTTTTATTTCACGAGCATCCTTTTTGTCCTTTATGTCAGGTTCAATAGACATAATTTCTGCAAATCTCTCTATACCAGTCATTCCCTTTTGGAACTGCTCAGTAAATTCAATAATTCTTCTAACTGTAGCAAGAAGAGATTGAATAAACATTACATATACAATTAAATCTTCTGGACCAATTTCTCTTTTCATGAGAAAATATCCGCCACTTGCAATTAAAATCAAATACATAAGTCCATCAAAGACTCTATTAATTGTATTAAAGCCAGCCATGGACTTGTAATATCTCTTTTTTATACCTAAAAATTTATTATTTTCGTAAGTGAATTTTTCTTTTTCAACATCTTCATTAGCAAAAGATTTTACAACTTTTATGCCAAGAAGAGAATCTTCAATAGAAGAATTAAGATGACCTATGTGAACTCTTTGATCCTTTTGTGCTACACGCATTTTGTTTCTAAAATGACCAGAAAAATATATCATAAGTGGAATCATAATATAAATAAGAAGAGTCATTTTTACATTTATGCTAAGAAGAATTATTAATGAAATAATAATTTTTATAGCACCAATAAAATATTCTTCAGGACAGTGGTGAGCAAACTCCGTAATGTCAAAAAGGTCGTTAGTTATTCTTGACATTATAACGCCAACTTTTGTCTCATTATAAAAAGTATCAGAGAGACTTTGAAGATGAGAATAAAGGTCTTTTCTCATATCAGTCTCAATTTTTGCACCCATTATATGACCAATGCTAGTCATAAAATACTGAGCAATTACTTCAATTACTTTTATAAAAATATATAAAAGTGAAAGTTTTAGCACAAAATCAAAGCTAATTGAGGCTAAATCATTCATGCCCCTAGTAGTTAGGGCACGAAGAATAAGTGGCAAAATCATTTCACTGGCTGTAGTCAGTCCTGCACAAAATAAATCCAAAAAGAGTGTCAGTCTATACTTATAAAAATATGGCAAAACTCTTTTAATCAAATTTTTATTTTTCATTTTTCCTCCCCTTAAATTTATAATACAATAATTTATATTAATAATAACACAAAAATAAAATTCTTTAAAAGTACAGATAATAAGCTTACTTGACATAAATTTTTAAACAAATTATAATTTGATAAGACTTATAAAGGAGATTTTAAATTGGAAAATAAAAATAGCGAAAGTAGCGCAGGTTCAAGAATTGCAAAATCCACTCTTGCCATCACTATCTTTTTATTAATAGGAAAAGTTTTTGGTTTTTTTAGAGAATCACTCACTGCTTACGTCTTTGGTGCAGGAAAAGAAATGGATGCCTTTTCTCTGGCACAGGCTGCAACAGCAATGATTGCAGGTTTTGTAACACAAGCAATAGCAACAACTTATATACCTTCTGCCCAAAAAGCCGAATTAGACCATGGACCAAGCAGAAAAAATTATTTCACAAATAATTTATTAATGGTGGCATCTTTAGTGTCCTTTGTCCTTATTATTCTTGGAATTATTTTTCCAAATCAAATAGCACTTTTAACTGCGTCACAAGCTGATCCGGAAACTTACGCCATTGTAGTAAAATTAATACAAGTTGGAATGCCAGTAGTTTTATTTTCTTCATGGGTTGGAATAATGGAAGGATATTTACAACATGGAGGTAAATTTGCAGCAACTGGCGCCATAGCTATTCCATTAAACTTAACATATATAGTTTATTTAGCCCTATTCTCTCGTCACGTAGGTATAATGGGTCTTACTATTGCATCAGTCCTAGGAATACTTGCACAATTTTTATTCTTACTTCCTAATGCAATGAAAATTGGTTACAGGCCAAAAATTATTGCAGACTTTAAGGATCAATATGTAAAAGAAGCACTAATCCTTGCACTGCCAGTTTTTGTATCAGTTTCAGTTAACGACATAAACACAATTGTAAATAGAAACCTTGCATCAGGCATGGGCGAAGGTGCAGCATCAATTTTATATTATTCAAATAAAATGAATACAATGATAATTGGAATTTTCATAACAGCCATAACAGCCATAGTCTTTCCAATCCTTACAAAAACTTTGGGTTCAGGAGATATGAAACTTGGCAAAAAAGTTATGAATGCATCAATAAAAACTGTACTTTTTATAACTGTTCCAGCAACTGTTGGCTTAATAATATTGGCAAGACCAATAATAGAAATTGCCTTTGTCCGTGGTTTCTTTACTATGGCAGATGGCATTGCAGCAACATCAACATTGAGATGCTACTCCCTATCATTAATTTCGATTTCAGTCATAAATGTCCTAAATAGAATTTATTATTCTATTGAAGACACAAAAACACCTTTTTACGTAGGAGTTACAAATGTAATAATAAATGTTGGGCTAAATCTTTTAGTTGCAAGACATTATGGAACAAATGGACTTGCAGCATCAGTTTCTATTGCAACAACAATTGCACTTTTTATTTCCTTCATATTACTAAAAAAGAAAATAGGAAATCTTGGAACAAAATCCTATATAAAAGCACTGATAAAAACCTTTATGGCTTCAATTGCAATGGGAGTAGTTTCACTTTCCTACTTCCCTTACGAAAAACTCATTATGTCCTTTACAAGTGGAGGAATGCAAACACTGCTAAGACTAATCCTACTTATGTTAATAGTTACAATTGCAGCTTGCGTATATGTAATTTGTCTATATTATTTAGGAGTACGTGAAGTTCGTGATGTAGTGGGAATATTAAAAAACAAAATAGAAAGAAAAAAATTAGCAAAAAATAATTTATAAATATTAAGACTCCTTGCGAGTCTTTTTTTTTTTTTTTTTAGTTTTTAATTTTCTATCTAATTAAAGTGTTTTGTTTTATATAGAAGTGGTATAATATTATTTAACTGGAGGTGTTATTATGGGCGGCTTAATAATTGTTGTTGCCATTATTGTAATCGTTTGCTATATTATGTGGAGAAAAAATCAAAATAAAAATACTCCTAGAGAAAAAAAATCTATTGAAGCTAGAGAAAAAACTTCTGTTGAAAAAATACATAAAGAAGAAAAGCCTAAAGATTCCGAAAATTCTTTAAAAACTTCTCAAATGAAAGAAGATACTCTAAGTAAGAATAATTCTACTAAATCTTTTGAAAAACAAGATGAACAAAAATACGATGGTTCTAGAAAGAAAGATCGTGCTAAAAAGAGAAGAGAAAAGAGAAAAACAGATTTAGAAGAAGTAAAAAAAGCTCCTTCTAATAAAAGTGAAGATAAAAAACTTGATACTAATGCTGAAAAAGTTGAAAAGACTGTAGAAAAAGTTGAACCAAAAGTTCAAGCTAAGGCTGAAAAAGTTGAACCAAAAATAGAAGAGGCTAAGGAAAAAGTTAATGAACCTATTAAAAAGCCTGAGCCTAAAGTTGATAAAGTTGACTCAAAGCTTGAAGCAAAAGAAAATTTTGTAAAATCAGCTGAAAAAACTGAGTCTAAACCTAAAAAGGTTTATAAACCAATTGAAAAACTTGACCTTGATACTTATGGATCTAAAGATAATGTAAAAAATGAAGAAAAAAATATTGAGCCAAAGCCTGAAGCTAAAAAAGATTTTGTGAAATCAGCTGAAAAAACTGAATCTAAGCCTAAAAAAGTTTATAAGCCAATTGAAAAACTTGACCTCGATACTTATGAATCTAAAGAAAATATAAAAAATGAAGAAAAAAATATTGAGCCAAAGCCTGAAGCTAAAGTAAATCTTGAAAGGCCAGCTGAAAAAAATGAAGGTGAAAAAATTATTTCTACTAACGAAAAATACAAGGACCTTATAATTGGACTTAATGAAAATCCTTGGGATATTAACAGCGAAAAAATAAATGTCAAACTAGAAGACCTTAAAAGTAAAAAAGCTTTGGCTGAAAATTATTCAATTGATGAAATTAAAAAATCACTTACTAGAAAAAACTTGTCTGAATTTTTAAATTCTGTAAATACTAATCCAACTATTTTAAAGAGAAAAGACAAGGTAATTTATGAATTTACGACAAAAAAAGAAGATGAAATCAAAAAAATTGCAGAGAGATATTCTCTAAGTTCTTCTAATTTTGAAAAGGCAAGCTCTTTAATAACAGTTGACAAAGAAAGTTCAAAACTCATAGAACTTACAGATATTTTGTCAGATAAAGAAAAGAGATTTTACTTTGAAACAAAATTTTAGTAAAATATAAAAGTCATAGCAATATGGCTTTTATTTTTTTGCCAATTAAAATTTTTAAAAATTAATCTATAAAAGACATATAATTAAGGCATAAAATTTGCATTGTTTTAAAAATTTAACAAAAACTTTGAAATATTTTTACTTTTATAGTTTAAGATAACAATGAGGAGATTTTATGAATAACAAAGAAAAACTTCAAGAAATCATCGCCTTCTTAAATGAGAATACGAGATTTAAAGAAACAAAAAATTTCATACAACATGGCAACACTTCAGTCTATACTCATGTTATTTCTGTTGCAAAAAAGTCTATTGAAATCGCAGAAAAATATAATTTAGATGTAGATATGGACGCAATGATTAGAGGGGCTCTTCTTCACGATTATTTCCTATACGATTGGCACGATGGCAAAAGGGAAAGATTAATCCACGGTTTTACTCATCCTATGAAGGCCTATAAAAATGCGAAAAGTGAATTAAATCTTAATAGAGTTGAGAGAGACATAATTGTAAAGCACATGTTTCCTTTAACTATTCTTCCACCAATGTATTTAGAATCTTGGATTGTAACTTTCTCTGACAAATATGTTTCTCTTGTGGAAACTATAAAGAGAAGATCTATGAAAGTGGGTTTTGAAAATTTATGAGAATTTCAGAATTGTATTTAATATTTTTTATCTACTCCTTTATTGGCTGGTGCTGGGAAAGTTTCCCCTGCTCAACAATAGAACTAGATAAATTGTATAACAGAGGATTTTTAATTGGACCGGTCTGCCCAATCTATGGCATTGGCGCAACAATTTCTTACTTAATGCTTAGAAATTTTCAGTCTAGTCTTTACATTTTTATTTACTCTGCACTTTTATCCTGCACAATAGAATATATTATTGGATATTTTTTGGAGAGATTTTTTCACCAAAGATGGTGGGACTACAGCGACTATCCCTTCCAAATTAAAAGTAGAGTTTGCCTATATGGTCTTTTGATTTTTGGAATGGCAAATATTATTATCGTAAAGCATTTTACTCCAGTTATGCTACTATTTTTATCAGCAGCTGAAGATAGAATTATTGACTCTCTAGCCTTAATATTTACTATATTTTTTGCTATAGATATTATTTTAACTTTAAATCACTTCCTTGATTTTTCTAAAGGCTTAGATAAAACTTACTGCATTTTAAAAATTAGAAGCGAAAATTATTTTGCTTATCTAAACGAGTCAGAAAGGCTAACAAATTTAAAATTAATGTCAGAATCTAAAAAATTTAAGTTAAAATTTGAAAACTTTAATTCATCTTTAAGAGATAGAGAAGAGAATTTAAAAAGAATTAAGAACACAAAAATAAAAGACCTCTTTAGTGATAATTTCTAATAAATCACTTAGGTCTTTTTTTTTATTTTTATTTTATAAAATTATTTATCTTCTTACAGTTCCATCTATTGGATCAATTGTGATTATGTCTCCAGTTTTTATTTTTTCCCTTATATTTTTTACTCCAACTATGGCAGTTTTATCCATAGAAATTGCTGCCACAGCTCCATTTGATGTGAAACCTGCTTCTTCTGTTACAAATCCTGAAGACTTTTCCATGTAAGGAATCATTCTTCCATCTGTTCCATTGCAAATAATTATATCTTTACTTTTAAAATTTTCTTCCAAATCTTCAAAGTTATTTGCTACGATTGCCCTTGCCTTCTTTTTCTTTTTGCCAATTGCTGTACCTCTTCCCAAAATTTCTGAAACATTTTCAATTTTAAGAAGATTTGTTGAGCCAGCAATACCTGCAGGTACTCCTGCTGTAAGGACAACTAAGTCTCCAGATTTTATAAAGCCTTTTTTAACTGCAATTTCCATTGATGCGTCAATTAAATTATCCGTATCCTTAAAGTTTAAAACTTTTACTGGTGTGATTCCCCAGACAAGACTAAGTTGATTTTTAATTTTCTCAAAGGGTGTTGATGCAATAATTGGCGTCTCTGGTCTAAATTTTGCAATTGCTCTTGAAGTATTGCCTGAAGTTGTTGCCGTAATTATTGCTTCTGCTCCAAGATCTCTTGCAATTACACAGGCACTTTTTCCTATGGCGTTAGTCATAGATTTTTCCACATCTCTTATTCTATTTTCCAAAATTTTATCGTGGTCAATAGTATTTTCTGTGTACTCCAAAATTTTTCTCATTGTAACAACTGATTCTATTGGATATTTTCCACTTGCAGTTTCGCCAGAAAGCATTACTGCACTTGTCCCATCAAGAACTGCATTGGCAACATCATTGGTCTCTGCACGAGTTGGTCTTGGGTTTCTTATCATGGAGTCAAGCATTTGTGTTGCAGTAATTACAGATTTTCCAACTATATTACATTTTTTTATAATTTCTTTTTGCACAATTGGAACAGCTTCTGTTTCGATTTCAACGCCAAGATCTCCTCTAGCAACCATAATTCCGTCAGAAACTTCAATTATCTCGTCAATTAATTCCACTGCTCTCTTAGATTCAATTTTTGAAATTATTTTTGTTGTATAGTCCCTTTCCTCTTCGAGAACTTTTCTTATGGCTAGGACATCTTCTCTGGACCTTACAAAGGATGCCGCAATAAAATCAATGTCTTCCTTAATGCCAAATCTTATATCTTCTATGTCTCTTTCTGTAAGAGCTGGAAGATTTAGATTTGCACCAGGCACATTAACTCCCTTGTGAGATGAAATGGCACCAGAATTTTCTACTTCTGTAACTATTTCTTCTCCGCGAATTTCTCTTACAAGTAACTCCACAAGTCCGTCGTCAATTAATATTTTGTCTTTCTCTTTTACATCCCTATATAACTCCTTGTAGGATATGCTGGCAATTTTTTTATCGCCCACTAAATCTTTATTAGTTAAAATAAATTCTTCGCCACTATTTAAAATAACTTCGCCATCAATTTCTCCCAGTCTAATTTCTGGTCCCTTGGTGTCTAGCATTATTCCAATGGGAAGATCCATCTCTCGCCTTAATTTTTTTATTCTGTCAATTTTTATCTTGTGCTCTTCATGACTTCCATGAGAAAAATTAAGTCTTGCCACATTTACTCCTTCTAGGAATAATTTTTTTAATATTTCTTCACTTTCACTTGAAGGTCCAATTGTGGCAACAATTTTTGTCTTTTTCATAAATCACCTCATATTGAAACAGTTTTTAATATTTCTAAAAGATCTTTTCTAAAAACTTTTTTAACATTAAAAATTTCGTCAAAACTCATTTTTATTACTTTTCCATCTTTATAACCAAGGGCAAGTGAATTTCCTTTTTTTGCTTCTTTTACAGCCAAGTATCCCAGTTCTGATGCCAAAATTCTATCAGAAATACTTGGAGTTCCTCCTCTTTGTATATATCCAAGGACAGTTACTCTTGTGTCAATCCCTGTAAGTTTTTCAAATTCTTTTGCGAAATCAAAGGCAGATCCACAACCTTCTGACATAATAATTATGTGGTGTTTTTTGCCTCTATTCTTGCCCATAATAGCTTTTTCTGCAATTTCATTTATATCTAGGGGAATTTCAGGAACAATTATTGATTCTGCACCAGAAGAAACTCCAGAATAAAGAGCAATGTCGCCACAGTTTCTACCCATTACTTCAACTACATTAGCCCGACCAAGAGCCTCTGTTGTATCTCTAATATGACTTACTGCTTCTGTAACAGTTTCTACAGCCGTCATAAATCCAATTGTATAATCTGTATAGGCAAGATCGTTGTCAATGGAACATGGAATTCCAATAACATTTATTCCATGTTCTTTTAAATTTTTTGCTCCATGTAAACTTCCATCGCCACCAAGGACAATAAGGGCATCTATTTCAAAAATTTTAAGAGAAGAAATTGCCTTTTCTAATCCCTCTTCTGTCATAAATCTTTCTGACCTGGAAGTTGATAAAATTGTTCCACCTCTTTGTATAATGTCTGCCACAGAAGACTGTATTAATTTTTCGAATTTGGCATCTATTAAGCCTTCGTAACCACCCTTTATGCCAAAAACTTCTATACCCTCATAAATTGAGGTCCTAGTTACTGCTCTAATTGCGGCATTCATGCCTGGGGCATCTCCACCACTTGTTAAAATTGCAATTCTCATAAGCACCTACTTTAAAATAATTTTCTCTCTACTCTTAGTAAAAACTGCCAGCCTATTTTTAATTTCATCAAAGGATGTAGAGTCAATCCACAAGTTTGATTCCGTTCCAAAGGCCCTTCTCGTATCTTCTTCAAAAAATATAACTGGAGTGTTTCCTTCATATTCTTTTAAAACATTTTTCATTTCAATAACATTTGGATTTTTCATTGAGCCAATGGAAATGTATAATTTATTTTTTGTTGGCATCTTAATTTTTGAAATGGAATCTACTAAAATTTTTGGTTCTTCAACTTCTGATTCTTGAAAATGTCCCTCAACAAAGACTACATTTTCGTCATCAATTAAATCCTTGTATTTTGAAAAAACATTTGGGAAAATTACAAGTTCAATTGTGCCAAAAAGATCTTCTAAAGCTGCAAAGGCCATCATTTTATTATTTTTTGTAATCATAGTTTTTTTGGACTTTAAAATTCCGCCAACTTTTACCTTACTATACTTCAAAAGATTTTCTCTATACTTTTCAAATATTTGGTTTGTGTTAATATTAGTGGATTTTTCAATTATTTCTCTATAAGGATCTAGTGGATGACCAGATATATACATGCCAATAACTTCCTTTTCCATGTCAAGTTTATCCTTTTGCTTAAAGTCTCGAAGTATAGGAAGATCTTCACTTACATTTGTATTTTCAAAAAGAGAAAATTGACCAAGGACATTGTTCTTTGCAGTGCTTGATGATGATGACAAAACACTTTCATATATAGCAAGATACTGAGCCCTATTGCCTTCAAAATCATCCATGGCACCACATCTTATAAGGGCTTCCACTGCCCTTTTATTTAGTGCAGATTTATCTATTGCATTAATTTTATCTACAAAATCCTTTAGTGATTTATACTTACCCTTGTCTCTTCCTCTTACAATTACATCAATTAAATTGTCTCCAACATTTTTTACTGCTTTTAAGCCAAAACGAATTTTTTTATTTTCAACAGTAAAATTTTTGAAAGAGTAATTTATATTAGGTGGCAAAATTTCTATACCTAGTCTTTTTATCTCTTCTATATAAAGACTTACCTGTTTTATATCATTTGTATAAGTGGAAATTTGTGCTGCCATAAATTCTCTTGGATAATAATATTTTAGCCAAGCAGTTCTATAGGCAACTACAGAATAAGCAACGGAGTGAGATTTATTAAAGGCATAGTCAGCAAAATCAATTATTAAATCGTAAATCTCATTGGCAGATTTTTCATCTACTCCATTGGCAATTGCACCACAAACTCCTTCTTTTTCATTTCCATAAATGAAGTTCTGTCTTTCTTCTTCCATGACCTTCATTTTTTTCTTTGATATAGCACGTCTTACAATATCAGCTCTGCCAAGAGAATAGCCACCAATTTGTTGAACAATTTGCATTACCTGTTCTTGGTAGACAATACAGCCGTAAGTAGATTTAAGAATTGGTTCAAGTTTTGGATGAATGTAAGAAATTTTACTCTTATCGTGTTTTGAAGCTACAAATTTTGGAATTTGTTTCATTGGTCCTGGTCTAAAAAGGGCATTGGCTGCAACTAAATCAGAAAATTCATCTGGCTTTAATTCTTTTAAGAAGGCTCTCATGCCAGAAGATTCAAATTGAAATACTCCAAGAGTTTCTGATTTTGCAAACATCTTTAAAACATCAGGGTCATTATAGTCAAATTTTTCAAAGGAAATAGTCTTACCTTCATTTTCTCTTATTAAATTTATTGCATCGCGAATAACTGTAAGAGTTCTAAGTCCCAAGAAATCCATTTTTAAAAGTCCTAACTCTTCAAGTTCAATCATGTTAAACTGAGTTGCAATTATTTTATCATTTCGAGTTAGGGGAACATATTCTGTTAGCTCGTCCTTTGAAATAACAACACCAGCAGCGTGAGTGGAAGTGTGTCTTGGAAGCCCTTCAAGTTTTAGTGCCATGTCGATTAAAAATCTTGATTCCTCTTCAGAGTCATAAATTCCCTTAAAAGTTTCAGAAATTTCCAGTGCCTTTTCAAGAGTCATGTTAAGAGCTTGTGGAACTTGCTTTGCAATATAGTCCACCTTGGCATAGGACATATCGAGAGCACGGCCAACATCTCTTATGGCATTTCTTGCAGCCATTGTTCCAAAAGTTACAATTTGTGCAACATGAGATTCTCCATATTTTCTATTTACATATTCAATTACTTCTTCACGTCTTTCATAACAGAAGTCAATGTCAATATCGGGCATAGAAACTCTCTCTGGATTTAAAAATCTTTCAAATAGAAGATTGAATTTTAAAGGATCAACATCTGTAATTCCAAGGCAATAAGAAACAATACTGCCTGCTGCAGAACCTCTTCCTGGTCCAACTTGAATTTCATGTTTTCTAGCATATCTTATAAAATCCCAAACTATTAAAAAATAGTCCACGAAGCCCATATTTTTTATAGTATTAAATTCAAAATCAAATCTTTCTTTTATATCATCAGTAACATTTTCGTAGCGAGCATACATTCCTTCAGTGGCAAGTTTTTTTAAATAATCTTCATGAGTGTAGCCCTCTGGCACTGTAAATTCAGGAAGATGTTGCTCGTGAAATTTTATATCAACATTACATCTATTGGCAATTTTTATAGTATTTTCAAGGGCATCCTTATTTTCAGGAAAAAGTGCCGCCATTTCATCTGGAGATTTTAAATAAAATTCATCTGAGGGAAACTTCATTCTATTTTCTTCGTTAATTGTCTTTCCCGTTTGAATGCATAAAAGGACATCGTGACTTTTTGCATCATCTCTATCTAAGTAATGAACATCATTTGATACTGTGAGGGGAAAATTTAATTCTTCTGAAATTTTTATAAGTTCACGATTTACACGAGCCTGTTCTGGCATTCCATGATCTTGAAGCTCCAAGAAAAAATTATTTTCTCCAAAAATTTCTCTGTATTCAAGGGCAGCAGCTTTTGCCGCATCTAGGTCTCTATCTAAAATAAGTCTTTGAACTTCTCCACCAAGGCAAGCTGAAGTTGCAATAAGGCCCTTAGAATATTTTTTTAAGACTTCTTTATCAACTCTAGGCTTATAATAATATCCATCAACAAAAGCTAGAGACACAATTTTCATAATATTTTTAAAGCCTTGGTTATTTTCTGCCAAAAGTATTAAGTGAAACCTCTTATTGGTCTTGTCCTTAATAGTCATATCCTTTTCTGAAACATAGACTTCGCAACCTAAAATTGGTTTTACACCTTGGTCCTTGCAGGCTTTATAAAAGGCAATGGCACCATACATATTTCCATGATCAGTTAAAGCAACAGCGTCCATGCCAAGTTCCTTTACTCTTTTTGGCAATAGATTTATTCTCGTTGAACCATCTAAGAGAGAATATTCGCTGTGAAGGTGCAAATGCACAAATTTATTCATAGAATCATCCTTAATCTATTCTTTAATCAAAAATAAAATTTTATTCCAAAAATTTTATACACATTAATAAGTTAATCTTTCCTATATTTTATCAAAGGAAGATGGCAAATAAAAGGACATGAAAAAAGAGTTTCGACAAAGCAAAACTCCAAAAAAGTAAAATATTTATTAAAGATTTATAAATTCTTTTTCAACTATGTGAGATAGTCTTTCAACAGCTTCTTCTTCATCAGCACCTATGGCTTCAATAATAACTTCTTCACCAGAAAAAGCACCTAAAGACATAATGCCAATGATGGATTTGCCATTAACTTTATCACCATGTGCCTCTAAATTTATATCAGCTGCAAACTTATTTGCTTCTCTTACAAAAAGTGCAGCAGCTCTTGCATGAAGCCCATCATTATTATTAAGTACGACTTTTTTGTTTGTCATTTCACACACCCCTCAACTTATTAGCAATTTTCCTAAGTTTTTTAAATCTATAATTAACAGTGGACTTTGAAACTTTGGAATCTAGTGAATTTGCAATATCATTTAAACTCATAGATCTATTATTGAGTCTTAAAATTGCAACTTCTTTAAGATCCTCATCTAAATTATCTAAACCAATCTCTTTATCGATTAACTTAATATCTTCAACTTGATCATAGGATGACTTTACAGTTTTATTTAAATTTGCAGTCTCACAATTTACAATTCTGTTGACATTATTTCTCATTTCCTTTATAACTCTAATATTTTCGTACTTCAAAACAGAATTATAAGCTCCAATGAGAGATAGAAAATCTGAAATTTGTTCTGAGTCCTTAATGTAGACTATGTACTTTTCCTTTCTCATAATAATTTTAGAATTAAATCCAAATTCATTAATTACATCCATTAAAAAATATGCATTGGATTCGTTTTCAGAGACAAATTCTAAATGATATCCTTTTTTTGGATTTGTAATAGAACCTGAACCCATAAAAGCACCACGTATATATGCCTTTTTTTCATTCACAGTTTTTACGAGATCAGTGGGCGCATAATTAATCATAAATACGCTTGCACCCTTTATATATTTTAACTCATCCAGTAATAACCTGCAAGACTCATCTTGAGATATATATATAATAAATACATTTTTTTTAAGTTGAGTTGATCTTGCATTTTTTACTTCAACATCAAATCCAAAAGATCTTCTCAAAAAAGTAAAAACCCTTCTGGCTACAGGTGCATTTTCTGTGATATATTCCATTGAAATTTTATTATTTTTGAAATTTAAAACTCCACACATGGGAGTTATACCTGCAAGTTCAGATAGAATAATTTCATAACTATCAACTTTTATCTTTGCAACCTCATCCTTAACTTCAGACGAAAAGCTCATTGCTTCACCTCACTACTGAAATCCTTTTACTTTATTATAACAGATTTATAAAATTATATTTCATATAAATACTTTTAATAAAAGAAAAAACCTGTCTCAGACTTGTAAATTTTTACAAGACTCAGCACAGGTTTTTAATTATAAATTAAAATTTATAAAATTTCAATTATTATTTTGTTTTACTTTCAGTTTTTGTATTTTCTTTTGCAGCATCCTTAGTTTTTGCGCTGTTTTCTTTTTCTATTTTACCAAAGTTTTTAAATTCATCAGGAAGTTCAACTTCTTTTTTAGTATCTACATAAATTTTAATTTTTGCATCTTTTTTAACTTTATCAATATATTCTTTGAACTTTTCTTGTTGAAGTGTTTGTTTTATTTCTCCCTTAACTTCATCAAATTTACGAGGAGTTTTTTCTTCTAGTTTAATAACATGGTATCCATATTGTGATTGAATTGGTTCAGAAATATCTCCAACTTTCATCTTTGCAATTTGATCGTCAAAAACTTTTACCATTTGACCATTTGTAAATTCACCAAGTGATCCACCATTTTTAGCAGATCCAGTGTCCTTAGAATTTTCCTTTGCAACTTTAGCAAAATCTTCTCCCTTTAGGATTTTTTTCCTTAGAACATTAGCTTCTTTTAAATCGTCAACTAAAATATGAGATGCTTTAGCTTTGTAGAATTTATCTTTATTATCTTCATAATATTTTTTTACTTCTTCTTCACTTGGTTCAAGCTCCTCATTTTTTTCCTTAGTGTACTTTCCAACTAACATTTGATTTTTCATGTTTTCAACAACATAATTCTTAGGAAGTCCATTTTGTTTTAAGAAATTATTAAAAGCTTCTTCACCACCAAGTTGTTTTTGAATTTCTTCAATTTGCTTGTTAACTTCATCTTTACTTACAGTGATTTTTGATTTTTCTGCATCTTGTTTTAATGCTTCAGTTGTTGTCAAATCTGTAATAGCTTGTTCTCTTAAAAGCTCATCAGTAGTTTTTTTGCCATCTTGTTTATTTTGTAGAATTTCTTCGCCATACATTGAAGTAAGTTGGTTAACTCTTGCTGCATAAGATTTATAATAATCATCCATTGGAATATCAACTCCACCAACACTTGCTGCTACTCCTTCTTTTTTGCCATTGCAAGCTACTAAAGTACCAGCTAGGGCAATAGCTACCGCTAATTTACTAAATTTTTTAAAATTCATATTTTTCTCCTTACCTTTAATTTTTTTAATTAATAACCTTATTATACACTACTTTGTAGATGGTTTTGTGACCTTTTTGTGTAAATGCAAAATGGCAACAAGTTTTTTTAGTTCATCAAGTGGATATTTTAAATTACTTAAAATAATTTCATTTTCTTCACCCATAGAATAAGAAATATTTTCAAACTCGTTATTAAGTTCCATAATTGCCTCTAAAGAAACTTCACCCTCAACTTTTATTCTATATTCATTATTTTTTTGTGTAATAGATTTTATACTTGCCTTTTGTGCCTTATTCTTTAAAAGAGCAATGTCCATTAAATTTGAAACTTCATCTGGAAAATCAGAAAATCTGTCAATTAACTCTTCTACTAAATCGGAATAGGCATCTTCAGTGTCAAGAACAGAAATCTTTTTATAAATCTCAAGTCTTGTTTTATCATCATCTATATATTCTTTAGGAATAAAAGAATCCAGTTTAATGTCAATTGTAGTGTCAACTTTTTCTTCAACTTCAAGACCCTTTAACTTCATAATTGCATCTTTAAGATACTTCATATAAAGATCATAGCCAATTTTTTCAATGTGACCAGATTGTCTTGATCCTAAAATTGATCCAGACCCTCTTATCTCTAAGTCTCTTTCTGCAATTTTATGGCCTGAACCAAACTCTGTAAATTCTTTTATGGCTTGAAGCCTTTTTTGTGCTACTTCAGATATTGATGTTGATCTGTCATAAGTAAAAAATGCATAGGCAATTCTTGATGACCTACCAATTCTACCACGAAGCTGATAAAGTTGCGATAGACCTAGGCGATTTGAATCTATAATAATCATTGTATTGGCATTGGAAACATCCATGCCTGTTTCAATTATTGTTGAGCATACTAAGACATCTACATTTCCTTCAATAAAATCAATCATTGTTTCTTCTAAAGCTTTTTCACTCATTTGACCATTTGCCATAGAAAAAGTTGCTTCTGGCACAAGTTTTCTAAGTTCCAAAAGTTTATTTTCCATATTTGAAACTTTATTGTATAAAAAGTAAACCTGTCCCCCTCTATCAATTTCCCTCAAAATTGCCTCACGAACCATTAAATTGTTGTACTCTAAGACATAAGTCTCAACTGGAAATCTCTCTTCAGGTGGCTCATCAATTACAGACATATCTCTTATGCCAATCATAGACATTTGTAGGGTCCTCGGTATTGGTGTTGCAGTAAGAGTTAGGGTGTCTACATTTTCTTTTAACATCCTAAGTTTTTCCTTGTGGCGAACTCCAAATCTTTGCTCCTCATCTATAATTAAAAGTCCCAAGTCCTTAAATTTTACATCTTTGGAAAGAAGTCTATGAGTCCCAACTATGATATCAATGTTTCCATTTTTTAACCCTTCAATATCATTCTTTTGGTCCTTCTTACTTCTAAATCTTGATAAAAGTCCAACGCCTACTGGGAAATTTTTAAATCTTTCCTTAATTGTGTTGTAATGTTGTTGAGCAAGAATTGTTGTAGGAACAAGTAGCGCCACTTGTTTTCCATCAAGAATAGCTTTAAAAGCAGCACGAAGGGCAACTTCAGTTTTTCCATAACCAACATCAGCACAAAGAAGTCTATCCATTGGAACAGGCCTTTCCATGTCTTCTTTTATTTCTTCAGAAGAAGTAAGCTGACCACTTGTTTCTTCATATATAAAAGCATCTTCAAATTCTCTTTGATATTGTGAATCCTCACTAAAGGCATAACCCTTTGTGTTTTCACGAGTGGCATAAAGTTTTATAAGCTCATCAGCCATGTCATCAATAGATTTTTTTGCGTGAGCCTTTTTCTTTTTCCAATCAAGAGAATTTAATTTATTTACCTTTGGCTCTCTCTTGCCCTCTTGCACATACTTATAAATAGAATCAAGAGATTCGATTGGCAAAAATAATTTGTCCTCGCCGCCATATTCAATTACAATATAATCCTTTTGGATTCCAGAGACAGCAAGCCTTGTTGTGCCAACATATTTACCTACACCATGCGCTTCGTGAACTACAAAATCCCCAATTTTTAAATCGTCAAAGTTTAAAGATTTTTTCTTTGCTGGCTTATTTTTTTTCTTCTTTGAAAAAGATCCGTAAATTTCAGAATAATTTATATAGACAGTTTTTGAATCGGCAAATTCAATTCCATCATTGAGGGAGCCTGTAGTGACAACTAAATTGGCATACTTCTTAAAATTTCCATAGTCCTTTACAAGTTCTGGCGAATAGCCAAGTTCAACTAAGTGTTCAAAAAGTCTCTTTGCCCTTTTTTCTGTGGCACCAAGAAGAATTACCTTAAAATCATTTTTGCTATAATAATCCAAATCCTCTTTAAAGAGCTTTATTTTAGACATATAGTTTGTAACACTTTTCACTTTAATATTTACAATGTCTTGTGGTTTAAACATCTTAGGTGGTTTTAAGAGAGCGTTAAAAGTTATAATTCTCTCTTCATTTAACTTGTCTACAAGATATTTATAATTATAGAAAGTTTTTTCGTGAGACTTTGTCACTTCTCCACTTTCAATTAAAATAGAAAATTTTTCGCCATTTGATAAAGAAAGTTCATCTTCTCTTTCAACAATTCTACTTGGCTCATCAATTAAAAATATAAAATCATTTAAGTAATCTAAAAAAGATGAAACTTCATTTTCATCAACATAAGGAAGAATTAAGTCCTTATTTAAAATATTTTCATTGTTTTCAAGTCTATCAACATATCTCAAAAACTTTTCATTAAGCCTATCTTTTTCTTTTCCAACTAATTTTGTCTTTTTTATATCTTTTTTTATTTTTTCAGCAATTTCTATTTTTTCGCCACTTTTTAAAATCAAATCTTCAATTGGAAAAATATTTATCTCATCAAGTTTTTCAATAGACCTTTGACTGTCAATTTCAAAGCTCCTAATAGAATCCACTTCATCGTCAAAAAGTTCAATCCTATAATTTGCATCTTGGCTAGCAATATCAATAATTGATCCTCTTATAGAGAATTGTCCCACTCCTTCAACGCTTGGAAATCTTTCATAACCCATTTCAATTAGTTTAATCTTTAAATCTTCTACTGAAATTTGTGATTCGGATTTTATATTTATTTTGTAGCTAGAAAATATTTCTTTATTAGAAATTTTTGCAGTAAGAGCATTTAAAGTCGTCACTACAATATTTGCTCTGCCGCTAGAAACTTCAGCCATAGCTTCAAGCCTATTCTTTGTATTTTCCTTTGACTTTGAATCTCTGTCGTAAAAGAAAACATCCTTTTCTGGATAGAGAACACAATTATCACTAGAAATGGCAGAGATATCTTCATAAGTCTTCCTTGCAGTAATTCTATTTTGTGAAATTACACAAACCCTTTTTCCTAGAGCACTAAAGACAGGCGCAAAAAGAGAGAGCACTGCCTCTTCTGAACCAAAAACTGCAGTGTTCTTTGAAATTTTTATTGAATTATTTAATTCTTTAAAAGATTTTAAATTCTCTACACTATTTATTAAAAAATTCAAGATTCACCTCAATAAATATTATTGTTGTAAGAATTCATGGACTTGTCTATTCCCTTCTCTACAGCTTCAATAATTGCATCAGCACAAGCATCTATTGCATCTTCAATGTGTTTTTTATCCTTTGAAGGAAAAGAGGACAGCACAAAATTTGCCAAATCTTCATTAGGGTGCTTCTTGCCAACACCAACTTTAAACCTGGCAAAGTTTTTACTTCCTGTTAAATTTACAATTGACTTTAGTCCATTGTGAGTGCCTGCAGATCCATTTTTCTTTATCTTTAGCTGTGCAAACTCAATGTATGTCATCTACTACTACTATTAAATCTTCTGGCTTTAATTTATAAAAATTTAAAATTTCAACTATTGACTCGCCAGAATTATTCATAAAAGTATGGGGTTTTAGGAGAATAACCTTCTCTGCCGCTATTCTCCCTTCACCTACAAGCCCCTTAAATTTAATCTTATTTACTTTTATGTTTAATTTATCAGCAAGTGCATCAATAGTTTTAAAACCAATATTGTGTCTAGTATCCTCGTACTTTTTACCAGGATTACCAAGACCTGCTATTATATACACTTAATCACCTTATTCAAACATTTCACTAACTGATGTTGATGTGTTAATTCTTCTAATTGCAGATGCAAAAATTGGAGCAACAGATACAACATCAATTTTATCAATCTTCTTTTCTTCTGGAAGTTCAATTGTATCAGTGATTACAAATTTTTCAAGTGAAGAATTTTCTATTCTTTCAATGGCAGGACCAGATAATACACCGTGAGTTGCAGCTCCGTAAACATATTTTGCTCCTCTTTTCTTTAGAGCGTCAGCTGCTTTAGTAATAGTTCCTGCAGTATCTGCAATATCGTCAACTAAAATTACAGATTTGCCATCAACATCACCAATAATATTCATAACTTCAGATACATTTGCCTTTGGTCTTCTCTTTTCAATAATTGCAATTGGAAGATTTAATTCATTGGCAAATTTTCTTGTTCTTGTAACTCCACCTAAGTCAGGAGAAACAACTACAAAGTCATCTTCCTTAACAATTTCTTTAAAATATCTTGCAAGATAAGGAATTGCAGTTAAATGGTCTACAGGAATATCAAAGTAACCTTGAATTTGTCCTGCGTGAAGATCCATTGCAACAACTCTATCAGCACCAGCCTTAGTTAAAAGATCAGCAACAAGTTTTGATGTAATAGGTTCTCTTGCCTTAGTTTTTCTATCTTGTCTTGCATATCCATAATAAGGAATAACAGCATTAATTCTTCCTGCAGAAGCTCTCTTTAAGGCATCAATTAAAATTAAAAGTTCCATTAAATTTGTGTTTACTGGTGCAGAAGTAGATTGGATAACAAAAACATCTTTACCTCTTACAGAAATTCCAATATCAATAGAAATTTCTCCATCAGAAAAAGTTGAAACAGTGCAAGCGCCCTTTTCAATTCCTAAATTTTCACAAATTTTATCTACAAGACTTAAATTAGAATTTCCTGTAAATACTACAATATCTCCGTTAACAGTACTCATTATTATATCCTCCTATTTGACAAATCCTTTTCTTTTAACCCAACCATCTATATTTTTTTGAGGTGCTCTCTCAAGGGAAAGCTGTCCCTTCAAAACATTTTTAGTAATTGTAGATCCTGCAGCAATATATGCATTATCTTCAACTTCAATTGGCGCAACTAAATTTGAATTAGAACCAATAAAGGCATTGTCGCCAACTTTTGCCCTAAATTTTTCTCTACCATTGTAATTTACAAAAACAACTCCACAGCCAATATTAACGCCAGACCCAACATCGGCATCGCCAATATAAGCAAGATGACTCATCTTAGAAGCATTTCCAACATTAGAATTTTTCACTTCAACAAAATTTCCAATTTTGCAATTTTCTCCAATCCTTGAATTAGGTCTAAGGTGGGCATAAGGTCCAACAGTAGTACCTCTTCCAATGGAAGAATCTTCTATTTCAGAAGATCTAATAAGAACATCTTCTCCTATAATAGAATTTTTTATAGTAGAAGAATAAATTTCTGCTCCTTCTTTTATTACAGAATTTTTATCAATACGAGTGCCAGGATAAATCATAACATCTCTATCAATTTCTGCACCCCATTCAATATATGTGGACTTAGGATCAATAATACCAACGCCCTTTAACATATATTCTTTGTTGATTTTATTTTGTAAAATTTCTGCTGCTATGGAAAGCTCATGTCTTGAATTGACTCCAAGAATTTCTCTAGTATCTCTTAATTTAAAAGAATCAACTTTTTTTCCATCTTCTACTAAAATGCCAAGAGCATCTGTTATATACATTTCATTTGCCGCATTATCTGTGTCGATTTTTGAAAGAGCAAATTTTAATGAAGAACCTTTAAAAGCAAAAATACCTGAATTAATTTCACGAATTAATTTTTGTTTTTCACTTGCATCTTTTTCTTCAACAATTGCTACAACATTAGCCTTATCATCACGAACAATTCTTCCATAATTAGTAGGATCCTTCATGTCTGCAGATAAAACTGTGACATCATTATTTCTATCTTCATGGAATTTTAAAAAGCAAGATATAGTTGAATTTGAAATAATTGGAGTATCCCCATTTAAAATAATAACTGTATCTTCATCTTCTATTTTATCAAGAGCATTTAAAACAGCATAACCTGTACCATAAGGCACATTTTCGCCAATTGGCTGCTCAATAAATTCTACATCTTTTTCATCCTCAAAAGCATGACACACTTTTTCCTTATTGTGTCCAACAACTACAAGATTCTTTTCAATTTGCGAATGCTTGCAAGAATTTAGGACATAAAAAAGCATGGGTCTTCCAAGAATTTCATGAAGTACC
>QWCE01001263.1_pt1 | contig 40008 bp, 49 predicted proteins | sample 1972531 | NCBI WGS metagenome assembly QWCE01 (sample SAMN09866716, study PRJNA288562) | Human gut metagenome isolate term4_stool, whole genome shotgun sequencing... | reverse complement strand
GCGAATTTATTTTCCAATCGTAAATTTACAAAGAAAAAGAAATACGATGTTTGGATGAGCCGTCCTGCTTTCGAAGGATATAAAAAATAACTTATTTTAGATTTTCATTGGTTTGACTTAACCGAGTGAAGAATAAACTTTTAGTGAATTATTTGAGAAGTAGAGGTAACAATTTAGTAACCGTGCCCATTTCAATGTAAGGGGCAGAACGAAAACTCCAAAAGGGAGAAAAGAGATGAAACGATTGTAAAGTAGATAGTTAGGAGAGAACGGTCAAATTTCGGCTGCGTAATTTACCGTAATTTCAGTGCAGGAATTTCAAGGCGAAACGCCCCAATTCAATGCGTAACCGCAATATTCAGTGGTAATTCACCACAAAGACGAGCCCGCACAGCCATTTAAACGTGGTTTGTGCGGGCTTTAATGTGATTTAAGAGAAGATTGGACGAGATATTTCACTGAGTGCCTCCGCATCTTCTGGGCATCCAAGCCGCTGTGTTATCTGGCGACAAATATGCAGACATTCATCAACCTCACGGCGGCGGCGATCTTTAGCAGCCGAAGTCTTTAATTTGTTAATCTCATCCATTTTACGATCGCAAAATCGAACGAAAAAAGCATTGATACGCCCCGTAATGTATCTTTTGTCTACAAGATTCGATACTCCGTCAAGTAAAAGCGACTGACTGTAAGTGAATTCGGCGTCAGGATGTAGTCGAAGGTAGTTTTCTTGCCCTTTTTTTATAGCACGAACCAATAATTTGAGGTCTTTCTCCTTCGAGAAATCAACGATAATGGATAATGCAAATTTGATTCGCTCATTAAAGGTTTTCAGATTGATCGTGGAATCAATAATCTGCAAGGAATCGAATAGTTGAATAGCCTTTCCAGATAAAATACTCTCTTGAATGGTTATACGTTTGCCCGCATGATAGAATACGGCAAGCACAACTATAAGCGTAAGAAGTAAAATTATCATATATCACCCCATTGTATTATAGCGCACGCTGGCTTTGATCAAGGCGAGAGCTCGAATATTTGATAGCGAAACCTCCTTCGGTGAGTAGAACTCATTTTGACTGACAAGGAGGACGTGCATGTCGTCTTTGCCTTTCTGTATGTATTTAACGGCGATTATCTCGTCGTCGTCAACGTTTATGGACACAAGGTACATTTCGCCCCAGATAATACCATCAGAGATGTTTTTAACCTGTTTATATAGCACTATATCCCCACTTTTGAGCAACGGGTACATTGAATCACCCCATACGTGCAATGCACCGTCACAAGGCGGTAGGTCGGGCAGCACGATGTAGCTGGACGGTATCAGCTCGTGCGTGTCGATAAATAGCGATTCCAGGCCTGCCGAAGCCTCGAGATCGTACAACGGCACCCGCTGCTCCTCGACAAGATGATCCGAGTGTAGCGGAAAGCGGTGATCGAGAACGACATCGGAGGCGTTGGGGACCATATTCTCCTCGATTTTTTGATATTCAGTATTTGATAAGGAATTTTGGAGTTTTCGTTTCTTATCAAATTCCTTATCAAAATTCTTATCATTTGATTTGATAAGGAATTTTGGAGTTTTCGTAAGCAAAATTTCGCCTACTCCAGTCAACAACCAACTCGGATTAATATCCGGATATACCGATAGGATTTTTTCTAACTTGTCGGAGCCGATTCCTTTTCCTTGCTTCAAAGACTTTCCAAAGGACGCATTAGACATACCAATACTACGTTCAAACGCAGCAACGGTAACACCTTTTAGATCAATGTATTCTTTAAGTCGTTCTAAAACCATACTCCAAGAATTAGAAAAATTCCTAATTTTATTTGGATTTTAGGATATATCCTATTATCTTTGCCTTAACTTAACAACACAAAAGTAAACAAAAAAATGAATCCAAGTATGGAAAATCAAGAAAAACGGCTGGAGGCCATTCGAAACGGTCTCCGGCGTGGGGACAGAACCCGTATTGCCCAGCTTGCGAAGGTTCGATATGAGTGGGTTTGGTGGGTGCTGACAGGCCGTGGCGTAAGAGAGCGCGTTCTGACGATCGCCGAGCGGGTGATAGCCGAACGGAACCAGCAAACAACCTATTAATAAATTCGATCATGTTACCGGAATTAGAACCCTACATTGCCCGGTATTACGACAGGTGGCTGAACTATTCGCAGTACATCTGTACCCGTTGGAATATCAGGCGTGAAGCATATGATATTATGGCTGATGTTCTCGTCGAGTTTTGCTGCAAACCGGATGAATTTTTATTCGATCTGCTAACCTGTGAGCAACAAGGAGGACACAAACTACTTAATTGTGTCGTAAAGGCGATCAGATTCCGGGCCGTTGACTTTATTCGGCAAAAGCGAGTGGTTTCTTGTGATATAGGAAAGCACGTATATCATTTATCAGCCCCGGATGACGATGATCTTCAGACTGAAATTTCCAACGAAATGCGCGAAGCCGAAGCGATGTTTCGGGATGATAGTCTCGTGATCCCAGTTGCCACGTCAACAAAAACAACCATTTCGACAGGTGTGTGGTTAGACAGTTATATTTATAAACGCTCCTGCCCGGAAAAAGCGAGACTGCGGGTTGTGTATCGGGCACAGATTTGCGCTCACGGAAAGAGGATCAAACAAGTTGTACGTTCTACACGCAGCGAAGCCATGGCTGCCATGCTCCAATATCAGATGCAACATACCATCTAAAACAATAGCTTATGTTCACCAAAGAGATCACCCCGATTATTTCGTCTGCGCAAGGCGAGCCCGGCGTTGTCGGAACGCTGGTAAAGTACAAACTTTTCGGCATCCTCCTGTATCGAAAGAGGATGTACTATCCGAATTATTATGGTGTGCAAACAGAATGGGAGTTCACTCACCGCATTTAACCTATGTACGACGCCGAATTTACAGTGACCTACCGGGTCGAACAGCGATATTATCGCCGTAGAGAGTTTCAACGGGTACGCCGTTCGCTGTATGCAGGGGAAGAACTTTTGTTTGTGGAGGATGCTCCCGTCGAATCCAAAAAGGGTACGTTGGCCGAAATCATCAAGCAACTGGATTCGTTGGGCAGCTCAACCTCGGATTGCACCGATTGCCGATATAAGATTGGAGATTATCGAGGTGACCCCGGTTATTTGCTCTACATACTTTTTAAGACCCGGCTTCGCCTTCAGTTTATCAATTTCAAGTATCGCCTTTTCAAGTTCTTTGGTAAGAATATCTTCCTCAAAGACGAATCCGCCCCGGTTGAGTAGTTCGATTGCCGAGGCTGTCGGGCTGAAAGTACAGGATGTTCTCCGCAGATTGAGGTCGGTAATCAGACCTCGCTCTTGAAATTTATTCAAACAGGTTCTCAACAAGTCAAAGTCATCACATAGTAGAGATGGGCTGAAGCTCGTAGGCAGCGTATAGGGCGGAATATTTTCGCAGATTTTGGTCAGAATCTCGTCCTTGAACTGGGGTGTAAATTTAGAAATGTCCATAATCGCAAAAGTTTGTAGTGGTTTGCAAATGTAGCGATTATTTCCCGTGAACGCGCAGGCGTTGTTTCGGAGCGATACCGACACGGGAGCTAAAATAAGGTTTTAAACGGCTTTAAACACGGTTTTAATGATACTGCCAAACGACATACTGATACGCGCGACCTCCGACGGGCAAACCGTCTGGGTGTCGCAGCGTATGGTATGCGAAGTTTGTGTAATTGACCCTGAATATTTGAGGAGGAAATGCCGGTATGAGTATATGCAGGTCCTTCCTCCTTCTTGGCGGAAGGTTGCCGATCAGGCGGATTTCTTCCTGGGTGACAAACCCGGCAAGGCGTGGCGGTGGGGCCGCAAGGGCGGGCAGTATTACTACGACTACGACCATATCCCGAACCGAAAACCGACCTGCTACCGGGACATGCTGCCCTCGAAAGAGGAGCTGATCGGCGCCGTCGAGGGGCAGAACCTTCGGGGCAGCCGCGAGCGCCAGGCCGAACAGCGTCGGATGATCCGGGAACAGGTGCAGCTTCTGATCGACAATACCGACATTGCCTATTACGAGGAGTACAAGGTCGGAGACCTGGCGGTCTACACGCAGGATAAGGCCCGGCAGATGGCTGTTTCTGTCGCCTGGTGCCGTTTTCTGAAACGTGCCCTGTCTCGGAACGAATACAAGCGGCTCGGATTCCCTACGCAGGCCGATTTCCTCGCTCTGTGTGTCGATCTTCTCGCCGAAGCGTCCCTCGAGGGGCTGCGGATCAAGAACGCAGACAGTTTGCGCAAGAAGATCGGCGGCATTCCGGAGGACCCCGGCCAGCTCCGGGAGTGGCTCGTCTCGGGCAAATACGGCAACGATAACCGCCGGATCATCGGCAAGTTCGAACTGGTAGACTACACCACGGGCGAAGTGATGAAGATGGACGCCCACGAGACGGCGATTATGACCTACTGGCTGAATCCCGGAGGCTCGGAAAAGGATACCAAGCGGGAACTGTGGCAACTCTATGCGGGAGACATGGAGGCGATGGGTATTGTTCCCGTGAAGCCTTCGACGTTCAATCACTACACGAACACATGGAGCCGGAAAATGCTGTCGGCGAAGGAACGCCACGGCAAAAAGCATTTCAAAGATACCTATCGGCCCTATGTTCCTGCCAAACCGCTTGAGTTTGCCAACTCGCTGTGGGCTTCCGACGGTTCGGGCGTCGTACCATACCGCTATCAGGACCAATATGGCAAGTGGCGCATGATGAAGATATACGTGATGCTGATCTCGGATGTCGGCAGCCGCTACATCGCAGGCTATTCCGTGAGCCGGAAAGGTTTGCACCTCGAGGACGGCACGATGCTGCGGCAGGCGATGCGCATGGCGCTCGTCGACAACGGCAAGACCGAGGTGCTGGACTTCATCAGCGACAACCACGGCGCCTATACGGGCGAAGCCTCGAAGGCTTACCTGCAGCGCGTTTGCCGGAACTTTCGCACGATCGCACCGGGGAACTCTCAAGCGAACCCCGCCGAAGCCATGTTCCGGTTGTTTAAACGCCGTTTCAAGAGTTATTTCAAACTGCCTGAGACCTCGTGGAACGCCAGGAGCCTCGAAAGCATGGCGAATCCGGACTACTACGACATCATGGCCCTGCCGACCTATACGGAAGCTATCGAGAAACTGACGGTCGCCATCCGTGAATGGAACAACACGCGCCTGGAAAATGAACTCACTCCTTCGGAATGGTTTCATACACTGAAGAACGACCGGGCCGGACAATATACCGATCGGCAATACCGCCGGATCACGGGTGAAATGTCGAAGCGGGATTTAAGCTATCTGCGGTCGATTCTGACGCTCGAACGCGACGGCAAGGAGTACAAGTTCGACATTCCGACGGATGCTGGCACTGTGGCCCTGATCGCGCAGCACATGGGGTATGCTTCATCGTTCAAAGCGCATGTCTATTGGAACTCCGAAGGGGCTGATGTCTACACGACCGACGAGGTTTACATGTTCACTTGTCCGCCTGCACCGCTGGCGTCGAAGTCCATGACCGAAGCAACCCCCGACAGTCTCCGGGCTCTGGCTTACTACAACCGCAAAGGTGCAGAGTTCGAGGAGATGGTCGACGGGTTCGTCGAGGATGTCGAAGTGGCAAAGGCGGTCATGGTCCGCGGCTATGACTTCAACATCCGGGACAACGCCACCAAGGAGGATTACAACGCCATGCATGAGCAGATCAGCGCCGCCGAATATGAACGGGGCCGCGCGAAGCTGGAGGCCAAGAAACAACGCGCCCGGGAGCGGGAGCGAAAGAAGGCAGACCAGGTCCAACAGCAGGCAGTGATCGACTACCACAAAAATCACATTTCCGATTTGTCAAAATACATCAAATAACCGCCTTATGGAAAAAATCAAAAAAGACGAAATCATTACTGCCGCCAAGCAGTACATGCAGCGGCACGGCATGTCGCAGAATGCCTTGGCGAAGACTTGCGGAATCAGCGCGTCGTATCTTTCCAACCTGCTGAACGGGGTCTATGAATACAAATCCGGCCCTGACAAGGTTACGGAGATCGCCGACCGCTATTTCATTACGCTTGCATCGGTGATCGGCTTCGAGATCGAGCAAACCTTTTGGAAGGTAGAGCCTACGCCGCAGTTTGTGATCGCCATCTCGGCCCTCGAACGTGCGCATCTGAACTGCACCGCACGTTTCGGCGGCGTGAAGATGATCATCGGCGAAAAAGGCTGCGGCAAGACCACGGCGATCGACCAGTACTGCAAGGCCAATCCGACCAACACGTTTCGTGTGACGATCAACGCCGAGGACGGCATCCGAGACATCCTCGAGGAGATCGGTCGCTTGCTCGACCTCGACCTGCCGATGCAGAAAGGTGCACGCCTGCGCCTGATCGGTTCCGAGTTCCGGCGCCGTGCGCTGTGCGGGGAGCGCAACATGCTGATCCTCGACGAGGGCGAGAACACCAAACTGCCGGGTATCCGGGCCTATAAAGCCATCTATGACATGATCAAGGGATATGCGGCCTTTGCGATCGCCGGAACCGCCGATCTGCTGAAACTGCTCGACAGGCTCGAACTGCGCGGTGTCAACGGCGTGCCGCAGTTCAAAAGCCGGATGAAGGCGAACACAATTATTCTGCCGCCGATCGACCGGAAATTCGAGAACTTCATGTATAAGGTCAAGGATGAAAACCTCCGCAAAATCCTCGTCGAGCTCTGCACCGATTACCGGGAGCTCAACGACTACCTCGAGCCTGCGATCATCGCCGCGCACAAGGACGGCGTGGCGCTCACGGACGACTATTTCAGAACCATGTACGGCATAATGAAAAACAACAACAATGGGACAGCAAAACGGTATTAAAATCAGCCCGGAACTGATCGCGGAATTGCGCAGGTTTGCCGGGACAGTCGCCCAAACCGGGGCAAGCATCAACGAGATTATGAGTGTCGCGGATGCGATGCGGCAGACCTTCCTCGACAATTATTCGAAGGAGGCCCTGAAAGCGATCAAAACCATCAAATCGTAATCAGTATGCCCGAGATCATCGAACTAACCAAATCATCGGCGGCAAGTCTGGGCTGTCTTTCATACATGATCGAATTGCGCCGTAAAAACATTCTCAAAGCAGAAAGTTTTCTGATGCAACACAGGGACAGCCTGTCCCCGGAGCGGATCGCGCAGATCGAGCAAGACCTGGAAGACATGCGTTCTGGCCTGCATAACATGGAGACCGACTATTGCAGTATCGCCGGGGAACCTTACACCGACAAACGTAATTCTTAATCAATATCACTATGAAGGACGAACTGAAAGACATGACCGCCGACCAGCTGGAACAGCTGCTCGAGCAGAAGCGGGCCGAGGAGCGCCAGGCCGCAGACAAACGGCGCCGGGACTATGAGGAGACGCGGGCCGACTTCGTGAAGCGTATGGCAGCCGAAACCCGTAATATCACTGGCCGGGTGCGCGAGTTCTACGACCTAGTCGTGGCCGAGACCGATGCTTTCCGAAAAATCATGCAGGAGTACGGAGCCACGCGCCGGGACGACCAGCTCGGCTACTCGGTGCAGGAGGGAGACTTCCGCCTCGAGGTGAAATGCAATCGGGTAAAATGCTTTGACGAACGGGCCGACGTGGCCGCCGCCCGGCTGATCGACTTCCTGAAGGCATGGATCGGCGGACGGGAGAAAGGGGCCGACGATCCGATGTACCAGTTGGCAATGACGCTCCTGGAGCGTAACCGCAAGGGCGATCTGGACTACAAGTCCATCAGCAAGCTGTATGATCTCGAGGCGCAGTTCGGCGATCCCGAATACTCGCAAATCATGCAACTGTTCAAAGAGAGCAACGTCGTTAACGGCACCGCCATAAACTTCTACTTTCACCAGCGCGACGAGCGCGGTGTATGGCACAAGATCGAACCGTCATTTAATCGCATGTAAGCCATGATCATCAGACCTTCCATATCCCTATTTATCATTCTCCTGGGGCTCAAATTGACAGATGCGGTCGATTGGTCGTGGTGGTGGATAACATGTCCGTTATGGGTCGATGCTTTTTTATACCTTATCGTTTTTGTTTGGTTCTTTTGTATAGAGATTCGCAAACAGCTACGTTCCTAATTCCCGAACGGTTTTCTGCGGCGGTTCGATTCCGCCGCCGGGAGCAACATGATTAAATTAAATATTGTAACAAAATGACCGAATTCGAACGCGGCGCAAAGGTTCGCCGGATCAATACCCTGATGTCGGCCTGCCGCCTGATCCCCAATCGGGAGGACATCCTGGCGTTGTGGGATGCCCGCAGCTATGACGAACTTACCGACGATGAGATCGTCGCCCTGCAGGCATATATGGAGTTTGCCCACCGGGCCAAGACGACCCCGGCCACTGACGCGATCCGGCGTCTCCGGTCGCAGGTCCTGGCACACCTGACAAAACTCGGGATGTACGCTTCGCCCGAGGACTGGACGAAGGTGAACCGTTTCCTGCTGCAGCGGCGGATATGCGGGCGTCTGCTCTATATGCTCGATGCACAGGAACTGCAAGCGCTGGTGCGCAAACTGCGGGCCATCGGAGACAAGAAACCCGCCACGACCTCACGGCCTTCGGTTCAGGTGACGCCGATCTACATCATTCCGGGAGGCGGTCCGACCGTGGTGAACTGACATAAAAAAGCCCTGCAATATTGCTATCACAAGGCCGACCTGCTACAAAGATAGTCAATAATTGCGGAAAATGGCATACAACAACAAAAATCACATCCGAAAACGTGAGCATGCGGTGCGGATCACGAAGCAGTACTATGAACCCGGGCGGCAGGATAGGTGTCTGAAATGGGTGTGGAAAAAGTACATCTACGACCTGTTTCATGTCGAATATGCTGCCTATTTGTCCTGGCTCCGCAAAGAACGCGAACGCACGCAGCAGGACATCCGACAACCAACTCTGTTCGATTGATTTTATTCAGGGCTTTCGATCTGCTTCAGGTTGAAAGCCTTGTATTTTTCCAATTCACTCACAACCTCCGGATACTTTATTGGCAAACCGTCAATGAAACGATCAATGTCTTCTATTAAGTATTGCCGTCGCTTTAGGATAGCTGATTTCCGCACCAGTTGAGCGATGGCACTTTCCCAGTAGCGGCGGTAGTTTGAGGCGAGAGAACAGTATTTCTCACGGATCATCTCGTCAATATCCATTTTATCAGGGTGTTCAAGGTGTTCAAATTCCTGCGGGGTGATGGTTGTCCGCCAATTCGTCTCAAATTCGTTGATCCCTTTTTTTAGAATTGCAGAATAGTTGGACTGTCCGGATAGCCCTTTGAGTTCTTCAATGATATTACGAAGATTTTCCGCTTTCTTGAGTAGTGTGTGGTCCGAATTACACTCTTGAAACTCGCGCATAGAGGCAAGTGCAACGTGTACGGTCAGCCAATGATCCCGGGAACTGCTCGGATTACATTGAACTGCAGGGGTTATCGAAGTCGGAGTATGCTCTTTCGGTTTAGGGGTGTTGACAGGAGTTGTCAAGATTTTCCAAATTTTGCTCCAGTTGGACATATATGCTTGTTTTGTTTCAAAAATAGTAAAAAAAGCAATCTTCTGCAAAACAGCCCGGCAAATTGCCGGGCTGTTTCGTTACGAGCGTTCCGTGGCGATGTCGATCTGGACGCCTTCGGCCTTTTTACGCGGCCTATAAGCCGCGTTGTCCGTCCCACCGAACCGGAACTGCATGACGTATTCACGGATCGCATCTTCACGTTTCACCCGCCGCAGGGATGTGCGCGTAAGGCCCGAAAACCCCTCTCCGGAGAGTCCCTGCAGCTGGGTGTAGATCAACCGCAGCAGGACGAACATGCGGAATGCTTTGTTACGGTTCGGTGCGAGGGCTGAAATGTTTACGGGATCGAAGTGCGCCACCCGTACGGTCAGGATCGCCTCGCCCAGTTGCACCTTTCGCGTGCAGTCCGAGAACTCGGCCTCGGCGATGTCGATCAATACGCACGGGAAATTGACGGGCGGCCGCTCGTTGTAGAAATCCAGCTGTCCCCAATCCTCGGCCAAATAGGCGATCTTCTCGGGGAGCAGTTCCAGCAGTCGGTCCTGGACTGCGATCATTGCATTTTCAATCATTTTAAAGACGTTTAAACGGTGTTTTACCGAGGTTGCAGGACTTTTGCGAGTTCCCGGAAAGCGCTCTGCAGGTTTTGGTGTATGACCTCCCGTGCCACCTGCCGGACACGGGGATGATCGCCGATCACCTGGCGCTGGGGAATCGTGATCGTGTCCTTCTTGGTCAGCGCCATGTTGCGCCAGTACTGCGCCTTCGCTGACAGCATTCGATTACGCTGGGTGTTGCTGGCCTGTCGTTTCTTGGCAGAGGTGGTAATGCCTCCGGCGTTTTGGTAGTACATGGCCCAAAAGAATTTTCGCATCCGGGGTGTGATCTTGATCTTTCCGCCCCGGTTGTGCAGCCCCATGTAGGGCGTATCGGTCGAGAACTCGACGCCGTTCTGCCGGATGGTCCCCCGAAAACTGCGCCGTCCGCGTCCCGTCACCTGCAGGAGCGATCCGCGTCCGCCGGGATAGGACCGATCCGGCCAGGGGCGGTCAAAGAATGCCCGCCGTTCGAAGTTGCGGTCGAACTCGTCGAGCAGTTCGACCTTCAGATCGGTCAGGATTTTTCGCTTGAGGTCACGCATTTTTTTTTCGGTTCAAATACAACGTCGTTCTTCTGCCGTGATAGCGGCTTGTCGTGCGGCCGTCCTCCGGAGAAAATCTCATCGGGGATGCCGCGAGGAAATGCCTCGCAGAACTTGTAACCGTCATAGTGCTTGCATAGCAGGCACGTCAACACCAATTTTAGTCCCATTTTTCAAATATTGTAAGTAATTCGTCCGGCACGCCGTCCTTTCCGTTCATTTTGTAGGATGCGAACCATTCTGCGAAATATTCACCTGATGTAGTCTCCCCATAGACACTGATGGGCTTCTTCTCCTTGAAGTATTCCGGCGCATCGGAATGATGGTGGATGTAGTGCCCAAGTTCATGGTATACCGCACATTGTACTTGTGATTTCACATCCTCAAATAGGCACGTGACAACATCAGGTATTGGCTGTTCGCCCCGTTTGATTTTGTCGTTGATCCTCTCGATCTGATAAGTCCAATCCGAGATATTACTTTGTTCCTTCTTGATATACGCCTTCAATTCTTTATCAAGTCTCGTATTCTTCCCGAGCTTTTCACGATACTGCTCGATCGACTTCTGTGCCTGCTCGATCTTGTTTTCGCGGATGGCTATGCCTTCCTTGAACGGTATCGGCTTTTTATAAACACTGTTTTTGAAGCATTCGAGATTGATGTATATCTGCTTTCTGCCGTCATTGTAATGGCCTCCGATCCTCTGCTTAATTTTGGTGCTACCCGCGCCCACATTATACCCAAGTATCAATTCATTGAGTTTGAGGCGACCATTTTTCCCGACATCTTCGATTGCTTCAAGGAGGACATTCGCCTGTTCGATGGATGCTTCTGAAATATCGGCATTACGAATGCCGGCCTTTTTCAGCCGTTCCAACACCTGATCCTTTGTTTTTGCACTGACGAAGCGGTTGTCTGCAAGCCTTTCAACGGCCTCTTTCGCCTTAATCGAGAGGTTGTAGTATGGGTGATGTTTCGGGAATATCACTTTATCCATACCGGGGTTGAACCGGAACATTTCGGCGCGGTTACGTCCGTGGCTGTCGAGGTCTGTGGTAGCTTCGCGTACAAGCTGCGGAACCTCGTTCCAATCGGTGTAATCGTATTTGCCCTTACGAACCTGCACGACCCTGCACCGACATTTCCATCCGTTCGGCGGCATGATCTCCGACCAGCACGGATCGTCCTGCGGACGGGTCAGTCCTTCGAGTTTCGCATGCGCGGGCCGTACTTTGCCGTCGTTGGCCGTGCGGTATTGCAGATCGTAATCATTCCCGTCTCGCTCGATTTCGGCCCATTGCGCCGCCGCCTGTGCGGAGTGTACGGCAAACTGATGTTCTGCCTCCAGATAGCGTTCGTTGTACTCGGGGTGTATCTGTCGGACCTCCTCGAAAAACTTTCCGAACGGTTTGACCCGTCCCCGATCATCGCGCAGGAGCTGCGAGGCCTCACGCAGTTCGTGATAGGTCTTGCAGCCCGAAAACACGAACACGTCGCGCCCGAGCTTGTCGGCCATTTCCGCCGGAATTTCAGCATCCTTCAGTCCGATGTTGACCCCTTCCATCAGGGCGTCGGTTATTTCGTCGATCAGCGTCCGGATCGGCTGATCCTCGAGCATGTCGGGGCGGAAGTCCCCGGCCTTCTGCAGGTGCTTTGCGGCATTGCGGAATGTCGACAGACGCACGACAGGCTTTTTGCCTTTGCCGCCATCCGCTGCCAGCGTCACCGGATCACCCAGTCCGTAGACCGCCGCCAGTCTTTCGTGCAGCCCCCTGTACGCGATCAGGGGGCGGTTGCGAAAAAATCGACTTCCCGGGGCTGCGGCACGGACAACGTTTCCGACAGCTGTCCCGGCACGGTGAAGGCCTTATCGGTGCAGACGATGCCGAACTTCTCCTCGATCCAGTCGTTCGGCACGTCCTTGAACTGAAGGAGCTGCACGACCATCGCCCACAGTTTTTCGATGTCCTCCTCCTGTTGCCAGGAGAACACGCTTCCCTCGGGCAGAATGCCTATGTACACCAGGGCGGGGATCACCGTGGAGTTCCAATATCCCGCCAGCATCTTACGGTCCGCCATCACCAGCTTCTCGAACAGCCGGATGCTGCTCTCCTCTTTGGAGCGGTTGCCGTTCACGGTGTCCTGTCCGATCACGGCTCCGTTCACCAGCACCGAGACCGCCTCCTTGCACAGGGCGATCAGGTTGTTGTAGACATCGCCGTTGGTGTCGGCTCCCTTTGCGAACTGGAACTCCTCCGTGCGGTCGATGATGAAGTAGGCCGCCGCCCCCATGTCGCGCAGCATGGCCTCGGCGCGGTCGAGCATGGCGGGGTCCTGCGTGTCAGTCTTCATAAACCGGGGCGGGATGCCGTATATCTCGCAGAGCTCCGACCAGCAGGATTGCGCGAAGCGCATGAACAGCACGTGCGGCACGGCCTTGTTCAGCAGGCCGTAGTCGTGATCCTTGCCGAACTCCAGGATGAAGTTCCCGAACTCCCGGACCTCGCGGTACTGGAGGCCTTTACTGTCGTCTTCCCGGAACAGCAGCATTCCCTTCTCGGGAATCACGTTCTGCCGGGGCAGCAGGGTGACGGCCACGGGTTCGGTTGTGTTCCCGGTCGTCGTGAGTTCCACGAGCGTATGACCGTACATCACGCTGTCGAGGATGTGGGTGTTGAGCTCCGTGACCCATGATGCCGCATTGAGGGCTGCCGTAGCCTGGTCGTCGATCTCGTCGCCTACCTTGATCTCGAAAGGTGTCAGGAGCGTCGCCTTCTGCCGCAGTTCGATCTGCGAGGTGAGATGCGCGCAGAGCATCACGTCGTCGTAAAGATTCATCAGCCGTGCCCGGCGCGGATTGTCGATGTTATCCGCCGCGCGCAGCGCCGACCGCCAGGTGGCGATGTCGGACCGGGTCCGCGACAGGGTTTTCGGAACGATACTGCGGATGTAGCCCTCGCGCCGCCTGGCTGTTTTCGGACCATTCGTTTTTACGGCCAAATTCGCGGTCTTATTCGTGGCGTCGTGGGTTTTCCTGCTTTTGTTCTTTTTCTGCATTGTGTGAACGATTAAAGGGTATTTAAACGGTGTTTAGTCATCGAAGCCGTGGCGGAACTTGCGGCGGCTACCCATCCGGGCAGTGATGCGGACCTCTCCGTCTTCGGTCTTGAGCAGCGGCAAACCGGGTGCGAGGGGCTTGTCGGTACCCTTCAGGCCCGCAACCTTCTCGAGCCACTCGATCGCCGCCCGGCGGTATTCACTGACCTGTTCGAAAATCAGATCGGTGTTCGCCCGGCGGCATAGGTTCCACACCGCGATATTCTTGCAGTGCTCCAGAAGCGTGGCGTGGCGATCTTCTCCCGTGGCCGAGAATATCGCCTCGCAGTCGTATTTGGCATTCAGGTAGCTCCGCGCCTCGTCGATGGCCGCCAGGATCGCCATACGGATCGTGACGGCGCTTGTGGTGATGTTCTGCAGCTGATATTCGCAGATCGCCGTGTATAAGTCCTCCTTTTCGATGAACATGGCTTACAGGCTTTGATATTCGTCGATGGCGTCGAAACACGGGCAGGCCTTCATCCACTCCCACGGCTCGATGATCCCGTCGCCGTTCAGGTCGGGCGAGAAGTCGCGGTGTCCGCAGATCATGGCGTCGGGGAACTGTTCGCGGAGTTGTTGCAGCAGAAAGAACAGCGACGCCTTCTGTTCCTCGGTGCGGGTATCTTTGGGCTTGCCGTCGGCGTCCAGTCCTCCGATGTAGCAGATGCCGATGCTGTTGGCGTTGCTGCCCTGCACATGGGCCCCGACCTGGGCGATGTCGCGGCCCTTGCGGATCGTACCGTCAAGCAGGATCACGTAGTGGTAGCCGACCTTTCGGAATCCCCGCTGACGGTGCCAGCGGTCTATGTCTTCGATGCCGAACGGCACCCCCTCTTTGGTTGCGCTGCAATGCAGCACGATGTACTTGATTTTACGCATGTCGTTGAATATTTGATTAGTATTTACGCTGTGCCCGGAGGCCGACGCGGTAGGTCCCCTTTGCCTGCCGGAATACGGTATTGAGTTTCGAGAGTGCGCCTTCTCCCGCATCGGGGCCGTCGACGGCTGCGCCTCCGCCCTTCTCGAATGCCAGGTACTGATCGACGAGTTCCTGGAAGTCGGGGCTGTCCCGCTCGTCGATATTGAACCACACATTTCGGCGCTCGAAATAGGACTGCGTAGCTTCGATACGGTCGTATTTGTCAGCCTTCGGGCGCTTATCCGCCTTGACGGGGATGTAGTATCCGCGGGCATCGCCCTCGGCATCGAAGTCGTTGACGAACTCGTCCATCGAGAACAGGCCCTCGATCCAATAGCGGACCTTGCGGCAGTTGTGCAGTTCCGTCGTTTCGTACAGGTCATAGAGCCATTTTGCCAGGACCGTGCGGGACTGCTGGCGCAGAAAGCAGTAGATGAAATGGAACTCGCGGTCTTTCTTGCCGACGAGGATCATCCCCTTATGGCATGCCTGGGCCTTGTAGGAAAGGTCTCCGTAGAAGACCAGGGCGTCATACTCGTTCAGGGGCAGCATCTTCTTCCACTGAATGTCCTCGGCCTTGAACACCTTGCCGTCCTCGACGTGGACGTGCATATACTCGCGCATGAACGACCGCGAGGGGATGCTGCGGTACTTTTTGCGCCAGTGCTCTGCCGAGGTCTTCTCGGGCCAGTTCGGCTCGAAGGTCGTCAGGTCCTTCACGGCGGGCACCGTCAGTACCCGGTGTATGGGCTTTTCGCCCTCCTGCCGGGATTTTTCAGCCAGGACTTTGAACTGCTTTTTAAGGCGGTTTGTGATGCTGTTCTTATGAAAGTTGTTGTTGGCATACACGAACCGCCGGGTCGATCCGTCCGCCTCGTCGAAACATCCCATCAGATCCTCGAAGATCCACTCGACGGCCTCGCGCATCAGACGGTCGTTGTTGACATGACGACGCGTGTCGACATCATCCACGGCGATATAGTCGGGGCGCTGCTCCTCCTCGCGGACGCCGCGCGGGTCCTGACCGAAACCGAGAGCCGTGAAGCGCACGCCGTCGGAGGTCAGGAACTCCCCGGACGACCAGTCGCCCTGTTTGTAGCGGCAGCCGTAATCGTTGATCAGGCGTTTGTTGTAGACAAGCTGCGCCTGGCATGCCGAGAGCAGTTTATGCGCTTTGTCCTCGGTCTCGCCGATCAGCAGCATGTAGCGCAGGCGGCCCGTGTACATCAGGTACAGGGGAATACCCATGTCGACGTGTACGGACTTCGCCCCGGATCGGTAAATCTCCCACAAGGCCATGATCACATCGTTGTCGATGATCTCCTGCGCACCCTGACGGTGGAACCACGCACAGGGCACCTTGGCATAGTTCGGGAAATAGTACTCGAACCAGGTGACGTAATCCTTCTCGATACGTTTCACGCGGGCGATCTTGTCCGCGGGGCGTTCGTGGATGTCTACGACCGAAGCTTTCGCGATGCGTCGGCAATGCTCCTCGTAGTTGTCGATGAGCTTTTGAAATTTCTTGTCGATGTCTGCCATGTGCGTTACTTTAAGGAATCGACCTGCGCCCGGTGCTGAATGAACATGCGGTGGTATTCTGTGATCTTCACGACCTCCTGGGGGTTGATCTCGGCAACGAAGTTGTCGACCTCCTTCAGCACGGAGATCACCACCGACAGCGGGACCTTGCCGTCGAAGTATTGCAGGCTTTTGGCTACTTTCGAAAGTCCGTCGGTATCGAGCCGGGCCTTGTTTCCCTCGGCGATCCATTGCATCTCGTCCAGCAACAGTTCGCGGATTTTTCCGGGGGCCGCCAGGCTGGCCTTGCGTTTTTCGTCCCACTTCATACCGCGTCGCCATTCGGACAGCGTGGCCTCACGAATGCCGAGCAACTCGGCAATGCCTGCACAGGTCATTCCCTGTTCTACAAAACAGTTGTAGGCCGCCGTATATAATTTGTGTTTCGGGGTTGTCATATGCTCTTTTTTGTGCAAAGATGGTACGCCGAAACGCGAATGCGAAAAACAGTTCAATACCTTGACAGTCTTTTTGTTGCGTCTGATTTTAAAGCCTATGTTTGCATCAAAAATGAGGCGCATGGCTTTACCGAAATTCATTTTTAACGACGAAACGAAAAAGAACTCGCACGGTTTTTTCCTGCTTAACGGCGGCGGCAAGTTCGAACGCTTCCAGGAGTATTCCCCGATGCTCGACAACCACGATCTCAACCGTCTGATAGGGCGCTGGGACAACCTGCATGTCGAGGGGGCGCTGCTTGTTGCCGATCCTGTCTTCGACGACGGGATCACCCTGGGTGCGGAACGCAAGGGCCAGGTCGAGCGCGGGTTCCTGCGCGGGGCATCGCCCGGCATCGTCATCCTGCGGGCCGAGTACCGCACGAATCCGGCAGGCGGTGAGGACCTCTATGTCACCGAGTGGGAGTTGTTCGAGGGTTCCGTAACCTCCGTGCCGTCGAATGCCGGGGCCGTGACGCTCAAAATCTACACGGGCGACGGCCATCTGGTAGAAGATGGCGACGTGCGTCTTCATGTCGACAACATCGTGAAACTCTGCGCGGAGAGTTCGCCGCAGGGTCGAAAACCCAATATCAAACCAATGGAAAAAATCACCCTTTCCGCCGAGGCATACGTCGCGCTCGGCATCAATCAGGACGCGGACGCTACGGCGATGAGCAAGGCTATCGTGCAGCTGGCTGCCGACCGCAACAAACACAAGGAGACTGCCGATGCCCTGCAGAAGGAGATCGACGCAGCTCGTAAGAAACGCGCCGAGGACATGGTCAATCTGGCCGTTGAACAGGGCAGGATCGGAGCTCCCGCCCGTGAGAAGTACGTCGAGCTCGCCATGAAGGATTACGACCTGGTGTCGGAAACCCTGAAGGCCATCCCCGCGAAGGTTTCGCTGGCGGCTTCCGTCACCAAGATCGCCGGGAACGTGATTCCGGCCGATCGCCAGAACTGGACGCACCTGCGCTGGCTGAAGGAGGACCCCGAGGGCCTTGCGAAGATCAAAGCCGAGAATCCCGAGGTTTTCGAGACCATCCGGAAAAAGCACAACTAATCAAAATCAGACAGATATGCCTATTGAAAAAGAACTGTGGGTTGACATTATCAAAGAGCAGCCCATTCAGGAGGGTGACTTCCTGAACGAATCCGAAGACCTCAGTGCCCTGGTCGACAACAACACGCTGCACCTGGCCGAGGCAGGTGTCGAGCCGGAGGTATTCATCGACAACGACACTTATCCGGTCGGTATCGTGCAGCGCGAGGATGTGCCGAAGGACATCCTGCTGCATACCCTCGACACGAAGAACACCGTCGTGCGCAACATCGAGCAGATGCAGGCCGCCTACGACAAGATGCAGAGTGTGACGCGCGGTCATGTGAACGCCCTCACGCGCAAGCGCCGGGCAATGGCCGCCTACAACTGGTGTCCGCTGCAGAACGGTGAGTTCACGCCCGTCCTGGTGACGACCGGCGAAGCCGTCAACGGTCGCCGTCGCCTGACCTTCGACGACCTCGACCTGCTCGAAGCGAAGTTCAAGGCAATGGAGGTCGACATGACGCAGCTGTGCCTGGTCCTCACTACGGAGCACGAAGCCGACCTGAAGTCCGAGAACCGCAAGCTGTACAAGGAGTACATGCGTGACGGGAAGATCGGCAATTTCAAGGTCTTCAGCTACCCGCATCTGCCTCTGTTCGACACCACGACGGGCAAGAAGCAGGCTTTCGGCTCGGCCAAAGGCGAGAACAGCGCGATGGCGTCGATCGCCTGGATTCGTACCGAGGTGATGCGTGCGACGGGTACGGTCGATGTTTTCCACCGCGAGAAGGATCCCGAAGCCCGTGGCGACATCCTGGGCTATCAGCAGCGTTTCTCGGCCCTGCCTCTGCGCAACAAGTACATCGGAGCCATCTATTCGGGTAAGTAGTCATGGAAGGAGCTGTGCAGTATCTCGGTCAGTATGCGATCAAGGCGTCCCTGGTGGCCGCAGCCTATTTCGCACCATGCCAGGAGGTAATCGGCATTGTATTCCTGTTTTGGCTCGCCGATCTCGTCTTCGGTGTTCTCGCCAGCAAGAACCGCCACGCACCTCGATCGTCGCGCCGAATGCGCAAGAGCGTAGGCAAACTGATCGGCTACATGGCCGCGATACTGCTGGCCTTTCTGATCGACAAGCTCGTCCCGAATCTGTGGATCATTCCGCACCGACTGATGGCGGCCTACCTGTGCGTCTGCGAGCTTATCTCGATCCTCGAGAACCTGGCGATCATCACGCAGGCCAAAGCCTTCGTGTCGCTGATCAAGCTGATCCGTGGCAAGAACGACGAAAACGTAATTTACGATTTGATCAATGAGAAAAATGCTGATTATTCTGCTCGCAGCCCTTTTGGCCGCGTGCAGTCCAAGCCTCAAACTGCAATCTTCGCAGACGGAGGCGACCGATACGGTGACCGTGACCGAACAGGTCCGGGATACGGTGGTGGTCCTCGAACGCGACCAGTCGATGCTCCGGGCGCTTCTCGAATGCGACAGCGTGGGTCAGGTGCAGATGCGCCGACTAATGGAGTACCAGGCGGGGAACCGCTTGAGGCCTCCCGACATCGAGGTCCGCGATAATGTCCTGACGGCTACGGCCCAGGCCGACAGTATGGCTATTTACCTGACTTTGAAAGACCGCATCGAACGCCATACGTCCACCCGCAAAGAGTTTCAAGTCGTCGAGGTCAATCGCCTGAATACCTGGCAGCGGACCTGGATGCGTATCGGACAGGTTTCAGCCGTGTCGCTGATCCTGTTCGGGGTCTATAAAACCCGCAAACTGTTAAAAATCTGAAAACATGGATATTAAAGACATGAGCGCCGAGCAGCGCAAGGAGGAGCTGGCCTGCCTGGCTGATGCCGTGAAAGCCGCAAAAGCCGAGACCAAAACCGCAAAGACACGGGTCGCCGAGGGTAAGAACGCCGTGAAAGGCGCTAAAACCGCCGAGGAGAAGGCTGCCCTCAAGGAGAGCCTGGCGGCCCTGGAAGCGGCTTGTCAGACCGCCACGGCGAAGGTTGCCGAGGCCGTAGCCCGGGAGGCTGATTTCCGCGCCGAGGCCAAAGCCATCGAGGATGCCGAGAAGGCCGAAGCGGATCAGGCCCGCAGGGAAGCCGAGGAGGCTGCCGCCGAGCAGGCCCGTAAGGCCGACCCGTTCCAGGCCCTGGCCGAGAAGTATGCGAAAGCCTATCCCGACTGCAAGGCCTTCCACATCACCAGCGACAGGCAGGTGTTCCTCGACAAAGACAAGAACCTCGCGCAGTACCATCAGAAGGGTCTCGGCGAGGGCGAAGTACGAACCATTAACGTGCGATAACCATGGCATTACCTAACGTAACCATCAACCTCGAGAACGGGAACCTGGGCCGTATCGCACAGAGCGACGACGGTGTCGCCGGGCTGATCCTGACGGGCGCCGCCGTCTCCGACAAGCTCGCGCTGAACGAGGTCTACCTGATCAACTCCTCGCGGGACATCGCCCGGCTGGGCATCACGGCTGAAAACAACCCCCTTGCACACAAGGAGCTGACGGCCTTCTATACGGAGACGGGCGACGGCGCCGAGCTGTACCTGCTCGTCGTTTCCGAGGCCACGCTGCTCTCGCAGATGTGCAGCATCGAGGAGGGCTCGCCGCTGAAGAAGCTGATCACCTACGCCAAAGGCCGCATCCGCCTGGTCGGCATCAACCGTCTGCCGCCCGACGAGTACAGCGCCGACACCACCGATACGGGCATCGACAAGGATGCCGTGACGGCGGCCACCGCGGCGCAGTCCGTCGGCGAGAGCTTCACCCGGAAGGTGATGCCTTTCCGGTGCCTGATTCCCGCCGCTGGCTGGGACGGCAAGACCGACAAGCTCTACAAGCCCCGCGAGGGCAGCACTAACCGTGTAGGCTTCGTTATGGCCTGCGACGATCAGACGAACAAGACCGCCGCAATCGGGCAGATGCTCGGACGCGCCGCACGGATTTCCGTAAACCAGTCTTTGGCCCGTGTGAAGTCGGGAGCGATCGCCGCCGAGGGATGGCTGACCAACGGCAAGACCCCCGAGGAGTGCGACGCGATGCTCGACCTGCTGGACGAGGCGGGTTACATCATCTACCGCTCCTTCTCGAAGAAGAACGGCTACTACCCGAACGACGACCACATGGGGGCCCCGCTGTCGGACGATTACAGCAACCTGAACTACGGACGTGTGGCGGACAAGGCCACGATCTACGCCTATACTGCCTACATCGAGGAGATTCAGGACGACATCGAGACCGACGACGAGGGCAACATCCCGCAGGAGATGTGCTCGTACTACGAACGCCTGATCGACAACGCCGTCGCAGTGGCGATGCAGGGCGAGATCAGCGACTTCAAATCGTATGTCGATCCGGCGCAGAATGTCCTCTCGACCCGGCGCATGGCGGTTTCGTGCAGGATCAGACCGCGGGGCACGCTGCGGTACATCATCGTAAACCTCGGATTTGAGAATCCGGCAATCAAGCAGTAGCAGCATGAAAATACGAATCAACGGAAAAGAGTACGACTGGGGCACCATCAAGATCATCATGTGGGGCCGCCCGGTGGTCGGAGCGACCAGTGTCGACTACAAGCTCGCCAAGGCAAAGGAGCCCCTGTATGCTGCAGGGCGTTACGCCAAAGGCATCCAGCACGGTCAGCGGGCCGCGTCGGGAACCCTGACGCTGCTGCAGAGCGAGATCATCGCCATGAACCGCGCCGCCCGTGAAAAAGGCTACAAGGACATCCTCGACGTGGATGTGGATATTCTGATCTCCTACATCCCCGAGGACAGCACGGCCATCACGGTCGACCAGATCATCTGCGCCTCGTTTTCGGAACTCCCCTCGGGCATGAAGGCGGGGGACATGAAAAGCGAGCATGCCATGCCGTTCGTCGCTCTCGACATCGACTACGACATCGCGTCGAAATAAAACAAGCCCACGGCATCGAACCGTGGGCTGTTTAAACACTCTTTAAAACCACACAAAAGAGCATTATGGAAAAGAAGGATATGACCGAGAAAATCGCGGCATGGAAGAAGAAACACGGCGACGTGTTCGCCTATGAGGTCGACGGTAAGACCTGCTACCTGCATCGTCCGGGACGGGATGTGATCGCTGCTGCATCGGTGGTCGGCAAAGAGGACCCGTTCAAGTTCGCCGAAGTCATCCTGTCGAACTGCTGGCTCGGAGGCGATGAGGAGCTGCGTGACGACGACCGCTATTTCATGGGGCTGTCGCAGCTGATTTCGGAAATCGTAGAGATCAGGGTCGGGGAAATAAAAAAACTTTGAGCGGCACCGAGGTCGTCAAGGGTGACGGGTGGCTGCATGCGGGCAACGCCCTGATCCGCTCGGTGCTGCACATGGACCCCGACACGCTGTCGGACGAGGCGTGGGGCTTTCAGGTGAGAATGGCCGAATGGGTGGAGAATGAGCGGGTACGCAGATATACGCCTACCGCCTGATTTGCCACAGGTCGCGCCACTTGTCGATGTGCATGGCACATTTGAAGCCCTCACCCAAAAGGTTAAGCAAAGCGGCAGCCACAAAGATCAAGAATATCCAACCTGCAACAGTCATAGCAATACAGTTTCTGCAAATATATGGATAATCGCGCAAATTACCAAGTAGATATCGGCGGGAATGTTTTCATCGCGATACAGAATATGTTTGCGGAGTTCACAAAGATCGTGCAGGTCGTCGAGAAAGTCGACGAATCCGTGCAGAACTCGACCCGGCAGATTACGGAACACGTTGACAAGTCGGCCAATGCATTCGGCGGTCTGCAAAAACAGATCGAGCGAATCAGTCTGACCTCCATTATCGAGCAGGTCAAACAATTAGCCGAAGGTGTTGCGAATTTAACAGGTCCCGGCATCGGCTTCGAGCAGTCGATGGCCGACCTGTCGTCGATCACGGGTATCGCGGGCGACGAGCTGCGCGACCTGGGGAAAGTCGCCCGGCAGACGGGTAAGGAGAGCGGACTGGGTGCGCAGCAGGCGGCGAATGCCTTTGCCCTGCTGGCCTCGCAGATTCAGGTGGACAAGATCGGCATGGAGGGGCTGAAGGCCCTGCAGCAGAACACCATCACGCTGTCCCATGCTGCAGGGATGTCGATGAACGATGCCGCCACGGCCCTGGCCGGAACGATCAACCAGTTCGGTCTTCAGGCTACGGAGGCCAACCGGGTGATCAACATTCTGGCGGCAGGTTCGAAGTACGGAGCCGCGGAGATCGTCGACCTTTCGCAATCGTTCAAGGTCGTCGGTGCGGCGGCCAATGCCGCAGGCCTCACGGTCGAGGACACGGCAGGTGCGATCGAGGTTCTATCGAAAAATAACCTGAAGGGAGCCGAAGCGGGTACGGCCCTGCGCAACATCATGCTGAAGATACAGACCGTCCTCGGCGTGGACTTCCGCAAAAACAGCTTCTCGGATGCCCTCGATGCCCTGAAGCCCCGCCTGACGGATGCCGCCTATCTGTCGAAAGTGTTCGGCATGGAGAACATCGCCGCAGCGCAGTTTCTGATCAAGAACTCGGATGCCGTGGCCGAAATGACCGCCCAGGTCACGGCCACCAATGTCGCCCAGGAGCAGGCCGCGATCCGCACCGACACCGTGCAGCAGATGATGGCACGCTGCCAGGCCCGGATCGACGACCTGAAGATCGGGTTTTTCGAACTTACGGGATCAGCTGGCGGTTACGCCACGATCATCGCGCAGCAGGCTGTAACTGTTTCGCAGCTCTTACCCCTGTTCGGGCTGTTCGGCAAGGCGATCGGTTTTGTCACCAGCGCGGAAAAACTACACACCGTGTGGGCCGGAGCCGTAAAGGCGGCAACGGTGGCATGGACAGGCGTACAGTGACTTTTGAACGCTTCTCTGTGGGGCTGTCCGGTCACCTGGATCGTGGCAGGGATCACGGCCCTGATCGCCGTCATCACCGTTTGCGTTACGAAGGTCGAGGGCTGGGGCAAGCAGTGGGACAGCGTCGTCAAGTTTATGAAGCTGACGGGCAAGCTGTTCGTCGAAACGATCAAGTACGAGTTCAGCACGATGGTCAACGGCATTATGATCGGCCTGGATTACATAAAACTCGGCTGGTACAAGTTCAAGAAGGCCGTAGGCCTGGGCGACAAGGCCGAGAACGAGGCGATGATCTCGCAGATTTCGGGCGACATCGACAGCCGCAAGAAGGCCATCGTCGACGGGGCCAAGAACCTGAAGAACCTCGCCCAGGATGCCGGGAGTTCCCTCTCCTGGGAGCTCTCTTGGAAAAACGGCAAGAATGGCGCAGCCAATGCCGTCAGTCCGTTGATTGCGGCTTCTGAAACCCCGGACGGCACGAAGACGCCCCGCACGAAACAAAAGGTAAACATCGACTTCTCCAAGACGGGGACCGGGACCGGGTCCGGGAGCAAGACGGTGCTCGATCTGAACAAGATCATCCCCGACATGAAAGGATCGGCGGCCTACACGGCCATCGCCTCGCGGCTTTCGGCGGTGCGGGTTCCGTCCCTGGCGACCGCGGCGGCATCGTTGGCCATGCCGCTCACGGTGGCGGCGACTACGCTCCCGCAGTCCGGGGGAACGGCCCGGCCGACACCGACGGAACTGGCATACAACAGTCAGCGCCGCGGAGGTGTCACGATGAGCAAATTCTGCGACACGATCGAGATACACATCGCCAACGCCGACGGGAAGGGCTACAATCAGATCGAGGAGGAAGTCACTGCCGTACTGAAAAAAGTCTTGGACGAATATGAAGCATAAGTATAACATCGAGCACCTGCTGCAGTCGATCATCGGCTATAAGGGCCTGCCTTATCCGGGAGCCTTTTTCCCGAATCGTCCGGCCGGCAGCTACACCGGGGACAACTTCGACATCCCGACCTCTCCAGCTCCGCAGCAGGAGCTCGTGAAAGGTACGCGCCTGTACAAGAAGGATGCCCTGGGCAGGTGGTACTTCATGCCCGTATTCATCAGGCATCAGGACATACGGGGCGAGGATCACACCCTCGAGCTGGAGAACGCCGTGATCAGCATTACCGGAACCAAGAACATTGTGCGCACGCCCCTGGTAGGCCGCCGCGGGTCGGTCAAAGAGCTGATCAGCATCGGAGACTACAAAATCTCCGTCGCGGCCTTCATCAGGTCCGCAGACGGCAGTTATCCCGAGGCGCAGATTGCGCGCATGAAGGAACTTTACAATATCAACGAATCGGTCGAACTGATCTGCGTGCTGACGGACCTGCTGCTCGACGAGGGCGACCGGGTCGTGATCACGGACATCCAGTACCCGCCGACGCCCGGTGTAGAGGATGGCCAGGCGGTGACGATCGAATGCGAAACGGATTCACCTTTTGAACTGATCCTGCAATAGCCATGTATCTACCGTGCAGTAAAATAACCATCGGAAGCAAGTATTTCGGCGGAGTGCATGACATCAAGATCAAGCGCTCGATCCATACGATCGGGGCCACGGCTTCGGTGAAGGTTCCGGTGACGGCGGTGCTCCGGCAGACTGGGACCCCTCCGGCCTACGTCGAGACTGCACAGGTGATCAAGGCGGGCGATCTGGTGGAAATCCAGCTCGGGTATGACGGACGCCTGTACACCGAATTTCGGGGTTATGTGAAGCAACTGAACTTGCAGACGCCCCTCGAGATCGTTTGCGAGGACGAGTTCTACACCACCCGCCGTCGGAATGTCACGATTCAGGGGAAGACCACGCTCGCGGCGGTCCTGAAAGCCTGCGGCCTGCAGGTGGGATATGCCGCGACGCTGACCCTCGAGGCGTTCCCTGCGGACAATAAGCCCGTGGCGTGGGTCCTGGGACAGTTGCAGACCAAGTACGGCCTGGCGGTATGGTTCGACCTCGAGGGGCGTGTCTACGCCTGCGAGCCTTACAAGGTCGTCGGCGATGCCGTGAAATACCGCCTGCGCTATAACGTGGTGAAGGACGACGATCTGAAATATCAGCGGGCTGAAGACGTGAAGCTGAAGATCAAGGCCGTGTGCATCTACAAGGACGGAACGAAGGTCGAGGCCGAGATCGGTCCGAAGGACGGGACGGAGAAGAAGCTGTACTTCTATGACGTGAAGGATCAGCAGGAACTGGCAGCCCTGGCGGCGGCAGAATTGAAGCGATACAGCTACGACGGTTATGCAGGCAGGATCACCGCCTTCCTGCAGCCCTATGCCGCCCCGTGCATGGTGGCCGAGATCGAGGACGAGGTCTACCACGAGCGGGACGGACGGTATTACATCGAAGGAGTAGAAACAACCTACGGGACGGGCGGAGCACGCCGGACCGTGGAAATAGGGATAAAAATATGAGCAGTGAGAAAGAGATACGCGAGGTCCGCATGATGTTATCAGAGCGGTTGCGCAATGCGGCAAAGGCGGCCATGTACGGCACGGTCAAAAGTGTCGACGAGAACGCCAGGACGTGCGACGTGCAGATCGGCGGCATTGTTTACGAAGGGGTGCTGCTGTACTCCGTCGAGAAGGAGAACCTGCGCGGGAGGGTGCTGATCCCCAAGAGGGAGAGCGCGGTGATCGTCGCCCGGATCGACGCGAGCGACCGCTTGTATGTGGCGTTGTTCTCCGAGATCGACAAGGTGGTCTTCACCCTCGGGGATCAGGTGACCATGACCTGCGACGGGGAACGGATCGAGGCCTCGGCCCCGAAGATCGTCCTGAACGGCGGCGAACTGGGCGGGTTGATCAACATCGAGCCGCTCACCCGCAAGATCAACGACCTGATCGAGGCCTTCAACACGCATACGCACACCATTCCCTCGGGAGCGGTGGCCGTGACCGGAAGCGCATCAGCGCAGAACAACCCCAAGCCCGTAGAGGTTCCCGCCCCGGCATCGAAGCACGACAAGGTCCGGCGCGGGGATTATGAGGACACCAACGTAACGCACTGATACGATGATCGACATTTTACAGACATCGACGGGGGACGTGGAGCTGTCCGACGATCTGATCCGGACCGAGGCGACGGAACAGCACAAGCGGGACCTGCTGCTGGCAAGCCAGGGCGATTTCAAGGAGGCGCCCACCGTCGGCGTCGACTGTGTATCGTTCCTGCATGACACCGATCCGGCGGACTTCCTCCGAACCGTGCGCAAGCAGTGCGAGCGCGACGGAATGCGGGTCGATGCCGTGGACTATGCTACGGATGGAACATTGACGATAAGCGCAGAGTATGACGACAGCAACAGTTAAGGCCCGGCAGACGGTCTACGACATCGCCCTCGAGCAGTATGGAACCTGCGAGGCCGTGGGCGAAATCCTTGCCCTGAATCCGCAGATCGCCAACGATCCGGAAGCCCTCGTGCAGCTGGGGATCGACAGCATCGGCGAAACGGGGTTTTACCTGGACGTGGCCGTTGCACCGGGGACGCAGCTGCGCATCGACGACGAAAGCGGCCTGATGCGCAAGAACACGCTCAAAGAGTTGGGAAACGACATAACAACCTACCGATATGGCCAGAACGATTAACGACATACAGCAGTCGATCATCACCGACCTGCAGACCTATTTCCCGAAGCTCTCGACCTCCAAGGTCGCCGAGTGGCGGCTGTGGACCTATGTGGTCGCAGCGGCGATCCACGCCTTTGAAATAATTCTCGATCTGTTCCGTCAGGAGGTTGACGAGCTGACGGCCAAGATCACTCCGGGCACCAAATTGTGGTATGCCGAAATGTGCTACCGTTTTCAGAACGGACATACACTGGTATTCGACAAGAACACGGCGCAGTTCTACTACGAGCAGGACGACCCCGACAGCCGGATCGTGAAGGTCGTGGCCGTGAACGAGGTCTACAAGATGATTTCGATCCGCGTGGCCAAAACCGACGGAGAGGGCCGGATCATCCCTCTGGACGACAGCGAACGCCGCAACCTGGCCGACTACATCGACACGATCCACACGACGGGTATTCCTACGACGATCGTAAGCACGACTGCCGATACGATTCGCTACAACCTGGAGGTGTACTATGATCCGGCGGTCCCCTCGAGTGTCGTGCGTGAGCAGGTCGGACAGGCTCTCGAGACGTTCAAGACCTCGCTGTCATTCGATGCCGTATTCTATGCCCAGCGGCTCGTAGACGCCGTCATGCACGCCGAAGGTGTCGTGACGGTAAAGGTCGTAAGGCTCGAGCATAAGACCAGCGCCGGGGCGGACTTCGCCCCCGTCGATGTGTTGGCCGAACTGGCCGCAGGGTATTTCGAGTACGCAGCTGAAGGGAACACGCTGACCCTGACATCTACCAAATCGCTATGAGGAACTATAAGATAGACTTCCGGAACCAGGTGCGGCAGCTCCTGCCGGAACACAAGCGTCAACCCGTCCGTCTGCGGATTCTGCGGGCCTTTGTAAAGCCGCTGGCGGACCTGTTCGCCGCCTTCAGCCTGTGGCGCGACGAAACCCGGAAACTGCTCAACGTGACCAATCAGGAAGGAGTGCTCGAACAGTTCCTGCGCAACAAATACGGAGCGGCGGACATCACGATCGAATCCTACCGTGAAACGGGGTTTGCGGTCGGGATACGCTCCGAAGGTGTGGGCGTGGCAGTCCCCGTGGGACTGAACAGGGGCGAAGGTACTCCGGCGGTAGTATCGCTCCGGGGAGAGAACCGCGAGCAGTTCGGGGATGTGGACTTCATCGTCCATATTCCGGCAGGTGTCGATGCCGAACAGATACGGGCCGACATCGAGAAATACAGGGCTGCTTTAACAACGTATAAAATAGACCAAAGATGAAAAGACAAACACAAGTGCTCGGCGTCCGTAACTGGTACGGCGATGCGTTCGTATCACTCCAGGAGGAGCCGCTGAAGGTGATCGACGGTTTCTTCTCCCAGTACGGGGCTTTTGTCCTTTCCGGATGCGAGGTGAAGGCAAACGGCAGTAAGTACGACGTAGCGCCCGGTCTGGTCGTGCTCGAAGGGCCCGGGGCCGACAATGCGACGGTCAAGGTCGTCGTGCCCTTTGCCGGGATTACTGCGACAGCCCTGCCCGTCTACCTCACACTGGGCTACGAGACCGAAACGGATGTCTACAACGACGGCAACGTCAAGCCCATCGCCCACATCTACAAGGCTGTGGCAACAACCGTAAAACCTGCGGGCAACTATGTGCAGATCACCCGGGACGGCGGCGTGCGGTTCATCGACGCGATTCAGGATGCTACACATCGGCTGATCACTGATAACGAGCGCACTGCTTGGAACAAGGCCATTCAGGACGTAGCGAAATATACACCATTCGATTACGTTGTGGATAGCAACGCTACTTTGGCTGGACTGAACAACAATCCCAATGCGACGTGTGTTCTGATCAAGAAAGGGACATGGACGGCTCCATCAAGTGGCATTCTGCTGCATCCCAATACCAAACGGATTGTTGGACAGCCCGGAAGCCTCGTCCAATATGCAGGTAGTGATTCATGCTTAAAGTACAGCACAATTCCAAGTTTAGAGAGTGGTTACAGCGCCCATGGAGTATGTGTAAAAACGACGGGACAAGGTCACGGATTTGTAAATATGGTTAACCTGGAGGACTGCAAGTGCGAGGGTGCTGATATTTATACGCCAGATGATCCCTATTGTTTTTTCAAATGCAAGAATCTGACCCGTTGCTCCATATTTATCCACTCGAAAAGTCATCAGGCTTGGGGGTTTATGGAGTGCGAAAATATGCTGCAATGCAATGTAAGATCAGATGAATATTCGATTGATTCGGTTGGAATCTATCATTGCAGAAACCTTACTCAATGTATCAGCGATGGCGGTATACGTTTCAGTTACAATGTATTCATGTGCCAGAGTAGTAGGTATGAATACAGTTATTTCAGCTCCACCGATAATGAGAACTACAAATGTGCCGACACAATGAATGGAGGCTGGAATAAGATCATTACGGCATGATCGTCATTCACAACAACCTGATTCCGCTGGGCAAGGCCCGGACAATCAACTTTTTCGGGGTCCTGTTCACCAAGAACAAGAACCTGACACCAAAAACAGAGAACCACGAAGCCATACACACCCGGCAGCAGATCGAGTGGCTGATCCTCTACGCGACGGCGCTCCTGGTGCTGATTCCTGCCTGCGGATTATCCTGGCGGTGGCTCTGCACTGTGCCGATCTGTTACCATGTCGTCCTGTACTGTACCCTTTGGGCCCTCGAATGGTTGCTGCCGCCATACGACACGGCATACCGAGACATAGCCCTTGAGTGGGAGTGTTACGACAACCAGGCCGATCAGATGTATCTGAAACGCCGCAAATGGTTCGCATGGGTTAAATACCTGTTTAAACGACCTGTAAAATGATACCGAAATTACCGATATATGCCAAAGGCGACAGCATGGGGATTGCTGTATATCCGACGGGAGTTTCTCTCGAAGAGGTGGAGATCGACATGTTGGTTTACACGACCGGGAACGGGCCGAGAATTTACGGATCGACGCAAGGCAGCGGGCTGCCGATCGTCAAAGGAACAGATCGGGCTGTGTTCAATATCCCATCGTCGGAAACCGGAAAACTCGATGCGGGTATCGCAACGCTCGAAACGACCTATACTGTAAAGGCGTCAGGTTATAAAAAAACATTGACCAACCGATTGCTTATACTTACAGATACAAAAATAATGGATTTTTATGGATGATAAACTAACCCATATTATCCTGACAGATCATGCTTTGCGTTATGGACTGGACGGAAAGTCGGCCTATGAGATCGCACAGAAGTATGGTTATGAGGGAACCGAACAGGAATATGCAGAAGGACCTGTCATCGCAAAAGACAAAGCTAATAAGGCTGCTGATAGTGCGGATAAGGCTGCTGAACGTGCAAAAAAATCAGCCTCAAACGCCGACCAGCAGGCTGCGCGTGCGAAATCTCTGGCCGACCACCCTCCGAAGATCGTAACGGCCGACGATACGAATTACTGGGCCTTCTGGGATGAAGAGGCGAAAGACTATATCACCTCATCCGTCCGCTCGGATGGCGGTCCGATCTTCGCTACGTTCGACATTGATCCGGCGACAATGCTCCTGGGCGTGAATTACCAGCCCGGCTACGGCCGCGGTTCCGAGTTCGAACTTCAGGATGGGCATTTGTATTACGAAATTAACGACTGAAAGATATGGCAAAGACAAATTTAGGGAAAGTGGGCCTTACGCCCAAAAAGGCGTATTCGGCGAGCATTACATACGAGCGCCTGGACTTCGTGACAGCGGGCGATTCGTCCTACGTTTCACTCCAAGACAATAACCTCGGACACCCGGTGACGGACGGGGCTTGGTGGCAAGTTTTGGCGTCCGGGGCCGCTTCGACGGATGCCGCAACAGCCGCCCTCGCCGCTGCGGCCGCAGCTCTCGAAGCCGCCGCAGCGGCCGCCCCCGTCGTTGTCAATGTCGAAGGTGCGGACGTAACGATCAACGTCGAAGGCAATCACAAATACATCTGCGGGAAGCTGACCTCGCTGAAGATCGGGACCGTGGAGAAGTCGGCCCGAACTTCGGCGATCTTCTTCACATCGGGAAACGTTGCCACGGAACTCACCTGGTCGGATGACCTCGTGGACATCATCGGCTACAAGACCCCGGCGCCGAACAAGGCCTACGAGATCAATATCGAGGAACTCCGCGCAATCATCGAGTAGCCATGGACCGCAGACGAAGTTTGTTGAAGATCGCCGCGCTTCGCAGCGAGCGCGAGCGGCAGGTGGGGGTGAATATCGGGAAGGAACAAAATATCGATTCATCTTCGATCACGGCCTTTATCGGCGCGCCTGTTCCTATCGGCACGGGTGACTTCACACTTGAGTATTTCGGTAACGCGTATTGGGCGACAAAGTCAAAGACACCTTTAATATTCAACGACAGTACCCATTCTACCTATTCGAAGGGGTCTTTTTTGGTATACGGAGACTCCGAATTAGCCATTCGATGGGTGCTGTTCGAAGCGCCAATGTCAGGTGCGCCTACCGACGATTCGATACTCTTATCAGCGGGAGACAGGGAAACGCCTTTCCACTTTGTGGTTACTCGTAAGGGGACAACCGTGAAGGCATACTTCAACGGTGAACTTAAAGCGACCAAAGAACAGTCGGCAGTTAAAGATTTGGGGGATTTCCGGTTGGGCATGTCCAATGGCTCTAATATGGTCATGACGCGCATCTACAACTACGCCCTTTCCGCGGAAGAAGTAGCGGCCCTCTACAACGACGGTGATCCCGCGGGGTATGTGCTTCCCGGCACGATGAAGGGTTTGATGCCGGTTGAAATCGTCGGCGAAAATTCCCATACATGGACGGGTGTCGATGATTCTAATTACTCCCATATCGTAAGAGTTTCGAGGCCATTCACAATAGGTCAGCTGTATAAAATTCGCTTTATAGTATCTAATTGGGAGGCAGGGAATAACCCATTCATCAAAATAGGGACGACGGGAAGTTATTATCTGCCCGATTTTAATGGTAATGGAACTTACGAAATATATGCTACCCCGAATGGTACTCCCTACTCGGGGGTGTATGTTTATGCCGGACTGCTCAATACTGACCGCCGCATGACGATTACCGTAGATAGCATTGAGCTTGTCGGATGCATCGCCGAGTACCTGCCGCAGAACCTTGTGGGACAATGGCATGAGAAACCGTTTGATCTGTCGGGTCAAAATTCTTACACCTGGACGGGAGAAACCGATACTATTTACAGCCGATCTGTGCTGTTGGGAAGAACGTGCAAATCAGGGACAGCCGTATCTGTCAAGGGCACTGTATCCGATTACCAAAGCGGTGCGCCATTTATTTATGCCGGCCGAGGCCGGGTTGATATACCGGCAAAAGACGGCGACTTTACCGTTATGGTTACCGGGTTGGATGCTTTTGACCGCGTATCTTACTATGGAGGCCTTAATGGCAGCGATCGGCGGTTGACGATTACCATAGATAGTGTCGATCTGATTCCCGATGTCGCCCTGGCCTGGCTCGACAGCGCCAGGCAGCTCCCGCTGAACGACGAATACCTGCCGCCGCTGTTTGAATCTATCGTGATCGGTGATGCAACTCCCATACATATTACGGGTGAGAATTCCTATACATGGACGGGGGCGGATGACAGGACTTATGGAAAATTGATTCCTATATCCAGAACGTTGAACGTCGGTTCTCGGTATCGCATATCGGTCACGGTATCCGACTATGAAGCCGGAAGCCCATTCATCAATATATCCGGTACAGACTCGGCATCTATTCCAAGCGCAAACGGGACGTACGAGTTAGAACTCGCGTATACAGCTGATTACCCAAACAGAATTATTCTGTATGGCGGACAATCTGGAACAGATCGTCGTCTGACATTAACAGTCAATAGCATTGAACCTATTGTCGAGCACAGTTATGACCTGACGGCAAACGGAATGCCGCAGATAATCATCAAATAAACCGAAAACAATGAACAACTACGCAAAACTGATCGACGGGCGTATGGAGTACGCCCCCAATTCAATCCGAACCGACGAAGGGCTTGTTTGCAATCCGCGGCCGGACAAACTGATCCCGCTTGGATACAAAGAGGTGATCTTCGACGAGCAACCTGAACCATCCGACCCTCCGAAGCATTACCGGGAGGTCTACACCGAGGAGGCCGACCGTATCCGGATCGGCTGGGAGGAGTACGCGCCCGAACCGGAGCTGATGCCGAATCCCGAACAACTCCGAGAGGCCGCATACCGGGCCGAGGCGGACCAATACCTGATGGCCTACGAGGGCTATCTGGCCGAGGGCAAGATACTCGAAGCCGACGAGCAGAAGGCACTCTATCTTGCCAAGAAGGCCGAGATCAGGGAGCGATTCCCGGATAAATAACCTGTCGGTCGAACTCTCAAAATACCGCAAATATATGAAAAGACTTATTGATAAACTCGTCGGATGGCTCAACGCCATTGCCAAGGATAAGTACCAACACTTCGCAGTCGGGGCGGTCATCGCCTCCGCGGCGTTGATCGTGGCCGTGCCGTTGGGCGCCTGGTGGCGGTGGCTGCCTTTGCTGGTGTCGATGGTCGCCGTAATGACGGCCGCCATTTTAAAGGAGCGCAAGATCGACCCAAAAGCCGACATGCAGGACATTCTATGGACGCTCGCAGGAGGAGGTATGGTGTGGCTGGCAATCTTGGCTGCTATTATTTTTGGATAAATATACCCCAAGTTACTACAATTATAAATAGAGATAGGGGGTAATCCAAATTTAAGGGACGTTTAAGCATGTTTTAAACGTCCCTTAAATTTTGCTTTTTTTGTCGATATTTCAAGATCGGAGGTTGAAATCCGATTATTTCAAAGTGGAATTTTCGAAATGCCGATTATATCGTTCACCTTTATCGTCGTATTCATCATCTGTTGTCCCACAGCATTCTGGATAATATTAGCCAAATTGTGTTGAGCTCGAATATTTTGATAAGACTCATATTCCCAAAACAAATAATTATCCCATAATCCAATTTCAATTTCTCTAATAAGAGTTTTCATTTTAACTGGATCTGCATTTCCATCAGGCAGAAAATAAGCTGTATTTGCTAATTGAATTCTCAATACAAAAATAATTTGCAATTCACCAGGAGAAAATACCTTATGCCAATCTGGCTGGCTTACAATTGTATTTGGGGCATCTTTCTCTACTCGACTTTTAGATTGTACTTCTTCTACATATTTTTTGCCAACATTACGCACTGCATTGAGCCTTAAATTAGAGGTAAAATATGATTCAATATCAATAAAGAACAAATTATCACAATTCCCTTTTTCTATTTGCTGAATCATAGCGTCAATTTCATCTCTATCAATTATAATATCTTTAAGTCGGAGATTTTTAATATCGAAATCATCTTTAGTAGATATTTCAAAAGGGACTCCAATTTTATGTAATGCAACAACAACAGCCCTTTTCTCAGATATATTTAACTTATTATTAAATTCATTGGCTGTATCTATATAACTTTTCTTTGCGTATGCTCTAAACACATTGAGAGCTTTCACGGCCATTGCTCGCACATTCTTAATTTTCTTCTCTTGCTTCCAATGCAAGAAATAAGACCCCCCATAAGTACCAATTAAAGCACCTATGGCACCACTAATAAGTGGCAACAACCAACTCCATATATTATATGTTTCTTGTATATCACCTATCGCTTCCATAACTACAAATACTTATCTAATATAATCTGTTTCTCGATTGCTGCATTTTTTATCAAGTTGCGAGCTTCTGTAATTTCTGATTCCAATACTTCTATCTGAGACACTATACGCTTTTGTTCATCAATGGATGGTACCGGAATCCTATATTTCAAAATATCTTCCTTATTACCCCGTGGCATCTTTAAGCCTTTTTTCCCTTCCATTGCGTATTCAAAAAACATATCACGGCGAAGCATATAGTATATATATTTCGGTAGATACTTATCTGTATTGGATGACCTCAATACAAGAACATCCTTAGAACATCCACCTTTTTTGTCTGCAAACCAAATTTTTTTAAGGTATGGACGAATATTGGAAATCAATATATCATCTTTCTTGTACTCCGTAATAGAAGATATATTTGCTTTTCCTACAAATGGTACAATTCCTAATTTGTTCTGAAGCATATTGTCAGTTGTGATATATGTTTCAGATACAATATCAGTGTATTTTATTGACTTAACTACATATGGGGCAACATTAGAGAGAACTTCATCATTGTATTCAATAGAAGATAGTAAATCTTCTATCTTTACTTCAGAGTTCTTTATTAGTCGTTTTGACAATGATACGGAATCATCAACCTTACCAATCTCATCAACAATCTGTTTTTGAACATCAATAGGAGGAACGGGAATCTTTATCTTTGAATACCCATCCATGTCAATATTAAGAAGTCTAATACCATTTTGTAAAGGTATTGTTCCTCCTTTGCAATAAAAATTGTGCAAAATAATCCACAGATATATTGGATTCACTTCGGAATCATCTTGTACTCTAATTCTTGAACAAAAATTTGAGTAAGAGTATGTTTCGTTATCGGTCTTATCAAATAGTACAACTCTTCCAATAGCTTGTGTATCGCTACCGCCAGATTTTTCTAATATGATATCTCCATATTGCAATGTACGTGTTGCTAATTGAGTTTTTTCAACTTCAATTTCTGCAACATCACTATAATCTAAAAAGCCATTATTCAACTTAAAATTTGTATTGCGTAAGACTTTTGTCATCTGCAATAGACCTTTTTCTCCTTTCCATAAGCCACTTTGAAAGGTTGCAAGTTTATCTATTGGCTTTAAAATATAACGAGTATCAAAGACTACTTTTTTTTTTGAATTTAAGTTTAAGCCTTTTTCAAAAATAGGTCTATCAAAAGTGAGCATATCAATTAAAGATATGCGAGATATATGAGTTTGCATACTCTCCGCTATAGGCATTGCGTAATCTCCTTTAAAAGCTCGATACACATAAGTACTTGCTTTATCGGGATTATCATAACTATTAGCATCGAAGAGCTTGGTGCACTCATCAATGTTTTTGCCTTTTTGAATTGCATGAATGCCCTCATTGCCTCGACGATTTGAAAACTCGTAGCCTAAGAAGCATTTTTCTACATCTTTCTCTCCACTCTTGACGATAACAACCTTTTGGGGATATGCCAATATAAAGTATAAAAGTTTTTCTGCCTCTACGTTTAATATCTCATCGAGCAACTTAGTGTTACTTTTTGCAGAGATTTTCTTTTTATACTCGTAATAAATTTCGTGGGCCCTTACTTTATCATTAGGTGATTTTTGTAGCAATGTAACATAATCGGCATAATTAAGTCCCTCCCAAACATGAGCCACATATTTCGAGGCAGGAGTTTCTATGCCGTTAATAGTAACATCATTTAGTGTGCGAAAATAAGCATCAACCGCAATCTTTGTATTAGCTGCAAAATAATTATCTCTACGGCGTAGAAACAAAACGACAGTATTTGTGTTGGTTGCCATAAATGTATTACTACCCAACTCCGCAATAGCTATAATATCAAAGTATTGTAATATAATCTCACGAGTTTTAGTATAAATACCCGAGTTGCTCAAAATTGAACTTGGCAGAATGACACCTGCTATACCTCCATCTTTGAGTAACTGTTTTATGCGTTCGACAAACAAGCACTCTATTTCGGAACTGTTATCTGTCAATGAATTATACAATTCAAAATCTTGTTCCGTATAATAATCACGAGTTGTTTGGCGAAAAGATGACACAGAATAAGGCGGATTGCTTAACAGAATATCAAATTGTTGATTATCCTTTTGACCATCGTTTCCTTGCTTGCGCAATTTGCCTTTATACTCTTTGTTATTACTGAAATTTGCAAGACCATCACTTAGAATAACATTCGCTAAACCATCACCATGCAAATAGCATCCTACTTTACCGACTTTTACAAGTCGATAATCCTTTTCAACGCCATATACATAGTCTGTCGCCCAGTCAAAATGGCAATTCTGCCAATTGATAAGGTGTTTTTTTGTCTCTTCAATATATTTAGAAGTATCACACCCGTTTATGATATTTTGTACTTCATGCATAAACTCGGTGATAAAATGGCCGCTACCTGCTGCATAATCTATCATATATGGCAAAATCTCGCCATCCTTACGTGATAATGTTTCTGCCATGATAGAATCCAATGGAAGACTCTTTATGATAAATTGAGCAATAGGCACAGGCGTAAAGTACTGTCCTGCCTCTTGTTTAAGTCCAGTAGTAAGTAACAACTCAAAGAAATCGGATAGGTATTGTTGGCGTTTATTGTAGCGGATTCTATATCCTTGAATCAACTCTACAACTTCTTTTACAACTTTTGCATTTTCTTCAAAAGATACACTATCATATACTTCCTTAATTGCAAACTCGTTATTCTTTTCAAGACGGAGTTTGTTCACCTCTCTTAATAGATACTGCTTAGTATCCTCATTCAAGTTGGCACAACGCTTGTCGAAATCCTCATTATTGAAGTCGCTAACAGTTCTATCCAAGAACTTCTTCATACCTTTGCTATAAAGGTCTGTTAAACGAAGCTGGAAATCAACATGATTGTCTCTGCCTTCAAGCCATTGGAACTTTAATTCTTCACCCTCGCCTGTAGTAGTCTCGTCATAAACTTTGCATAGGAAGAGTGTAAAAATCTTATTGAATGCATTACCCTTATCTGAAACTACATTGTGTCGCAGTATTTCAAGGAAGCGGTTGAATATAAAACTTGAATCCTCTGCTTTTATCTCTTTCAACTGCTCCTTTGTCAGTGCTTTACTTTGGAAATTGTATGGTTGTACCCAAGAATCAAAAATACCATTATCTTTAGTAAGCTTATTCCATTTTTCATAAATATCCTTTACATCACCATTACGATAATCATCTTCAATCTTGATAATCTCATTTACATGGATAAACTTATTGCCTTTCAATTCTGATGCATACAGCATTATTACATCCGCTTTACCTCCAGATAATTGGAAATAAGTAAACAACTGTCCTCCATCCTTGCGGATTTTTGCCAACTCCTTATTGTACTCCTTACCATATGTCTTACATTCGATAAGCATATAAGGTGTACCATCTTCGCGATTAACGCAAATATCTAATCTTCCTGATGTTCCGTGTCCAGATGGCCAAGTCTTTTCAAGAACTAAGTTTTGAGGTTTGTATCCTTTGGTAAGAAGTCTGTCAACACATTCAAGCACTACAAAATTTTCGGGCTGCGAAAAATTCTGTGTGGTTTTACTTTCTGCTATGATTTTATCACCGTATTCAATATGTTCCTTATCAAAATCAATGGATATGACATAGTTGTTGTGGTCTGAATATATCTTATGATATATACCACTTGTTCCATTCTTAGGAATAAAACCTAATGCTGTTATGTGTTTCTTTACGTCCATAAAACCTCTATTTATAATACAAAAGTAGTAAAATTCCAAATGCGAAGTGAGTTTTTGAATGACTATTTAACAATTAATGCTATAGCATTCATATTTTAAGCCTATTTTGTCGTGGAATAGGCTGCCGTATGTTCTGCCGCAAATTGTCTAACTGTATCTTAAACCACTCAGCAAAGGGCTTTCGGTTGATGGCAAGGATTAACTTCGTTTTGTCCGTCGAGTCTTTCAGCTCTTGAATCCCCGCCTTTTCGGTCGTAAATCTCCGTTTGTGTTTCTCCGAATAAAGTTCACCCGCATACTCCAACGGCTTGTCACTGACGAGCGTTGCAGTCTGCCTTTCATCGAACTTGACAAAGCGGTAAAGTTTTTTTATGCGCAGCATTTCATGCAGGTAGGGACACTATACTGCCTTTGCGATTACCTTTTTCAGAAACAATATTTCCTCTTTGTGTTTCGTTTCCTTGTCTCCTATCTCCCTGCCGTGCTTCTACCGCATTTCCCGTATCTTTCGGCTGTGGTCTGCCTGCATGGTATTCGGGCTTGCAGGACTTCGATGGTTTCCTCGTGGTCAGCTACCTCCCGATGCAGAGCGGTGTTCTCCCTTTCCAACGTCTTTACCTTGTTGCTGCCGAAAAGAGAACCGATACTCTCGGCGATGTTGGCAGCTGCGGTGGTTGCCACCCCTTTCAGCTTCTCGGTCTGTATTTCTTCACATAAAATGAGACCTTGAATATACTACGCATAACTTACTACTTTTTTTGGTTACAAAATTAGTTCTTAGTGAGTTACCGATCGCTATGCAAAATTGTGCAAATTACAGAAAAAGAATATCTTAGCAAGAAATTTGCACCTTTTACGGGAGTAAGAGGTGGTAACTGAACTTTTGTGCAGTTTGGCTTCATGTTGGCTCTGCCCCATAAAGGCAAAGCGTAATAAACATTGTATCAGCTAATTCGTTATGCCTTGCTCATATTTACATTTTCGCTATGTGTTTATTTTACGCTCAAGACTTTCCCTGCCAACCCGTGCCTCTTCCCGCCAGAAGGGGCGCGTTTGGTGTTATGAACTGGAAAAGGCTTTATTTTGCCAGCGGATTTTCACCATTCATTCGATTTACTCATTTAATTATCTGCATTATGGCAAGAGAACAGGAAAAGCTATCGAAGGACGTGCTGGCCGTCCTCGACAAAAAGACGAACGATCTGCGTCTGGTCAG
>QWCE01002260.1_pt1 | contig 40108 bp, 52 predicted proteins | sample 1972531 | NCBI WGS metagenome assembly QWCE01 (sample SAMN09866716, study PRJNA288562) | Human gut metagenome isolate term4_stool, whole genome shotgun sequencing... | reverse complement strand
AAAAGTAGTCAAAAAGTAGTCTTCCCACCTGAAAAGTAGTCAACGAGATACATAATGTATTGTTGTGTCTGACACAATAATACTTTCGGATTATACCATATTGAAAAGAAAACCTCAAGAGGACTCTTTTCTAAAATACATCCATATTCTTTGCTAAATTTTCGATTGCTGTTTTGGTTACTTCGTCATTTACCTCTGCGTATATATTCATCGTAGTAGATACATCGGCGTGACCCATAACCTCTTGAATTACTTTGATGTTTGTTTCATTTTCACAGAATCTCGAAGCAAACGTGTGTCTAAAAATGTGACATGAGAATTTGGGAATAATTACTGGTTCTCTCTTCTCTTTTTTTGCCGCCACTTCTTCCTCTGCATTGTGAGCATCTACAATTCTTTTGATTGCACGGTTAATTGCTGCCGGATTGTGAGGACTTCCAAAGCGATTTGTGAAAATAAAGTTGGTCATCCCATCTATAGTCTCAACACAAAACCCTTCTTCTTTCTGTCTGTCATATTCGTCTTTTAAAACTTCATATACCGGCTGCATCATTGGTATCAATCTAATACCCGCCTCTGTCTTAGGTAAGGAAACCCGAAGCTCACTTCTGTATGAATCATCTGCCCTCTTATAATAGGTAAGACTATGATTGATGTTAATCACACGCTTTTCTAAATCAACATCATCCCATCGAATACCAATAGCTTCACCAATTCGACATCCTGTGCCAAGCAAGAATGCAAATAACGGATACCAATGATAAAAGAATGGATTCTTTGCTACATAGTCCATGAAGGCTCTCTGCTGTTCTACGGTCAATGCCCTTCGTGTCTTGCGACTACCACCATTTCTCTTCTTAATTTCACAATATGCTCCATCAACCGGATTCTTCCGAATAATATCATCACGCACCGCAAGTTGAAATGTAGGTCTGAGGATTGTATTGATAGTTTCCAAAGTATTGATAGCCATTCCCTGATTCGTAACCAAATCATTATAGAAATACAATATCTCGGAATACTTGACATCCTTAATCTTTCTCTTACCTAATGTGTCTCGGATAAAATGATTCCACATATAAGTGTAATTACTATAGGTGGTACTCCTCAACTCTGATTTTGTAGCAATGTATCTGTCAAACAGAAAGTTCACATCAGCCTTACCAGCGATATAGAAGTTAATTCCATCCAACTGATCCTTGACCAGCGTTTCCTCTTTCTGACGAAGAGTTGTCAGCGACTTTGCATATATTGTTCGCTTCTTACCTAAAGCATCATGGTACACATATGAATACCTGCCATCAGTTTTCCTATAGTTCTCACCCTTTCTTAAAACTCTTCCTTTGCCATCTTTTCTACAAGCCATCTTTTCCTCCTTTCCGGAGAAAAGAGCCTGCACTACTTTTGGGTATTCTTGATTTGCATCTCAACACCCAATCGTATGATATGCGATATGGATAAGTCGCGAGACTGTGCATACTCTAGTAAAGCCTGGTATTCTTCCTCTCTAAACTTGACCGTAACAATATGGTCTATCGGTTTCTCAACCTTAGGACGACCCATCTTTGCCATGTTGCACCTCCTCACTTCTTATCCTTATTATACTTTTGGTATTACCAAAAGTCAAGTATTTTCATGCAGGTTTCTCCGTTTTTCTTCAAATCTATTTGTAGAAGTCTTCCTCTACAATATGAAAAGTCTCCAAATACTCATCAATGATATCCAAATTGACTAAAACAAGCTGATTTACCTTATAACAAGCCTTGGCATCCTTTGCCAGCTGCATAAACTTAGACACGCTCATTGAATACATCTCGGCACCTTCGGAATATCTGACAAATCTCTTATTATTAGTGTTCTTAGTTCTCTGATCCATCACTTAATTCCTCCATTACCATATTTCTTGCAGCACGAATAAGATTAAGTTGTCTAATCAGTGCCCTGTCAATCTGTTCCATTACTTCCGCTTCTACCGGAATATACCCTGTTTTTCCTCTTATCGCCATCTTTGACACGGTCTGAATATCCTCTGGAAGAAAATCTGAAATTGCTTTCAAACGATATCCTCTCACATCATTGGGCTTTATCTGCACATGTACCGGAATATCCTTCAATTTACTGCTCAAAGGACAAACTGTAACCATTGGGGCACCTTCATGGTTGCTTGCATCACAACTCACAATCACACAAGGTCTGATTCCACCCTGTACGCCCGCAGGCTTATGCCCAAAATCAGCATACACAACATCGCCACGCTTATATTTTCCATAGTTCTTTCTCTTTTCCATCACTTTTCCTCCATCACAATATTCATTCCAAGATTACCTTCATCCACCGTAATAAACTGACCGCCTGCTGCCTTGACCATTCCTATTTTGCTATACGCATCTTCTATATCAGAACTCACATATTTCATTCCGGCTACAATCACACCCTGAACTCTTTTCTTTCCAATTAATAAGGCAATCTGTTTGAAGTTTCTAAATACATCATTCATACAAAAGCCATGTCTTCTCATGACACCTACAACTTTAATGTTATGAGCCTTTGCATATTCTTTTATATACTTGAGCTGCTTGTCTTCCAATCTGTCCACCACATTCAAATCAGCTTCGACAGATAAATAGGCAATGCACTCATATCTGGGTTCTATTCTCTTCGCCATAGTTTTGCCCTCCTATGCTATCATCGTTGCTGCATTATCCAACATATACAGGAAAGTCTCCTTGAAATATGCTTTTTGTTTATCCGGCAACAAATCCAATCTTGAGTCAATAGAATCTTCCTTATTATATGTTGCTTTAATATCAAGCACAGTGTTGGCATCTACCTCATAAGCATTCATAAAAAGGAACAATGATTTCATACTCAAGTTACGCCCGCCCTGTTCAATCTGATTCAGACTCGATGTACTCAAACCGGTCAAGTTGCTGGCTTGCAAAATACTTAGTCCTCTATCAGTACGAAGCTTCCTAAGTGCTGGTCCTACCATATATCCTTCGTATTTCATCAATAGCCACCTTCTCTCTTTGCTCTGGCAAGAGCCTCTATTGCCTCTTCCTCCGTAGGATAGTTACCATAGAAATTCTCATACTGGTCATAAACATTCACACCATCGTAATCTATGGCAAGGTACATTTTGTATTCCGGCAGGTAGAGAAGATTCTCTACCTCGCCATTATGAAAACCATTCAACATCCTGCACCTCCGTCCCAAGGCTCGGATGCTTCTTTCATTTCTATATCAGCTTCTACACTCACAACATGAATCTGCACCTTATTGTCATTCGCAAACTGCATGAACGAAACCAGATCTTCCATGTCTTCTGAAATATCATCAAAGCTTCTAATAAAAAGATGATTGATAATGGACATTTCCATCGCCCTATAAGTATCATCAAGCTGAGGTCTGTCGATATCTCTGCTACCTCCTCTGTCCACATCTACGCATAAGATTTCACACCCCTCTTCATCTCCGGCTGCCAAGTTACCATTTTCATGTTTCATGAAATTGTTATAGTTTTTCATTTTCGTATCACCTTTCCTATATAAATATTGGTTAGTGATACAAGCGCTTGTATCATTACTGCAAAAGGCGTCCCCCTTGCTATGTATTAATGATAAAACAGATTTACTTTCGATGTTCGTCCTCTCAAGGCTATCTTTTATTTACAAATAGTCCTCGGAGGACTAACTTTGTATGCTTCGATACAAACGCTTAACTAATTCCACCTGCTCCGGCGAAAAAGTCAGGTGTTCCTTCTTTCCAAATAGAAGGTAATCCGTAGTACAGTCTAAAATCTGAGCAATAATAAAGATGTGCTCCAAAGAACATTTTGCCTTTCCTGTTTCGATACGGGATATCTGATTCCCTTTTATCCCTAAATAGGCTCCAAGATCCTCCCCCGATAATCCTTTAGCTAATCTTGCTTCTTGAATACGTTGACCTATCTCTATTCTTGTAGCATCATCCAGTTCTTTAATCTCAGATTCAAACTGCACATGGCTCACCTCCTTCCCTTATATTTAATATCCATTTATCCTATTAAAAGTAAAACAAGCATAAAAAAAGACCCGATTGCCTGATGAATGGATACCAGTAAAATATCCATTCAACATGAATCCGGTCGTCTTGCAACTCACATGGGATAACATTATTTCTTTGTGTTTTTCTCAATTCCTCTAATATAGAGTTTCATTCGTTCATCTTTTGTTTTGTTAACGAATGACTCTATCAAAAGATATAGAGGAATTAAATAAGTTTTTTTGTCACCTTTCGGCTTTAATAAAATTGACAGTCCTTGATCCGCCACAATCATTTCAAACAACAATTTACCTTTACTCTCACCACTACTAGTTCGTACTTCGCCTACATAATAAAAGAGCTCTTCATCTTGGTTCGCCAACTAAACCACTCCTTTCCGTTAACAAGTGTCGCTTTTTTTGCTTACACCGTTTGCCTAAAAAAAGGACGGATAACCATCCTTTTTTACTTCTACGCTCTAATAAACCCTAAGTGAATCATTCTTATTTGTGCTGCCCTAAATGATACTTCAAATACATTTGCAACCTCTGAGATAACTCTCTTAGCAATTTTTTCGTCCTGACCAGGAACCAAATATCCTCTCTTATTTCCCTGACTACGCAAAGCATATCCTACTGCTTCGCTAAACGTACTTTTCGGCATAAGTAAAGCAGCGGCTAAACTGTCTGCTTGCCACTCTTCCCAATCTTCATCAGTAACATAACCATATTTACTCTTATGATATCTCTCAATATTTTCTGTACGACATGCAATCAAACTTTTATTCATACGAAAATCATATTGCCTGTTTGTTGGTGAATGAAAGCTTCTGTGACAAATCCAATGAGATGTCTCATGAGCTTCTGTGAATCGTTTTCTTGCACGATTCTCTGTACCAATAAGACTCATGTCAATTAACATTGTGCCTTCTTCAAGTTCAATGGTTCTTCTTTCTGCTTCATATCCAATAGTATTAAACTCTACATCGGCAAAAGCCATCATCCCCAACACCTTTCCATCCGGCATTATATACTCATGCTTAATATCTAAATATAAACATTCCTGTGCCAGATATTCAATATCTGTTGGTCTGGGATAGTTAAATACAGAAGGCATATATTCCGTTAAAACCTGACACGCAATATCTTCAAAATCAGTTTTCTTTAATAGATACATGCCATTCTTCTTCATGGGGTAATCTAATCGCATTTACAGTCTCCTTTTCTGATTTGTTTTTTTACAGACTGTGATTAGAAATACGCCCCTACTGCTTCTTCAAACCATCAATAAATGATTGCCAATATTCATCCGATGCATTTGATTCCATAGCAGTACGCATAGCTACTCTGGCTAACGGTTGTTGCCCCATATAGGAATTGATATCCTCATACAAAAATCCTCTGGTAGCACCTGCCAAATCTTCAAAATCTTGTCTGTCTTCTTCAGGAAGTCCTAACGCCTCAAATATTTTGTCTAAATACTTTTTTGGTGCATAGCGGTTTCCTTTTTCGATATCACTCAGATAGGCTGCAGAACACCCTAGTAATTTTGCAAAAGAACGCACAGAGTATCCTCTTTCTTCCCTGCATTCTCTCACGAATGCACCAAAAGTATTCTTGTCCACATCCGCCGACATCATAATCTCTTTTAAGTTCACGATATCCTATTCCTTTCTAAGACTATACAATCTTTCAATTTATAGTCAGTATAAAATCATCCGTAGTATCATTGCCTTTAGAATCACAAATATGTTTTACGGATATCATTAAAGCATATTGTTATCTAAGTGATACAATGCAGTTCTTTGTGTATGCATTGTAAGCAATTTATGTTTACATCATACAACTTGTTTTCTCTTTTGTCAACACTTTTTGCGAACATAATTAAAAGTATTTCTTTATATCCATAATGCATTTCATTTGCTTATCCGATAAATAATCTCTTTCTTCCGTTCCGAACAATAGATAGTCTGCACTACACTCAAAGATTTGACATAGTATAAAAATGTATTCCAACTTGCACTTTACTTTCCCAGTTTCAATTCTTGAAACCTGATTCGCATTTACAGACAAATATGTACCTAACTCTACGCCTGTCATATTTCTTTCTATCCTCTTGTTTTGTATTCTCAAACCTATCTCCTCATTACATCTATTATCGAATTCCTTTATTTCTAAACCCACCAAATTTGTCATTATTTCAATCCATCCTTTCTTGTTTCCGGCGATAACCAGTTACAAGAATGTTTGAGGACGAATATTTTTTTACCACCGCAGTCTTTACAATTTAAAAGAACGCAAGAGAAAGTCCAGTCCTTAACTGGTTTCTTTCCCCTGCGTCCGTGGTGCTGTCACACAATAGTGCCGCCCTTATCAGGTGGTGCCATCATTTAATTGTTATTTGTTCTATACTCTGAATACTCCGTTTTCGGAGTGTTCAATCAACATTTGTTCCGTGTAATGCTTCAATCGAAGAACCCTTTTACACTTCTCACACTTAAGTTCAAATCCTCCCAGATTCAAATCTACATTGTTACCTGTAACATAATAATTCATAAAAAGCCTGTTACAATGACCATTTCTACATCTAATCTCAATCTTTCTATTCAATTCAGTCTGCTCCTTTGCTATACAAAATCAATACTTAACTTTGTACTCGCATAGGAAAGGGAAATCACCTTTGCAAGTCTTCCGGGTGCAGAGTTCCGATGTGACAACTGCCCTGTGTCACCTGCACCACTGTGCTGATCTATTGGAAGCAACTGATTGTCACCTGTGACAAATCAGTTATGCTCCGGCTCTCTCCATAAACCACATATTGTTATCTTCATAATACAGATAACTCTCTCTACCATTCACAATACAGGTATATCTCATACCCACACCGCCAGCCTTCAGGCTTGCAGCTCTTCGGATGTCCTTGACACGCTGTATCTCATAAACACTGCCATCTGTCCATCGGAAGCTCCTCGGGGTAAGTACCCCTTCCTTTGAAAACTCGGCAGTCACATCAACATATACTTTACTGCTTTCCATGTCTACCTCCTGTTTACACTATGGCGATTGCTCTCGGAGCATCTTTACGCCGTCTGATATATCCTAACTCTTCAAGTTTTTTCAAATGTGTATAAACACTTGAAGTTGATGCCAAATTGCAGATAACGCATAACTCCCTGATGGAAGGTGCATAACCATGCTGCATTTGATAATCAACGATGCTGTCATACACAAGCTTCTGTCTTTCTGTCAGTTCCTTTCTATTAGTCATTCCGTTCAACTCCTCACTGATTAAAGTAACCATGTGGATGTACTACATGATCCTCACGGGCATTTACTGCGGATAATAGTTTATCCCGATACATGAGCCCTCTCTGAATACTGTAAAAACCAAACCGTCTGCGAATATCATCAACTGCTGCATCCACTTTCATCTGCTTTTCCCGAAATTCAACACTGGAAAATAAATCAATCTGCTCCCAATAATTATCCGTTACAAGGTCTGCACCTCTTACGCCTACACTTCTGATTGGCTTTCTCCAATCATAACTTGCTTTAAAAATCTGGTAGGCATACGCACCTATCTCACTGGTAATGTTAGTGGCATGGTCTATCTTTTTCTGACGGGTAAAAGAGAACAATTCATTATCCCTGATACTGATTTCCACCACCCGGCAACGGAATCCATTTTCCCGAAGCCTTGCAGCCACACTTTCCGCAAGAATATAAAGAACAATTTTCACATCCTCGTCATTTTCCAAATCTCTCGGTGTGGTCGTACTGTTCCCAACTGATTTAATTGGAGCATGGGTATCCTCCAGCCTAACCGGTGATTCATCATAACCATTAGCAAATGCCCACAGCACACTTCCCATTTTGCCAAGATGATTTACAAGAATATGTTCATCCATCCTTGCAAGATCACCGATTGTCTTAATGCCTATTTTCAACAGCTTCTGGTTAGTGCTTCGTCCCACATAGAGTAAATCTGATGCAGGGAGCTTCCATGCCTTCTGACGAAACTCGTCCTTATACATGGTAGTAATCGCATCCGGCTTCTTATAATCTGAACCGAGCTTTGCATAAATCTTGTCAAAGGATACTCCTATGCTGACGGTTATACCAAGCTCACTCTTCATCCGGTTACTGATTTCCTCCGCAATCTTATAACCATCACCCTTGATACTGCTGCTTGCTGATACATCCAGCCAGCTTTCATCAATTCCATATGGTTCCTGCAGATCGGTGTATTCCGAATAAATTTCATGTGCCATGCGGGAAAAACGCAGATACAAGTCCATTCTGGGGGAAATAAATGTAATGTCAGGGCAAACCTGTTTCGCTTGCCAGAGAGCCATTCCTGTTTTCACACCGTATTTTTTGGCAATGTAGTCAGCAGTCAGTACAATACCATGTCTTGACTCCGGGTCCCCTCCTACCGCCAATGGCTTTCCGGCTAGTTCCGGGTGATGCAAATGCTCAATCGCTGCATAACAGCAGTTGATATCACTATGCAATATGGTTCGCTCCATCTCTCATTCATCTCCAGTCTGTTCTATGGAAAGAAGCTTTCTATCACTTCTTACAGGCTCAAGTATAACTCTCTTATTAAGCGATTGTCAACGGACACATGTGTCCCTTATCTCTCATTCAGCGATTTTATACTTGAAATATTCTTCTTTCTGATATATACTATAGGGGAAATCGAGACACTAAAATCATCTTAGAAACGAGGCGAATTTATGAGAAATATCGGTGAAATCATTTCTTCCAACAGAAAGAAAATGAAATTGTCCCAGCCAATGTTGGCTGAGTTATTACAGGAAGAAGGCATCAACCTCTCAGCAAAAGCAATCTCCAAATGGGAGACAAATGCCACTGAGCCAAGTATTGCTACTTTCATGACCGTTTGTAAAGTGCTGAACATTACAAATATATATGAAGCATATTTCGGTGAGAATCCATCCGATCCACTTTCTACTCTTAATGATGTAGGGAAAGAAAAAGCTTTAGACTATATCGAATTATTACATGATAGTGGAAAATACGAAAAACAGCTATGTAAGATTATTCCTTTTTGCAGAATTATTGATGTCTATGAAAATGCTGTTTCTGCCGGAACCGGAAACTTCCTTGTGGATGGATCAAAAGAAACGATTCAGCTTACGAAAGATATCATACCGGAATCCGCAACCTTCGGTGTAAAAATCAGTGGTGACAGTATGGAACCCGAATTCGAAGACGGACAGATTGCATGGGTTCTGAAACAGGATATGGTTGAAAATGGAGAAATCGGAATCTTCTCTCTCAACGGAGAAGCTTATATTAAGAAATTGCATGATGATAAAAATGGGGTATTTCTCATCTCTCTCAATGAAAAATACCCTCCTATTCCTGTGGGTGAAAATGACCGCTTTGATGTACTGGGAAAAGTGGTTGGAAAGAATCATCCAAGTGAAATCAAGGAATACTTACAATAAACAAGTCCGTATTTTGGGACATCATTTTCTGTATCCTTTGTTATATCAGATATGTATGAGATATGTATGAAGGTAGGTGTTTACTATGGCGGTCGTTAATAACCTTAAAGAAATCCGGGAATCCCGTGGTCTGCTTCAGGATGATTTAGCATCTGCCACCGGATTCTGTACAAAAACCATCAGCAGAGTGGAACGTGGTGAACGGGCACCATCCGCTGAATTTATGCTTCGAATTGCAGCATACTTTAATCTACTTGTTGAAGATGTATTTAAGTTAGAAGAGCACTGACTTCGGTCGGTGCTCTTTATCATTTCGTCACATATCACAAATAAATCGACAAACTGAAAGTTTCTGTTCCCTACAGATTGAAATCTGTCGGTTTCCTTGTATCAAAATAATAACACTTCCCCTAACAAACAGAAACTAAATCTTATCTCTCATAAAATGCTATTATTGCACGATTAAGGAAATCGGAAAACCCATCTCCATATCGCTCATCAGTAACCGCTGCAACTCTCACATCAAGATATGTTTCGGCCTGTGCAAGCATCATATTTTTTTCATCCTTCATCTGTAATAACTGCTTTAGTACAAATCCATATTCTCCAATCAGTTCACGAATTTCAAAGCTATTGATATCTTGTGTCTGTTTTTTGGACAAATTATCAAGTACTTTATCGATCCGCCTTTTATAGCTTTTCCTGACATCCTCGCTCAAAGGATTCATAACCGTATCAAAGTACGCTTCCTTACCACCATACCACTCAACAATCTTAGCATACTGTTTTTGTACCTCCTCAGAAGATACAGCATTAAGATAATGCGCTCTCCATTCCTCGACAGAGCCAAATTCTTTAATAGCTGTGTCTCTTATTTCATCTGGCATATGTTCAAGCATAGCCGAAAACATTTTTGATGACTCTTCTTTGTTGAAAACCGTAAAATCCATAGTGTTTGCTCCTTTCAATGCCACATCGATACTGTCAATCAAACGCTCCAAGCGTTCTTTTTCTGATATCAGCATCTTTTTCTGCGTTTGTAGAATACTTTTTCTGTCAAGAGCAGGGTTTTCAATTATTTCTTTTATGGTCCGTAAAGGGATGTCAAGTTCACGAAAGTATAGAATCTGTCGAAGCACTTCTAATTCTTTTTCATCATATAATCTGTATCCGGCTTCACTTCTCCCATTTGGATGGAATAATCCAATTTCGTCATAATATCGAAGTGCCCGTGCACTGACACCTGTCAATTCTGACATTTCCTTAATTGTCATCATAATGAAATGCCTCCTATCTCTTGATATCAATACTATAAGACTTCACGTTGCGTTAAGGTCAAGACAAATTCAAATTTCTTTTTCACACAAAAAATAATAATTTATTAAACTTTTCCAAAGAAAACCCGAAGAGTTTCCTCAAGTTTATCTGGTGCTTCTATATTTATTTCATGTCCTACTCCATTAAACACTTGAAGTTCAGCATCAATCAACATATTTGCAAGTTCTATAGAGGCATTTTTGTTCGCACGGTCTTTTTCACCGTAAATTACTAATGTAGGGCAAGAAACATTATATATCGAATCACTAAAATCCAATTCCATCATTGTATTACATAGTTTGAGAAAATCTGATTTTCCAAACCCCGTTTGTTGAAACATAGATTTTGGCATAAACCGAAATATCGCATTTTGGACTCTTAATAATTTCTTAGGCATTTTGTATTGTGTTGCAATCAAAACCAATCCTTTAATTTTTTCTGGATGTTCTATAGCATAATTAAGAGCCAATACACCACCCAATGATAGGCCACAAAGGCATATATCCTCCTCTATTTCATCACACATCGCCGAAAAAGCAGCATAAAGATTTTGATACGTCGTGTCCTGACCCTGAACAAGTTCTGACAAATCAGGGCACATACTATGCTCAGCAGCCTCTAATTGTTCTATTACTTTACTCCAGCTGTCTGGGTTCTGTCCCAGCCCGTGTAAATATATTTGTTTCATGTTGTTACTCCTGCATATTTTGATTCATCTTTCTAGTCCAATAATTATGAATTTACAATTTCCATCTGATTATGTAGGTAAATTTTCATCGCCCCAGGCTTTCATACAATCGAGAACGGATAAGAAACTCTCCCCAAGTTCCGTCAATGTATACTCCACCCGCGGAGGAACCTCACAAAAATCGTGGCGAAGAATGAACCCATCTGTTTCTAGTTCTCTGAGTTGCTTTGTAAGAGAACTTTCAGTAATTTCACCAATCTGACGGCGAAGCTGTCCAAAACGTCGAACATCACACTTGCCTATATACCAGAGAAGTTCAATCTTATATTTCCCACCCAACAGCTTCTGCACGGTTGAAATCGTTTTGCATCGGCTGACTGCAGATTCAGATTTTCTCATTTGGCTCATCTCCCTTCATTTTGATTATACTCTATTTCACATCAAAAAAATAGGTACTTCAAAAAAGTACAGTACTTCTATTTTCAGTGTGTTTTGTTATAATGATGCCAACGAGACAATCATGCACAGGTTTGCCTCGTTACCTGTGCATAATTCATTTAATAAGAGGTGTTTATCATGCATTACACTGGAACAATTTGGTGTCCTCCCTATGAAGCAGATTCACTTCTGCTGGAAGTAACGGCAGGCTGTACCCACCACAAGTGCAAATTTTGTACGCTGTACTGTGATTTACCATTTAAATTCAGAATGTCACCTATAGAGGACATAGAAAATGATTTACTGGAAGCTCAAGTTCTGCGCAGAAATCCCTATTCAAAGATGTTAATTCGCCTACAGGGAAAAGATGATCCTGACCCAATTCGGCGAGTTTTCTTAACCGGAGCCAATCCGTTTGTTCTGAAAACAGAGAAGTTACTTGAAATCGCTTCACTCATTCACAAGTATTTTCCCTCTGTCAACTCAATCGGCTGTTTCGCACGCATTACAGATTCAGTGAACAAGACAGATGATGAACTGATACGGCTCCATCGTGCAGGTTATAACGGGCTGACCATTGGTGTAGAAACAGCAGATAATGAGGCACTTGCTTTTATGCGTAAGGGTTACAATTCCAAAGATATTCTAACCCAATGTAAAAGATTAGAACAGGCGGGTATCGAATATGGTTTCTTCTATCTGACCGGCATTTCCGGTAAAGGAAAAGGTGAGACAGGTGTGAAAGCATCCGCGCGTGTCTTCAATCAGCTGCATCCTTTCCTAATTGGTCCCAATATGCTGACGATTTATCCTGAATCCAATCTATATCAGGAAATTCAAAACGGAAACTGGGAAGAAGAAAGTGAGATTGAAAAATACCAAGAGCTCCGAACCCTTGTGGAAAATTTAAATATTCCAACATACTATGCCGCAATGGGAGCCTCCAATGCCTTTCAACTCAGAGGACGATTGCCAAAGGATAAAGAACAATTACTGGAAACACTTGACAGAATCATTTGTGAGGTCAGTGAAGAAGAGCTTCGTTATTACAGAAGAAACCTTCCGCATTTGTAATAGACCATATTTGCGGATTATATGCACACACCCTGCAGTATAATAAAAATACTGCAGGGTGGTTTCAGCATCTAAATGTGCCATATTTATCTTTTTGAAACATACATCATAATATCACTCAACCATTTATCATACGCCAAATACAAATCCCATTGTCCTAAAGTCTTCATGTCCTTCATAACGGAGCCGATATGTGAAATATAATCTGATGTTTGAGAATAGCTATGTGTACCAGCATTCTCCCTTACTGCAACTGCATGTAAATAATCTTTTGGAGAAGTATGTCCTGTTTCTACATTCAATACCATCAGTTCATTATAACTGCATCGGTTTGGATTTATCTTGCTGGCATCTACCTCCTGCTCATATGCATTTCCATCTGCATCCAGTCCTTTAATAATATAAATCGGATGATCTACCGTATAGGAATCTGACCGATAAATGTTAACCGACTCGCCCGTTTGCGGACTGGCATAGGACATAAGAGCATCTTGGCAAAGCATTGCCTTTTGATCTCCACTTGCTACACACTTCATCACATTTTGGGAAAACTGTACCTCATCGCCTGTCTTTGTCGTTTTTGTTGCACCCCAGTCCTTTAGTTGAGAGTGCGTTTTTTCGCAAACAAAAGAATCATTGTAGGCAGAATTTCTTGTTGTGTTATGTATCATATTTTCCTCTATCCTTACTATCTATTTCACAGATAAAAACTCAAAGCGATTGCTTCCGTAATTCCAAGTAATATTAAAATTCTTCAAAAAAGACATTGTACTCTGATAGATATCATTGTCTTCCCATTCACTGGCAGCCATATAGTTCTCGTGATTCAACAACAGGCTCTCTTTAGCATCTATATTTTTTACTGCTGCTAATAGAAATAGTTTAAACGGAGACTCTGCATTTTTACCAGCAAAATACTCCTTGAAACCATCCAAACCGTTTTCTCCATCCCATGTAGCATTGCTGCAATATACAAAATCTTCTGGTGGTGCCATGTTTACATCATGGAAGTTGCCGCCTATTGCCCGGTCACGGTTAATCTGCCATTCCATGGAATCCCATACGCCATTAAATGTGATTCCTCCATCCAGTGTAAATCTTGTATGCTGCTCTACATAAGCAAAATCCACCGATTCTGTTCCGAATTCCTCCGTCAGTTCATTTGCTGTTTCCTGAAACAACTTCTGCATTTCTTCACAGGCATAATACCACTCCGAATTGTAATAATAAGTTCCATTCCAGTTGACACCACTCTCTTCCATCAGATCCTTTCCTTCCTGCATATTTCGTGAACAGGCATTTCTTGTGTTTGCTCTGCTGAAATACTCATACAGTCCTGACAACCATCCGGTAAACCGCTGTTTTTCATAATTACTCATAGAAGTACCCACTACTTTTACATCATCCGCTGTTTCTGCATGCTCCTGCGTTTCTTCCGGTCTGCCAAACGCATGGTATACATATTCCTTAAAAATAGTCTTTACTTCATCACAAGTGATTCTTCCATTATAATAATCCCGCATAATATCATAGGTTTCATTGAAAAAACGATTGCCCGGTGAGATTATCTTTCCTCCACTTTGTGCCTTCAGCATACTTCTAACTTCCTCGTAGTTGTCTGCTGTGGCAGAGATTGTATAGGATTGCATGGAAAGCTCCACACAGTCTTTTTTATAATATATTTTTTCCTGTCCTTTCCCCTCTTTATAAGAATAAGTCTTGAAAAGAACTTCATCAGATTTTTGATACTGCTGATAGTCTGTTCCTGCCACATTATTTCCAACCGCTGTTACTGACATATTCACTCTTCCTTCCCTGCGTCAAATTCTTTACCATCTTTTAGTTATAGAGTTTTTCCATACAACTCATATTTTGCTTAATGTTCTTCTAAAACTTGTTGCTCATAAGCCTTTGCTGCCAATGCTTTTCTACTAAGTTCAGCATTTTGCTCTTTATGCTTAAAATACTCTTTTGTACGAAGTTCCTGCATATCCCTATGAACCTGTATGCGTTTCTCTATATATTCCTCTAAAAGCTCCTTTTCTCTATCTTGCTCTTTTTTCTTTTTTACATTATTTTCATGTTTTGAAGAAATTCCCTTAGTATAACTATCGTTCTCTTTCATTCCTTTAGTATATCCGTAACACCCTTCCCATGTATCATCTATATGCATATATGATATTTGTGGAATATAGTTTCCAAAATTAACTGCCTTATTCTTCGCTAAAGCGTCTAATATTTTCTTCTCATATTCCGGATCAGTCTGCATTCTTTTATAAGCGTCATCCGTAATATCTATAATATCATTTCCTATTCCACTAATGCCCATTTCTTAATATCCTCCATTATTTTTGTATTGCGACTCATCTGTCGTTCAGAGTCGCCCCTGTTCCCTTGCAGTCCACAGAGACTTTTTATCACCGACAAGGAATGCCTGAAATCTCTTCCAAGTTCTCTAGAAAATAACCCAATCCACATCATTTTCTGCTCCTCACTCGGTTAATTTCTGATTTTCCCCTATAATTTACGAAAACGAATGGCATTTAGATATGCCATCCGTTTTCGTAAATTATAGGGTTTTCTTTTGTAATCTATTATTCTGTCTGCTCCTCTTTTGAAGCATAATAATCATCAAATAACTTATTTGTTGCATCGAAGGTATCTTTACAGATACTCGGTAATTCTCGTCCCCAAGCTCCGGTTGCCTGCTTGAATCCTTTTTCAACCGCCGCCTGCATTTCCTTCATCTTGTCTACATCATCGCCGGCTAACGCACAAGCAAAATCAAACAATCTCTGTGAGGTCTGTTTTACACCCCAATATCCATCTTCTGAAATATCCTTCTGTGCCTGTGCTTTTGTGGCTGCATCAACTGTATAATCGCCACTTGCAAGGAACTTCCACATATCCGTAGCCTGTCCGTAAGTCTTTGCCTGCCCGGACATCATTTTATGAACAAGACTTGTAAGTTGCTGTTCACGGCTCGCCTGATCCGCTTTTAACTGCTTTACTAAGGCAGCTCTGTCCGCATCACTCATCTTATTGATAGAATATGTAGCCTTATTTGTTGATGCAGGCTCAGACTTTTCATACACCACGCCATTATTGGCTGATGTGGTTTCTGTTGCTTTTTTCTCTGCCTGTTTACTTGTTACTGATGAATAATCTGCGTACTGCTGTGTTGCAGCAGATACTCCTGAAATTGTGTTGCTCATTCGCATACCTCCTTGTACTTTGATTAAATCCCTTTATTTTGTGTTACTCTATCCCCAAAAGTCATACTTACTGCTGTTCATAGCAGAATATAAGTTACCGCCTGCGTTATATGCACTGCTTAAACTCTCTACATTGGCTTCCGCATTATCCGATATTCTGGTGGATAGAAACTCCACTTTATTTACAAAGTCACTATCTTTACCGAAAAGACCTTCCAATGTGGTAAAATCCGCCGCTTTTACCTTTGCCATATCCACAGTCGCAGTACCGTCTTTAGCAAAGGTAATTCCAACTCCTGCCAAGCCCTCTTTTGTTTCTGCCGGAGCCTCTAACAACATCTGTCTGTAAAAATCATTCATTGTGTTTGATGTTGTCCTGAGTGCCTTTAAGATACTATTATAGTTTTCAAAAAGATTTTCAATGCTGTCATATACCTTCTGATTGTCCCCACTCGCTTTAGCCTGCTCAAACAGACTGTTTTCTCCGTCCTGCAAAAGAGCCTGTGCGGACTGTGTAAGCTGGTCAGCTTCTTTATCAAGTTTCTCATAATTGCTCTTTTTTGCTGTATTTGCGACATTTTCCTTATTTCTGTTCATCGCCTCAAGCAACGGATTCGTTGCCCCGTCACTCTTGATGTAATCCAACAAAGTAGAGCGATTTATTGGCAAGCCAGCCTGTCTTGCTGACTCATTGAGCATTTGTGTTGTAATTCTCATGCCATTACCTCCATTTCACGCTTATTATAAGTATCGTAACATTCCCTTGCCTTTTCCATAGCAAAAGAGTGAAACACTTTAATTTGGGTGTGAAATATTCAACCGGACAGTTATATAATCATCCATCTTATATTTCGCACAATTTATTCTTGAAATATAGAGCTTTGTTGTGAAACGCCCTTATTCTGTTGTGAAGTGTTACTGAACTCGTAAATTGACCCCTGCAAAGCTGCTATATATACTTTCAATGCTGAGTTCCTTCTTGTAATAATATTCTCTTACCTGCTTTTGTTCCTCAGCAGCTTCTCTACTGCGTTCCAGACTTTCTTCACGCATCTTTGCCTCAGCTTCTCTTTTCGCTTCATGTTCGGCTTCCACCTCTGCAACACGCTCCGGTGAATCACTACACCCACTGATATAAGTAACAGTACCATCTTCATGCACGACTACTCCGCCCGGCTCATAAACAAGTCCCTTAGACGCAAATGCTAAAGTATCTCTTGGAATTGCCATATTAAAATAATAATCAATCTTATTTTCATAATAAGCAGCTTTATCCGAATCGGTTGCCATCTGCTCTAATATGTTCGGAGCAATAATCACATCACTTCCACTCATACCTCTGCCAACACGGTCAAGGCTTGCCTGATCCTTTCCAATACTCTGAATAGATACATTTCCATATTTTGATTTCAAATAATCTGTATATGCTTCTACTTCTGTTTTTCCTACCGAACCTGCATTTTGTAATTGGTGTGAAAAACTCGTTTTATCGGTTGCTGTATTCTGTACTTTGGCTGTATGCTGATACATTGCTGAATATACAGCACCCATCCCGGCTATATTCATACCATCGTTCCTCCTTCTTAAAACTCTTACATATCTTTTCGCATATAAGTAGTTCCCAAAATCTGCATAGCAGTTTCTATATCATTTTCCATAACATTACCATCTATTGAAGAACTATATATTCTCTGTGCATTTGCCATATCTACTTCAGATGCAATAACCTTCTTTTCTTTCATATCTCCAAAATCATTTGGATAACCTTCAAGCCAATACAAGGTATCTCCGTCCGGATATACTATCATTCCTGCACTCTTAACAGGTGGTGCTAACGCATTGATTTCAGCCTGAGTTTTCGGACTACAAAACTCCCTAATAGCACTCATTACTTTCTTCTTTAAGGCAGGATTTTCTTCCATTTTGGATAATGTGTCCGCAGAAATAGCAACAAAATTCTTGCACCTGATGTCATGGGTATTAAGAAAATCCGTTACATTTCCTATACTACCGACATTTAATGTTACATCATAAGTGTCTCTAATCTCTTGTGCCATATCTCCGCCTGTAATTTTGTCAAACAGCTCTTTAAACTCATTACTTTGCACACTACCAGCTTTGGATTGCGTATTATTTATATTGATATTTGAGTTTATACTTTGTATTTCCATATTCAAAAACCTTTTCCTACATCATCATTAACGACATTCTCATGGAACGACCTTTTTCAATATCTGCCCATGTTCCGTCAATCACTTCATCTGTCGGCATACCACAAATCGTATCACCCAGCTTTTCTCTCAAGCCATTCTGAAGCATACTATGTATTTCTCTTTCTGCCGACTGCCCAGACTGCATCGCAAGCATACTGTTCATGCCACCAAAGCCGGAACCTCCAAACGAACCAAAAGAGCCTCCCCCCATAAAGGAAAAACCACTCAGGGTAATATCAGAACTACCTTGAAGCCAAAGTTGCATAAACATGGCATGACGAGCCATTCTCTCCATCCACCAATCGTATTCATCTTCCTCATTATTCTTTTGTTTATTACTACGCATGGTATCTCCACCACCACAGGAAAGAACATTGGCAATTTCTCCATCCTCTCCAATGGCAATCGCCTGAGACATGCCTGTTGTATAGCCGGGAGCAATGGCTTCATTTCTGGCAATATCGTATGCCCACCAACTCTCGATACGCTCCATGACCTCTTTAGCAAATTCCGGTTCTTTTTCCATACGCTCCTGTGCTTTTGGATGTATCATAACTGCCTTACTGTTTGGAGCAACTGCTAAATGTCTCTGATTCTTTGGATTGGCACCTATCGGTTTCCAATTCTCTATCATCTCTGTGGACTTCTCGCCCTCTTGAAATAATGCTTCAAAAGGATAATCATTTCTTGTACGCCAATCGCTGCTTGTTGCGTCTCCAACATTATAAACAAGGTTTGGATATTTCGCTTTTAACATACTCTCCACAGATACCTTTTCTGTTCCCGCAACTTCTTCTGTTCTGACCGCATCTACCGATGCAGCACTTTTGCTTTCATAAACACCACTAAAAGAGTTTACCTGTCCCCTACCGGATACTTTTTGCTCTGAATATCCATAGTAGTTCATCATCATTTTACTAAGCTGCATACTATCTATCATAGTGCCTCCTTTCTGCAACCTATCTGTCAGTCAAGGTTGCTCTGCTCTCCTAGAAGGTCCGAGCAGTTTAATATAAATTGCCCATAGTTACTAAAATTACTATTTAGAATTTCCTCCTTCCCGGCTACTTCCTACTTTCATTCTGCAACATAACCGTTAATGTGAATTTTTTATTTTCAGCAATCCAATCCACGCCACCGTGATATTTTTCTGCTGTGTTCTTAATATTGCTTAGTCCGATTCCGTGAGCCTTTTTATCTTTCTTATCCGTTACCGGAAACTCAGAGTATTTTTTTCGGTTAATCTTACCATCAAAGCTGTTCTCCACTTCTATAAAGAACATTTTTCCTCTTGTAAATGAGGATAGGGTAATAAAAGCATCTGCACTTTTGTTTTTCTCTTTCAGCTTCTTACAGGCTTCGATTGCGTTATCCAAAGCATTTCCGATAATAATTCCTATATCATAGCCTTGTATCTGCAAGTTTTCCGGGAACAACAGTCTGTCGGCATTTAACTGAATATCCGTCATGGTGCGAGTCAGTTCGTGGTATTTCATATTTAACAAAATATCCACTACGCTGTTACCCGTTTTGTACTGAAAATCCAACCTATCCATCGTCTGTTTCAGTTCCGAAAGGTAATTCTGCAATTCCTCATTAGTCTGACCTTCCTCATTACCTGCAAGCTGCATAATCACGGACAGGGTGTTTTTCATATCATGCTTCATACTGCGCACTCCGCCATAGATATGCTCCATTTCCGTCATATGCTCCTGCATATTTTTCATCTGTTTTTCTAAAATAAGCTTGTCACTCTTTTCCTTATTCAGCGTTATCATATCTTGAAAGAGTTTGACACTATAAACAATGGAAAGAATCGACAAAAACAAAATTGCCGGAATTACTAACATAAGAATTGGATATTTTCCATATAAATCCTGCGGCACACCATTTTCCATCGTGAGCAGGATTGTCCGAAGCATTACGCATAACAAAAATCCCACACACCCCGGTATCAACAGAAACAATACTTCCTGCCTTTGAACCGGATACTCTTTGTCCTTATAATACTTAACCATCGCCTTCAATGCTCTGTATAGCAGAACCATGTAGCAGGCAACCATGAGTGTCTGCAATATACTTGCTGTTACATCAATCAACTGTTCCGTCGTCCCTGCTGATACATAATTCTTCTGCATTAGCAAAACCCACAACTCGAATAGTTTTCCACCGCATACAACTACCATCATTCCTATAAAAGAACTCAAATCCCTGATTGCCATGAATGTAATGACTAAAAATGCAGCCATCTGTGTCCCGATATGATAAAACAGCTTACCAAATAAAAATACTGCTACTGATAACAGCATTAACTTTCCCAATGTTTCTTTGGTTTCATAACCGCTTGAAAAACAGTAGTCCAGGGCATAATCGGTAACAACAAACGCTATGATCAGCAAATACTTTCCATATTTACCAAACCATTTCTTTTGTTCCACAAAAGAGTCATAATAACCGGATAGGCAGCACCCTGTAAAAATAGTAGTCACAATACCCCAAATAATGCTTATAACACTATACAAAGATCCCACCTCCGTTTTTCAGATACCGCATATACACCTTTACAAATTCGCTGTACTTATCCTTTGATAAAATGATTGTTTCTCCGTTATTCAAAGTAATGCTGTCATTTTCATAGCCTGCTATAAAAGCCATATTCACAAGATACCCTCTGTGGCAACGGTAAAAACTGCCGACTAATTGCTTTTCCAATTCACTGATTGCTGCATACGCTTCCACAATATTTGTTTTTGTATGTATTTCTACCTTTTTCGCTCTGCTCTCAATATACAGCACATTGCTCTGATCCAAAGTAATACTCTGGCTTCTTGTCTTAATAAAAATCTGCTCTGAAGGATTTTGCTTCTTCTTTGTCACCGCTAAAACTGCTCGGTCACACACTTCCCAAAACTTATTTTCTTCAATGGGCTTTATCAGATAATGGAACGCAGCTACATCAAAGGCATCAAAAACATATTCTTTCACGCCAGTAATAAATATCAGTACCGTGTTGTCTGCTTTTTGCCTTAATGCTCTGGCTGTATCAATTCCATTCATTCCATCCATTTGTATATCAAGGAATATGATGTCATATACGCTGTCAGCCTTTAGCAAATCCTCACCTGTCCCATAAGTATCAATCTCACAGTCGATTTGCTTTTTCTCTACCAATTTTTTTATCTGCTCTCTGATGACCTTTTCATCATCAACGATTGCAATACGAATCAAAATCTCACCTTCTTCATGTTTCTCGTTTCATATATCGGCACCTTTTTTGCCTTTTTCGGACAAAAGGAACGAAACCCTATCTGAACGGGAATGAAACAGAAAACCTTTTCTATTCTTCTAATGCAGCTTCCATGATATTTGACTCATACGCCGCAGCTACTCTCTCTTTTCTTGCCCAGTGCTGTTTAAGATACAACTGTTTTTCATATTCCGTATCTAACTTTTCTCGCTGAACTTCTCTTTCATATCGTCTTTCTTCCCACAGTTCCATATAATCCTGCTTATAGCTTACTTTCTTAGAATAAAAAGCATTTTTCGAGTGTGCTGAAAATCCGGCTGAGGCTTCCCCCGGATACCCTTCCATCCAGCTAAAACCACTATACCCTGATTCCGTAATGTTTAGCATTGTTCCTCCACCTTTTATCCCTGAAACAGATGCATCTTCTCGGATTTTACTTAACATTCTATCTTTAAAATCATTATCATCCATCATTCGTTTAAAGGCATCATCCGTGATATGAATGGATATGTCACACCCCCAAGGCATGGAATCTATTTCCTTCCATATTTCCTTTTTAAATTCTACAAGTTTTTCCTCTTCTGATAATTCCTTTACTTCTTCTGTTTTTTTAACCTGCGAAACGCTTTTTATCTTGTTACATACCGATGCTGAATATCCACTAATATTTACAGTCTGTGTTATATCCATAATTTACCTCCTTAAAAATAGAAACAGCGTCTATTTCCGCTCTCACTCCCTTGAAAATAGACGCCCTCCTTAGCTGATAATTATATCGCCAACTTATTCAATTTTTCAAACCCTAAAGGAACGAAACCCTATCTGAATGGGAACGAAACATTTTATACTACACAATTCCACCGTGCTTATATTGCTGTTCCCGAAGCTTATCCAACGATTTTGCTCCATCCGGACTATACAAATCCAATAACTCCAAAAAATTGCCAGACTCCTTACACCCATGCAATAACATACGCATACTATCCGCATCTTTACCGAATAACATACCCAACAGACTCATATCATACTGATTTTGGCTATCACTTAATATTCCCTGCTGATGTAAATCCTCCATAAAACCATAAGTACGAACCTCGGAACCTATTCGCATTGCCACATTATATAAATCCGGATCAACAGTATGAAGATAATTTAGGTAGCGTGTCTCAATATTTCTATTGGGTGTGCCGCTCATCATCCAATTTGCTATATCTTCCAAAGATGCACCTACGGCAGCATCATCAATCAAATGCATCTGCCATCTACCGCTTTCAGTCTTTGTAAAAGTATATTTTCCATCTTCCGAATACAATGTATTTGACCATGAGTTTTTTGGAGCCGCCTGATCTCTGACAAGCACTTCAAATGCATCCATTGCAGCTCTGTCCGGGATACACTTTTTTTCATCTGTTGGTAATTCCATTTTCCCCAATGCTACTGCTGTTTGCACCAGCTCATAATCCGATATGTTTTCTCCATGATAAAAATAAGATTTTTGTTCTTTCAATTTTTCAAATGAAGCCGGTAGTTTTACTTCTGCCAACTGTTCTTTGGAAACCTCAGTCCAATCTTCTTTTTTCTTACTACCTGCTGTCTGCATCTGTACTCTCGGACCATTTGTAATCTTTGTACCATATTTTGCATTTACCATATGTTCCGTTATTGTCACATGCGCAAACTGAAATAAACTCCTTTGGTTTCTTGTCTTTCCGTAACCTTCTACTTTCACAGCGTACGGAAATGATGACTTCGTATTTAAAACAGAGTAAGTACCTGTATAAAATGTATTTGCCGCTTGTATTCTCATAATATAACCTCCAATCCAAACAGAGACAGCGTCTATTTTCACATTCAATCCCTTGAAAACAGACGCCATCCTTAGCTATTAAATATATCGGCAAATATTCAATTATCTTTACCTATCGGAATGAAAACCTGTCTGAATGGGAACAAAACCATTACTGTACTACACTTCCTCATCCACCTTCTTCGATACAAGTTCCGATAAAGCATTGTTATATGTACCATTGCTCTTATAGGTTCCGCTTGTTCTTGCTGCCGCATTGGAAATACTGTTTGCTTTCATGGATACCTTATCAGCAAACGAATTATGTCCGGTAAAAAGTGTTTTGAATGAACTGATGTCTGCTTTTTTAAGTGCTTCCTCATCCAGTTCCAACTTATTACCCTTATCTACGGTAATACCGATTTTTGAAAGCATATTCTCATTAGACTCAGTAATTCCTGTCATCCACACAGCATTGCGTAATACATCTTTTGAATTGGAATTGCCAGCCTGTTCCACAACATCATTGTAATCTTCCACGAATGATTTCACAGCCTTTGTGATAGCTTCCCAATCATAATCTTCGACCTCGATTTCCTCTCCGGTCTTTTCATCCTTTTTCTTGATTTTCTTCTTTTCCCAAAGTTCATCATTATTTAAAGCATCTGCTGATTTCTTTAATGCATCCGCACCTGACTTCATAAGTGTAGATTTCTGTACAGTGTCTCCACCGGAAGATGCCTTTTCTGCATCCTGCTTTGCATAATATGCCTTCAGCAATTTTCCATAACTGCCGTTTTTGATTGCCGCATAATCAGAAAGATTAAAAGCGCTGCCTGTTGACGGTGTCTGCATACCTCCAAACAAATAGGAATAATCTACATTGGTGTTATATTTGCTTGCATAATCACTAAAACTATTTATCTCTGACATAGTAAGCACCTCCTATAAACGCACATCCACATGGGTATATGCAACTGTTTCCGATACAGATACCTCTACCGGCTCTGCTATATCCGTACTAACTGTTTCGGTCTTAACATCAGCACCCACATTCTCGGTTTCTTCTGTGCCTGCCACAGTCTTATCATCTTTTTCACCAGCAACAACATCCTTCTTATCTGTTTTCTTATCTTTATCATCTGCTTTTTCAGTCTGCTGATCTGCTTTTGCAGCTTCTTCCAATTCCTTGTTCGCAGTAGCCAATGTATTCATCTGTGCTGATTCTGCTAAAGCAGCCTTCTGCTCTACTTCTGCAAGTTCCTCTTTCTTTGCCTCTACAACATCACCACGAGCTGAATCCAACTTGATTTCAGACTCCAGCACCCCGGCTCTGCCTTCCATCTTTGTAGCAACGCTGCCCTGCACCTGTGCCTGAGCCATTGCGGAATCAGCAGAAATCATAGCCTTCATACTTGCCTGTGACAGACCTGTACTTTGCTTTCCAGCTTTCGGAGCTGTTTTCTTACTGCCACCAAGCATATCATCCATTGATGATTTCTTTGCCTGCTGTTCTTTCCTCTGTTCAATCTGATGCTGTCTTAACTGATTATTCAAATCCGTAATCTGCTGTTGAATTTCCTGTCTCTTTTTCATTTTTTCTTCAATGCTCATATCTTTGTTGGCAGAAAGCTCCTGCAACTGCTTCTGAGCATTAGCAATCTGATTTTGAATATTCTTGCTGACAGAATCTGTTGCCTTCGTCATATTCATTCCACCCACAGGTGTATTTGCCCCATTTAAACCGTTAATTCTCATATCCTATTACCTCCTGTTATCTACATAAGTGAAGCCATTGCAAACATATTCTCTTCTTCCGGTGTTGCTTCTCTATCTTCCACCTGTCCCATACGGTTCTGTGCCTGAGCCATTAAAGAATTTACTTTTTCCATTTCCGACTCATCGCACCATCCTTTTTCAATGCCTGCTTTTACTTCCTGCATATCGCCTTTTATTTCAGCTATGACCGCCCGTAACTGGCTTGTAGTCTTTGCCGCAGCAATCTTTCTTGCAGTCTTGCCGACATTTACACCAACACTACCACCTATGGTCTCGCTCTCTTTCTCAGCGTCCTCCGCAATTTCCGATTCCTCTGTTTCTTCTGCCTTTGCATCCTCCTCCGACCATTTCACATGAAATCCTTTGAAACGGTCACCAAAATGCTCTTTCAGCTCTGCTTCTACTTTTTTTCGCTCCTCAAGTTTCTCCTGCCGGATTTTCTCGGCATTATCTGTCATATCCTGTAATACTGTACTTTGCTTTATAGGTCTGCTGACTCCCCAGCCACCCCAATTACCATTTTCATCACAGAACCACCCTTGACTAATCATTTCTCGTCCCTGGGCAAGTTGCTGCTGCCTAAATCTCCTAGAAAAATCATTTAAAAACTTAACATCTTCTTCAAATTGTTTTCTTGTCGCCTCATCCGTTCCTAGCTTTCCTAAGAACTTAGGATTCACAACAAAATTAATATCTGATGAATTACCGTAGGTCTGTCCATAACTTACAGTCCCGACAAAAAACTTTGTTCCACTAATTTGCTTTTCCAACCCTTGAATATACTCAAGTCCTGCCGATACAGAATCCGGTATTGTCTTTTCGTAACTTACTCCTTCCTTCTGCACCGCAGTCTGGGAAACAGCATTTTTAGTGTCCTCTGTTTTTGAATCAAGCTTGTAATCATTTTGTACCGGGTACAGGTAATTACTTCCGATTCCCTTTACTGCCATCCGCATCATCCTCCTTGAAATATTGATTAGAAATCCGTTTCTCTATACACAGATACTTCTGCTATTTCCTATTTCGGAATATAAAACTTCATACTAAATAGACTTGTTGTGAAACGACCTTTTTATGTTGTGAACCAAAAACAAAAGACACAATCTATACCCATTTGTACAGAATTGTGTCCCTTATTTCTTATTCAACCATTAACATAACCGTCAATGTAAAGCTATTTTCATCCTGGCTTATATCTATGTCCCCATAATATTTTTGAGCCACTTTACGGATATTGGCAAGTCCGAATCCATGACTGCCCTTATCTTTCTTTGTGGTTTCCGGCACCCCGGTTTCATCGTCTATCTCTACGCTTTTACAAACACAGTTAGTTAATTCCAACATATACGCATTCTTCTTACGATAGGCAGATACGGAAACATAAGGATTCTTACAACCGTTTACCCCTTCAAACGCATTAGTAATGGCATTATTTAGTATTACGCTGACATCAAACGCATTGATACCTGTGTCCGTTGGATACATAAACTTACACCTAAAATCAATCCCTTTTTCCTCTGCTTCTTTCTGCTTCTGTGTCAAAATCACATCTGTAACAGGGTTTCCGGTCTTAATTTCCGCCACACTCTCACTCCATGCCGATTTCAGTTCTGCCATGTATTTTTCAAGTTCCTCTGTCTCATTTTTCATAAAGAGATTTTCCAATACTGAAATATGATTGCCCATATCATGCTTTAATGCCCGAATATCCCCATACAGCTTTTCTACTTCGCTGATGTGCTGTTTCGTGTTTTCTATCTGCTCTGCCAATAGCAAATTCATATTTTCCTCTCGCTGTTTTTCCTTTATCCTCTGATATATAATAACTGCGATAAGTATGGCAGCAAAAGAAACAATCTGATATATCACCCGTAAAAAAGTATATCCCGGATGAACATTCCACACATAATTTCCCGTATCTTCCACATACACATTGGATAAGAAATTAAATGTAAAATATCCTACCATTACCGTCAAAAGAGTCGCAAAAAGTAATATCAATTCTTTTCCTGATATATTTTCTTTTTTATTCACATACACCTTATGAATTAACTTAATTACAAGCCACATAACGACTATGGCAACACCGTAATAAATCAATTCCACAACGATATATGCTATCAGTTGCTTTACCGGTTCCGTAAGCATATATGGGGTGTTAATGAACAGGGCAAACATAATATCCCTAAGTACCAATGTAACACCATAAACCATCCAACGAATCAAGTACATGGAAATCGCTAAAAAGATTTTCTGCTTAATCTTTTTTCTCTCTGTCAGGCACATCGTAATCCAAGCTACAAAAATCCCCAACAGATATGGGTAAGTCATCTCCTGTGGTACAAGGTAAAATACAAGCATTGCCAATGAATAACTAATTCCTACGCAGTATGATTTTCTATTTATAAATGGCTTTACAAACCGATAAACCAGCCAACCTTCTATCAATATGTTGATGATAGCTATTGTTTTATTTGCTATTGCCCAATAAGTTTCTATATTTTCCATTTAGAGCTATCCTTTCCTCTGATTGTACTTCATGTATTTCTTTACAAAGTCCGGGTAATTCTGCTTTGCCATAAGAGCAGTTCCCTTTTCCAGATAAATGGTGGTGGCATCATATTTCTCCACATACTTAAAATTTACAAGATATGCCCTGTGCGGTCTGAAGAAACTGTCCCCTGCTACTGCTTCAAGGTCAGACATCTTTCCATAATACTCAATTTCATCGTCTAGCTTATGAATAACCACCTTACGATTGAACACCTCTGCATAGACAATATCTTCTATAATTACCTTTGTGTGAACCCCACCATTATTGATCATCACATAATTTGCTTCCGGCTCCCTCACATTCGTATCCTGTGAATGCCATTCATCAACTGCTCTGCAAAGTACATCAACAAACTTCGTATCATCAATCGGCTTCACAATATAGTTAAATGCACCTACATCAAACGCCTGAAATACATACTCTTCCACAGCAGTCACAAATATAAGTATCACACTTTTGTCCTTCTTACGAAGTTCTCTGGCTGTTTCCATACCGTTTTTGCCGGACATCTGAATATCCAAAAACAGAATATCTATGTGCTTATCTGACAAAAGCAGTTCTTCCCCCGACTGAAAGAAAATAATATCTGCCTCCGGGTACTGCTTCGCCACCTTATTCCCTATTAACTCCCGAATGTTCTTTTCATCATCGCATATCGCTATCCGCACATTCTCACTTCCTTTGCAATTCTTATACTGCTATTATATCGGAACTTGTACCCCGTTTCGATACTAAGATGTTGTGAACCGACCTTTTTATGTTGTGAAATAAATATGAGCCGATAGGAATTACCCCCATCGGCTCTATACTCTTTTCATGTTAAATCTAATGTTATAATTCTTTTATACTACTTATGATTGTCTACATACTGATTTGCCGCTTTTAACAGATTTTCTACAAAGCCATCCGGGATATATTCCGGTTCGTAATACTTAATATCTCCGTATCCTAATTCCTGCTTTATCTTCTGAAAATCATTAATAGCATTTGTGACTTTTACGCTTTGTTCCTGATGTTCCTTACCAAAACGGAATTCAACAAAAGCACTAAATTCACTTAACAGAATAGACAGCTCATCATCTTTAGATAGCTTTCTATATCCATCTTCTGTTGTAGAGTCTTCGATAAATCTTACTCTGTTACCTTCCTCATACCCAGAAGTAATCTCATCGCAGATTCCTCTAAACTCCTCCAATAAGATTTCTCCCTTTTTCTGTATTGTTAATTTTTCATCTGAATTATCCTCAGTGAACTGCACAAAACTATCCTGCATTACCCTTGATAATCTGTTTGTAAAACTCTCCACAGGCTGATGTTCCGAAATATACTGCATTTCTTCCATTTGCTTTTGTATATCCACACTACCATTCATCTTACTGCCATGTAAAGCACGCAAACCTTCCTCTGAAATATTGACCTTTATAGCCGGAACATTTCTACCAGCTTCTGTATCACAAAATCTTATAGGCTGATTATTCTGTTTCTTAGCCATTTCAAACAAATCTATATTTGGTTTCTGATAAGTGCCATTCACATTTCCATACAAATGAACTGCCATGTTTTCACCTCCATTTTTCCATAACTAACCCCTTATACAGAAAAATCAAATCTGGCTCCAACTTTTTCACCGGACACCTTATTCCAATCCACATTTTTAATTTTCTCTATCAGTTCTTCCTCTGATGAAGCCTCTACAACTACTTTCTTTACAGAAGATGTATCGTCCTTCTTATAGGAATTTACCTTCTTTTCTTCTGATTTCTCTGAGGTTTTCTTCTCCTCAGATCGTTTCTCCCGAAGTTTCTCTATATAATCTTTTTGCTTTTCGGACATCTTTTCTAATTCCGCAAAAATTGACATACTTCCATCATCATTAATAGAAACAGCCAGCTTATTTATGATTGTATCATTCTCGCTGCCCTTTCCCCATGCTCTTTCATAACCGAACTGCTCACAGATTTTATCAGTCATATTAACTATTGTATTAACACGACGCATCTTTTCACTTGCATATTTTTCATCTGAAGCCATTCTCTCTAATTCTGAGTTTGAAAAAATAACAGAGAATTCCTTATCACTCTTATCAAGCAACGCCCTTCTGTCATCCCCGGCATCTGCAACAATAAAATCATAATCTCCATAAGTTTTTCTAAGATTATCCAGGTAATTTTTAGCCTTGCTTGACAATTTATCCTCGCTGGACTTTAATGCCTGCTCGGAAGCTGTATTATTTTTCGCCTTAACTGTACTGTCCTTTTTCTGCTGAACCGTATTCTCATAATAACCAGCCGCTGATGTTATACCATGTGTTGTAACCATAATCTCTCCTCCTTGAATTGTATATTTGAAATCCGTTTCATTTTATTAATGTATTACCCATACATACTTATTTGGTATATCGGCAAATTCACTTCATTTCAATAGTCCGTTGTGTGAACCGACCTTTTTATGTTGTGAAATGAAAATAGGCAGTATCTACAACACCATAGAATACTGCCCAATTCTCTTATACTTTTAAATCTAATCCTGATGTTATAGATGCCGCTGTGTTGCCAGACATCATTCTCTCTGTCATTATCTGTGTTATGCTTTCCACACTAGAGCCTGTAAAAGTCAGCTCAAACTTGCCAGCATTTTCAGCCGCTTTCTCTGCTCGCTTCTCAGCCAATTTTTCCTCAGCTTCTTTTTTCTCTGCCCGTCTCTTAGCAGCTTTCTCCTCCGCCGCCTTTTTCTCCTGAGCTTTACGCTGTGCATTTTCTCTGGCAATCTTTCCGTCCGGGTCATTCGTACAGCCACTCGTCATAGTGATATTGCCATTTTCATCAAAAGATACATTGCAATATGTCATGACCGGATTGCCCGGCATAGTTTTCGTATATTCCACAGAACGCTTAATGCACTCAGGGATAGCTGCTAAATTTTCTTCTAAATATGCAGCCTTTTCAGGATTATCCATACACTTCTTTAAAAATGCTCCCGAAACACTTACTGTTACCGGAACTCCTTGCATAGATGTTTTCCCTGTATTCATATAGCTGTACTTTTCCTGTAAATACTTGGAATAATCATTAGTATTTTTAAATCCGGTCTTGATTTCCTCTTTTCTTGTTACTCCCGGTGTGGAAGTTTTCAAATCCATAATCTGTGATGTTACACCGCTATTGGTGCTATTTATCTCCATTGACATATCTCGACCTCCTATGCTTTCATATCAAATCCTGATACAGAACTCATTGTAGAACTCAAAGAAGACATTTTTGCAATAAAACTATCCGTAACACTCTTTAAGTCTGCACCCTTAAAAGTATATTCTTCCATTCTCTGCTCTGTCATTTTTTCTTCAGCAGCTTTTTTCTCTGCTTTCTTTTCTGCCGCCTTTTGTTTTTCCTTATTTTCCTTGACTCTCTCAAGCCATTTATCAATATCTTCGTCTCTCCCCGGCGTATCTGTAACGGTACAGGTATACATTGTGGAATACTCTTCCCCAAATTCAATTGCTGCATATACCAATCTACTTCCACGCGCACTGGCTGCTTGCTGTGAACTCTTTATATAATCAGGTGCCTTAGACAGCTCTCTTTCCAACCATTGTCCGGTTTTTTCATCACTCATTGCCTTTCTTAACAATCCCGGTGTGATGGATACAGCCACATTATTACCCGGTTTTAGACAACTGTATTTCCCCATTAGGTAGTTAGAATACTCCCGTACATTTTTATATCCACCTGTTTTGCTTGTATTATTCTGATAACCATTGCTGATCCCCATATTGTTTCTTATTACCATAGACATAAATATCACCTGTCCTTTCAAAATTTTCTGCCTCTACTTCCATTATCGGAACTTTACAACATGAATTGCATAGCAAAGGAGTGAACCACGCCATTTTGGGTGTGAAAAACCTGCCGAGCTTATGGCCCGACAGGTTTCCCATTCAACATTATTGTAAGATTAAATATCTGCTGTTCCTGCTTAGAAGTACCAATGACAATATCAATGTCTCCTTTGTACTTTCTCGCACACCTCTGAATATTGGTAAGTCCCATTCCATGTAACTTCTTATTTAATTTACTGCTCTCCGGCAAACCACTTTCTTGGTTCATTACAATTTCTCTTGCAAAGCTGTTTTCCACTTCAACAAAGAAAAGATTTCCCTTCACATAGGAATGCAATGATACATATTTATTTCTATTAAGCCAAGCCGCAGCTTCGATTGCATTTTCCAAAGCATTATTCAAAATCACTCCAATATCATACACATCTATTTGAAGCTCTTTCGGATAACTAAAATCCACAGAAAACTTTACTCCTGCTCTGTCCGCTTCCTGCTTCTTTTGATGAATAATAATATCCGTAATCGGATTTCCCGTCTGATAACCAAAATCTAACCTACTCACGGTTTCTTCCATGTTTCTGATATAATTATTCAGTTCTTCGACATCAGTATTGTTTTGTTTTTTTACATACTGCGTGATGTTATTGATATGCCCTCTTAAGTCATGGCGTAATCCACGCATATCTGCATAAATATCCTGAATCTCCTGTACCTCTTTTTGCATCTGTTGTATTTAATTTTCCAATAATGTACACTTTCTATTTTCTTCGTGATACTGCACCACATTCTGAAAAAGCATGACATTGGCTATGACTGCCCCTAACAACATTATACATATCACAGGAATCCAAAACAGAGTTGCCGGAACTGTATCAAAAATAAGAATTGTAGCTCCGTTTTCTACTGTAATAATCATCATTTTCAAAGTTATGGAAATGCAGACTGCCGCTATACTTGGCAATACCAAAAACACATTTTCCTGTACTTGTAACTGATATTCTTTTCTAACATATTTTTTGTTAATTAACATCAGATATATTCCCAAAATCAAGGCATATAAAATAGCACTTGTAAAGGACGATACACACATCACAATATTGTTTGCCACTTCAACCTGAGTGTTTGTGACAATCTTTCCCTGCATCACCAAAGTATCTATAAAACCACCTATCACCGCTCCTAACGCAATGCTAAGTACACTAACAATATATTTTACAATCTCTTTTCCGGCTACAAAGCTAAAGCATACAAATAATTGTCCTGACGCTCCTTTACGAAAGAATACCCATTGCATACCTAAAAGCAATTAACTTTCTGTAAAACTCCTTTTCCTGCTCCCTGTACATGCGGGCACTCTCACTTCGTTCACTTTCCGGTGTTAATGGGTTTTCTAAATCATACAAGATATCCTGTTTCTTTTGCTGCATTCATCCATGCATTCTTTACAATTGGTGGCGCATCCGGAGCTGCTTTATCAAATGCTTCTGCATGCGCTGTAAATATGCTATCTGCATCCATGTCACTGCTCAAAAATTCTTCCCAGAAATCTTTAGAACCGCTAAAAATCAAATTTGCATCTTTTTCAAATCTGCCGATAAAATCCTGTACTTTCTTCGCATCATTAGGATTTGTATATTTTATTTCCCAACTATCTATAATCTTACCATTTTGACATCTGGTACTGACAATTCCATCTTCTCCAAAGGCAGTAATCGTCCAAACCTTTTCTTTATTTTCATCCTCCTCTACAGAAGCACACTCTGTACCTGTATCTGTTTGTGAAACACCTACTGTTGTAGTGCCGGTCAGCTGTACTTCCTCAAATCTACTCAAAGCCTTATTCTCCATCTCCTGAGCCTCTTTTGCTGTGCGAAGTACTGTCTGATCATCGGTTTTTAGATTCTTTGTCCAATTCTTTTCGTGTTTCACACCATCTTCTGTCGGAATTCCCTCTTCTGTCTGGCTTTCTGCATCCGCTTCAGATGTACCACCTAAACCATTTGCAGCTGCACTAAGTGCTGCCGCTGAAGCCGCAGTTGCTCTCATACCTGAATCAGCCTCTAAAGCTGCTTTCTGAGCGGCTTCATCCTGCATTTCTTTTAACTGTTTTATTCTCTCTTTGAACGCATCAATATATTTATCAATACCCTCAAGCAAATTATCCCATTCATCGTCGGACATTTCACGCCAGTCTTTTTCTTCCTTTAATTCTTGTGCAGTAAGGGTATGTGTTTCCTCAAATAGCTTCAGAAGATCTGCAGCACTTATTGTTTCTTTCGTCTTTTCATTTCCAAGAATGGTTTTAGATTTTGCCAAAGCATCTGTCCAATTCATTTTCTTATTCATGATATTATCAAGAGAACCAAAATCTGCACCATCAGTTGGAGAAATAATCGACTTCATGGCGTTCCAGCTTCCCCATTTGCTATTTACACCTTCTCCATTAGCATCCTTATACTGGCAATATGCAAACATTTCCACCGGCGTTGCATTCTTTGGATCAAAACTTGATAAGTTCACATCTATCGTTTCACTCCCACTTCCGGTTGCAACTTTCACGCGAATGATTGTATCATCACTTCCCGGTTTCGTAACTAAAGATGCCGACATTCCATATCCCATTTCTCCGGCTTTTGCAAAACCAATTCCAAGAGGTGTAACCTGCTCATCCTCTGCTTTTTCTTCCTGTATTTTTTCACTGGAATGCACATCACTTAATCTCTCCGTTACATCCGGTTCTTCTGATTGCTCTATCTGTGTGATATCCATAGACAAGAATTTCATAAAATAGGGTTCAAACAAAGAGTTGATATCCTCTTTCGCATTCATCATTTGACGAAAATCATCAAATAATCGATTCGCATAATCAATCATACTCTTTGCTTTATCCATGACATTTTCATTTCTGAGATTATTCACTTTTTCTAAATAGTTCATTTTCTCCAAAATGTCATCGGTATCAAAATAATCATCTGCTAAAAATTCAGAGGTTTGTTCTGTATGTTCAAAATACATACAAAGAGTTGAGAACTCCGGAAAATCTGCATATTCAGGATCAACTTCTTCCGGATTAATATCTTTTTCAAATGGATTGCCATCCTTATCATATCCTTTTACAGAATAGGTTTTGTTATGTCCATCTGATTTAATAAAAACTTGAAAACTTTGTTCCGTCTTCTGATATGAATAAATCATTTCACCAGAATCATCTTGCGATGCATAAAGTGCCTCTGTCTTAATATTCGCAATAATACATTTACAATAAGGCGAAGATGTAACCGCCTTCCTTACCGCTTCCTTGAAGTCGTGCATTGGATCATCTTTTGGAATTTCTTTACTCAAATAATCATCCGATACGTTTGAGAGCGAACCACTTCTACTTTTGGTTACTGCTTTGTAATAATAACCGGAACTACTGTAAGTTCCTAATCCTGCAATTGACATATAGTCCTCCCTTCCTGCAGTCAATCTGTCGGTCATGACTGCACCACTGCCCGAAAGGTCCCAGTGGTAAAAATATAATAAAAGCGCATCTTTCAAAAATAAATCCATTGAAAATGCGCAATCCTTTGCTATTTATATAGTTTTAATTAGCCTTTCATTATCTATTTATTAAAAACAAAAGCACTACATCTCAAACCTTAATTTTTGAAATGTAATGCTTCCTTGCACATAATATATCGACATTATGATATAAAACATTAATAATTTTAAAAAATAAAATCTGACTAAAATACTTTCATACAGTAAAATATTAGTTTCAACGTGTGATGTTCTATATATTATTATCGAACAATCATTTCCGATACTTAAACATCAAATTATTTTGGCTCCAGCATACCTTTTGGCATACGTCCCCGTTTCTCTCTTTAAATTGTCTGCAAATCCGTCCGGAATCAGTTCCGATTCAAAATGGCTTGTACTACCTTTCCCCAAAGATTCCTTCAATTGCTCAATTTCTTTCATAGCCTTTGCAGCCTTTGCATTCTGAGCCTGAGCCTCTGCTCCAAATCGGCTGTCTACGAAATCATCAAATTCCTGCTTTAATATCTCTAATTCCTCATCCTTAGTAAGCTTTCTGAATCCATCCTCTGCAGTCTCATCTTCAATATAACGTATTCTCGTTCCTAAACTATGTCCGATTGAAATCTCATTATACAGTTGTTTAAATCCTGAAATTAACGCATCTTCTTTCTCTTGAAGTGTATGGCTTACAAACACAGCTTCACCTTGGTCGTTCATTTCATAATTTGATGGTAGCATCTGCGCGAATCTGTTTGAAAAGCTTTCAACCGGCTGATGATTTGACATGTATTCTATCTGCTTTGCCGTTTCCATCGGATCTATCGCGCCTTGAAGCTTGCTTCCATGTAATGCTTTCAAACCTTCATCTGAAATCGATACTGATACATTGGCATCATTTAGCCCCTTAATTGTTTCCTTAAATGTAAGTGGTGTTGCACCCTTTTCCTGTACCTTTTGCATCAAATTAATTCTGGGTGCCTGATATGTTTTATTATCTATATTTCCGAATAATTGTACGTTCATACTTTACCTTCCCCTTACCTATGAATAAAGGTAATTCATTATAATTTTATATCCACCCCACGTTGAAACGTCTCACCATACTGTCCCATTGTTACAGTTAATGATTTATCAATTGCCTCTCGGGTGATTCCATCTAATGCACCTGCTTTAATTTCTTTTCCGGGTTTCCATGTAGGATCTGCAGCCTTGGCAGCTTCATAAAAGGCTTTGTTATATTGTCTCTCGTACTGTTCCAGTGTCCATGTTCCTTTTAATCTATCCTGCTTTTTAGCATTTTTCTGATAATGATAGAAAACATCAGATCTTTTTGTTGTATCTCCGTTAGCAATTCCATTTTCTTCGAGAAATTCTCGCTTTGCATTATCAAACATTTCTTGTCTATTCTTCTCAGGAATGTTAATAATTACATGTCTCTGAGAAAGTGGAATATTGGTTGCATCCATACCCGCAAGTCCGGTCACCGGACAAATATAATCTCCGTCCGAATCATAATTTTTCATAAGATTCTTTATAGCTTGCGGATTGGTGTACATCATACCATTTCCATTTTTCATCATCTGACTTATAACTGTTTTATACTGCTTACTATTTGTATCAATACCAGCTGCTCTAAGCTGCGTCTGTACAGATTTTGTGCCTAATTTAGATAGCTGAATACTATTCACCGGGCTTTTCATCTTTCCTTGAGTATTAGAAAATAAAAATGCATAATTCATTATCTTTGAACCCATCAACACACCTCCCTTTACCTATACAGAAAAATCAAATCTGTCTCCCGATTTACTATCTGAAACATTGTTCCAATTAATATTTTTAATTTTTTCAATTAATTCTTCCATAGAGTCGGCTTCTACTGTGGTTCTCTTAACTGTATCTTTTTCTTGTTTTTCATATGGACTCTTTTTCGATGCTTTTTTCTCGGCTTCTTTCCTTTCCTCGGCCTTCTTTTCTCTATATTTTTCTATTCGTTCTTTCTGTTTATCCGAAGATTTTTCCAATTCAGCAAAGAATTTCATGTTTCCATTATCATCTGTAACAATACCAATTTTATTAACAGTACCATTGCCTGCCTTCATTGCATCAAATGCTGAAACATAGCCATTCTCTTCGCATATTCTTCGGCACATCTTAACTGCACCCTCTACGCCTTGCATTTTCTCTGCAGCATATTTTTCATCGGTTGCCATTTTTTCAATCTCCGCATTTGAAAAAATAACAGAGAACTCTTTGCTGCCACTTTTTGAGAGAGTCTTCAAATCATCCGTACTATTTCCAACAAGGAAATCATAATCTCCATATTTTTCACGCAAAGACTTTAAATACTCTTTCGCTTTACTTGAAAGCTTCTCCTCATTTTTCTGCGAGATATCTACAGTATCTGCTGCTCCTTTGGATGCTGCGGCAGTTGTTTTTGCGGTTGTCCTGTTCGTGTTTATTGCTGTTGACTGATAACTAGCAAATGTGTTTATTGCACTGCTTACATTTATATCGCTCATTCTGTAAATCCTCCTTGATCTAATACGCAAAATCTTTTTTCTTTTCAGGGTGCCCAGACATGCCAGACACCCCATATAAACAATGTGTAGTACACACACGGTTTCATATTCTTTTGGATTCAGGGAATATCTGTCAGAACTGACATACAGAATAGCCAAAATAGATATAGTATACCCATACTATATCTCAAAGTATCTCAATCCGTGAGAAATAATCCGAAATCCATTTCGTTTATATTCTATTTATCGGCATTTTTTTTCAAATCTTTACTTTCACATTAAAAATGGAACAATATTACTTTTATCTACTGCTGAAGCTCTGGTAAATGCAATAAAATGATTCCTATAATATTGCTTTCTAATGCTTCTGATTTGCATAGTAATCCCAAATACTATTTATCTGAGTTCTCGCTGAAGAAGATATGCTCAAATTCAATTTTAAATGATTCAGGTTACCTTGTTCCTGCAACAGCATATTTCGGTTTTCGCCACTAATAGCCGACATGAACGCCTGATATGCCTGATTTTTGATTTCATTCTTTTTATAACCTGCCTGAAAGGTCTGTGTTTCGCTGGTAGCTGCTTGACCTGTATTTGAATAATAGGTTATCTGTGGTTGAAAATCTTTTAAATCAGCCCAAATTTCCGTACTAGTTGCCATGAAAATGCTGTGTTTCTCATATGCCTTATCAAGCATTTCCAACTCTTTTTCTTTGGTTAATTCCTGCATGCTTCCATCATCTGCAACATAATATTCCAGCTCTCTGTCTGGATTGGCATACTTATCCTCTATGGCATCTTTCATCAGATTATAAGCTGATACCATTTTATTCACATGACAATCAAAGTTATCTGTCTTAACCTCGTCCTGAAATTCAAACTTTGACTTTAAAGCATCCACCTTCCCCTGCGAATAATTCTCGGTTACAAACTCATCCGAAACGCAACCATTGGATAATTCTGATAATATCTTTTCATAATCATTACAATAACCAAAAGAGCTAACAGAGGATAATCTCCTCACCTCTGTTGCTGTTCCAGTTTTAGCAAATGCAGACATCTTATTCTGTAAGGCTTTCCTGCCTTCCTCTGAAATAACAGCCGTATCACTCGAAAGCAATGACGAATACTGCTTTTTTGCCTGCTGCATTTTATTCTTTGTATTATTGACATCAATCTCATATCTGTCATCCTGACGTGATATGTACATTTCTGAAATACTTATTGACATAGATTCACTTCCTTCCCTGTGTCAAATTCATTTGCCATTTATAAAGTCTTTCCATCCGGATACTGTATCTTAGTATCTGAAAACTCATCATCCGCCGATACCTTGATATGCCCAGCCTCATCTACAATACATTCTTTACCATACACATTGATTACATCCCCTGTCTGATACCCCTGCTTTTTCCAGTCGGTACGGTTCATGAAATCAATTCTCTTGTCTATATCCACTATGACACCATTTTCTAACAGCATATAATGTCTTGTCCCTGCTCCGGCATCTATGGTGAAATGCCCCTCAGTAATTCCGAATCCGGCAAGTATCTCCTTGTGCTCCTCGTTTGAAAAGCCATAAGTTCCACTTCCCTTTGCTAATCTTGAAATCAGATTACTTGCCTGATGCATTTCCCATCGATAATTGTAACCTGATCTATTCTCGCCTATAGCCTCTGACATGCTTTCAGAATTTGCCCAACCTACATGTCCATTATTTACAGTCCAAGTATAATTTTTCCCATTTTTTGCTGTGTAGCAATAATATCCTTTATTATTTAATATCAGTTTATTGTTCTTAGCCGAGATATTGGGGAGAGTTCCTGCATTTATCTTCGGAATAGCATAGTTTGGAATATACTGTCTTACTCCCCCTATTTTAAACGACAATACTCCAAGCTCTCTCATTTCCGGATTACAGGAACCCTCCACAAAGCCTTCACCAAAGTTTATGGCATCCAGCAGAGCCGGCATATTATTGTAATGATCAAAGTAAAAGGAAAAATCACTGGCAGACAGATTTAAAGCGGTATCAAATAGTGCCACAACCGACTCCTTGGAATAAGTTCTTTCAGAATACGAAATATGTAACATATCCCTTTGTCCTTGTCTTCCAGAATTTGATAATATATTTAACGCTCCCTGCGCTCTTTTTACTTTCTGAGCTTCTATACTATACTGTCCTGACTGATAAATATCTGCTACGTTCCTTACCATACCGTTCTCTCTTTCTATTTCTATGCTTTCACATCAAAATTACTTTGCACCACAACATTTTCATTTGTGATTTCCACATTTGTTCCAGTGTTCAGTGCTTTTTTTGCATCATGGTATGCCTCATAATATGCTAATTTTAACGCTGAATGTACTCCCGTTTCTGCTTTTGTCTCTTTCTCATGCCACCCTACTCCTTGAGTAT